>Ga0308175_100003483_pt1 | contig 10902 bp, 9 predicted proteins | sample PhyCR1_3_FD_203893 | JGI IMG/M metagenome (GOLD analysis project Ga0308175, IMG submission 203893) | Soil microbial communities from UC Gill Tract Community Farm, Albany, California, United States - DLSLS.C.R1 | ecosystem: Environmental > Terrestrial > Soil > Agricultural land | place: USA... | reverse complement strand
GCACGAAGTGATGCTCGACTACCTGCCGGTCGGCCTGAACTGGGGCTACATGACGCTCGTGCAGGCGGCCATGGCCGGCGCGCGCGTGGTGCTGATGGAGCGCTTCTCCGCCGAAGCCGCGCTGGATCTCATCGAGAAGGAGCGCATCACGTACATCCCGACGGCACCCGCTTCGATCGTGGCGATGCTCAATGCGCCATCGCTGGCGCAACGGGATCTGTCGTCGCTGCGTCTGGTGATCACCGGCGGCGCCTCCGCCGCAGTGGAAACGATCAAGGCATTCCAGGCCGCGGTGCCGCATGCCAGGCTCGTGGAGCTCTACGGCATGCTCGAAACGGGGTACCACGCGTTCACGCGGCTCACCGACGATCCGCTGAAGGTGAACGGAACGGTCGGCCATTGCGTCGAGGAGATGGGCCTGCGCATCATCGACGACGACGGAGCTGACGTGCCGTACGGCGAAGTGGGCGAGATCGCGGCCGTCGGCCCTTCCATCCACATGGGCTATCTCGACAATCCCGCCGCCAACCGGGAGGCATTCACCGCGGACGGATGGTTTCGCACCGGCGACCTGGGGCAGTTCGCGGATGCCGACGGCAACGTGCGCATCGCCGGACGCAAGAAGGAGATCATCAACCGCGGCGGCAAGAAGTATTTTCCGCGCGAGATCGAGGAACTGCTCTACGAGCATCCGAAGATCGTGCAGGTGGCGATCGTGGGCGCCCCCGACCCGCGCCTGGGCGAAAAGAATTGCCTGTGCGTCATCACCAGGCCGGGCGCTACGCTGGGCCTCGAGGAGGTGGTCGCGTTTCTGAAGGGCCGCGTCGCCGACTACAAGCTGCCCGAGGCGATCGTGGTGATGGAAGACTTTCCCATGACGCCGACAGGCAAGATCCGGCGCCCCGAGCTGGTGAAGCGCGTCTCGGGGCAGGTGTAGCGCGCAGCGCGAAGGTCGGGACGGCGTCGCTGCCGGCGGCGCAGGTTTGCTATCCTTGGAGACCTGCCCTTCGGGGGACAGTACGCAGACTCCCCCGTCAAGACGTCCTGTACGTCCAAGTTCTGCTCCTGACCGGCCTGGCGCCGGAGAGGGGGGAATTTGGCTTCGATCCGCAATCCTTCGTCGGACCTGGTCACGCGTCTTCTCGTGACCAAAGGTCTGCGGGCATTTGGCGACGGCTACGTCAGCTTGCTGTTGCCGCTGTATCTGCTGGAGCTCGGCTTCAGTCCGCTGCTCGTCGGCGTGGTGGCGACGGTCACGCTGCTCGGCTCGGGTCTGCTCACGCTGCTCGTCGGACTGCATGCCCACCGCTATCGCTACCGGACGCTCCTGCTGGGCGCGACGGCGCTGATGGCGTTCACCGGGCTCGGCTTCGCGGTCGCGACGAGCCTGTGGCCATTGCTGCTGATCGCGCTCATCGGAACGTTGAACCCGTCGGGCGGTGACGTGAGCGTTTTCCTGCCATTGGAGCACGCGATGCTTGCCCGCGTCGTCGACGACCGGCGCCGCACGTCGATGTTTGCCCGTTACAGCCTCGTCGGTTCACTGCTCGCCGCCGTCGGCTCGCTGGCGGCCGCGGTTCCGACCATCGTGTCGGACGCCGCGGGCGTCCCGATGCTGACCGCGATGCAGGCCATGTTCGTGCTCTATGCGCTGCTCGCAGGGGTGTCGGCGTGGATCTATCGCGGGCTTCCCCGTGCGATGGCTGCCGATGCACAGGCACCGCTTGCGGCCCCGCTCGTGCATGCCAGGAAGCGTGTCTATACGCTCGCCGCCTTGTTCAGCCTCGATGCCTTCGGCGGCGGCTTCGTCGTGCAATCGATGGTGGCGCTGTGGCTGTATCGAACGTACTCGCTGTCGGCCGCCGTTGCGGGCTCCCTGTTCTTCTGGGCCGGCGTGCTGACGGCCTTTTCCTATCTCGCGGCGGCGCGCATTGCCCAGCGCTGGGGGCTCGTCAACACGATGGTGTTCACGCACCTTCCGTCGAGCCTGTGCCTGGTCGCGATTCCGTTCGTGCCGTCGCTCGGCGATGTCGTCGCGCTGCTGCTGATCCGCAGCGCGCTGTCACAGATGGACGTGCCGACCCGCAGCTCGTACGTCATGGCGATCGTTCCGGCCGCCGAGCGCGCAGCCGCTGCAAGCGTCACGTCGGTGCCACGCAGCCTTGCGTCGGCGGTGAGCCCGGTGCTGGCCGGTTACCTGCTCGCAGCGTCGCCGTTCGGGTGGCCGTTCTTGATCGCGGGTACCGTCAAGATCGCGTACGACCTGCTGCTGCTCGGGATGTTCAGCAAGGTTCGGCCGCCGGAGGAAACTCGCCCCTAGCTAGGACCCTGGCATCGTGCGCGTGCTCGAATCCGGCCGCGCGACCGTGCCGAGGTCGCGTGCGATCAGGCGCTGCGTCGCGATGGCGTCGCGCTCGGCCTCTTCCTTCGTTCGAACGTGCGGCGTCTCGTGACGTGACGCATCGGTTGCCGCTCGCGCAGGCGCTTTCGCCGACGCACTGCGCGCGCCGCGTGTCGCCGGCCGGGCGGCCGGTGCCGCTTCGGTGGTGGCCGGGGCCGGCAGCGCGTCAGACGACACCGCGGAATCGACTTCGGGCGACTTCGCTTCTTCGCCTGCCGCAGGCGCTGAAGGCGATGGAGGCGTCGACGGTCCAGTCGCGGGCGGTGCCGCAGAATCGGACATCGAGGCGGGCGCGCGCATGGCGGCCGGAGCAGCCGTCGCGGGCGATCCCGTGCCGGACACCTCACTGGGCGGCGTGGTATCGGTGGTCCTGACAGGCGGCTTCGCGCCCTGCTCCGGCATGGCGGAGGCAGCCGCTGACTGTGCGGCGGGGGGCGCTCGATCGCTTGCAAGCGGCCCTTGCATTGGCGGCCAGTCGATCGACGACCAATAAATGGTGGCGGCGACGGCGACCAGCAGCACGGTCAGGACCACCGCGTGCATGCGATATCCGCGGCGCTCACCATATTCGCGGGCCATGCCGCGATAGGGGGGCGGCGGATCCTCGGCCGCGGGCGTTTCCTGTGCGGCGTAGCTCGACGATGCCGGCACGTAAGGCTCGACGGCGGCCGGCGCATCGTGCGGCCGCGCAGACGGAGCCCACGTCGAGGATTCGAGACGGTCGGCGAGGCTGATCGGTATGGAGGAAATGGCCGCGGCGCGGCCTTGCGCCTCGACGGGCGCGGTATCAGCGTCATCGTCGGCATGCCAGGATCGCGTCGCTTGCTCGGGCTCGGTCAACTCCGCGGCTGCGGCGGGATAGAGCTGTGCGCCGCAGCGGCTGCACTGGCTATCCGACACATTGTTGATTGCCTCGCAATGGCTGCACGGCACGAGGTTCAGCGGCGAGCCGCACTCGTTGCAGAACTTCGAACGCTCGGGGTTGAGGTGGCTGCAGAAGCTACAGGACAGGCGGGACATCGGGTATCGCGGATGACGGTCTGACACGACGGCCCGCGGGCATGCGGCGGGCCACTGACGCTGTACCATAGCCCCACTTCGGCCCGGCGTAAAGATGCAGCTTGCCCATCCGATCGTCTGCGTCGGCATCGCGACGCTCGATCTCGTCCATGGTATCGACGCCTTTCCCGCGCGGCCCCTCAAGCTGCGCGCGCAGTCGTTCGGCACGAGCCTGGGTGGCATGGCGGCCGTTGCGGCTTGTGCCATCGCGCGCCTCGGGGGCGCCGCGCAATTCTGGGGTCCCGTCGGCGACGATGCATTCGGCCGTTCCATCCGCGCGGAGCTCGACGATGCCGGCGTGCACGTCGCGGCGGTGGCCCCTGCGGTCGGGGCATCGTCCTCGCATTCCGTCGTGATCGTCGATCGTGCGGGCGAACGTCTGATCGTGAACCATCGGGGCACGGCACTTGGCTGCGGTGCCGATATCCTGCCGCTCGAACGCTTGCATGCGAGCGCGCTGCTCGCCGACGTGCGCTGGCCGCGCGGCGCGCAAGCCATGCTCGATCGCGCCAACGCGCTCGGCATTCCGACGGTGCTGGATGCCGAGATGGGCGAGGACGAGGCGCTGCACGCGCTCGTGCCGCGCGCGCGTCACGTCATCTTTTCGGAGCCGGGATTCGCGCAGTGGGCGCAGGTGGACTGCGAATCGCCCCATGCGCCGGCCGCGCTGGCGGCGTTGTGCACGGCGGGTGCAGCGCTTGCCGCGGTGACGCGTGGCGAGCGCGGCGTGCTCTATGCAACGCCCGATGGCGTGGACACACTCCCGGCGTTCGCCATCGACGCGGTCGAGACGCTCGGCGCCGGGGACGTGTTCCACGGCGCGTACGCGCTGGCAATTGCCGAAGGCATGTCGCTCGTCGCGGCCCTGCGCTTTGCGTCGGCGGCCGCGGCGATCCGCTGCACCCGGGTGGGCGGGCGCAGCGCCATTCCGCCACGTCACGAGGTCGAAACGCTGCTCGCGCAGTGAGCGCGGCCGGCTAGCGGGAGGCGAGCGCCTCCACCACGTCGGCCACGGCGAGCGGCGGGCTGACCAGGCATTTCGCGCGCGCATCCTCGGTGAGGCGGGGAAGCACACGCGCCATCGAAGCCTGCGCCAGCACGACCACATCGGCTTCGGCGCACGCGGTACGCAAGGCGGCGGTGACGCGCTCGTCGTGTCCGGCGGGGTCGCCCGCGATCAGCGTGGCATATGCACCGTCCACCACGTCGGCCGTCACGGTGACGTGCCGCCCTGCGAGGCGGGCGGTGTCGAGGATGACGTCGCGCGTGGGACGCAACGTGGAACTCAGCGTCGCGACCACCGCGATGCGCCGGCCACGCATGATTGCCTCGCGCGCCATGCGCGCATCCACGCGCACGATCGGGATGCCCAGCGCCTGCGCCTGCGGCTCGCACAGCTCGCCGATCGACGAGCATGCGTTGAGGATGACGTCCGCGCCCATGTCGCGGGCGATGCGCGCGTACGCGTTCCAACGCGGCGCGATCGCGGACACGTCGCCGCCGTTGTCGCGCAGCTGCGGGAGGATGGAGTCGTCGAGCAGGTTCGCCACCCGCGCTGCGGGAAGATGCTCGCGCAGCAGGCGCCCGAACAATTCGACGGTTGCGGGGGACGTGTGGATCACGCTGATGGTCGGGTGCGTCATCGCTTCCTCGTCGACACAGGCACGACCGATGTGGCGCAGAGCACCACCTCGACGCCCGCGCGGGTGAGCCAGCGGCGTGCAGCGGGTGGCACGCCTGGCGTGGTGAACACGACGTCGATGTCGCCTGCTTCGGCGAACGAGGCGAAGCGTCGCGAATCGAACTTGGTGTGGTCGGCGACGATCGCCACCTTGCGCGCTGCACGGATCATCGCGCGCTTGACCTCGGCTTCGTAGGCGTCGGCGCTGGTGAAGCCGCCGGCGGCGTCGATGGCGGCGGCACCGAGGAATGCCCAGTCCGCGCGTACGGGCTGCAGGTCGCGCTGCGCCTTGGGCCCGATCATCGACAACGACGTTGCCACCAGCTTGCCGCCGATCACGTAGGTGCTCGCGTGCGGCAAGGTGGCCGCGACCTGGGCGACCGTCAGGCTGTTCGTCACGAGGGTCAGGCCGGTGCGCACGGCGAGCGCCTGTGCCACCGCGAGCGTGGTCGTGCCGGCATCGAGGATGACGACCTGGCCATCGGTCACGCGCGCAGCCGCCGCCCTGCCGATCGCTTCCTTGGCCGGCCGCTCGACGTTGTGGCGCAAATCGACGGGGAGGCGGTCGGGGCCGGCGGCGCCGGACGTGCGCCGCAGGATCGCCCCGCCGTGCACCGTGTCCGCTACACCGGCGTGCGCGAACGCGCGCAGGTCGCGCCGAATGGTTTCGGCCGACACATCGATGCGCCGCGCGAGGTCGCTCACGCGCACGCTGCCGTGCTCGGCGAGCAGCCGGCCGATCTCGCGGTGGCGCTCGGCGACGAGCAGCGGATCGCCGGTCGTTTTGGCGAGTGGAGGACTGGAGCGCAACGAACGAGCCGCGGGCGCGTTGGCGTCGCCGATCGCGGAGCGGGGACGGCTCATGCCATCAGGGCGCGATAGTCGTCGGCGCGGCCGCCGCTGCCGAGGAATCCTTCGAGCTTGTCCACGACGGTGCGCTCCACCGCCGCTTCGGCGATGCGCGCTTCGTCCGCGGTGAGCGCATTGCACTGCGCGTTGGTCATGCGCTCGCTGCGCCCGAGCGCTTCGAGCAGCGCCTGCTCGAGATCGGTGGCGATGTTGACCTTGCTCACGCCGCCGCCCGGCATGCGGACTGCCTGCTGGATCATCGCGGAGGGAACACCGGAGCCGCCGTGCAGCACGAGGTGCACGGGCGTGCGCGCACGGATCGCGACCAGGCGCGGGTAGTCGATCCGCGGCTGCACCGTGGTGTACGGACCGTGCGCCGTGCCGACCGACACCGCAAGCGCGTCGACGCCGGTTTCGGCCACGAACCGGCCGGCCTCGTCCGGATCGGTGAAGAACTCGTCGTCGTGCTCGGTTTCGATGTGATCGGTGGTCCCGATGCGCCCGAGCTCGGCTTCGATGGACACGCCATGGTCGTGGGCGTAACGCGCCGCTTCGCGCGACACGGCGATGTTCTCGTCCAGCGGCTTGGTGGACTGGTCCATCATCACCGAGGTGAACCCCGCGTCGATGGCCGCCGCGATGACCGGCATGTCGAACGTGTGATCGAGGTGCAGCACGACCGGAATGTCGATGTGCTCCTCGGCGAGCGCGGTGAAGAACTCGTGGGCGAATTCTGCGGCTTCGACGCCGTACCGCGCCATTTCACGCTGGGAGATCTGCACGATCAGCGGTGACCGGGTGCGTTGTCCGGCGCGCAGCACGGGACGGATCATGCGCGTGTAACGCGGCGCGAACGAGCCGAGGGCGTGGGCGTGGCCCTCGGCCACCGTGAGCGCGGGGGCGAGACGAAGCAGATTGCGGGGCGAACGATTGGGAGCAGCCATGGGGGACTTTCTTGCGCGCGCCTCAGAAAAGGAGCCGCGGCAGCCATTGCACGAGCGAAGGGAAGAACAGGAGCAGGAGGTCGACCGCGATGAGCGGCACGAGAAACGGCGCGACCGCGACGACGATGCGATGCAGCGAGACGCCGGTGATGCGATTGAGCACGAACAGCACCATGCCGAACGGTGGGGTCAGCAGTCCGATCATCATGGTGAGCACGATGACGACGCCATAGGCGAGAGGATCGATGCCGCTCACCGTCATGATGGGCAGCAGGACGGGCGTGAGGATGATGATTGCGGCAGTGGCCTCGAGGAAGCAGCCCACGATCAGCAGGAAGGCGAGGATCAGGAGGCCGACGATGGTGGGGTCGCGCGAGATGCCGCCGATCCACTCGACCATCGCCAGGGTCAGTCCCGCGCGCGTGACGAGGTAGCCGTAGATCATGGCCATCGACACGATGAGGATCACCACGCCGGTGTCGACGACCGTGGAGCGCATGATCTCGCCGAGGTCGCGCCAGCTCACCTCGCGATAGATGAAAACCGCCAGGAGCGTCGCATAGGTCGCGCCGATCGCGGCGGCTTCGGTGGGCGTGAAGATGCCGCTCACGATGCCGCCGATCAGGATCGCCGGCGTGAGCAGGGGCAGGAACCCATCGCGCAGCGCGTGCCACACAGCCGCAAGGCGAAACGGCGCCCCGCGCGGCAGCTTCTTGCGGATCGCGAAGGCAGCTACCCACGCCATGAGCGCGGCGCCCATGAGGAGCCCGGGCACGAGGCCGGCGACCAGCATGCCGCCGACCGACACGTTGGCCATCAACGCGTAGATGACCATCGGGACGCTGGGCGGAATGATCGGCCCGATCGTGGACGAGGCGGCGATCACGGCCACCGCGAATTCCTCGTCGTAGCCTTCTTCGCGCATGGACTTCATGACCACGGTCCCCAGGCCCGCGGCTTCCGAGACCGCCGTGCCCGTCATGCCGGCGAAGATGATGCTCGCGACCACGTTCACCTGCGCGAGGCCGCCGCGCAGCGATCCTGCGATCGCGCGCGCGAACGCGTAGATGCGGACGGTGATCCCGCCGACGTTCATGACCTTGCCCGCATAGATGAAGAAAGGGACGGAAAGGAGCATGAAGTTGTCGATGCCCGATACCGCTTTCTGCACCATGAAAGCGGCATTGAAGTCGAAGCCGCGCTCGAGCACGGTGACCACGATGGACGTGCCCGCCAGGGCGAACGCCACCGGCACCGACAAGGCGAACAGCGCGAGCAGCAGGACGACGTAGCTGCCGATCATGACGCGCTACGACGGCGTATCGCGCCGGTGACGAGCGGCGCGACGCTGTAGATCGTCATGAGGCCGAAGCTCGCGGTGAAGGCCAGGTACGCCCACCCGTTGGAGATCCAGTCGACCGTGGCGAGCGTCGTCGACCACACCGAGCGCACGAGCGGTACGCTGCCGGCCAGCAGGAACAGGATGACGGCGATGCTGCAGACCCGCACGAACGGCGCGAAGATCGCGCGACTGCGCGGGCCGAGCATCTCGGGCACGGTGTCGATGACGATCAGCGATCCTTCGCGCACGCCGATGGCGGCGCCGGTGTAGGCGAGCCAGATGAAGAGCAGCCGGCTGACCTCCTCGGTCCATGGCACGCTGAGCGAGAGGACGAAGCGGCACACGATCTGCAGGTTCACGAGCACGAGAATGGCTGCAAACAGCGCGATGGCCATGCCGTCGACGACCCGGTTGAGTGCTTTCATCATCGATTCTCGCCTTGCCGCATTCGCGCGGACCATGCGCGGCGCCGCACCGTTGCCGGCTGGAACGGCGCCGCTGCCGGCCGTTCAGCGAACGTTCGCGATCTCCTGCGCCGTCGTCACGGACCACAGCTCGCTGAACAGCTTGTCGATGGCGGGCTTGGCTCGCGCCATGAAGGGTGCGTAATCCGGGTGCGTCACCTGCATGCCGGCTTGCTGCAGCTTGTCGAGCAGCGCCTTTTCACTGGTCGTCGCAAGCTGGTCGCCGTAGGCGAGCGCGTCCTTGGCGGACGAGTCGACCGCCTGGCGCTGCGCCGGAGTAAGCCCCTGGTAGAACTTGTCGTTCATGAGCCACAGCGACGTCGCATAAAGGTGCCCGGTGATGGCCAGGTACTTCTGCGCTTCGTACAGCTTGAACGTGTAGATCTGGTCGAAGGGCCCGTCGGACGCGGACACGACGCCGAGCTTGAGCGAGGTGAACAGCTCCGGCAGCGCAATCGGCACGACGACCGCGCCGAGGCCGCTGAACGCGTCGATGAAGGGCTTCGACTGGCCCATGCGGATCTTGACGCCTTTCAGGTCGTCCACCGAGTTGATCGGCGTGTTCGACGTGAGGTGACGATAGCCGCGCCCCATCATGCCGAGCGAGTGCACCCCGTGGCTCTTCTGGAAGATGTCGCGCACCTCGTTGCCCAGCTTGCCGTTCCACACCTTGTAGACGTGGTCGCGGTCGCGGAAGACGAACGGCGCGTCGAAGAACGAATACTTCGGTGCGAGCGTCACGATGGGATACGTGCCGAACACGCCCATCTCGAGCTCGCCGATCTTGAGCGCCTCCAGATTGTCCTTCTCCCCGCCCATCTGTCCGCCGGCGAAGGTCTTGACGTCGATCGAACCGCCGCTGCGCTCCTTGACGAGGTCGCCGAAGCGCTTCGCGGCCTGCATCATGTCGGTGTTCTGGTCGAATGCGCTGGCGATGCGCAGGGTGACCTTCTTGTCCTGCGCCAGGGCGGTGCCGCTCGCTCCACCGAGCGTCACGACGGCGACGAGCGCCGCCAGTATTCTGGTCATCATGGAACCTCCTCCGTTCGTTGGGGTGCACGGTCCTCGTGTGCGGCGCGGGACCATGGCCACACTATCCCACAAAATCCCACAGAATCCCAATTGCCTATGCCGGCGCCCCGCCTCGGCGCGCATGCATTCCCGCTTGCCGGCGCGCCGCCGGGTGCGCATCATGGCGTCCTGCCAGGGAGGGTCCCGCATGCGCTCGCTTCGTCTTGCTGCCGGTGTGCTGGCGCTCGTCGCCGTCAACGCGTTCGCGCAGGCTCCCGCGCGCCTCGAGGTGATCGTCTTTGCCGGTGGATTCAACTGGCCGATCTGGGCCGCGCAGGAGAAAGGCTTCTTCCGCGACAGCGGCGTGGAGGTCAACCTCACGCCAACCCCGGGCTCGGTGTTCCAGATGGTGAACCTCATCGACGGCAAGTTCGACATCGCGATGACCGCCGTGGACAACCTCATCGCCTATCGCGAGGGGCAGGGCGAGGATCCCAAGGTCGGGCCGGACCTCGTGGCCGTCATGGGCGCCGACCAGGGGTTCCTCAAGCTCGTCAGCGTTCCCGAGGTGACCACGATCGGCCAGTTGCGGGGCAAGACCGTGTCGGTGGACGCGCGCACCACGGGCTACGCGTTCGTGCTGTTCGAATTGCTCGAGCGGGGCGGACTGCGCGAGCCCGACTTCAAGGTCGACCGCGCCGGCGGCGTGCTCCAGCGCTTCCAGGCGCTCATGGAGAAGAAGCACGATGCGACGCTGCTGCTGTCGCCGTTCGAGGTACAGGCGGAAGCGCGCGGCTTCCATAGCCTCGCCTCGGCAAGCCAGGCGCTGGGCGCCTATCAGGGGCTCGTCGCGGCGGTGCGCGAGTCATGGGCACGAGAGCACCGGGAGGCCCTGGTTGGCTACATCCGCGCGTATGCGCGCGGGGTGGAGTGGCTCTACGACCCGGCGAACAAGACCGAGGCGATCGCCCTGCTGCGCAAGAACCTGACGACCATGACGCCGGAGGGCGCCGAGGCGTCCTATCGCGTGCTGCTCGACCGCGACACGGGATTCCAGCGCAATGCGGCGATCAGCATGGAAGGCGTCGCGCGGGTCCTCGCCCTGCGCGCCAAATGGTCGGAGCAGAAAAAGCCGCTCGGGGAGCCGTCGC
>Ga0308175_100003482_pt1 | contig 10904 bp, 12 predicted proteins | sample PhyCR1_3_FD_203893 | JGI IMG/M metagenome (GOLD analysis project Ga0308175, IMG submission 203893) | Soil microbial communities from UC Gill Tract Community Farm, Albany, California, United States - DLSLS.C.R1 | ecosystem: Environmental > Terrestrial > Soil > Agricultural land | place: USA... | reverse complement strand
CCAGATGCGCGCACCGAGTGCCATCTGAGCCCCCCAAGCCGTGCGTCCCTCACGGCCGAGCTTGTCACATCCGCGGATCGAGTCCAGCCGGGATCGCAACGATATGCGACGGTGTTTCAGACTGAGACGGACGCTAGCGCGTGCCGTACATGCGGTCCCCGGCGTCGCCCAGGCCGGGCAGGATGTAGCCGTGGTCGTTGAGCCGCTCGTCCACCGCCGCGGTCCAGACGCGCACGCCCGGATGGTGGCCCTGGAACTTGGAGATCCCCTCGGGCGAGGCCAGCAGGCAGGCCATGCGGATGTTGCGCGCGCCGGCCTCCTTCAGTCGGTCGACGGCGGCGATGGCGGTGTTGCCGGTGGCCAGCATCGGATCGATGACGATCACCCGGCGGTCGGCCAGGTCTGCGGGGGCCTTGAAGTAGTACTCGACGCAGGTCAGCGTCTCGGGGTCGCGGTAGAGGCCGATGTGGGCGACGCGCGCCGCCGGCACGAGTTCCAGCATCCCGTCCAGCATGCCGACGCCGGAACGCAGGATGGGCGCCAGCACCAGCTTCTTGCCGGCGAGTTGGGGCGACGACATCGACTGCAGGGGCGTCTCGATGGTCACTGACTCCAGCGGGAGGTCGCGGGTGACCTCGTAGCAGATCAGCCCGCCGATCTCCTTCAGCAGCTCGCGGAAGCTCTTGATGGAGGTGTCCTTCTTCCGCATCAGCGTCAGCTTGTGCTGCACCAGCGGATGGTCGACGACGGTCACGCCCTTGATCGCCATGGCCTGTCCTTTCAGAAAACCGTCCCGTCACTGACGATCGCGAGCGGCGGACCACCATCGGCGCGCAGCTGCCGCGCGATGCGCCGCCCGGCCGCCCAGGTCCCGCCCTCCAGCACCCGCGCCAGTGGGAAGTCGTTCGCGCTCACACCCAGCCGTTCGCGGACCATCGGCGCGAGCTCGTCGAGCAGCGCCACGGTGAGCGCGCGCCAGCCGACGACCACGGCGCCGTCGACCGGATGGGCGATGCGCGCGTCGTCCGGATCGCGCAGCCGAAGCACGCCCGTGTCGACGAAAAGGCCGCCGTTCCGGTATTCGGCCAGGCCGGTCAGGCCGTCGATCTCGACCACCTCGATCCCCGCCCACTGCAGGGGCTCGATCAGCGAGTAGCTCATCCACTGCGAGAGCTTGTGCAAAGGGACGAGGCCGTGGCCCAGTGGATGGGCCCAACAGTCGCCGAGCGGCAACCCGCCAAGGCTGAGCCGCCCGGGCCAGATCGGTCCCAGCTCCTGCAGCAGCACCTCGAGGATCGTCGCGGCCGCCAGCCGACTCCGGACCGCGCGCGCCGTCATGATGTCGAACAGCCGCCGAGGCTGGCCCACCGTCTCGCCCAGCCGCCGCAGCAAGGCTGCGCGGCCTTCGACGCCCACCAGTGGATTGTCGTCCGAGACCTGGAAGGCCTGCGCGACCGAGGTCGCCGTCACCGTCGAGAGATCGTCCAGGGCGCCGGTCTGCCACATCCGCAACGAGGCGACGCCCAGCCCTTCCGACCGCGACAGCTCGGCGCCCGTCGCATCCCGATAGCGCCAGCCGGGGCCGGCGCCCGCGTCCAGCAGCACCGAAGGGATCACCAGGTCGAACGCCGCCCGGCCCAGTGCCAACGGATCTGCAGGCTTGTCCGCCTCGGCCCAGAGATCGCGCCCATCGGCGCGGAAGTGGCGCCAGCGCGCATGGAAGGGGACGTTCAGATCGGGATAGTTCGCCCGCACGGTCTCTGCGGTCAGGTCGGCCGCGTTGTCCATCCGCGACCGATCGACGGCCCACTGCGGCAGGCTCCCGCTCTCGGCCAATCGAAGTATGCGGTGCGCGGCCTCGCGCACAGCGCCTGCCGTGAGCAGACGTTCGGCTTCGCGTCGCTCGATGGAGGCGCTCACCAGCCTCAGAATTCCTTCAGGTCGCGCCCGACGACGCGCTTCAGGTCGGACTTCGACTTGGGCTTCTCCGGCGTGAAGTAGCCGGCGGCCTTCTTGGCTTCCATCTCGACCGAGGCGTCCGGCGGCACCAGATCGTCCGGGATCGGCACCCGCTCGCCGATCTCGATCCCGCCCTGCGCCAGCGCGTCGTACTTCATGTTGGACATCGAGACGAACCGGTCGATGCGCCGGATCCCCAGCCAGTGGATCACGTCCGGCATCAGCTGCTGGAAGCGCGCGTCCTGCACGCCGGCCACGCATTCGGTGCGCTCGAAGTAGGTCGCCGCCTGGTCGCCGCCCGGCTGGCGTTTGCGCGCGTTGTAGACCAGGAACTTTGTCACTTCGCCCAGCGCACGGCCTTCCTTTCGGTTGTAGACGATCAGGCCCGCGCCGCCCTTCTGCGCCCCCGCGACGCACTCCTCGATGCCGTGGGTGAGGTAGGGCCGGCAGGTGCAGATGTCGGAGCCGAACACATCGGACCCGTTGCATTCGTCGTGCACGCGGCAGGTCAGCGTGTAGCGCTTGTTCCCGATCTTCGCCGGATCGCCGAAAATGTAGAGCGTGATGCCCCCGATCGGCGGCAGGAAGACCTTCAGGTCCGGCCGCGTGACGAGCTCCGGGTACATGCCGCCGGTCTGCTCGAAGAGCGTGCGGCGCAGGACCTGCTCGTCGATGTCGAAGCGCTCAGCGATTCCCGGCAGGTACCAGACAGGATCGATCGCGGCCTTGGTGACGGCCACATCGCCGGTGTCGTGCACGACCACGCCGTCCGGCTTCAGCCGGCCCTTGGCGATGGCTTCGTGGATCTCCGGAAGATCGATCCGCGCCTTGGTGACGGCGATGGTGGGGCGGATGTCGACGCCCTCGTTCAGCGCGTCGGCGAAGTCCTCCGCCACCCGCGCGCCCCAGGGGTCGAGGCTGACGATCTTGTTCGCCTCATGCCACTGCGCGTGCGGGCCGATGGGGACGACCGGATAGGTATTGGTGAGCTCCGGTCGCGCCTCGGCGGCCATGGCGCCGGCGCTGATCGCCAGCGCGCGGTAGATCGAGTAGGCCCCGCCGTGCGCGCCGATGGCGTTGCGGTCGGGCCCTGCGTTGGCGGTGGCGACCACCGGGCCCCGCTCGGCGGCGGTCCTGGCGTTCCAGTGGATCGGGAAGCGGCTGGGCTGGCCGGCGCCGGGATGCGACGTCAGCCGGATGTGGGATGTCCTGTTGGCGGACATGATGTCGGTCTTGCAGCTCCAGAATCGAAAAGGCCCTCTCGCCAGCTCGCCAGCGACAGGGCCTTTGAGGTGGGAGTTAAGCCCCTGCCATTCCAGCATGCAAGTCTTACGACTTCGCTCCCCGAACGCCGGCGTCCTGCTGCCAGAGCGTGTCAGCAGCCTGCGGATATGACGCAGAGGGTCATGCGGAGGACCACAGTGCGCGTAGAACCCAGACCCCTGATCGGACGTCGTGAATTGCTGGTCGCGGGCGCGGCGTCCGCCATCGCCGGCCCGGCGTTGGCCGCCCGCCGGTTCGACTGGCCGATCGTCGAACTCCGCCAGTACACGATGAAGAGCGGCCGCCGCGACGAACTGATCACCCTCTTCGAGCGCGAGTTCATCGAGACCCAGGACGCCGTCGGCGCGAACGTGCTGGCCACGTTCCGCGACCTGGACGATCCTGACCGCTTTGTCTGGTTGCGTGGCTTCGAGAGCATGCCGGCCCGGGCCGAGGCGCTGAAGGCCTTCTATTTCGGCCCGGTCTGGAAGGCGCACCGCAATGCGGCCAACGCCACGATCCTGGATTCCGACAACGTCCTGCTGTTGCACCCCGCCGCGCCGGGCGCAGGCTTCCAGGGCGGCGCCGGCCATGGCGAGGTCCTGGCCTTCATCCACTACCTCGATCCGGCGCTGACCGCTCCGTTCGCCGCCCACTTCGAGGCCGTCGTGCGTCCGCAGGCGGCGGCGGGCGGCGCCCACGTCCTGGGCGCGTTCGCCACCGAGAACAGCCCCAATACCTTCCCGCAGCTGCCGGTGCGCGAGAAGGACCACGTCTTCATCTGGTTCGCCGCGCCGGGCGCGGGCGGCGAGGCGCGGTTCCTGGACGCCTGGCGCCGCCGCTCCGGCTGGCGCGACGCCGCGGGCGATGCGTTGCTGCCGGCGTTCATGCGCAAGCCCGAAATGCTGCGCCTGACGCCCACCACACGTTCGCCGATGGCTTAGCGCGGCCCGGCGGACAGTCCCGCGAGCTTTCAGGTCCGCTCATCATGTCCCATCCGGCGTGAAGTCGCGTCAGCCGCGGGTGCGGGCGATGAGCTCCAGGATCGCCACCATCAGGTGGTAGAATGAGGTGGCCGGCGCCGGTTCGTCGATCACCGAGCCGTCCGGCTTCAGCCGGTCGCGCCAGACGCCGCGGGTTGGCGGGTGCAGGTACTTCGCCAGCCCGCGCGCGGCGGCCAGCGCTTCGGCCTCGCTCCCCAGCGCCAGCGCGGCCTTCAGGTGCTCGGTCTGCGGCCAGAGCCGGGCGAAGGGGTCGCGGACCGAGAAGTCGTCCCAGAGCGCGTTCACGGCGACCTCGCGGACGGGATCGACGCCCTTCAAGCCCATGGCGTAGAGGCCCCGCGCGGCGGCCATCGCCCCCGGCGCCTGGCGCGCCCGGCCCCAGCGGTCCATGAGCCAGGCCCATTCGAACTGGTGGCCGGGCTCGATCAGGCCGCCTTCGCCGGTCACCGCCCGCCACTGGTCGTCGAAGAACTCACGCAAGGCGCCGGTGTCTGGATCGATGAACCGGGACAACGCGAGGTTCGCGATCTCGTCGGCCAGGCCGGCCCATTCCGGCCCGCCGCCCACGTCCGCCCACGCGAGCGCGCTCTCCAGCAGGTGCATGTGGCAGTTGGCCTGGAACGGGTGCGGCGGGCTCTCGCGGAACCCCCCGGCCGGCGCGCGGCGCGCCTGCAGCCCGCCCAGAAGGCGCTCGGCGTCGCGCGCATAGCCCCCCGAGGGGTCCAGGGCGTGCAGCGCCGCCATGGCCAGCAGGGCGAACGCCTGGTCGTAGATGTCGACGGCGGTCTCAACCGGCGAACCGGCGCCGCTGGCGCGCTTGATGAAGAGGCCGTCGGGTCGCCGATAGACCTGGCGGAACCGCCGATAGCCGGCGAGCGCCGTCGTCCGCCAGCGCTCGCCGAAGCCTTCAGCGGCGGCGGTCGCAAAGACAAACACCTGCCGCGCCTGGGCCCGGGCGCGCCGCGGCAGCTCGACCGGAACGCCGTCGGGGCCCATCGCCTCGTGGAACAGGCCGTGGGTGCGGTCCACCCCGGCCTCGGCCCACAGCGGCAGCGCAGCCTCCGTCAGCCACGCCTCGTACCAGCGGGCGGCCTCGGGCAAAGTCGTGAACGGAGCGGCCATTACCGCCCTTATGGCGGAATTCGCGCGGGCGCGCCTAGGCGTCGGCGGCGCGGCCCGCGTGCGCGACGTGGAAGTCGCCGGAGTGCGACAGCACGATCCAGTCGCCGCAGCGGGCCACCACCGGGCCCTCCGGCGTCAGCACCTGGACGGCGGCGTTCTCGATCACCCGGTCGGCGGCCTCGCCCAGCCACATCCACAGTGTGCGCCAGCTCTTCTGGTCGCTGGGCGGCGGCACGCGCAGGGCCGCGCCGTGGTCGAAGGGCGGATGGAGGCGGATCGGACGCATGGGACTTTACGGGCTTCTCGCGGGCGATTCGTCTTGAAGAGCCGAGTTCCGCGGTGACTCGGTGACCAACTGCTTAATCGCCCGCCGGCCTAGTGCGGGGCCTCTTCCGGCGCCGGCCGCGTCCGCTGGGCGTAGAGCTGGGCGATGGTGTCGGCGTCCTTCGAGGCCTGATGGGCGGCCTCCGCCCGGGCGAAGAGGGCCCGGACGGCCGCCCTGGCCTCCGCGCGCCGCTGTTCGGCCCCTGGCTCAGCGGGGTGGCGCGCCGGCCCGCGTGGGGACGCGGCCGTGGCCAGGCGCGCCGGCGGATGCGGGGCGGAGGGCCGTACAGGGGGCTTGGCGGCCATCGCCTGTTGCCGTGAGGCCTCGCCCAGGCTCGCCTCGCGCATGAGCGCACGCACCTGCGAGAGGCGTGCGGCGGGGTCGACGCCGGGCGCAAGCGCCGCCCGCGCCTGGGCCAAACGGGCGGATTCAGCATCGCGGCGGCCCACGCCGGGGGTCACGGCGGTCGCGAAAAGATCGAACGCGAGGCAGTAGTCCAGCACCCGCGCATCGGCTTTCAGGGCCGCGGCGCAGTCGGCGTCGGCGCGGGCCAGGCCATCGGGGCCGCCGTCCGCATAGGCGTCCTGCACAGCCTGGAACGCCTGGCGCACCTGGGCTGGGTCGGGCTGTGCGGGAGCGTGGATGGCCGCTTTCGGGGCGGATCGGGCCGCTGGCGTGGGCCCCGACCCGTCATCGTGCGGGGCGGCCAGCCACCAGAACAACCCCCCCGAGACTGCAAGCGCGATCACCGCGCCCAGGATCGGCAATCCCCGGGGCGATTTTACAACCTGAGAGTCTTCCGAGGCGGCGGCCAAGTCCTCGCCGGTCATGACTCGGGAACTCGCAAGCTACGGTGTAGGTTGCAATTTGTCGCACCCCTATTGGGTGAGTCTACTTTTCAAGGTGGAAAGCTTTGCCCTAACCTACAGTAGAGCTGGGGTGCGAGACACGGGGGGGCCGATTTGTCTGCACCAGGACCACCCAGCGGTGGAGGACCACGACGTGGCAGAGACGTCTACTAAGGCGCCTGACCCTATGGACATCGCCCTTGGCGCCGCGGTTCGCATCCGCCGGCGCACGCTCGGCATCAGCCAGGAAGCCCTGGCTGAGCAGTGCGGGGTGAGCTTCCAGCAGGTTCAGAAGTACGAGAACGGCGCCAACCGCATCTCCTTTTCCCGCCTCGTGCAGATCGCGCGCGCGCTGAAGTGCCGCGTCGTCGACCTGATGGACGTGCTGGACGCGCCCGATCGGGAAACGAGCGGCGATCTGGACCTGTTGACCCGTATGCGCACGCCGGGCGCGCTCGAGCTGCTGGCGGCCTACGAGCAGATGCCGCCCGAGGCCCGCAGCTCGCTCGTGGGCTTGCTGCGCGCGCTGACCGCCGAGACGTCGGCCGGTCACTCGGCGAAGAGCCGCGAAGTCGCCTGAGAGCCGAACCTGGCGGGTCAGCTCGCCGCCAGAGCCTGGTCGATGAGGGCGCGCGCCTCAGGGCTCGTCCAGTCGGCCTCGCCCGTGACCCGGGCGACCTCCAGGCCATTGCGGCCATAGATCACGGTCGTCGGCGTCCCTTCCGCCGGCGGCGCCAGCTTGAACGGCAGCTTCATCTGCTTGTCGCGCCAGAAGCCCAGCGGGGCCTGGCGGGCGATGTCGGCCTGCGCCTCGGCCGCCTTGTCGTCGGAATCGATGCTGACCGGCATCACGACGACACCCTTCCCGGCGTAGTCGGCCTGCAGCTTGGCCAGCGTCGGCATCTCCAGCTTGCAGGGCGCGCACCAGGTCGCCCAGATGTTCATCACCACGACCTTGCCCTTCAGGTCGGCGATCTTCACCGACTTGCCGTTGGCGTCGAGCAGCGCCAGGTCCGGCGGCGGCGTGGGCTGGCCGGGCCGCGAGACCTTGCTGGCGAAAGGCGTCGTGGACGCCATGGCCGAGGCCGGCGCGGGGCCGGTGGCGACCTTCGGCTGAGCCGGGTTGGTCGACGACTGGGCTATGATGTAGACAACCCCGGCGACGCCAATGGCAGCGGCGCCCCAGAGGGCCCATCTGAGGAGCCCGCCCCTGGGCTTGGCCGCGGATTCTTCGCTCATATGACCGACTCTTCCTCCAAGGCGCCCGACACGCCGGCCAGCGATGGCCAGGCCCCCCTTGGACAATCCATGTGGGGCGGACGGTTCTCGGCGAAGCCCGCCGAGCTGATGCAGGCGATCAACGTCTCCATCGGCTTCGACAGGCGCCTGGCGGCCCAGGACCTGGCGGGGTCCCGGGCGCACGCGGCGATGTTGCAAAAGGCGGGCGTCATTACAAGCGAGGACGCCCAGGCGATCCTGGGCGGCCTGGACGCCATCGAGCGCGAGATCGCGGCGGGCGAATTCCCGTTCCGCGAGGAGTTCGAGGACATCCACATGAACGTGGAGGCGCGGCTGCGCGAGCTGATCGGGCCCGCGGCGGGGCGGCTGCACACCGCACGCTCGCGCAACGACCAGATCGCGCTGGACTTCCGCCTGTGGGTCCGCGACGCCTGCGACCGCACCGCGGCCCAGCTGAAGGCGCTGCAGCGCGCGCTGGTGGCCAAGGCCGAGCCGCACGCGGCCACGATCATGCCCGGCTTCACCCACCTGCAGCCCGCCCAGCCGGTGACGTTCGGTCACCACCTGATGGCCTACGTCGAGATGTTCGGGCGCGACGCCAGCCGCTTCGCCGACGCCCGGGCGCGGATGAACGAAAGCCCCCTGGGCGCGGCGGCCCTGGCCGGCTCGCCGTTCCCGATAGACCGGCAGATGACGGCCAAGGCGCTGGGGTTCGACCGGCCGGCGGCCAATTCGCTGGATTCCGTCGCCGACCGCGACTTCGCCCTCGAGGCGCTCGCCGCCGCGACGATCGCGGCCATTCACCTGTCGCGGCTGGCCGAGGAGATCGTGATCTGGATGACGCCGCAGTTCGGCTTCGTGAAGCTCTCCGACGCCTTCACCACCGGCTCGTCGATCATGCCGCAGAAGAAGAACCCCGACGCCGCCGAGCTGGTGCGCGCCAAGGCGGGGCGCCTCCTGGGATCGTTCACCCAGCTGGCGGTGGTCATGAAGGGGCTGCCGCTGACCTATTCGAAGGACATGCAGGAGGACAAGGTCCCCACCTTCGAAGCTTTTGACGCCCTTGAGCTTTCGCTTTCGGCCATGGCCGGCATGGTCGCCGACCTGGAGCCGGTCGCCGAACGCATGGCGGCCGCTGCCGGCGCGGGTTTCTCCACCGCCACCGACCTCGCCGACTGGCTGGTTCGCGAGCTGGGCCTGCCGTTCCGCGAGGCCCACCACATCACCGGCGCGGCGGTGAAGCGGGCCGAGGCGCTGGGGACCGACCTGCCCGGCCTGCCGCTCGCCGAACTGCAGAGGCTGGAGCCGCGCATCACCGACGGCGTTTACGGCGTTCTGACGCCGCAGGCGTCCGTCGCCAGCCGGATGAGCTACGGCGGCACCGCGCCCGATCAGGTGCGGGCCCAGATCACGCGTTGGAAGGAGCTGCTCGCATGAGCCTTCGCCCCCTCATCATCGTCGCGGCCACGCTATCGCTGGCCGTCTCCCTGGCCGCCTGCGGCAAGATGGGCGACCTGGAGCGGCCAGGGCCGCTGACCAAGAACGACCGCTCGACCACGCGGCGCGCGGACGACCAGCAGCGCAAGGGCCAGCAGGCCGAACCGCCTGTCGACACGGTCGATTCCCGCGACCGCGCCATCGATCCGGCGCCGCCGCGCACCCTGCCGATCCCCAGCAGCCTGAACGATCCGAACAAGCCGGCGCCGCAAGGCGCACTGCCCGACCCATACGCCAATCCGCGATGAACCATTTCGAGCTTCAGGGGGGCGAGCTCTACTGCGAAGGCGTGCCGTTGGCGAAGATCGCCGCCGAGGTCGGCACGCCCGTCTACGTCTATTCCACGGCGACGCTTGAGCGGCACTACACGGTCCTGCGCGACGCCCTGACGGGCGCGGGCCTGGACGATCCGCTGATCGCCTTCGCCGTGAAGGCCAACTCCAACGTGGCCGTGATCCGCACCCTGGCGCGGCTGGGCGCGGGCGCGGACGTCGTCTCCGAGGGCGAGATCCGCCGCGCCCTGGCGGCCGGCGTGCCGCCGGAGCGCATCGTCTTCTCCGGCGTCGGCAAGTCGGAAGGGGAAATCGAGTTCGCGCTCAAGGCCGGCGTCGCCGAGGTCAACCTGGAGTCCGAGCCGGAGCTGAAGCTGGTGGACGCCGTGGCCCGGCGCCTGGGCGTGCGCGCCGAGGTGGCGATCCGGGTCAATCCCGACGTCGAGGCCGGCGGCCACGCCAAGATCTCCACCGGCAAGGCGGAGACCAAGTTCGGCGTCAGCCTGGGCGAGGCCGTCCGGCTCTATGCCAACGCCGCCAACATGGCCGGCGTGCGGCCCGTGGGCGTGGCCTGCCACATCGGCAGTCAGATCACCGACCTGGCCCCGCTGGAGGCGGCCTTCCGCAAGCTGCGGGCGCTGGCCGAGCGGATTCGCGGCGAAGGCCTGCCGCTGGAGCGCCTGGACCTCGGCGGCGGCCTTGGCGTGCCCTACTTCAACCAGCCGTCGCCGCCGGAGCCGGCCGCCTACGCCGCCATGATCGCGCAGGTGATGCAGGGCCTGAGCGGCGTTCGTTTCGCGTTCGAGCCCGGCCGCATGATCGCCGCGAACGCCGGCGTGCTGGTGGCCCAGGTGCAGCACGTCCATGCTCGGCCCGAGGGCCGCAAGTTCCTGGTGTTGGACGCGGCGATGAACGACCTGCTGCGGCCGGCCATGTACGACGCCTACCACGACATCCGCCCAGTGAAGCCGCGTGACGGCCAGGCAGAGCTCTACGATGTCGTGGGCCCGGTCTGCGAGACCGGCGACACCTTCACCCGCGACCGGGCGCTGGCCCCGACGGCCGCCGGCGACCTGGTGGCGTTCATGACCGCCGGCGCCTACGGCGCGGCGATGTCCAGCGAGTACAACTCCCGCCTGCTGGCCCCCGAGGTGCTGGTCAGCGGCGACCGCTACGCCGTGGTCCGCCCCCGGCCGACCTACGACGACATGCTTTCCCGGGAACGCAACGCGCCCTGGCTCTGAAGCCGCCGGACGACAACCGCCGCCCGGTCGTCTCGCACACGGTCGCCAGCCGCGCCCCGCCGCTTGCCAAACCCGGGGCCCTCGCCGAAGGTCGGCTGCGGCTTTGGGTTGTATCAGGGGGCGGATGATGC
>Ga0308175_100003479_pt1 | contig 10909 bp, 12 predicted proteins | sample PhyCR1_3_FD_203893 | JGI IMG/M metagenome (GOLD analysis project Ga0308175, IMG submission 203893) | Soil microbial communities from UC Gill Tract Community Farm, Albany, California, United States - DLSLS.C.R1 | ecosystem: Environmental > Terrestrial > Soil > Agricultural land | place: USA... | reverse complement strand
ATCAGCGGCACGGTCTTCGGCTCGTAGAGCACGTCGGCCGCGAGCACCAGGTCCCAGGGCGCGCCGGCCAGCAGCGGCTCGGGCCGCTCGAACGCGCACCGCACGGTCGCGACCGCGACCCCGTTGCGCCCGGCGTTGACGCTGGTGAACGTGATCGCCTCGGCCGACTGGTCGGCGGCGAGCACGTCCGCGCCGGCGGTCGCGGCGACGACGCTGACCAGCCCGAGCCCGCAGCCGAGCTCGAGCACCCGCCGGCCGGTCAGGTCCAGCGCGGCGACCGCGGCGGCGAGCGCGCTGCCGCTCGGCCACAGCTCGGCCCAGAACGGCAGCCGGTCGTCGGCGGGGTCGTCCTCGGCCAGCACCTCGTCGAGCAGCGCGTCGCCGGAGCGCGGCCGCAGCAGCCGGACAAGGTGGCCGCCGAGCGTCAGCGTCTCCTCGACCAGGTCGGACGCCGCCCCGTCGGGCAGCCCGGCCGGGACCTCGGACACCGGACGGGCGCTCACCCGCCGAGCGTACGCACCGGCACCGGAGCGGCCGTCAGATGTGCAGACCCGACGCCGCGGCGTGCAGGAATGCCGCGGAGACCTCGGCCGGCGTCTGCACGCTCGACACGTACCCGTCCACGCCCCCGACCGCCTTCTCCAGGGTGGACACCTCCGGCAGCTTCCCGTAGGCGACGACGGTCAGCTCGACCGGCCGCTTCGGGTCCGCGGCCTTCTTCAGCTCGGTCGCCAGCTGCTGCACGCTGATCGACACCGGGTCGTCCTCATTGCGACCGTCGGTGAAGACCACCACCTGGTTGGCCTCGTCCGCCCGCCACGACGCCGTCGCCGCCTTGTACGCGGCCAGGATCGTGTCGTACAGGCCGGTCCCGGTCCGCTCGGCGGTGAGCCGGTTGACCGCCGCGGCCAACCCGGCCCGCTGCCCGTCGGTCAGCTGCGCGGTCGACAGCAGCACCCGGTAGTCCCGCGGCGGGTCCAGCTGGGAGCCGAACGACCACAGCCCCAGCGACGACTGGTCCGGCAACATCCGACCGACCGCCAGGCAGCCCTGCTGCACCAAGTCGATCAGCGGCGTCGACGTGCCGGGCGCCGGCTGGCCCATCGACCCGGACACGTCGACGGCGAGCAGGATGCTGCTGCGCCGGTCCTGCACATACCAGGCGGCGAAGACGTGGTCGACGTGGTGCGGCTTGAGGACCTCCAGCGGCTCGGCGGTCAGCCGCGGCAGCCGCAGGTCCCCCTGCCGCGGGGCGGTGTCGGCGTTGGGCCGGCGTAATCCTGCCGCCGCGTACGCCTTGGCCGCGCTCGGGCTCTTCAGCGCGGCGAGCAACCGCTCCAGGCCGGCCTGGCGGACCGGGTCGGCGACCGCGGCGGCGGTCGGCAGCCAGCCGTAGCGGAGCACGGCAGTGTGGTCGGTGCCGGCCAGCACCGCCGCGTCCTCGGTGGTCGGCTTCGCCGACAGCAGCACGTACTCCGGGACAAGGCCGACCTCACCCGGCTGACTCGGCAGGGCCGGCCCGGTGCCCGAGACCGTGCGGGTCTGCCGGAGCGCGGCGGACAGCGCGGCGGACGACGCGTCCATCCCGTCCTTGATCCACACCGCCTCGCCGAGGGTCCCGGCCGCGACCATGCCGTCGCCGGAGCCGTTCGGGTCGCGGACAGCGAGCCGCACTCCGTCCGGCGAGGCGACCAGCTTCGACAGCGCGAGCCAGCTGCCGCCGGCCCGGGTCAGCCGGGCCGCGGTCGCGGTGTCGGTGACCATGTAGATGGGGCTGTTCGCGAGCACCGTGCCCGAGCCGCCGTCGCCGTCGTCGGCCAGCAGACCGCCGCGGGCGACGGCGGCCCAGGACAGGTCGTCCGGGATCCAGACGTCGGCCTCCCGCTCCGCCACCCTGGCGGCGGCGGCCCGGCCGTCGACCACGACCGTGTCGAGCGCGACGCAGTGCGGGCCGGTGGCCAGCGACGGCTCCAGCGCGGTGAGCACCTTCGCGAACGAGCTCGCGGTGACGACCTTCAGCGTCTGGTCGCAGGTGGACTCGGCCAGCAGTGCCGAACCCGACGAGCCGGCCTGGGGCCCGCTCGGCCCACGCTTGGCCACCGCGACCGCGGCCGAGCCGGCCGCCACGACGACTAAGACCACCGCGGCGCCCCAGAGCAGTGGGCGAGCCGCCCGCCCGGAGCGGTGTTTCCCCATGACACTCCCCGTGATCCGGGGCGCCCCCCGCGACCCTCAGCGACCCTTGCCGGCGGCAGCATTGCACCTCCGCCGCTGGTGTAAAGAGGAAGCGGACGAAATTCGACCCGGCGCGCAGGAGTGACCACGCATGGTCGTCAGTGGTGGTCGGCGCCCTCGTGGTCCCGGTGCCCGGCCGGCTCCAGCTGGAACGTCGAGTGCTCGACGTCGAAGTCCTCCCGCAGGCAGTGGTGCAACCGGTCGAGCATGCTGCCGCCGCAGCCGTCGCCGAGCAGGTCGCGCTCGACCGTCACGTGGGCGGACAGCACCGGCACGCCGCTGGTGATCGTCCAGGCGTGCAGGTCGTGCACGTCGACCACGCCCGGCTGGGCCAGCATGTGCCGGCGCACCTCGACCAGGTCGACCCCGCGAGGGGTGCCCTCCAGCAGCACCTCGCCGGCGTCCCGGAGCAGCCGGACCGCCCTGGGCACGATCAGCGCGGCGATGACCAGCGAGGCGATCGGGTCGGCCCGCTCCTGCCCGGTGACCGCGATGACGCCCGCGGCCACCAGCACCGCGATCGAGCCGAGCGCGTCGCCGAGCACCTCCAGGAACGCGCCGCGGACGTTGAGCGACTCCCGCCGGCCGCCGGCCAGCAGGACGAGCGCGCCGATGTTGGCCGCCAGCCCGAGGCCCGCGGCGAACAGCACCGCTCCGGTCTCGATCTGCGGCGGGTCGGCCAGCCGCCGGATCGCCTCGACCACGACCACCGCGGCCAGGCCGAGCAGCAGCAGCGCGTTGCCGCCGGCGGCGATCACCTCGGCCCGCTGCCAGCCGAAGGTCCGGCGGGCGGTCGGGAGCCGTCCGGCCATCCGGACCGCCAGCAGCGCGAGGCCGATGCCGAGCGCGTCGGTGGCCATGTGGCCCGCGTCGGCGAGCAGGGCGAGGCTGCCGGAGAGCAGTCCGACGACCACCTCGAGGACCAGCACGGCGACGGTGATCCCGAGCACGGCGGCCAGCCGGCCGCGGTAGGCGGCGGCAGCCGTCCCCGCGCCGGAACCGGCGTGCCCGTGATCGTGCCCCACGACTACGACGGTACTGCGAGGGCCCGGTTCGCCCCTATGGTCAGGCTCATGCAGCCCGACCCGACGGCCGTCCTCGGCGAACTGATGCGCCGGGCCCGCGACGCCGGCCCCGGGCAGCTCGCCTCGCTGGTCGCCGACGCCGCGGCGGCGGTCGGTCTGGCCGACGCGGTGATCTACCTGGCCGACTACGGCCAGACCCGGCTGATGCCGGTCCCGTACGCCGGCATGCCCGCGCGGCTGCCGCTCGGGGTGGACGGCACGCTGGCCGGGCGGGCATACCGGACCGGCAGCCCGCTCACCGCCGAGGGCACGGACCAGGCGCGACGCCGGCTGTGGCTCCCACTGTGCGAGGGCCACGAGCGGCTCGGCGTGCTCGAGGCGACGCTCCCCGCGGCCGGCGCACCCGACGCAACCGCCGGCGGGACGGACGGCGTCGCGCTGTTCGCCGACGTGGTCGCGATGCTCGTGGCCACCCAGTGGCGGTACGGCGACGTGTTCGAGCTGGTGCGCCGGGTCCGGCCGATGCGGCTGCCGGCGGAGATCCAGTGGCGGCTGCTGCCGCCGACGACCGTACGGGCCGCCGGGGTCTCGCTGTCCGGACTGCTGGAGCCGTGGGACGAGGTCGGCGGCGACGCGTTCGACTACGCGCTCAACGACGGCAGGCTGCACGTGGCGCTGCTCGACGCGATGGGGCACGGGCTCGGCGCGACGCTGCTGTCCAGCCTGGCGGTCGGCGCCTACCGCAACGCCCGCCGCGGCCGCGCCGACCTGGTCGATTCGTACGAGGCCATCGACGTCGCGCTCGCCACCCAGTTCGGCCGGACGACCTTCGTCACCGGGCTGCTGCTCGACCTCGACGTGGCCACCGGGGCGGTGCGCTGGCTCACCGCCGGGCACCTGCCGCCGCTGCTGATCCGGCACGACCGGGCGGTCACGCTGCCGCCGGCCCGGCCGGCCACACCATTCGGGCTGCGCTTGCGCGACCGCCACCCGCCGGTGCACACGCTGCAGCTCGAACCCGGCGACCGGCTCGCGCTCTACACCGACGGCGTGGTCGAGGCGCGCCGGCTCGGCCAGTTCTTCACCGAGGAGCGGCTGGCCGACTTCGTCGTGCGGGAGTCCGCCTCGGGGCTGGACGGCGCCGAGGTGCTGCGCCGGCTGATCCGGGCCGTGCTCGACCACCAGCACGGCGTGCTGCAGGACGACGCGACGATCCTGCTGCTCGTGTGGGCCGGCCCGCCGGCGTGACGCCGGCGGGCCGGTCGTGCGTCAGCGGGTCTCGTCGCCGTCTTCGTCCAGCGGCCGCACGTCCACCCGCTCGCTGCTGACCTCGCCGATCACCTGGCCGGTCTCGTCCACCACCGGCGTCGTGGACTGCTCGTCGGTGACCATCCAGCGGCGCAGCCGGCCGCGGCCCGCCTCGCCCCCGGTCCCCCCGGTGCCCCCGGTGCCGACCGGCGCGACCGGGTCGGCCTCGACCGCGCTGCCGCGGGCGAAGTCCGGCGCGGCCGTGGACGGGCGGCCGGTGACCGACGTGTCCTCGCCGCGGGCGAAGTCCGGGCCGCCGCTGAGGCCGCCGGCGGTGCCGGTCAGCGAGGCGTCCTCGCCGCGGGCGAAGTCCGGGCCCTCCTCCTCGCCGAGCGCGCCGGTCTCGACGAATCCCTTGCCGCCCATCGCCTGGGCCACGTCCTGGTCACCGAGCGGCGTGCCGGTCGGGTCGGCCTCCCCCGCGGCCAGCCCGGCCGCGGTGCCGGTGCCGGCCGCCATGCCGGGGCCGGCCGCCAGGCCGGTGTCGGCCGCCATGCCGGTGGCCACCGTGTCGGGGCCGGCGTCGGTCGGCGTCTGCCGGCCGAACGGACCCTGGCTGACCCCGTAGTACGTGTAGAGCTCGGTCTCCTGCTCCTCCGACAGGTGCCCGTCCTCATCGATCCGGGGCGCGTCGTGGACCTTGCTCTTGGGGATGTCGACGACCAGCTCGTCACCCTCGACCCTGGCCGCCGCCAGCGGCACGAAGCTCTCCTTGGTGCCGAACAGGCCGGTGCGCACCGTGACCCATTCCGGCTGCCCCGTCGTGTCGTCCAGGTAGACCTGGCCGACCTTGCCGATCTTCTCGCCGGCACTGTCGCGGACCGTCGATCCCATCAGCGACGGCACCGATGCCTGGTCGATCATTGTTGTCTCCCGCCTGCCTCGCGTTGCGTCACCCCTACGTTTCCCGGGGGCCTCCCGCGCAACCATCACTCCGACGGGAGCAGCACCCAGAGGATGATGTACAGCACGAACTGCGGTCCGGGAAGAAGGCAGGACACCAGGAACAACACCCGGACCAGCGTCGGGGACAGTCCGAAGCGCAGGGCGAGACCGGCGCAGACGCCGCCGATCATCCGTCCGCGGCGGGGGCGGTACAGGCGTGGCGTGGTTTCCATGTCTTGAAGCTATGTCCTGCGGGTGCCGGGCTCATGCGGGATTCCCCGGATCTATCCCTGGAATCCGGGCAGTTTTCCCCGGTACGGGCGGACCGGCGGGGCGCCGACGCCGACCTCGACGGCGAAGACCCGGCCCGCCTCCGGCTCCTGCGCCCGTTGTTCGGGCGTCAGGTTCTCGTACGAGGTAGTGACGAACAGGCGCTGGCCGCTGGCGCCGCCGATGGCGACCGACGTCGGGCGGCTCACCGGAAGCGGCAAGACCGACAGTGTGCTGCCGTCGGGCGCAAACCGGCGCACTTCACCCCCGCCGTTCATCGCTGCCCAGATCGCACCCTCGTCGTCCACGGTGATGCCGTCCGCGGCGCCTCGCTCAGATCGGATCAGCACCTGACCGACCATCGTCTCGGGGTCGTACGCGGTGACGATCCCGACGCCGCTGTCGGCGTGGTAGAGCGTGCGGCCGTCCGGGCTCCAGCCCAGCCCGTTCGCGATGGTGGCGGTCGGCAGCATGACCCGCACCGAGCCGTCCGGGTCGCAGCGCAGCAGCCGACCCCCGCCGGCCCGCTGGTCGTAGGCCATCGAGCCGGCCCACAACCGGCCCTGCGGGTCGCAGGCCGCGTCGTTCATCCGGACGTCGGCCGGCTCGGTGTCCAGCAGCCGGGTCACCGTCCCGTCCGGGGCCAGGTAGCGGAAGCCGCGGCCGGCCGCGCACAGCCAGCCCGCGCGGTCCGCGATCGGCGCGATCGCGCCCAGCGGCTCGCCGATCGACAGCTCCGCCACCGTGCGCAGCCGGTCGCCGTCGTCCACCGCGCGCCGGAACACGCCGGCCATGATGTCTACCCAGAGGAACTCGCCCCGGTCGGCGTCCCAGCGTGCGCACTCGCCCAGCTCGGCGGCCTCCACCGAGACCGGCGTCAGCTCTCCAGTCACCGCGCGACCGTACGCTGCCGGGCATGGACGGACCGGGGCAGGCGGGCTGGGACGCGATCGTGGCGGCGCCGGAGCGAGCGCTGGTCGCGCTGGACTACGACGGCGTGCTGGCGCCGATCGTCGACGACCCCGACCAAGCGGTGCCGGCGCCCGGTGCGATCGAGACGCTGCGCCGGCTCGCCGGCCGGGTCGGCACGCTCGCCGTGGTCACCGGCCGGCCGGCGGAGGTGGTCGTCCGGCTCGGCGGCCTCGACTCGGTGCCCGGCCTGTGCGTCGAGGGGCAGTACGGCGCGGAGCACTGGGTGGCCGGGCGGCTGACCACCCCGGACGACCCGGCCGGGGTGGTCGAGGCCAAGCCGGCGCTGCCGGCGGCGCTGGCCGAGGCCGGCGCCGACGCCGGGGTGTGGGTCGAGGACAAGCGGCTCGCGCTGGTCGTGCACACCCGCCGCACCCGGGACCCGGACGGCGAGCTCGACCGGCTGCGACCGGCGCTGGAGCGGTTCGCCGCCCGGTACGGGCTGGAGCCGCACCCCGGCAAGATGGTCATGGAGCTGCGGCCGCCCGGCTTCGACAAGGGTGGCGTGCTGAGCCGGCTGGCGGAGGAGCACGCGCCGGCGGCGGTGCTGTTCGCCGGCGACGACGTCGGTGACCTGCCCGGGTTCGCCGCGGTCGAGCGGCTGCGCGAGGCCGGGACGCCGGGGCTGACGGTGGCCAGCGCGTCGGCCGAGGCGGTCGAGGTGGCGCAGGCCGCCGACGTGGCCGTCGACGGGCCGGCCGGCGTGGTCGAGCTGCTCAGCCGGCTCGCCGACGCGGTCGGCGGCTCCGGCACGGGCGACGCCGACCGCCGCCCGGACGCGGGCGACGCCGACCGCGGCCCAGACGCGGGCGACGCCGACGACGCGGTCAGGAGCCGCCGGAGGTGATGCCCGGCTGGCCGGAGTCGGTGCCCGGTCCGGAGTCGGGCAGGCTGGCCGGCCCGGACAACCCGCCGTCCGGGCCGTCCGTCGAACCCTGGTCGGAGGTGGACGAGGACGCCGGATCCGGCGTGGACGGCTGGCTCGCCTCGTGCCCGAGCCAGCCGACCAGCACGCCCCCGACCAGCACGGCGCCGACCCCGGTCACCGCGGTCGTGGTGCGCACCCGCGCCAACGTCCGGTCCCGCTCGTTCGGGTCTGCGCTCATGTCCGGGCCTCCAGTCGCAGGGCAAGGGCCGGGCAGGCCGCCACCGCGCGGCGGGCCGCCTTCTCGCTGCCGGGCGGCAGCGGACCGACGATCGGGAAACCCCAGTCGTCCAGGGTGACCGCCTCCGGCAGCAGTCCGGCACACAGGCCGTCGCCGCGGCAGGCGATCCGGTCCACCTCGATCCTCACCGCGGCACCTCCAGGTAGCGCGGTCCGGAGAAGCCGCCGCAGGGCCGGCCGGACACGTGTGCGGACAGGTCGGCGGCGAACACCCGCAGCGCCGAGGCGACCAGCCGGGCCGCCCCGTCCGGATGCCGGCACGCTCCCCGGCCGGGCAGCGTCGCCGTCCACCGCCGTACCGCCGCCAGCGCGGCCGCCGCCTGCGGACCGCCGGTGACCGCGGCGTCCAGCGCCCCGGCGATGTCCGGCAGCCCGAACACGCACGGCCCGCACTGGCCGGCGCTCTGGCCGGCCAGGTAGCGCGCGACCGCCGCGGTCTCGGCCGGACCGCAGGCGTGTCGGGGCAGCACGGCGAGGATGCCAGGGCCGAGCACGCCGCCGGCCGCGCGCATGCCGGCGTGCGTCAGCGGCGCCCACCGGGCCGCCTCGCCGGAGAGCCATGCGCCGCCGTAGCCGCCGGTGAGCACCGCGCCGACATCGAGCGCGCCGGCCGCCGCCAGCGCCGTTCCGGCCGGGGTACCGGTCGGCAGCTCGACCACGCCCGGGGCCGGCACCGCGCCGGCCACCGTGACCAGCAGCGTGCCCGGCTCGGCCGGGTCGCCCGCCGCCCGGTACCGTTGCGGTCCACAGTGGACGGCCAGGGCGACGCCGGCGAGCGTCTCGACGTTGAGCACCAGGGTCGGCGCCCCCCGCACTCCCCGCTCGGCGACCCGCGGCGGCCGGGAGGTGGGCAGCGCCGGGCCGCCGGAGAGCAGCTGCACCAGCGCCGACTCCTCGCTGGCCACGTACCGGTGCGGGACCGCCCGCAGGTGCACCGTCACCCCGGCGAGGTCGTGCCGGCGCACCGCGTCCTGCACGGCGGGCGGCGGCGCGGGCCCGGCGGGCAGGCACAGGTACGCCGTGCGGGCGCCGACCGCCCGGGCGGCCAGCACGATGCCCTCCAGCACCAGGTGCGGCGCGCGGGCCAGCAGCGTGGCGTCCTTGGCCGAGAGGGGCTCGCCCTCGGCGGCGTTGGCGACCAGCACCGGGGTGCGGCGCCGGCCGCGGACCGCGGCCAGCTTGCGGGCGGTCGGGAAGCCGCCGCCGCCGCGCCCGACCAGCCCGGCCGCGGCCACCGCCACCTCGACGTCCACCCCGACCGGGCGCGGCCCGAGCGGCGGCCCACCGAGCAGGCGGGTGGTCAGCGTGGCCGTCGTCACCGGGTGCTCCTGGCCGCCGGCGGCACCGTCGAGGCCACCCGGGCCAGCTCCGCCGCCGTCCTGACCCGGACCGCGACGGCGACGGCGACGGCCGCCAGCACCGCCAGCGCCATGCCCCAGGGCGCGCCGGCGTCGGTGCCGGTGGTCAGGTAGTGCAGGACCGCGACCGGCCAGGCCGCGTACGTCAGCCAGTGCACCGCGCGCCAGGTCCGCACGCCGAACCTGACCCGCAGCAGGCTGGTCGCGATCACCACGAGAACCAGGTCGAACGCGATCGTCCCCAGCCCCACCCAGACCGGCCGGTAGGCCGACGCGAACGGCACCAGCGCCGCGTACCAGTGGATGTCGACGTAGTTGTCGAGCACGACCGCGCCGACGTGGACGGCCAGCGCGCCGATCGAGAGCAGGGCGAGGTCGCGGTGCAGCGCCTGCCGGGCCCAGCGCGGCCAGGTCGTGGACCGGGTCGGCGCGATCGAGCGGGTGCCGACCACCACGGTGCTGGTCAGCAGCACCAGCGCGACGATGCCGGCGGCCCTGGACACCAGCCAGAGCACTCCGACGGTCACCGCGGCCATCCTCCGACGGCGTGCACGGTCCCGTCGGTGCCGACCAGCCGGGCCGGCAGCGGCGTCGACCGCAGCCAGTCCAGCCCGCGGACCATCGTCGCGGTCGCGGCGATCTGCGCGTCCAGGCAGGACGCGGCCGCGACGGACACCGTGCTCCAGGGCGTGTCCGCCGGGAGCCCGGTCACCGGGTCGACGATGTGGTGCAGCCCGACCCCGCCGCGCCGCCAGCGACGGACCGAGGTCGAGGACGTGGCCAGCCCGCCGGTACGGATCCGCACCGCGGGCAGGTCAGGGTCGGCCGCGGCCGCGTCGTCGGCCAGCCGGACGGTCCAGCCGCCGGGCGGGCCGCTGCCGGCCACCGCGATGTCCCCGCCGACCGAGACCAGCACGCCGCAGCCGGCCGCGGCGGCCGCGTCCCGAGCCGCCCGGTCGGCCGCGTACGCCTTGGCGGTCGCGCCGAGGTCGAGCACCAGACCGGGCGGCACCCGGACGGTCCCGGCGTCCGGGTCGACCTCGACCGCCCGCCAGCCCGGCACCCGGCGGATCACGAGCGGCCCGGCCGACTCGGCCGGCACCGCCGGGAAGTCACGGTCGTAGCCGAGCCCGGCCAGCGCGCCGCCCACGGTCGGGTCGACCGCGCCGCCGGTCACCCTGGCGGCCCGCAGCGCGGCCTGCACCAGATCGAGCAGCAGCGGGGACACCGCGGTCGGCCGGGCCGAGGCCAGCCCGGCGACCTCGGAGTCGGCGCGGAACCGGGAGGCGACGTCGTCGAGCTGCTCGAGCTGGGAGCGGACCACCTCCACCGCGTCGCCGAGCCGCTGGGCCGCGGTCACCAGCACCCGCGCGGTGGTGCCGATCGCCGGGAAGCTGGCGAGCCCCCACCGCGGAGCTGACCCCCGTCCGGCCGCACCACCGACCGCGGGCGGAGCACCCGGCGCCCGCCCGCCGCCGGACGAGGCACCTCGCCCTCCGCGGGTCGCCGTCCCCGTGCCCATGGCGCCTCCCGAGATCATTGGGATTTCAACGATCGTGCGGGCGGGTCCTGTGCGGAGTCTGTGCTCCGGGTCAGGCGCAGGTGAGGATCAGGCGTCCAGCGCGTCCAGCTGCTGCCGGAACCAGTCGGCCGGCGGCAGCGCGGTCGCCGCGGCCAGCAGCCGCTTCCACCGC
>Ga0308175_100003478_pt1 | contig 10909 bp, 11 predicted proteins | sample PhyCR1_3_FD_203893 | JGI IMG/M metagenome (GOLD analysis project Ga0308175, IMG submission 203893) | Soil microbial communities from UC Gill Tract Community Farm, Albany, California, United States - DLSLS.C.R1 | ecosystem: Environmental > Terrestrial > Soil > Agricultural land | place: USA... | reverse complement strand
GATCACCGACGGCCAGATCTTCCTGGAGACCGGCCTGTTCAACGCCGGCGTCCGGCCGGCCATCAACGTCGGCGTCTCGGTCTCCCGGGTCGGCGGCAACGCGCAGCTGCGGGCGATGCGGACCGTAGCCGGGTCGCTGCGGCTCAACCTCGCGCAATACCGCGAGCTCGAGGCGTTCTCCGCGTTCGGTTCCGACCTGGACAAGGCGTCCCAGGACCAGCTGGCCCGCGGGTCGCGGCTGGTCGAGCTGCTCAAGCAGCCGCAATACTCGCCGTTCGCGGTCGAGCGGGAGGTCGTCTCGATCTGGGCCGGCACCAGCGGCGAGCTCGACGTCGTCCCGGTCGCCGACATCCGCAAGTTCGAGCGGGAGTTCCTCGACTACGTCGGCCACAGCCACGCCGGCATCTACGACGCGATCCTGCAGACCGGCAAGCTCGAGGACGACACGGTCGAGGCGCTGAAGCGGGCGATCGGCCAGTTCAAGAACGAATACCAGACCTCGGAGGGCAAGCAGCTGATCGTCAACGAGCCCGAGGTCGAGGCGATGGAGGCCGACGAGGTCGGGCAGGAGAAGGTGACCCGTTACCGCCAGCCGCAGGTCTCCGCCGCGGGCGAGCGCCGGAGCTGACGATGGCCGGCACCCTGCGCATCCTCCGCCGCCGGATCCGCGCGGTCACCCAGACCAAGCAGATCACCAAGGCGATGGAGCTGGTCGCCACCTCCCGCATCGCCAAGGCGCAGCAGCGGGTCGAAGCCGCCCTGCCCTACACCAACGAGCTGACCCGGGCGCTGTCCGCGCTCGCGTCCAACTCGAACACCGACCACCCGTTGCTGGTCGAGCGGCCCGACCCGCGGCGGGCCGCGATCCTGGTCATCACCAGCGACCGCGGGCTGGCCGGGGCATACAGCTCCAACGCGCTGCGCACGGCCAACGGGCTGGAGTCGCTGCTGCGGGAGGAGGGCAAGGAGCCGGTCCGGTACGTGATCGGGCGCAAGGGCTCGGCCTACTACCGCTTCCGCAGCCGCGAGGTGGCCAAGGAGTGGACCGGCTTCTCCGAGCAGCCGGCGTTCACCGACGCCCGCGAGGTCGGGTCGACCCTGGTGAAGGCGTTCCTGGCCGGGATCAACCACACCGACGACACCGACGACGACCGGGACGGCGGCGACGACGGCGTGGTCGGCGTGGACGAGATCCACATCGTCTACACCGAGTTCAAGTCGATGCTCAGCCAGAACCCGACGGCCAAGCGGATCGCGCCGCTGGTCGTCGAGGAGAGCGAGGAGGAGGCACCCGAGGGCTACCTCCCGGCGTACGAGTTCGAGCCGGAGCCGGACGAGCTGCTCGGCGCGCTGCTGCCGAAGTACGTCAACGCCAGGATCTACGCCGCGCTGCTGGAATCGGCGGCCTCGGAGTCGGCGTCCCGGCGGCGGGCGATGAAGTCCGCCACCGACAACGCCGAGGAACTGATCAAGACCTACACCCGCGAGGCCAACCAGGCCCGGCAGGCGGAGATCACCCAGGAGATCAGCGAGATCGTCGGCGGCGCGGACGCGCTGGCCGCCGCAGGGAGCGAGAGATCATGACCGCGGTAGAGGAAACCACCGGCACCGGCCGAGTCGTGCGGGTCACCGGCCCGGTCGTGGACATCGAGTTCGGCCGGGACGAGATGCCGGAGCTGAACAACGCCCTGCACGTCGACGTCGAGATCAGCGAAGGCAACCCGCTGAACAAGGAGCTCACCCTCGAGGTCGCCCAGCACATCGGCGACAACGTCGTGCGGACGATCTCGATGCAGCCCACCGACGGGCTCATCCGTGGCGCCACCGCCACCGACACCGGCCACCCGATCGAGGTGCCGGTCGGCGACCAGGTCAAGGGCCACGTGTTCAACGCGCTCGGCCGCTGCCTGGACGACCCCGACTTCGTGGCCGGCGAGACCTGGCCGATCCACCGGCCGGCGCCGGCGTTCGACCAGCTCGAGGGCAAGACCGAGCTGCTGGAGACCGGCATCAAGGTCATCGACCTGCTCACCCCGTATGTGGCCGGCGGCAAGATCGGCCTGTTCGGCGGCGCCGGCGTCGGCAAGACCGTGCTGATCCAGGAGATGATCCGCCGGGTCGCCCAGGAGTTCGGCGGCGTGTCGGTGTTCGCCGGCGTCGGCGAGCGCACCCGCGAGGGCAACGACCTGTTCCTGGAGATGACCGAGTCCGGCGTTATCAACCAGACCGCGCTGGTGTTCGGGCAGATGGACGAGCCGCCGGGCACCCGGCTGCGGGTCGGCCTGTCCGCGCTGACGATGGCCGAGTATTTCCGGGACGTCCAGAAGCAGGACGTGCTGCTGTTCATCGACAACATCTTCCGGTTCACCCAGGCCGGCTCCGAGGTGTCCACGCTGCTCGGCCGGATGCCGTCGGCGGTGGGCTACCAGCCGACGCTGGCTGACGAGATGGGCGTGCTGCAGGAGCGGATCACCTCGACCCGTGGCCACTCGATCACCTCGATGCAGGCGATCTACGTGCCGGCGGACGACATCACCGACCCGGCGCCGCACACCACGTTCGCGCACCTCGACGCGACCACCGTGCTGTCCCGGCCGATCTCGGAGCTCGGCATCTACCCGGCGGTGGACCCGCTCGACTCGACCTCGCGCATCCTCGACCCGCAGTACATCGGTCGGCGGCACTACGACGTCGCCCAGGAGGTCAAGCGGATCCTCCAGCGCTACAACGAGCTGCAGGACATCATCGCGATCCTCGGCATCGACGAACTGTCCGAAGAGGACAGAGTGCTGGTCGGCCGGGCCCGCCGGGTCCAGCGGTTCCTGTCCCAGAACCTGCTGGTGGCCGAGCAGTTCACCGGCCAGCCCGGCTCGGTCGTCCCGCTGGCGGAGACCGTCGAGTCGTTCGAGGCGCTCACCCGCGGCGACTACGATCACCTGCCCGAGCAGGCGTTCTTCCTCAGCGGCGGGATCGAGGACGTCGAGAAGAAGGCGTCCGAGCTGAGCAAGTAGGCATCGGCCCTACGGAGCGGCTGGTCCATAATGGACCGGCCGCTCCGTCGCATTCGGACGGTGCTGGGGGCACGTCTCCTATCGGGAGACGCACCTAACACAGCAGGTGGGCGTTGACCGCCCGGACCGCCGCGGCCAGCGCCGGCAGCTCGACCACCTCGACGCCGGCGCCGGCGAGCAGCTCGGCGCCGTCGCAGTCGGCGAACAGTGGCGGCTCCCGCAGCGCGAACACCACCCGAGCTATGCCCGCGGCGAGGATCAGCTCGGTGCAGGTCTGCCGGCGGGAGCGGCGCCGCGAGCACGGTTCCAACGAGCTGTAGAGCGTGCCGCCGGCCGGGTCGCCGGGGAACGCCGCGAGCGCCACCTCCTCGGCGTGGTCGAGCGGGTCGTCCCGGCGCGACCAGCCGACCGAGCGTCGTGCGCCCGGGCCGGGCCCGACGACGACCGCGCCCACCGCGTACGCGGCCGGGCTCGGCGGGCTGAGCCGGGACAGCTCGACCGCCTCGGCGAGCAGGGCGGCGTCGAGGGCCTCCGGGCACGGGTCAGAGCGCATAGCGCAGCACCGCCGTGTCGCCGACCGCCTCCGCCCCGAGCAGCCGCCGTCGACCGGTGGCGGGTGGGCCGAGCAGGCGGGCAGCGCCGGGATCGCCGACGAAGACCGGGGCGACCGCCAGCCGCAGCTCGTCGGCCAGGCCGGCGGACAGCAGCGCGGTGAGCACGCCGGCGCCGCCCTCCACGAGCAGCCGGCGTACGCCCCGGTCCGCGAGCTCGGCGAGCACGTCGGGCAGGTCGCCGCCGAGCAGCAGCGGCGCCGGCCCCCCGGCGAACACCGCCGCACCAGGATCGAGCTCGCGGCTGCGGGTCAGCACCACCCGGACGGGTGACGGCGGCATCCCGCGGGAGACCCGGTCGGCGCGCCGCCGCCCGGACCGGACCAGCAGCCGCGGGTCGTCGGCGCGGACCGTGCCGGCGCCCACGAGGATCGCGTCGCAGCCGGCCCGCAACTCGTCTACGGCGTCGAGATCCTCCGGCCCGGACAGGATCAACCGGCGCGGCGACCGGTCGTCGAGTGCGCCGTCCAGCGAGACCGCCGCGCTCAGCAGCACGTACGGTCGGTGAGACACGCGATCACGGTACGCGTCGGAGCTCGGCGGCCCGGCGGGGCCCGGTTCCGGCACCGGCGCCGACCTGCGGAGTCCGGTTCCGGACGGCCGGACCGGCCTCGCTAGACTTCAGGGGACCTCCGGCCGGCGAAGGAGATCCCGCGTGGCAACCGTGCACGTCGAGCTCGTGTCCGTCGAGCGCCTTCTGTGGTCAGGCGACGCCACGATGGTCATCGCCCGCACCACGGAGGGCGAGCTCGGTGTGCTGCCAGGCCACGCGCCGCTGCTCGGCGAGCTCGCCCCGGGCGGGATCGTCCGCATCCAGGAGGAGGGTGGCGAGGAGCTGGTCTTCGCGGTGCACGGCGGGTTCCTGTCGGTCACCGAGGAGGGCGTCTCCGTGCTGGCCGAGCTGGCCGAGCGATCCGACGAGATCGACGTCGCCCGGGCCGAGCAGGCGCTGGAGCGGGCCCGGTCAGCCGGCGAGGACGACGACGAGGCCGCGGCCGCGGCGGGCCGGGCGATGTCCCGACTCCGCGCCGCCGGCCAGACCGTGTAGCCGCCATGGCGGTGGAGGTCGTCGTGGCCATCGCCGTCGCGGTGGCCTTCGTCGGCCTCGTGCTGGTGGTCCTGGCGCTGCGCAGGCGGGTGCTGCTGCGCCCGGCCGGGTCGATCGACATGAGCCTGCGCACCCGGTTCGGCCGGATCGGCGGTGGCTGGGCGCTCGGCGTCGGCCGCTACACCGGCGAGGACCTCCACTGGTATCGGCTGTTCGCGTTGACCGTGAAGCCGGCCCGGACGCTGTCCCGCCGCGAGCTGCAGGTGATCGGTCGGCGGCAGCCGTCCGGTGCGGAGTCCTGGGCGGTGCAGGCGGGTGCGGTGATCGTGGAGTGCCAGGACGACGCCGGTCCGGTGCAGGTCGCCATGAGCGCCGGCGCGGTGACCGGCTTCCTTTCCCGGCGTCCACAGCACGTCGCCGTCCGGGTTGGCCACCCGGGCCAGGATGAACAGCAGGTCCGAGAGCCGGTTGAGGTAGCGCGCCGGCACCGGCGCGGTCCGGTCCGGGTCGGCGTCGAGCAGCGCCCAGGCACTGCGCTCGGCGCGGCGGACGACGGTGCGGGCCTGGTGCAGCAGGGCGGCGCCGGGGGTGCCGCCGGGCAGCAGGAAGCTGTCCAGCTTGCGCAGGCCCTCGTTGAACTCGTCACACGCCCGCTCCAGCCGCTCGACCTGCGCGTCGGTCACCCGCAGCGGCGGAAACTCCGGGTTGTCGGCGACCGGCACGCACAGGTCGGCGCCGACGTCGAATAGGTCGTTCTGCACCGAGCGGAGCACCTCGGCGATTGGCGGGTCGAGCCGGCCGAGCGCGAGCGCCACCCCGATCGCGGAGTTCGCCTCGTCGACGTCCGCGTAGGCCACCAGCCGCGGGTCGGTCTTGCGCACCCGGCTCATGTCGCCGAGCGCGGTCGTGCCGGCGTCGCCGGTGCGGGTGTAGATGCGGGTCAGGTGGACGGCCATGCCCCGAGACTAGTGTCCTTTGAGGGACTAGCCAGGGGCCACCGGACCGGGCGGGACCAGCTTGCGGGCCCGCTCCTCGTCGTCCGGGAAGACCAGCACCTGCACCCGGCCGTCCCGGCGGATGCCGATGGTGGAGCGGATCCCGGCGTCGGACAGCACCGCCCGCAGCGCGGCGGCGGCCGCCCGGTCCGGCAGGTCGGCGACCGGGCGCAGCAGGCCGGTGTCGACCTGCACCCCGGGCGGCACGACCGAGCGACTCGCGGTGCGGTGCCGGCCGGTGCCGAAGACCCACTTGCTCAGCATCGCGAGCGCGGCCACGACCACGATCGCCACCACCGGGCCGACCGCGAAGTGCGTGCTGTTCACGCCGTCGACGGGCACGCCGTCCAGTCTCGCACCGTACGGCGACCGGCGCTCGGTTCGGCCGCGTCGGAGCAGGGCCACCGTAGGTGACGATCTGGTGACGGTTCTGGCGGATCCGCATCTCCGGAGCCGCTCACGGGGTCTCCTGTACAACGGCGCGCTGTCGGGGGAGGAGACGCCATGCACGTGACCGTTCAGCGGACGGGCGTCGAGGACGCGGTCCTGCTCAGCGGCCGGCTCGACGGCCGTTCGGCCGGCGAGGTCCGGGACACCTTGCACGCCGTGCTCGACGCCGGCTCGGGCCGGCTCGTGATCGACCTGAGCGGCATCGAGCTGCTCGACGCGACCGGTCTCGGCGTGCTGGCCGGCGCGCACCGGCGGGCCCGGCTGACCGGCCGCGAGCTGGTCCTGCGCGGCGCCCCGACCCGGGTGGCCCGGCTGCTGCGGCTCGCCCGCCTCGACCGCGTGATCACCGTCGAGCCACCGCCCCGTCTCACCCCGGCCTGACCCCGCGCCGACGCGCCGGCCTGGCACCCGGGCCTGGCAGCCGGGCCCGACACCCCGGGCCCGACACCCCGGGCCCGACACCGCGGGCCCGACACCGCGGGCCCGACACCGCGGGCCCGACACCGCGGGCCCGACACCGCGGGCCTGACACCGCGGCGCGCGGTGGCACCGGTGCTTCGATCACCGGGCGCGGTGGCCTCGATGGCAGCAGCTCGGGATCCACGCCATCGCTGTGTAGCGTGTCCGGCCGTGAGGTTGGTCGTCGCACGGTGCAGCGTGGACTACGTCGGGCGGTTGACCGCGCACCTGCCGATGGCGCCGCGACTGCTGCTGGTCAAGGCCGACGGGTCGGTGTCGGTGCACGCCGACGACCGGGCGTACAAGCCGTTGAACTGGATGAGTCCGCCGTGCAGCCTCCGCGACGACGGTGACCAGTGGACGGTCACCAACAAAGCCGGCGAGAAGCTGATCATCATGCTGGACGAGGTGCTGCACGACTCCTCGCACGAGCTGGGCGCCGACCCGGGCCTGGTCAAGGACGGCGTGGAGGCCGAGCTGCAGCGGCTGCTGGCCGAGCAGATCCAGACCCTCGGCGCCGGCTACCGGCTGGTGCGCCGGGAGCACCCCACCGCGATCGGACCGGTCGACATCCTCTGCCGGGACGCCACCGGCGGGGCGGTCGCGGTCGAGATCAAGCGCCGCGGCGAGATCGACGGGGTCGAGCAGCTCACCCGCTACCTGGAGCTGCTCAACCGGGACCCGGTGCTGGCGCCGGTGCGCGGGATCTTCGCCGCGCAGGCGATCACGCCGCAGGCCAGGGTGCTCGCCGCCGACCGCGGCATCGCCTGCGTCACGCTCGACTACGACGCGCTGCGCGGTGTGGACGACCCGAGCAGCCGGCTGTTCTGATCCCGGGCCCCTGGCGTCAGGAGGCGGTCCGCAACGCCGCGGCGAGGTCGTCGAGCTGCACCGGACCGAGGGCGAGGGCGGCGGCGTGCCAGCGCTTGAGGTCGAAGCCGGCGCCGAGCCGGGTCCTTGCCTCGTCCCGGGCGGCCAGCCAGGCCCGCTCGCCCAGCTTGTAGGCGGTCGCCTGCGCCGGCCAGCCGCAGTAGCGCACCACCTCCGGGTGCAGCCGGTGCGCCGCGATCCGGCCGCGGTCCCGCAGCACCTCCGTGGCCACCTCGAACGTCCACCGCGGCCCGTGCCGCTCCGCCTCGGCCGGCGGCAGCGGCAGGTCGAGGTGCAGCCCGATGTCGATGACCACCCGGGCCGCCCGCAGCGCCGAGCCCTTGAGCATGCCGAGCCGGCGGCCGGGCGTGTCGAACCAGCCGAGCTCGTCGGCCAGCCGCTCCGCGTACAGCGCCCAGCCCTCGGCGTGGCCGGGCACGCTGCCGACCCGCTGGTGCCGGGACAGCGCCTCGCCCATCACCCTGGCCTGGCCGAGCTGCAGGTGGTGGCCGGGCACGCCCTCGTGGAAGACCGTGGTCTGCTCCGCCCAGACGGCGAACCGGTCCCGGTCGCCGAGCGGCCACCAGGTCCGCCCCGGCCGGGTGAACGCTTCGTCCGGCGGAGTGTAGTAGGCCGAGCCCGAGCTGGATCCGATCGCCAGCGTCGCGTCGACCGTGCGCAGCTGCGGGGCGATGTCGAAGTGCACGCCGTCGAGCCGTTCGATCGCCGCGTCGTGCTGGTCCTGCAGCCAGGCCCGGTAGGCCTCGGCGCCGTCGACCACGTCGGTCTCGTCGAGCAGCGCGGTCGCCGCGTCGATCCCGGCCGCCGGCGAGACCCGCGAGGCCTCCGCGGCCAGCTCGTCCTCGATCCGGTGCAGCTCCGCCCAGGCCCACTCGTACGACTCGACCGGGTCGAGGTCGGCGCCGAGCACGAGCCGGCGGGCGACCGCGTGCCGCTCCGGTCCGACGCCGTCGGGCTCCGCCGTTCGCGGCGCGTAGACCTGCCGCAGCCAGTCGGCCGTGTCCGCGTACGCGGCGTGCGCGTCGCGGGCGCCGGCCACCAGGGCCGCAGCGAGCGGCCCGTCGCCGTACCCGGCGACGACCGGGGTGTGGGTGTGGCCGTCGGCGTACCGGTCGGCCTGCAGCGCGGCCTCGACGGCCTGCCGGCGGGCGGCCGGCAGGCCGCGGTCGAGGCCGAGGGCGAGCGCGTCCTGCCAGGAGGCCAGCATCCGCGGGATCGCGGCCATCCGGGCGGCGACCGCGGCCCAGTCGTCGGCGTCGTCCTTCGGCATCAGGTCGATGCTGTCCCGGACGGTGGCGAGCAGGCCGAACGGCGCCCGCACAGCGCGCAGCGGTTCGCCGATCTCGACCGCGGCGAGCTCGGCCAGCAGCCGGCCGCGCAGGAACCGGGCGGCCGCCTCGTCCCGCCCGGCCTGGGCGCCGCCGGCGGCCCGGTCCGGGGAGACGGCGTCGAGTTCGGCGAGGGTGGCGCGGGCCAGGTCGGCGCGGGCGCTGATGCCCTCCGGCCCGTAGTCGGTGGACACGCCGGCGGCGCCGGCGACCCCGCGCATCGTCCCCCACACCGGGTCGAGGGCCGCTTGTCCCGTCACGTACCGTTCGCAGACCTCGAACACCGCGCTCGCCACGGTGGGTGAAGTTACTCGGCGCGCACCGGTTCAGCCTCCGGCGGCCGGGTTCACGAACGTGATGTCGACCGTGGTGAACCCGAGCGAGCGCATGAGCTTGTCGAGGGTCGCCCTGGTGTTGTCCTCGGCCCGTTTCTGCAGCCCGACCTGCCTGGCGGCGTCGGCCAGCCGCTGCTCGGCCACCTGGTACATCTGCTGGTTCTGCGGGTTGGGCTGGTCGGAGAACAGGTTGCCGAGCCGGTCGATCACGCCCAGGTCCTGGTTGAGCACCCGGCTCTGGTCGGGGTCGACGTTCGGCTTGGACAGCTGCGCCCGCGGCAGCGTGATCGAGACCGACTTCCGGTCCGACGACACCGACACCGCGTCGTCGCCGAGCTTGCGGAAGTCCACGTACGAGTCGACCGAGCCGATCGCGAGGAAGATCGTCCGCTTGCCCTTGATGATGTCCGGCAGGAACTTGGCGTCCTGCTGGATGTCGATGAGCACCTGATACTGCCCGGTCGCCGCGTGGTATTCGGACAGGTCGCGCATGGCGGTGAGCACCGCCGGACCGCTGCGGTCGCGCTCCTCGCTGCCGAACGGCCAGTGCGTCAGCCGGGCCAGGCCGAACAGCGCCAGCAGCGCGACGAGCAGCACGACCGCCACGCCGACCACGCTGCCGACCATGCCGCGGCGGATCTCGCCGGCGATCCGGGTCGCGCCGCGGCCGGGTATCCGGCGCGTCTCCGCGTCGGTGTCGCTGGTCATTCGGGCCTCCTTGCGGGGACGGTGTCGTGTCCCTGTTCTACCCGCTCGTCCGTACGGCCGAACGGTGTCGGCCTACCGGCCGGTAGCGTGACCGGTGTGACGATGGTGGACGGCGAGACGTTCCAGTCGCTCGACCCGGCGACCGGGGAGCCGGTCGGCACCTTCCCGGTGCACTCCGAGGCGGACGTGCGGGCCGCCGTCGCGCGGGCCCGGCCGGCGGCGGAATGGTGGGCGGGGCTCGGGTTCTCCGGCCGCGCCGAGCGGCTCGGTGCCTGGCGGGCCGCCCTCGCCACCCGGACCGCCGAGCTCGCCGAGCTGATCCACCGGGAGGGCGGCAAGCCGGTCGACGACGCGATGATCGAGCTGGCGACCGCGATCGAGCACCTGCACTGGGCCCCGCGCAACGCCGAGCGGGTGCTCGGCCCGCGCCGGGTCCGGCCCGGCCTGCTGGTCGCCAACCTGGCCGCGACCCTGGAATACCAGCCGTACGGGGTGGTCGGCGTGATCGGCCCGTGGAACTACCCCGTCTTCACGCCGCTCGGCTCGATCGTGTATGCGCTGGCGGCCGGCAACGCGGTCGTGTTCAAGCCGTCGGAATACACCCCGGCGGTCGGCCGGTGGCTGGTCGACGGCTTCGCCGCGGTGGTCCCGGAGCAGCCGGTGCTCGGGCTGGTCACCGGCGCCGGGCCGACCGGCGCGGCGCTGTGCCGGTCCGGCGTGGACAAGCTGGCGTTCACCGGCTCCACCGCGACGGCGAAGAAGGTCATGGCCGCGTGCGCGGAGACGCTCACGCCCGTGCTGCTCGAATGCGGTGGCAAGGACGCGATGATCGTCGCCGCGGACGCGGACGTGCGGGCCGCGGCGGACGCGGCGGCCTGGGGCGGGATGGCCAACGCGGGCCAGACCTGCATCGGCATCGAGCGGGTCTACGCGGTCGACGAGGTCTACGACGAGTTCGTCGCCGCGCTGGCCGGGCGGGCCCGGACGCTGCGGCCCGGCGACGCGTACGGCCCGGCCACCTTGCCGGCCCAGCTGGAGGTGATCCGCCGGCACGTGACCGACGCGCTGGCGCG
>Ga0308175_100003477_pt1 | contig 10910 bp, 7 predicted proteins | sample PhyCR1_3_FD_203893 | JGI IMG/M metagenome (GOLD analysis project Ga0308175, IMG submission 203893) | Soil microbial communities from UC Gill Tract Community Farm, Albany, California, United States - DLSLS.C.R1 | ecosystem: Environmental > Terrestrial > Soil > Agricultural land | place: USA... | reverse complement strand
AACGACCCGGTACGCGAAGCCATCCACACCGTCTTCCTGTACCACGCGATCCAGGCCGGCATGGACATGGGCATCGTCAACGCCGGCATGGTCGGCGTCTACGACGACCTCGAGCCGGAACTGCGCGAGCGGGTGGAAGACGTGGTGCTGAACCGCCGCCCGGACGCCGGCGAGCGGCTGGTCGAGGTGGCCGAGACCGCCAAGAGCGGCGCCAAGGACGAAAGCAAGAAGCTCGAATGGCGCGGCACGCCCGAGCACCCGGTGCATGTCAACCAGCGCCTGTCGCACGCCATGGTGCATGGCATCACCGACTTCATCGTCGAGGACACCGAGGAGGCCTATCAGCAGATCCTCGCCACCGGCGGGCGTCCGCTCCATGTGATCGAAGGCCCGCTGATGGCCGGCATGAACATCGTCGGCGACCTGTTCGGCCAGGGCAAGATGTTCCTGCCACAGGTGGTCAAGTCGGCCCGCGTGATGAAGTCGGCCGTCGCCCACCTGATCCCGTACATCGAGGAAGAAAAGCGCCAGGACGAGGCCGCCGGCCGCGACGTCCGCACCAAGGGCAAGATCGTCATCGCCACGGTCAAGGGCGACGTCCACGACATCGGCAAGAACATCGTCACGGTCGTGCTCCAGTGCAACAACTTCGAGGTCGTGAACATGGGCGTGATGGTGCCCTGCCACGAGATCCTGGCGCGCGCCAAGGTCGAGGGCGCCGACATCGTCGGCCTCTCGGGCCTGATCACGCCGAGCCTGGAAGAGATGCAGTACGTCGCCGGCGAGATGCAGAAGGACGAGCATTTCCGCATCAGGAAGATCCCGCTCCTGATCGGCGGCGCCACCACCAGCCGGGTCCACACGGCCGTGAAGATCGCGCCGCACTACGAAGGCCCGGTGGTCTACGTGCCCGATGCCTCGCGCAGCGTGAGCGTGGCGCAGTCGCTGCTGTCGGACCAGGCGGCGAACTACATCGCCGAGCTCAACGCCGACTACGACAAGGTGCGCCACCAGCACGCCAACAAGAAACAGGTGGCGCTGTGGCCGCTGGCCCGCGCGCGTGCCAACAAGACGCCGGTCGACTGGTCCGGCTATGTGCCGCCGGTGCCCAAGTTCATCGGACGGCGCGTGTTCAAGAACTTCGACCTGACCGAACTGGCCAAGTACATCGACTGGGGGCCCTTCTTCCAGACCTGGGACCTGGCCGGGCCGTTTCCCGCCATCCTCAAGGACGAGGTGGTCGGCACCGAGGCGGTGCGGGTCTACGCCGACGGCCAGCGCATGCTCAAGCGGCTGATCGAGGGGCGCTGGCTCACCGCCAGCGGCGTGATCGGTTTCTGGCCCGCCAACACCGAGCGCGACGACGACATCGTGCTCTACACCGACGAGTCGCGCAGCGAGGCCGCGCTCACCTGGTGGGGCATGCGCCAGCAGGCCGAGAAGCAGGTGATCGACGGCGTGATGCGGCCGAGCCGCTGCCTGGCCGACTTCGTGGCGCCGCGCGAGAGCGGGCGCAAGGACTACGTGGGCATGTTCGCGGTCACCGCAGGCATCGGCATCGAGAAGAAGGAGAAGTACTTCATCGACGACCTCGACGACTACTCGGCGATCATGCTGAAGTCGCTGGCCGACCGGCTGGCCGAGGCCTTTGCCGAGGCGCTGCACCACCGCGTGCGCACCGACCTCTGGGGCTATGCGCCCGACGAGTCGCTCAGCAACGCCGAGATGATCGACGAGAAGTACCGCGGCATCCGGCCCGCGCCGGGCTATCCGGCCTGCCCCGACCACAGCGTGAAGGGCCCGATGTTCGAGCTGCTGAACTGCGCCGAGATCGGCATGAGCGTGACCGAGAGCCTGGCGATGATGCCGGCCGCCAGCGTCAGCGGCTTCTACCTGAGCCACCCCGATTCGACCTACTTCAATGTCGGCAAGATCGGCCACGACCAGCTGCAGGACCAGGCGGCGCGCCGCCATCAGAGCGAAGCCGAACTCGAGCGCCTGCTGGCGCCGAACCTGTGATGCATCGCGCCGTCGCGCCCACGAACGGCCAGCGGGAGTTCCTATTCAAAAACTGATGTTCGGGGCCGTCCACTATGCGGCGATGGCGGTCTTCGCGCTCGCCTGCTGGGGCTTCGGTCGGGCGCTGCTGGCGCGCATCGGCGCGCCGGCGCGGCGCGACGCCGGGCTAGAGGCCGCGATGGCGGCCGCGGCCGGCCTCGGGCTCTGCGTCTGCGCCTTCCAGGCGCTCGCCATCGCCGGGCTGTTCGGCCGCGGCGCCGTCCTCGGCACGGTGGCGCTCGGCCTGCTGGCGGCCGTGCTGCAGTGGCCGGCCTGGCGGCGCGAACGCGGACCGCGCCTGCCGTCCGCGCCCTTCGGCTTCGTCGAGAAGCTGGCGCTGCTGGCCTTGGTGCTGACCGCGCTGCCGGCCCTGGTCGAGCCGCTGGCGCCGCCGGCCGCCTTCGACGAGCTGATGTACCACCTGCCCTACGCGCGCGAAGTGGCGCAGAGCGGGCGGCTCGGCGTCCACGAATGGCTGCGCTATCCCTGGTTCCCGTACAACTACAACCTGATCCATGCCGGCGCGCTGGCGGTCGGCGACGACGTCCTGCCGCACCTGCTGAGCGCCCTGGCGGGCTGGCTGTCGGTGGCCATGGTCTACCGGCTGGGCGTGCAGCATGCGAGCCGGCTGGCCGGGCTCGCCGCGGCCGCGATCTGGCTCGGCATCGGCGACTATGAAAGCGCGCTGATCGACATCAGCGTCGCCCTCTTCGTGCTCGCCGCCTGCACCGCCCTGTGGTGGTGGCGCGAGTCCGACGATCCGATGCAGGGGCCGTGCTGGCTGGCGCTGGCGGCCTTCTTCCTCGGCGTCGCCGCGGGCTCCAAGTACCAGGCCCTGACAGTGCTGCCGCTGGTGGCCCTGTTCGTGGTCCGGCGCGAGCGGCGGCCCAAGGTCTGGGCCCTGGCGCTGGTGTGCTTCCTGGTCCCCTGCATCTACTGGTATGCGCGCAACGCCGTCATGACGGGCGATCCGTTCAATCCGATCGGCGCCCGGCTGTTCGGCTTCACCAACTGGAATGCGGCCGACTACAAGAACCAGTTCGACGACGTGCGCGCCCATGCCGCCTGGCCGAATGGCTTCCTGTGGGGCGTGCTGCTGGCGCCGTTCACGCTGGCCTGGAAGCGTTCGCCGGCGCTGCGGGCGGCGGCCTGGTTCAGCCTCTACTCGCTGGGCGTCTGGGCCTTGACCTCGCGCTATCCGCGCTACCTGGCCGCCTCGGTGCCGCTGATCGCGCTGGTGTCGGTGGTCGGCTGGCAGGCGCTGCTGGCCCGTCTCGCCGACGGGCTGCGCCGCGCGCTGCCGGCATGGAGCGCGCGCGGCCTGCTCGACCGCGCCGGCCGCTGGCTCGGCGTGCTGCTGCTGGCGGTCGGCGTCGGCGGCTCGTTCTACATGACGCGGCGCAGCGTGGCGGCGATCGCGACCACGCCGGCCGAGCGCGCCGCCTTCCTCGAGGCCCACGTCCCCGGCTATGCGGTGATGGACTACCTGCGCCAACACGCGAGCGGGCGGGTCTACCAGATCGCGCTCAGCGAAGCGATCTATTACGGGCCGACACCGGTCTGGGGCGATGCGATCGGGCCCTGGCGCTATGCCGACTTCATCGTGCTGCCGCCGGCCGAATTCGCGCGCAAGCTGCGAGGGCTCGGCTTCGAGGCGATCGCGGTCGGCGCCAGCGCGGCGCCGCTGCTCGCCGCCCAGCCCGGCTTCCTTGACCATTTCGCCTTGATGTACGAAAAAGCCGGTGCCAAGGCCTACCGTATCCTGCCCGCCAACCATGACTGAGCATCCCGACCCGCGCCCGCTGCGCATCGCCGCCGTGATCCCGTGCTTCAACGAGGCGCTGGCCATCACCCAGGTGGTGGAGGAGTTTCGGGCGGCCCTGCCCGCGGCCGAGATCCATGTCTTCGACAACAACTCGACCGACGACACCGCCGCCGTGGCCCGGGCGGCCGGCGCCAGCGTGACGCATGTCGCGCTGCGCGGCAAGGGCAACGTGGCGCGGCGGATGTTCGCGGACGTCGAGGCCGACGTCTACGTGATGGTGGACGGCGATGCCACCTACGACGTCGGCGAGGTGCGCCGGCTGATCGAGCTGATGGTCGAGGGCAATCTCGACATGGTGGTCGGTTCGCGCGTCGACGACGGCGCCGACATGCAGACCTACCGGCGCGGCCACCGCTTCGGCAACGCCTTGCTGACCGGCGCGGTGGCGAGCCTCTTCGACGGCCGCATGACCGACATGCTGTCGGGCTACCGCGTGTTCTCCAGGCGCTACGCGAAATCCTTCCCGGCGCTGTCCAGGGGCTTCGAGATCGAAACCGAGCTGACCGTCCACGCCCTCGAATTGCGCATGCCCTTCGCCGAGGTGCCGGTGCCCTACCGCGCGCGGCCCGAAGGCTCCGAGAGCAAGCTGTCGACCTACCGCGACGGCTGGCGCATCCTCAAGACCATCTGCAAGCTGTTCGTGAGCGAGCGGCCGCTGCAGTTCTTCTCCGGCGCCGCGGGCCTGCTGGTGCTGCTGTCGCTGATCCTGGCGCAGCCGCTGGTCTCCACCTACCTGGCGACCGGCCTGGTGCCGCGGCTGCCGACCGCGGTGCTGGTCACCGGGATGATGCTGATGGCGATGCTGTCCTTCGTCTGCGGCGTGGTGCTGCACACCGTGACCATCGGCCGGCGGGAGGCCAAGCGCCTGAGCTACCTGGCGATCCCGGGCGTGCGGTCCGGCGGCGGCCGGCCGTGAAGATCGCGCGGCAGTTCCTGTCGTTCGCGGTCGTCGGCGCGATCGGCTTCGTGGTCGACCTCGGCGTGCTCTACCTGGTGGCACCGGCGCTCGGCTGGTATGGCGGCCGCGTGCTGTCCTTCCTCGCCGCCGCCACCGTCACCTGGGCGCTGAACCGGCGCTTCACCTTCGCCGGCAGGCACTCGGGCGCGTCCATTCGGCGCGAGTACCTGCGCTACCTGCTGACGATGCTGGGGGGCGCGCTGGTCAACTACGGGGCGTACGTGCTGACGCTGCACTGGCTGGGCGGGCCGCTGGCCCCCGCGCTCGGCGTGGCGCTGGGCAGTGGCGCCGGGCTGGCCGTCAATTTCCTGACGGCGCGTTTCCTGGTGTTCAAGGGATTGACCAAGGCAGGTTGAGCCATGGCCGAAGCCGGGTCGAGTTCTCGATCCGGGCATGACGGTCGTCGGGTCGACGGCGCACGTGACCTGTTGGCGCGACGCGAGTGAGCGATAAGCAGGGCCTCGTCCGTTCGAGCAACCCCACCGCAATCTCCGTCGCCGAAGGTGCGCGCGTTGAAAGCAATCGCTGATTGGCGGCATTGTTCGACAGCGGCGCTGACGTATGAACGATGTCCATACACTGTCTCCGCCGCCTCAGTGCCCCCCCGACACCACCACCGCAATCTCCGTCGCCGGCGGCGTGTTCCGGCTGCGTCCGCAGCGCACGATGCCGTCGATCATCACCATCCCGACGCCCGGGATGTCGCCCAGCTGCACGCTCTCCAGCAGCGACTTGCCGGCGGTGTGTTGCGCGCGGTCCATGAAGACGAAGTCCGCATCGCGGCCTGCTTCGATCAGCCCGCAGTTGAGACGGCGCAGGCGCGCCGTGTTGCCGGTGGCGAAGCAGAACACCAGCTCGGCCGGGATGTTGGCGAACGCGGAAATCAGCGCGACCATCCGCAGGATGCCCAGCGGCTGCACGCCCGAGCCTGCCGGGCCGTCGGTGCCCAGGATCACGCGGTGCGGGCACTTGAGCTCGATGGCCGCCCTGGCCGCCGTGATCGCGGTGCGCTCGTTGCCGTTGTGCACGATCTCGATGCCGCGCGTGCTCTTCTCGCACAACTCGCACACGTGCGCCTCGGGCAGCGAGGTGTGGCCGCCGTTGATGTGGCCGATGATGTCGGCGTCGGCCTCCAGTACCGTGTCCTTGTCGATGTAGCCCGAGCCGGGCACCGACGGACCGCCGGTGTGGATGGTGCTCTGGATGCCGTACTTGCGCGCCCAGGCGACCATCTCCTTGGCTTCATAGCCGGCCTTCACCGTGCCGAGACCGACTTCGCCGAGCAGCCCGACGCCGGCCTCGGCCAGCTCCTTGAAGTCGCTCTCGACCATGCCCTTCTCGATGACCGGCGCGCCGGCCAGCACCTTCACGCCAGCCGGGCGAAAGGCATCGAAGGCGCGCTGCGCGGTGATCGCCAGCGCCTTCAGGCCGACGATGTCCCTGGGCCGGCCGGGATAGTGCACCTCGCCGGCGGAAATCATGGTGGTGACGCCACCGTTCAGGCTCGACTCGATCCAGTTGAGCTGGCTCTGGCGCGGCGTCCAGTCACCCGCCACCGGGTGCACGTGGCTGTCGATCAGGCCCGGCGCGACGCAGGTCTTCCTGGCGTCGATCACGGTCTTCGCGCCTTCCGTGTCGCAGTCCTTCTCCTTGCCGACGGCGACGATCAGCCCGTCGTTGACGACGATGGTGTCGGCGTCGAGGATCGGGCGGTCGATGTCGCCCGACAGCAGCAGACCTATGTTCCGGATGACGACCTTGCCCGACTTGGCGCCGGTTGCGACTTCTGCCATTTCTTTACCTCGTGAGTGGATTCTTCCTCGGGCGCTCCGGCATCGACCGTGCGCAGCACGGTCTCGATCACGAAGTCTTCCCAATGCGCGACGGCGTCCGCCGTTTCGAGCGGCTCGCCCAGGAACGCGGTCAGCGTGTGCCGGTTCGACGTGTAGAAATAGCCGGTCGAGGCGATCAGCAGGTACAGGTCGCGCGGCGCGACGTCGTCGCGGAACAGCCCCTGCGCAACGCCCGCGGCGACGATCTCGCTGATGATCGAGATCGCCCGCGAGGAGTATTCGCGCGCCCGCAGCGACTTGGCGATGTGCCGACCCTTGTGCAGGTTCTCGGTGTTGAGCAGCGTGACGAACTCGGGGTTCCTGCGGTAGTAGCCGAGCACGAAGCGGATCAGCGCGGTGAGCGACTCCACGGGCCGCGAGGCATCGAGGTCGATCGCGGCCTCGGCGTCGTCCATGCGCCGGTAGATGCCTTCGAGCACCGCGATGAACAGGCCTTCCTTGCTGCCGAAGTAGTAGTAGATCATGCGGTCGTACGACTTGGCGGCCTTCGAGATCTTCTCGACGCTGCCGCCGTCGTAGCCGTACTTCGCGAACACCTTGGTGGCCGCGCGCAGGATGCTCTCGCGCGTGGCCTGCGCCGCGGCCTCGCGCACCCCGGTCCGGCGGGTCGCGGGCTTGGGCGCGCCCTTGCGCACGGCTGCCTTGGCCTCGGGCATCTGCGGCTTCGCTCTACTTCTCGGCGAAGGCGCGCTCGACCACGTAGTCGCCCGGCGTCGAGGTGTTGCCTTCCTTGAAGCCGCGGGCTTCGAGGATGTGCTTCAGGTCGACCAGCAGCCCCGGGCTGCCGCACAGCATGACCCGGTCTTCGGCGGCGTTGAGCGGCGGCAGGCCGAGGTCTTCGGTGAGCTTGTTGCTCTCGATCAGCTCGGTGATCCGACCCATGTTGCGGAACTCCTCGCGTGTGACGGTCGGGTAGTAGAGCAGCTGCTTTTCGATCATCTCGCCCAGGATCTCGTGCTTGGGCAGGTGGTCGCTGACCAGGTCGTGGTAGGCCAGCTCGTCGACCTGGCGCACGCCGTGCACCAGGATGACCTGCTCGTACTTCTCGTAGGTCTCGGGGTCGCGGATGATGCTCATGAACGGCGCCAGGCCGGTGCCGGTGCCGAACAGGTAGAGCCGCTTGCCCGGCAGCGTGTAGTCGATCAGCAGCGTGCCGGTGGGCTTGCGGCCGACGATGACCGTGTCGCCGACCTGGATGTGCTGCAGCCGGGAGGTCAGCGGGCCTTCTTCCACCTTGATGCTGAGGAACTCCAGGTGCTCCTCGTAGTTGGGGCTGACGATGCTGTAGGCGCGCAGCAGCGGCTTGTTGTTGACCTTCAGGCCGATCATCGTGAAGTGGCCGTTGGAAAAACGCAGGGCCGGATCGCGGGTGGTGGTGAAGGTGAACAGGCGGTCGGTCCAATGGTGGACGCTGAGCACGCGTTCTTCGCTGAATGCACTCATAAGGGTCAGGAATGTTTATGAACGAACAAGGGATGCACCAATTGTCGGCGATGCCCGCGAAAACCCCAATGCAAGCATCGGGCCCGTTTGCTACATTGGATCAATAAATGTAGCGTTCACCACATGAAAGTGTAGGGAATGCTACACAAACGTCAGTTCCCGCACAAGAGATGGTGCCAGCAGGCGGCCGGCACAGATGTTGCACTTCCGTCCGCCTTCCTCCCCAGACTGCCACGAGACCCCCGCGATGACCGAACACACCAAGACAGATGGATTGCCCGGCATGGACATGCCGGTGGTGCCCGAAGCCCTGGGCCGCGCGCCGCTGCGCAACGAGCGCATGAGCACCAGCAAGGTCGAGTGCAACGCCTGCCCGGTGCTGTGCCAGATCTCCGACGGCCGCACCGGCGCCTGCGACCGCTACGCCAACCGCGACGGCGTGCTGGTGCGGGTCGACCCGGTGGTGCTGCTGCGGCGCGAGCTGGCGAGCGAATCGCCGGCGCTGGTGCCGTTCGCGCGCATCGGCCACGAGCCCGGCGAGGCCGAGCGCACCGAGGCGCCGGTGGCCGATGCCGACTGGAACGGCGATCTCCTGCATGCCGACGAGGTCTTCGTGACTGGCGTGGGCTCCTCCACCACCTATCCCGACTACAAGCCGGCGCCGTTCATCGTCGCCTCGAAGGCGCAGGGGGTCGACATGGTGACGGTCGTCACCGAAGGCATCTTCAGCTACTGCAGCTTCAAGGTGAAGATCGACACCGACCGCTTCCTCGGCGCCGAGCAGGCCAACGTACGCTACAAGGGCGAGGTGGTCGGCCACGTCACCACCGCCGAATACGGCTCGCAGATGCTGTCGCTGGGCGGCGTGCACCACCTCACGGGCGGCAGCAAGAAGGAAGGCCGCATGACCTGCGAGCTGATGCAGCTGCTGGGCAACAAGAAGGCGGCCGAATGCGTGATCGACGGCGGCGCCAGCATGGTGATCCAGGCCGGCCGGGCACCGATCGTCAATGGCGTCGAGGAGCAGCGCATGCGGGTGGGCTGCGGCTCGGCGGCGGTGGGCATCTTCGCGCGCCAGCTGTTCGGCCACGCCGACGAGGTGGTGGTGGTCGACGACCACATCACCGGCGTGCTGACCGAGCACCAGGCCGGGCGCTGCCTCGACATGGCGCCTTCCGGCATCCAGATGCGCGGGCGCAAGTCGACGCCGGGGCGCTATTTCCAGGTCGCCAACCCGGGCAACGGCTGGGGCGGCACCGACATCGACGATCCGCTGTCGATCATCGAGGGCTGGGAAGAGGGCGTGGCGCGGCCCGGCCTGCGCCTGCTCATGACCTCCACCACCGGCGAGCACGCGCAGTGGTATGTGCTCGACGACCAGCTGCAGCCGGTCGAGCAGCCGATGCCGGCCGAGGTGCGCCGGATCGTCGAGCGCATCGGCGAGAACTGCGAGCCCTCGCTGTGCACGGTGCTGTTCCTTGGCGGCGCCGGTGGCAGCTTGCGCGCCGGCGTGACCGAGAACCCGGTGCTGCTCACGCGGGCCATCAAGCGCGCCCTGGTCAACGTGACCTGCGGCGGCGCGCCGGCCTACGTGTGGCCCGGCGGCGGCATCACGGTGATGGCCGACGTGCTGCGGATGCCCGACAACAGCTTCGGCACCGTGCCGACGCCGGCGATCGTGGCGCCGATCGAATTCAGCATGCGGCGCGAGGACTATGCGGCGCTCGGCGGCCACATGGAGCATGTGTTCTCGCTCGAGCAGGCGCTGGCGCGCGGCGCCTGGCAGGACGACGGTGCGCCGCTGGCGCGCCGGTGGCAGCGCATGGACGCGGCCAATCCCTGGCCGCTGGGCCAGCCGCCGATGCTGGGATAGGAAATGCCCGCTCAACGCACCGCGCTCGGCGACGGCCGCTGGCATCTCAACCACGGCCCGATCGACCTGATCGCCGAGGCCCACGGCAACGCGGTCGAGGTCGCGGTCGCGCACGAACATGTCTGGCGGCGCTTCGGCGCGGTACTCGACGAACTGGTGGCCGAGTTGCCCTTGCTGCGGCAGCCGGTCGGCGCCGAATGCGCGTTGCGCGGCCCGATCGCGCGGCGCATGTGGGAGGCCTGCGCGCCGTTCCGCGCCGGCTTCATCACGCCGATGGCCGCGGTGGCCGGCGCGGTCGCGCAGGAGCTGATCGCCTGCTACCACCGCCCGGGCATCGAGCGGGCCTGGATCAACAACGGCGGCGACATCGCGCTGCACCTGGCGCCGGGGCAGTCCGCGCGGGTCGGCCTGTTCGCCGACCTGGCGCGCTTCGACCTGCGCGACCTGGCGCCGATCGCCACCGACGGCCAGTTCGAGCTGCGTGCCGAGCAGCCGGTGCGCGGCGTCGCCACCAGCGGCTGGCGCGGCCGCAGCTTTTCGCTCGGCATCGCCGACAGCGTCACGGTGCTGGCCGCCACCGCGGCCCAGGCCGACGCCGCGGCCACCGTGATCGCCAATGCGGTCGATGTCGCCGATGCCGCGATCCAGCGCCGGCCGGCGAGCGAATGCAAGGACGACAGCGACCTCGGCGACATCCCGGTGACGGTGGCCGTCGGCCCGCTGGCGCCCGCCCAAGTGCATCGTGCACTGGATGCGGGCGCCGAGCGCGCCGCGGCCTTGCAGCGCCTCGGGCTGGTGGCGTCCGTGGCACTGGTCTGCCAGGGGCAGTGGCGGGTCGTCCAGCCCTTAAGCTCCGGGTTTCCCGGGGCGCTGCCGCAAGGCCAGGGCAGCCCCGCCGCC
>Ga0308175_100003476_pt1 | contig 10911 bp, 9 predicted proteins | sample PhyCR1_3_FD_203893 | JGI IMG/M metagenome (GOLD analysis project Ga0308175, IMG submission 203893) | Soil microbial communities from UC Gill Tract Community Farm, Albany, California, United States - DLSLS.C.R1 | ecosystem: Environmental > Terrestrial > Soil > Agricultural land | place: USA... | reverse complement strand
GCCCGCGGCGCTGGCCAAGGCCGTGCACGAGGCGGCGGCGACGCTGGGCGGCGACGAGGTGCGCTTCCTGCACTACCTGAGCGTCCCGCCGAAGGCCGCACTCGACGCCGTGCACCAGCTCGCCGAGGCGGGCCTGGTCGAGCGGTCGCGGATCATCATGGAGAAGCCGTTCGGCACCGACTACGACTCGGCGGTCGCCCTGAACGCCGCCCTGCACGAGGTCTTCGCCGAGGAGCAGATCTTCCGGATCGACCACTTCCTCGGCAAGGAGGCGGCGCAGAACATCCTCGCGTTCCGGTTCGCCAACGGACTCTTCGAGCCGATCTGGAACCGCAACTTCATCGACCATGTGCAGATCGACGTGCCCGAGACCCTCGGCCTCGAGACGCGGGCGGCGTTCTACGAGGCCACCGGCGCCTACCGCGACATGGTGGTCACCCACCTCTTCCAGGTGCTGGCGTTCATGGCGATGGAGCCGCCGACGTCGCTGGCGCCGGACCCGATCAGCGCGGAGAAGATCAAGGTGTTCTCCTCGATGCTGCCGATCCAGCCCGACCACGTGGTTCGGGGGCAGTACGCCGGCTACCGCGAGCTGCCCGACGTCGGGGACGACTCCGACGTCGAGACGTTCGTCGCGCTGCGTGTGGAGATCGACAACTGGCGGTGGGCCGGCGTGCCGTTCTACCTGCGCACCGGGAAGCGGATGGCCGAGGGCTCGCGGATCATCTCGATCGCGTTCAAGGAGCCGCCGCGGTCGATGTTCCCGCAGGGGTCGGGCGTCGGCACCAAGGGGCCGGATCACCTCACCTTCGACCTGGCCGACCAGTCGCGGATGTCGTTGTCGTTCTACGGCAAGAAGCCCGGGCCGGGGATGAAGCTGGAGAAGCTGTCGATGCAGTTCGCGCTGCACGACACCGCCGACTCCGGCAAGGTCCTGGAGGCCTACGAGCGGCTTGTCCTCGACGCGATGAAGGACGACCACACGCTGTTCACGCTGGCCGACGGCATCGAGCAGCTGTGGAAGGTCTCCGCGCCGCTGCTCGCCGACCCGTCGCCGGTGCGTATCTACCCGGCCGGGTCCTGGGGGCCGAACGCGATCCACCAGCTGATCGCGCCGAACGCGTGGCGGCTGCCGTTCGAGAGGGAGTGGCGGCGGCCGAACGCGAGCGCCGAGTAGTGGTCAGCGCAGGTTCGACGACCAGCGCTCCTCGATGCGACCGAGCTTCCAGACGGAGATCGAGAACACCCAGGTGACCACGAAGAGCAGCACGATCCCGTAGCCGACGTGCTCCAGGTCCAGGTTGCCCACCCAGGCCAGCGGGCCGTGCTCGATGCCGGCCTTCTGCGCCAGCAGGCCGACCAGCTCGACCACGCCGATGATCATCGCGACCGCCACCGAGAGGGCGGTGACGGTGATGTTGTAGTAGATCTTGCGCACCGGCCGCGCGAACGCCCAGCCGTAGGCGACGTTCATGAACGCGCCGTCGAGGGTGTCCAGCAGCGACATGCCGGCCGCGAACAGCACCGGCAGCACGATCACCGCCCACCAAGGCAGGTTCGCCGCGACCGCGCCGCCGGCGATCACCAGCAGGCCGATCTCGGTCACGGTGTCGAAGCCGAGGCCGAAGAGGAAGCCGGTGGGGTACATGTGCCACGGCTTGCTGACCGCCCTGGTCACCCTGCCCAGCACTCGGTTGAGGAAGCCGCGGCTGTCCAGCTGGTGCTCGAGCTCGGCCTCGTCGTAGTGGCCGTGCCGCATGTTGCGGAAGACCCGGACGATGCCCACGAGCGCGATCAGGTTGACCAGGCCGATCAGCACCAGGAAGACGCCGCTGATCGAGGTGCCCCAGACGCCGGTCAGCTGCTGCAGCTCGGAGTTGTCGTTGGCGACACCGTCGGCGAGGGCGCGGATGCCCAGCGCCACGCCCATGACCATCACGAACACGACGGAGCTGTGCCCGAGGCTGAACCAGAACCCGACGCTCATCGGCCGCTTGCCGTCGCCCATGAGCTTCCGCGTGGTGTTGTCGATCGCGGCGATGTGGTCGGCGTCGAACGCGTGCCGCATGCCGAGGGTGTAGGCGGTCAACCCGAGCCCGACCCCGAGCAGCCTGCCGCCGACCTCGTAGCCGGCCGGTGCCACGACGCCCAGCAGCAGCCCCCAGCCCACGACGTGCAGCAGGCCGACGAAGGCCAGGCAGCCCACCAGGCTGCGGCGCTGGTCGGGAGTGATCCGCGGTCGGGCCGTCGCTTCGGGAGCAGTCGTCTCGGTGGCGGTCACGTCCGTCAGCCTAGGAGCAGCGGTTCGTTGTTGCAAACAGTTCGCAACTAGACGCGGGCCAGCGCGAGGGCCCGCTCCGCGAGGGGTACGGCGGCCTCCCGGTCCTCGTCGACCAGCCCGACGCGGGTCCTCCTGTCGAGAAGGTCGTCGACGCTGGCCGCGCCCTCGTGGGTGACGCCGAAGACCAGCTCGGCGAGGGTGACCGGGACGGTGCCGGAGGCAGGGGCCAGCAACGACTCGTCGGACAACCCGGTCGCGGACCGGGCGGTGGCGAGGACGAGAGCCGCCTCGGTGCCGAACCGGCGGACCAGCCGTGGCGGGGCCGACAGGCGCTGGAGCTCGGGACGCGCAGCGGCTCCCAGCAGCGGCAGCCGGCGGGTGCGGCAGGGCCCGGCGGTGAGGCCGGCCAGCTGGACGGCGCGGTCGACGGCGTCCTCGGCCATCCGTCGGTACGTCGTCAGCTTGCCGCCGACGACGGTGACGACTCCCTTCGACGGGCCTGCATCGGAGACCAGGACGGCGTGGCGACGGGACAGGTCGGCGGTCGCCCCGCCGGCAGCGAGGAGCGGGCGGAGGCCGGCGTACGAACCGACCACGTCGTCCTCGGTGAGCCGCGACTCGAGCGCGTCGTTCACCACCGCGAGCAGGAAGTCGACGTCGGCCTGCGGGACGGCAGGCACGTCTGGGACGTCGTCGACCGGCTCGTCGGTGAGCCCGATGTAGACGGTGTCGTCGGGCTGCGGGAGCGTGAAGGCGTAGCGGTCGCCGTGGCCGGGGACCGGCGCCATCAACCCGCACCGCACGTGCGGCAGGCTCGACGCCCGGACGACCAGGTGGCTGCCACGCGAAGGCTGCAGCCGGATGCCGGGTGCGAGCCGGTCGGCCCAGACGCCGGTGGCGTTCACGACCACGCGCGCCCGGATCGTGCGCGTCTCGCCGGTGCGCTCGTCGCGGAGCGTGGCAGCGGTGCCGGAGGCGTCGAGGACGCGGGTGCGGGTGCGCACGTGGGCGCCGCGGGAGGCAGCGGTGCGCGCGATGCAGAGCACCAACCGGGCGTCGTCCTCGAGCTGGCCGTCCCAGGTGAGGATGCCGCCGCGCAGCCCCTCGTGGCGGACGGCGGGCGCCAGCGTCAACGTCTCGGTCACGCCGATGCGACGCGGCCTCGGCAACGTCTCCCGCGAGGTGCGGGCGCAGAGGCGGAGCAGGTCGCCCGTGCGGATGCCGGCGAGGGCGAGGACCTCCTGCGTGCGGGTCATCGCCGGCGTCAGCGGGATCAGGAAGGGCAACGCGTGGGTGAGGTGCGGTGCGGTCCGCTGCATCAGGATGCCGCGCTCGACCGCGCTCTCGTGGGCGACGCCGAGCTGCAGCTTCGCCAGGTAGCGCAGGCCGCCGTGCACGAGCTTGGAGCTGAACCGCGACGTCCCCCAGGCGACGTCGTGCGCCTCCACGGCGGCCACGGTCAGGCCCCGGGACGCAGCGTCGAGCGCGACGCCCGCGCCGGTGACGCCGAGCCCGACGACCAGGACGTCGACCTGCCCGGGAAGACCGTCGGCGCCGGGGGCGATCCGTCCCGTCACGGCTGCAGGTACCTCTCCACGATCGTCGCCAGCTCCTGGTCGAAGCGGCGCACGTCACCGCCTCGGCGCTGCTCGCCGTCGAGCATCGTGTGCGCGCTCAGCGTGAAGCCGTGGGCGGCGAGCACGACGGACCGGGCGAGCAGGTCTGCGCTGCCACGGCGGACGGCGCCGGCCTCCTGCGCTTCGCGGATCTCCCGCGCCAGCAGCTCGATCACCAGGTCCTGGGAGCGGCCGCGGCGGTCGAGCAGGTACGGCAGCAGCAGCTCGGGGTCGACGTCGGTGATCCGGGCGAGCAGCTCGTTGTCGCGCAGCGCACGGACCGCGGTCACCACGCCGTCGACGATCCGCTTCCGTGGGTCCCGAGCGGGCGACTCCAGGGCCGGCGCGACCGCCGTCATCCACTCGCGGGTCATCAGGTCACCGAGCAGGGAGCGCATGTCGGGCCAGCGCCGGTAGAGCGTCATCCGCGACACCCCTGCCCGGCGGGCGACGTCGGTGAGCGTGGTGCGGCTCCAGCCGACGGCGAGGATCGCCTCGCGCGCGGCGTCGAGGACGGCGTCGTCACGCAGCGCACCGCTGTTACGAACTGACGTCATCTGTCACACTGTAACGCATGGTCGAGATGCACTGGGCCCGCTGGGGCGATCCGGACGAGGCGACGCCGCTGCCTGACGAGGCGCGTGCGCTCGTCGACGCCTTCGTCGGCACGCGCGAGGCCACCACCGTGGAGCCCGGGGAGGTGCGGCTGAGCCGTCCTCTCGACGACGAGCTGGTCGCGGAGCTCGCGGGCATCGTCGGCGGCGGGAACGTCCTCACCGACGACGCGTCCCGGCTGCACCGCACCCGCGGCAAGTCGACCGCGGACCTGCTCCGCATGCGCGCCGGCGACGGCACCGACTCCCCGGATGCCGTGGTCCGGCCCGGCAGTCACGAGGAGGTGCAGGCCGTGGTGGACTGGGCCGTGCGCCGGCACGTCGCGCTGGTGCCGTTCGGTGGTGGCACGTCGGTGGTCGGGGGCCTCGCTGCCCGCCGGGACGGCTTCGCCGGCGTCGTCAGCCTGGACCTCGTCCGGCTCGATCGGCTGGTCGAGGTCGACGAGGAGTCCATGACCGCTGTGCTCGAGGCCGGGCTGCGGGGCCCGCACGCCGAGTCGCTGCTCGGGAAGCGCGGCCTGACGCTCGGGCACTTCCCGCAGAGCTTCGAGTACGCCACCGTCGGCGGCTTCGCGGCCACCCGGTCGTCCGGGCAGTCGTCCGCGGGCTACGGCCGCTTCGACGACATGGTCGCCGGGGTCACCGTCGCGACCCCGCAGGGCACGCTCGACCTCGGCCGCGCCCCGGCCACCGCGGCCGGTCCCGACCTGCGCCAGCTCGTGCTCGGCTCCGAGGGCGCCTTCGGCGTGATCACTCGCGTGCGCGTGCGGGTGCGGCGGCTCCCCGGGATGAAGCGGTACGACGCCTGGCGGTTCGCGTCCTTCGCCGAGGGGTGCACGGCGATGCGCACCCTCGCCCAGTCGCAGCTGCTGCCGACCGTGCTGCGGCTGTCCGACGAGACCGAGACGATGGTCAACCTCGCGTCGCCGGGCGAAGTGGGCGCAGCGTCGCCGGAAGGTGCCACGGAAGGTGCCACGGACGGTGCCACGGACGGGGGCTGCCTGATGGTGGTCGGGCACGAAGGCACCCCGGAGGTCGTCGAGGCAGGCCGGGCGGCAGCGTCCGCCGTACTGACTCGTCTCGGGGGGACCGAGCTGGGTGAGGCACCCGGGCGGGCGTGGGCCGAGGGGCGGTTCCGCGGCCCCTACCTGCGCGACTCGCTGCTCGACGCCGGTGTCCTCGTCGAGACGCTGGAGACCGCGACCTTCTGGAGCAACCTCGGCCATCTCCGTGCGCGGGTGACCGAGGTGCTGACCGCGTCGCTGGAGAACGCGCTGGTGCTGTGCCACGTCTCGCACGTCTACGAGACCGGGGCGTCGCTCTACTTCACCGTGGCGGCGAAGGAGGCCGACGACCCGGTCGACCAGTGGCTGGCCGCGAAGGCCGCCGCGTCCGACGCGATCGTCGCGGCGGGTGGCTCGATCACCCATCACCACGCCATCGGCCGGGACCACCAGCCCTGGCTGGCCGCGGAGATCGGCGAGGTCGGCGTGGAGGTGCTGCGCGCGGTCAAGGACCGGCTCGACCCGACCGGCGTGCTGAACCCGGGTGTGCTCGTTCCCTGATCAGGGCAGCGTCCACACGAGCAGCCGCGTCCCGGCCATCGCGGCCGTCACCGACCTGGCCGGCTCGTCGACGAGCCTCGCCTCGTGGCCTGCGGGAAGGGACCGCCCCTCGAGCAGCAGCTCGCCGGTCGCCACGAGGACGAGCAACCTGGGCGCCGGGGGCAGCTCCACCTGCTCGCCCGGATCGAGGGCCGCGACCGACAGTGAAGCTCCGCGCACGTGGATCGGCAGACCGGCACGGCTGCCCGATGCCACGACGACCAGGGACCCCTGGACCTCGGGCCGATCGGCTGCGTAGGACGGCGCCAGAACGGTCGAGTCCGGCCGCAGCCAGCACTGCACGAACCGGGTCGGCTCGACCGATGCCGAGACCTCGGAGTGGACGACACCGGAGCCGGCCGAGAGGACCTGCACCTCACCGGCCCCGACCACGGTGTCGTGCCCCGCGGAGTCGCGGTGCCGCAGCGCTCCGGACAGCACCCAGGTCACGATCTCCGTGTCGTGGTGGGGGTGGTCGTCGTACCCCGTCCCCCGTGGCAGCAGCTCGTCGTTGAGGGCGACCAGGGGACCGAAGCCGACGTTCGCCGGGTCGTAGTGCGCGCCGAAGGAGAACGAGTGCCAGGTCGTGCGGCCCTCGGCGCGGGTGAGGAACCGGTCCCCGGGCGCGCGCACCTCGATCGCCATGAGGGAAGTCTGGCCCAAAGTCTGACAGAGTGCCGACATGGCAGAGGACTACCCGCGACTGCCGGCAGGCTTCCGCTTCGGCACCAGCACGGCGTCCTACCAGATCGAGGGAGCTGTCGACGAGGACGGCCGTGGCCCGAGTGTGTGGGACACCTTCTGCGCCGAGCCCGGGCGGATCGTCGACGGCAGCACCGGGGCGGTCGCCTGCGACCACTACCACCGGCACGCCGAGGACGTCGCGCTGATGCAGCGGCTGGGCGCCGGCGGCTACCGCTTCTCGATCGCCTGGCCACGGATCCAGCCCACCGGGTCGGGCACGGCGACCGAGGAGGGACTGGGCTTCTACGACCGGCTGGTCGACGCGCTCCTCGAAGCCGGGGTGGCGCCGATGGTCACGCTGTTCCACTGGGACCTCCCGCAGGCACTCGAGGACAGTGGCGGCTGGCTGAGCCGCGACGCCGCGCACCGGTTCGCGGAGTACGCCGCGATCGTCGGCGAGCGACTCGGCGACCGCGTCGAGCAGTGGTGCCCCGTCAACGAGCCCAACGTGGTGACCATGCTCGGCTACGCGACCGGCCGGCACGCCCCCGGCCGGACGCTCGTGATGGACGCACTGCCGGTCGCCCACCACCTGCTCCTGGGTCACGGCCTGGCCGTTCAGGCGCTCCGCGCCGCCGGGGTGAAGCAGATCGGCACCGCCACCAACCACTCGCCCGTGTGGTCCGACAGCGACAGCGAGGAGGACTGCGCGGCTGCCGATCTGTTCGACAGCCTGTGGAACCGGCTCTTCGCCGATCCCGTGCTGCTCGGTCGCTATCCCGAGGGCTTCGACGAGACGATGCCGGTTCCCGCCGGCGAGGACATCCTCGACGACCTGGCGACGATCAGCCAGCCGCTCGACTTCTACGGCGTCAACTACTACAACCCGATGCAGCTGGCCGCGGCGGCCGACGGCTCGGAGCTGCCCTTCGAGCAGTGCGAGATCACCGGCTACCCCACGACCGACTTCGGCTGGCCGGTCGTGCCCGACGGCCTGCGCGAGCTGCTGGTGCAGATGAAGCAGCGCTATCCCGACATCCCGCCGATCTACATCACCGAGAACGGCTGCTCCTACGGCATCGGGCCCGGCGGGGACGGCCTGGTCGACGACGAGCCCCGCATCGACTACCTCGACAGCCACCTGCGCGCGGTCGCCCGGGCGATCGAGGAAGGCGTCGACGTCCGCGGCTACTACTGCTGGTCGCTGATGGACAACTTCGAGTGGGCCGAGGGCTACACCCAGCGCTTCGGCCTGACCTGGATCGACTACGAGACCCAGGCGCGCATCCCCAAGCGGTCGTTCGACTGGTACGCCGCGGTGATCCGCGCGAACAGCTGAGCTCAGGCAGCAGTCGTCCCGAACCGGAACCGTGCCAGCGTGTGCATCCGGTCGGTGACGTGCACCAGCCGCGCCTCGGTCGCGTGCGCCTCGATCGGCAGCCGCCGGTGCAGCAGGGTGCGCAGCCCGGACGCGTCCTCGCCCTCGGGCAACGGCACGGTCAGGTGCGGCACCACGTCGTCGAACTCGCCACCGTAGGGCGGGAACTCCGGGAACAGCCGATGCAGGCCCTGGGTCAGCCGGCGGAACACGTCGGGCGGCTCCGGGGTGAGGTAGACCGCGCCGCTGGGGAACTCCGCCACCGACGTCAGCCGGAACGGGAAGCCGGTCACGTCGCCGAAGAAGCCGGCCAGCTCCGACAGCACCCCGTGGTCGACCGCCGCCGGCGCCATGAACGGGGTGAGCACGGTGACGTGCGCCGCCACTCCGTCGTCGGCGGGCAGCAGCTCCGGCGCGGCGATCATCGCTCGGGGCCGGACCACGGTCTCGGCCTCGCGCACCGGGACGATGATCCCGGTGACACCCGCGAGGTTCTCGGTCACGGCCGACACGCTAGTGGGTGGACCGCCCCTACGCTGGCCGCATGGGCGCCGGGCACAGCCACCACGGTCACGCGGCCGGTCGTGCCCACGACCGGTCCCGGCTCCGGCTGGTGCTCCTCATCACCGTCGTGGTGGTCGTCGTCGAGCTGGCCGGCGCCTGGCTGAGCCACTCGCTGGCGCTGCTCGCCGACGCCGGCCACATGCTCACCGACGCGGCCGCGATCGTGGTCGCCCTGTCGGCAAGCCTGGTCGCGACCCTGCCCGCCTCGCCCCGGCGCACGTTCGGCTACCACCGCGCGGAGATCCTGGCCGCCCTGCTCAACGCGCTCGTGCTGGTCGCGCTGTGCGGCTACCTCGTCTATGCGGCGGTCGGGCGGCTGCTCGACCCGCAACCCGTGCACGGCGGCCAGATGCTGGTCTTCGCGGTCGTCGGCCTGGTCGCCAACGCGGCCTCGCTGGCGTTGCTCACCGACCGCAAGGACAGCTCGCTGAACATGCGGGGCGCGTTCCTCGAGGTGCTCAGCGACACGCTCGGCTCGGCAGCCGCGATCGTCGCCGCCGTCCTGGTGCTGACGACTGGGTTCCTGCCGGCGGACTCGATCGCGTCCCTGGTGATCGCGGTACTCATCCTGCCCCGGTCCTGGCAGCTGCTCCGCGAGACGCTGGGCGTCCTGCTGGAGGCGGCGCCGCAAGGCCTCGACGTGGAGACGGTACGACGCCACCTCGCCGGTGCCGACGGTGTCGTGGAGGTGCACGACCTGCACGCCTGGACGATCACCAGCGGCATGCCCGCCCTGTCCGCGCACGTGACGGTCACCGACATCGCGCTGGCCGACCGTGGCGTGGGCGAGATCCTCGACGAGCTGTCCTCGTGCGTGGCCAGCCACTTCGGGATCGACCACGCCACCTTCCAGCTCGAGCCCGAGTCGCACCGCGGCCACGAGCACCTGGGTGAGCACGACCACGCCTGAGTACCCGGATGCAGCAATTGAGTCGAACGACTCATGTGCGCGGGGCGCCGGCCCGACACGCTGGGGCCATGGACGAGAAGACCGCTCGCACCGCCATCGCCGCCCTGGTCGGCGAGGGCCTGCTGCCTGCCTCGACGACGGGCCGGGCCCTCGACGTGCTCATCCGACAGCCTGCGGGCGGTCGTGGCCGTGCCCGCCTCGCCGAGCTCGCCGCGTGGTTCGGAGCCGCGCTGGTGCTCGCCGCCGCCGGGTTGTTCCTGGCCGAGGGCTGGAACGACCTGGCCCAGGGGCAGCAGGCCGCAGCCCTTGGTGGCATCGCCGCCGTGCTGGCCGCCGTCGGCACGGTCGTGCGCCAGCTGCTGGTACGACGACCAGGCGGGGCGCTCACTGACGACGCCGCCCGCCGGCTGGGGAGCGCGATGCTCAGCGGGGCCGCGGTCAGCGCGTGCTTCGCCGTCGCGCTGTTCGTCGACGCGACCGACGGTGTCGCCTACGGAGACTGGCCCGGAGTGGCCGGTGCCCTGGTGCTGGTCGCCACCGGCGCTGCGGCCTACCGGCTGGTGCCGTCGGCGGCCGGCCAGCTGACGCTCGCCGCGGGCCTGTTCGCGCTGGTGCCCTACAGCCTCGAGCTCGGCCATGGCCGGATCGACCTCTGGATGGGGGTCGTCGAGCTGCTGCTGGCCGCCGGCTGGCTCGCCCTCGCCGAGCTCGGTGCCTTCCGGGAGCGGCTGGTCGCCACGGCCCTCGGGTCCGGCTGGGCGCTGCTGGGGGCGCAGCTGGCCCTCGTCGACGGCGACCACGCGTGGTTGGGCTACCTGCTCACCGCCCTGGTCGCGGTCGCCGGCTTCGCGGAGTACCTGCGCACGCTGCGCTGGCCCTACGTCGCGGCCGCGGTCGTCGCGGTCACCCTGGTCGTGCCCGAGGCGGTCACCGACTGGACCGACGGCACCGTGGGACCGGCCGGCGCGGTGCTGCTCGCGGGCCTGGCACTGCTGGGCGCCGCGTTCGCCGGGTTCCGGATCCGGCAGGAACGGACGACCTGACGGGGCCGTCAGGCGCGTGCGGCCAGCCGCATCCCCTGGTCGATCGCGCGCTTCGCGTCCAGCTCCGCCGCGACGTCGGCGCCACCGATGACCTCGACCGGGCGGTCCGCCTCGAGCAGGTCGTCGTACAGGCTCCGCACCGACTCCTGCCCCGCGCAGACGACGACGTGGTCGACGTCCAGGACCCGCCGCTCGCCGTCGACCGTGATGTGCAGGC
>Ga0308175_100003475_pt1 | contig 10911 bp, 8 predicted proteins | sample PhyCR1_3_FD_203893 | JGI IMG/M metagenome (GOLD analysis project Ga0308175, IMG submission 203893) | Soil microbial communities from UC Gill Tract Community Farm, Albany, California, United States - DLSLS.C.R1 | ecosystem: Environmental > Terrestrial > Soil > Agricultural land | place: USA... | reverse complement strand
AGATACGGCGCGCGGGGAAGAGCGCGGCGGCCGGGTGAAGCAGCAGTCGCCGCAGACTCCGCCGCCGGGCACCCGGTAGTACAGGCAGCAGCTCCGGCGGCGGAAGGCCGTCGCCGTGCGGGTGCCGGTGCCGCGCAGGAGGGGATGGGCGAAGAGCTCGCCGGTGAGGGCGCGGGCCCGCTCCGCCACGTCGGTACGGCCGTTGGCCCGGGCCCAGCGGTCCAGTTCCCGTGCCGCGCCCGCGAGCGCCGAGCCGGCGTTGCCCCGCAGCAGTCCGGCCGCGATCCCGTAACGGGCTCTCAGGGCCACCCCTAGGGGTTCCAGATGGCCGTGCAGCACGGTGTCCGCGAGCGTGGCCGCGTCCCCGGGCAGCGGGCGCACCTCGGTCAGCCACAGGTCGTCGGGGGCGGTGGCGACGGGGTCCCAGCGCAGCAGCCGCGCGTCGAGGCCGGGCAGCCGGCCGTACAGCGCGGCACAGGCGAGGGCCACGGACCACAGCCGGGCGGCCAGGCCCTGCTGGCTGATGGAGGCGGAAACCCGCGGCTCAGCGGCGCGCAGCCGGCCGGCGACGGTCGCGACGCGGAGGGCCAGCGCGTCGCGGTGAACCTCCGGCGCCGACGCGGCGTACGTCTCCGCGAGGGTCGCGAGGGCCTGCGGTGCCGGCCCGGCCGGGTCCGCGTGGGTGCGCAGGACGAAGAAGCCGCCCAGCGGGCGGAGTGCGGCGAGATCGGCGTCGAGGTCCACGGACAGCACTACTACCAGCCCCGGACGCCGCTCCGGAGCCCGGGTCCGCCCCCCGTTCACACCCGTCTTGGGGATGATCGGGCCGGTGGTGTACTCCATCGGCAGTAGGACCCATTGCGTGCTCAGGTACGACGACGGCAACGGGCCCGGGCGGGCAGAGTGTTCGCCATGACCGCCGAACGTACGCCGCGCCGGGCCCAGGGGGCCCGCCCCGCGCGAAGGAGCCGCAGATGAGCGCCCTCGCGCTGTCCGTGCTGCTCTCGTTCGTCTCCGCCGTCGCGTACGCGGGCGGAGCCATCGTGCAGGAGCAGGTCGCGGTGTCGTGCCCGGACGGGTCGTACATGCCGCTGCGCCGGGCCGGCTGGTGGGCGGCGCTGGCGCTGAACGGCCTCGGCGGCCTGCTGCACGTCGTGGCGCTGGCCTGCGGCCCGCTCAGCCTGGTGCAGCCGCTGGGCGCGCTGACCATCGTCTTCGCCCTGCCCATGGCGGCGCTGTTCGTCGGCCGCAGGGCCGGAGCGGCCGCCTGGCGGGGCGCGGTCATGGCCACGGTGGGCCTCGCGGGCCTGCTGTCCCTGGTCGGCTCGGCGGACGCGCGGTCCCTCGACTCGGCCCAGCGGGTGGCCGTGGCGCTGGTCACCGGTGGGGGGGTCGTGGCGCTGACGTGCGCGGGTCTGGCCGTGCACCGGAACCCTGCCGTGCGGAGCGTACTGCTCGCCACCGCCTCCGGCACGGCGTTCGGCATGTCGTCGGTGTTCACCAAGACCGTCGCGGTCGACTGGAGCGACGGGATCGACCTCGGCGATCTGCCTTCCCTCGCCGTGATCGGCGTGTTCGCGACCGCCGGGGTCCTGCTGTCCCAGGCCTCCTACCGGGGCGGCGGCCTCGCCGCGCCGCTGGCCACGGCCACCGTGGTGAATCCGATGCTGGCCGCGGCGGTCGGCATCCTGATGTTCGGCGAGACGTTCCGCCACGGCAGCACCGGCACCGTGCTGGCGCTCGGCTGCGCGGTGGTGGCCGCGGGTGGCCTGATCCTGCTCACCACCGAGCGGCTGGAGCACACCCCGGCCGCCGCCGGCGCCGGGCCGGCGGAGACGGGCCTGGACGAGGAGGGCCTGAGGCAGGCGGGCCCGGCGCAGGCGGGCCCGGCTCACGTGGTCTCAGCTCACGCGGGTCTGCCGGAGGGCGACTTGACGCCGGCCGCCCTGGAAGACGTACGGATGCCCGAGGGCGCCGCCTTCGACGACACGCCGTACGTCCCGCTGTGCGCGAACATCTACGCCCCGCTGCCCGTCCTGAACGCGTACCGCTCGCGGGTCACATCCTGACACCACCGGCCCGGAGATAGGCGATCGGATCGACGTCGGAGCCGAAGCCGGGCCCGGTCCGCACCTCGAAGTGCAGATGCGGGCCCGTGACGTTCCCGGTCGACCCGGACCGGCCGATGCGCCGGCCGGTGGCGACGCTCTGCCCGGCCCGCACGGAGATCGCCGACAGATGGGCGTACTGGGTGTAATGCCCGTCCGCGTGCCGGATCACCACCTGATAGCCGTAGGAGCCGCCCCAGCCCGCGGACACCACCTGCCCGGCCCCCGCCGCCTCGACGCTGGTGCCGGTCGGCACCAGGAAGTCGACGCCGGTGTGATAGCCCTTCGACCAGTGCGACCCGGCCACGCGGTAGCCGGTGCCGATACCGGCGTGCACCGGGGCGACGAGCGAGTGCCCGCCGGCCGGCGCCGGATGCCGGGAGGTCTTCTTCTCCGCGTGCTCGGACCTGCCCGGGTGTTCGCGCTGCTCGGCAGGCTTCTGCTCCGTGGGTCTCTTCCTCGAAGGTTCCTTCTTCGTCGGGGACTTGGACCCGGGCGTGGTGCCGGGGTGCGGGCGGGTGTCGGACGCCGGTGGGGCGGTGGCGCGCAGACCGAGCCGCTGGCCCGGCATGATCAGGTCGGGGTCGGAGCCGATGACGGCCCGGTTGCCCTCGTAGAGCTGCCGCCAGCCGCCCCGGACGTGGTGCTCGCCCGCGATGCCGGACAGGGTGTCGCCCCGCACCACCGTGTACATCTCGGCCCGGCCCGCGCGGGACTGCGGTGTCGTCTGCGGCTTCACGTCCCGGACGTCCCGGGTGTCCCGTGTCGGCCCGGTCTTCGCCGGGCCGCTCGCGGCACCGTCCGTGTGCACGTCCGGGGCGCCGCCGCCCTGGTTCAGCCCGGCCCGTACCGAGCACACCGGCCACGCGCCGGGCCCCTGGCCGTCGAGGACGTGTTCGGCGACGGCGATCTGCTGGTCCCGGGTGCCGAGGTCGGCGCGCGGCGCGTACCGGGCGCCGCCGTAGGCCTCCCAGGTGGACTGGGTGAACTGCAGCCCGCCGTAGTAGCCGTTGCCGGTGTTGATGTGCCAGTTCCCGCTGGACTCGCAGGCGGCGACCTTGTTCCAGGTGGCCGCGTCGGCCGCGTCGGCGGTACCCGCGGCGACCAGCGGGATCGCGAGTCCGGCGCCCCCCGCCGTGACGGTGAGTGAGGCGCGGTTGATCCTGTTCGGCTGGTACCGGCGATGCCGGCCGCGTACGGCCATGTCCGAAATCCCCTCGGCATGCGTCAGGAGCGGCAAAAGTAAACGCTGCGAACAGGCCATGACAAGACGGGAAATCGGCCTCCTGTCCGCCTCAAGTGGCCGGGAACGGACCCTCCTTGACGGCATCGGCAACCACGATGAGCCGACCGGCGCGTTCCGTGCGTAAACAAGCGTGGCGGGTCGGATGTGCGATCGCCGAAGCGGCACGTCAGGATGGGCGAGGGTCCGCATCGACGGAGCCGTAGTCACGAGGCAGCTAGGGAGCAGGCGGTATGAGCACTTCAGCGCAGATCGGCGTCACCGGGCTCGCGGTCATGGGCCGCAATCTCGCCCGGAACTTCGCGCGCAACGGCTACACGGTCGCCGTGCACAACCGTACGTCGTCGCGGACGCACGCGCTGGTGAAGGAGTTCGGGGACGAGGGCGACTTCATCGCGGCCGAGACCGCCAAGGAGTTCGTGGCGGCGCTGGAGCGCCCGCGCCGGCTGGTCGTGATGGTCAAGGCCGGTGAGCCGACGGACGCGGTGATCGAGGAGTTCGCGCCGCTGCTGGAGCCCGGTGACATGATCATCGACGGTGGCAACGCGCACTTCGCGGACACCCGGCGCCGGGAGAAGGCGCTGCGCGAGCAGGGCATCCACTTCGTGGGCATGGGCGTCTCCGGCGGCGAGGAGGGCGCGCTGCACGGGCCGAGCATCATGCCGGGCGGCCCGAAGGAGTCCTACGACTCGCTGGGCCCGATGCTGGAGAAGATCTCCGCGAAGGCGAAGGACGGGACGCCCTGTGTGACGCACGTCGGCCCCGACGGCGCCGGTCACTTCGTGAAGATGGTCCACAACGGCATCGAGTACGCCGACATGCAGCTCATCGGCGAGGCCTACCAGCTGCTGCGCGATGTCGCCGGGTACTCCCCCGCGCAGATCGCGGAGATCTTCCGCACCTGGAACACCGGGCGCCTGGACTCGTACCTGATCGAGATCACGGCCGAGGTGCTGTCCCACGTGGACCCGGCCACCGGCAAGCCGTTCGTGGACGTGGTCGTGGACCAGGCCGAGCAGAAGGGCACCGGCCGCTGGACCGTGCAGATCGCGCTGGACCTGGGCGTGCCGGTGTCGGGCATCGCCGAGGCGGTGTTCGCCCGGTCCCTGTCCGGTCACGCGGCGCTGCGCGAGGCGTCCCGGGGTCTGGCCGGGCCGAAGCCGTCACCGCTCGGCGAGGCGGAGGCCGCCGCCTTCGCGGACCGGGTGGAGCAGGCGCTGTACGCGTCCAAGATCGTGTCGTACACGCAGGGCTTCCACGAGATCGCCGCGGGCAGCGAGGAGTACGACTGGGACATCGATCTCGGCGCGGTCTCGGCGATCTGGCGCGGCGGCTGCATCATCCGCGCGGCCTTCCTCGACCGCATCCGCGCCGCTTACGACGCCCGGCCCGACCTGCCCAGCCTGCTGTCGGACGAGACGTTCGCCCGGGAGATCGCCGAGACGCAGGACGACTGGCGCGAGGTGATCATCGCGGCCACCCGGCAGGGCGTGCCGACGCCCGGCTTCGCGGCGGCACTCGCCTACTACGACGCGCTGCGCGCGGAGCGCCTGCCGGCGGCCCTGACGCAGGGGCAGCGGGACTTCTTCGGAGCGCACACCTACCGGCGGGTCGACCAGGACGGGTCGTTCCACACGCTGTGGGGCGGGGACCGGTCGGAGGTCGGCGCGTAGCGCTCCGCGCCTGTGGGGCGGGGGAGGGTGGCGCCACGGGCGCGCGCCGTCCCCCGCCCCACTTTTGCGCCCCTTGTACGCCCCTCTCAGGTCCCGGGTCCCTCGGGACCTGAGTTCCTTCAGGTCCCGGTCGTGAGGGGCGGGCCGGGTTCCGGGTTGGGGGTCGGCTCAGGGCCCGGGGGGATCGGGGACGGTGAGGGCTCCGGCGGCCCGGGGGCCGGTGGCGCCGGAGGCGGTGTGGGACCGGGTCCGGGGCCCGGCGGCGTCGGCTCGGGCCCCGGTGCGGGGGGCGGGACCGGACTCGGATAGGGATCCGGCGGGGTGGGACCCGGCCCCGGGGTCGGGCCGGGAGGTACGGGGTCGGGGTGCGGGCTCGTCATGGATGGCCTCCGGCGGTCGCTGTACGTCGTCGCCTCTGGACTACTCCCCCGCCTACCCGAGGCCCGCCCGGCCACTCACCCGACGGCGGCACGGAACGCGCCCGGGTGGAGGCGCGGGGCACCGCACCGCGCCCAGCGGTCCCGCACCACGGCCGCGGCAGCCGCTGCCCCGGCGCCGCACCGCGCTCAGCGGTCCCGCACCGCCGCCGCCGCGACAGCCGCGGCCCCGGCGGCCAGTCCTGGCCGGGGGCTGGACAGCACCGGAACCGCCGCCGAGGTCAGCCGCTGGGCCGGGGCCATGGAGGCCTGGGCGAGGACGATCACATCGGTACCGGTGACCGCGTCGGCGGCGGCCGCGACCCGCTGTACGTACGCCTCGGTGGCTCCGGCCGTGAAGTGGTCCCAGGCCCCGTCGACCAGCACGGTGCGGACGGAGACGGGGCGGCCGGCCCGGCGCGCCTCCTCCTCGACGAGATCGGCGGTGGGACCGAGGGTGCTGTGCAGGGCGGCGAGGACGGTGACACGCGGGCCCGCGGCCACGGCGGCGGCCGCCATGGGCCGGTCGACCCGCAGCACCGGCACACCGGCCGCGGCCGCCTGGGCCTCCGCGACGCCGCCGATGGTGGAGCAGGTGCACAGCACCGCCCGCGCCCCGGCGCGGGCGGCGCGGCCGAGGGCCTGGCGTACGTCGCCGCCGACCGCCTCGGGCCCGTCCCGCCGGGCCCGCTCCAGCAACTCCGCGTCGACGAAGTGCCGTAGCTCCAGGCCCGGGTGGTGGGTGTCGCGCAGGGCGTCGAAGACCGGGACGTGCACGGGTGAGGTGTGCAGAAGCGCGAGCATCAGGGAATCAGAGCCTCTGTGGTCCGGTCCGCCGGCCCTAGAAGCGGCCGGGGTGGGCCCGCAGCCAGTCCTTGGCGGCGGCGAGCAGTTCCGGGTCGGCCGGCGGGGCGGTCTCGGGATGGCGCTCGGCCCACTTCACGACGTACGGGCACAGCGGGGCGACCGGGATGCCCTCGCGCTCGGCGACGGCGTACAGCTCGCGGGCCAGGGAGCCGGCGATGCCCTTGCCCTCGTGGGCCGGCTCGACGACGGTGTGGACCGGGACCAGGGCGCGCGCGGGCGACTCGAGGACGAAGTACTCGACGCGACCGACGACTTCGCCGTCGCCGACGGCCTCCAGCCGGCCCGCCGCCCGGTCGTCGCGGATCTCGATGTCAGTCATGGGCACGCACGCTCCTGGTCGTCGTCCCGGCTCAGGCCGGAACGGCCTGCGGGCTGCGCTGCTGGTCCGAGCCGGGCACCGGCGCGGACGGGTCGGCACCCAGCTCGACGATCCGGTTGTCGCCGTCCACGTGCACCACCCGCGGTTTCAGTTCCCGCGCCTCGGCGTCGGTGACCTGAGCGTAACTGATGATGATCACCAGATCCCCGGGATGCACGAGGTGCGCGGCCGCCCCGTTGATCCCGACGACCCCGGACCCGCGCTCACCCTCGATGACGTACGTCTCCAGGCGGGCGCCGTTGGTGATGTCCACGATGTGCACGAGCTCACCGGGCAGCAGATCGGCGGCGTCCAGCAGGTCCGCGTCGATGGTCACGGATCCCACGTAGTGCAGGTCGGCCTGGGTGACGGTGGCGCGGTGGATCTTGGACTTGAACATGGTACGAAGCACGAAGAAACTCCCGATTCGTCTGCTCCCTGCCCGCTTTTTACAGGTCAAGGGCGATGTTCGGAGGCTACAACGTTTCGCGAGTGTGGTCAGCTGTCGCCGGGTGTTCGAGGGCTCACACTGACCCGTTGCTGACTTTTATGACGGCGCGCCAGTCATCTGCGCACGCGCGTCACGTGATCTCGGCGGGCTTTCCGTTCGAGTCGATGTCGAGTGCCTGGCGCGGCGTACGTCTGCGTCGACGTCGGCGTCGCAATGACGACCGGGGCCAGGGCCACGCGGAGAGCTCCTGAACCGGATCGCCACCCATCTCGGCCACGACGGCGTCGAAGCTACGATGCTCATGGAACTTGGAGCCGTCCACGACGAGTTCCAACGGCACACCGAGACCTGGTCTCGGCCGCTGATGCCCGCCTGGGCGGCTACGGCCCTGACTCACCCTGTCGGCTGATCACAGCCACCACCGACCCGGCCCGGCTGCCGGAAAAGGCCACCTGGTACCTGGCCGCCACCCTGCACCCTGAGGCACCCCACGCCGCCACCAGCCCGCACAGAGCCCTTCTACGGCGACAAGCTCACAGCCATACCCAGAACCCATGGGTCCCGCCGATCTTACGAATGACCGGCTCAGAGCCACGCTGGGAAGGTGGAACCAGCTCAGAAGCAGTCGGCGGGCATGTCGAGGGTGGTGCGGTCGAGGCTTTCCAACAGCGCGAACTGCGCCTCTGTTTTGGGCAGTTCGTACCGGAAGAAGTACTGACCCGCCCGGCGCTTGCCCTCGTAGAAGGCGCCGCTGTGTCCGGCGGCGGCCAGTATCTGCTCCAGCCACATCCAGGCAACCACGACGTGTCCCACGGCTTCCAGATAGACCGAGGCGTTGGCGAGGGTGGTCTCGGCGTCCCCGGCCTCCCACAGGCGCTGTGTCACGGCGGCGACGCGGGCGAGGGAGGCGTCCAGCTGTCGTCCGAAGCGGGCGACCTGGTCGTCCGCGGCCGCCGCGCGGGCGGTCGTCGTCGAGATGGTCTCGATGAGCAGGCGGAGACCCGCGCCGCCGTCCATGATGACCTTTCGGCCCAGCAGGTCGAGGCCGTGGACGCCGTGCGTTCCCTCGTGGATGGGGTTGAGGCGGTTGTCCCGGTAGAACTGCTCGACGTTGTACTCGCGGGTGTAGCCATAGCCGCCGTGGACCTGGATGGCAAGGTTGTTGGCCTCCAGGCACCACTGGGAGGGCCAGCTCTTGGCGATCGGGGTGAGCATGTCCAGCAGAAGTCCGGCTCTGGCCCTCTCGTCGGCCGTCGGGGCGGTGCGCTCGTCGTCCAGCAGCCGCCCGCAGTACAGAATGAGAGCCAGCGCGCCTTCGACGTACGACTTCTGGGCGAGGAGCATGCGCCGGACATCGGGATGCCCGACGATCGGGATCTGGGGGGTGGTGGCGTCCCTGGCCTTGAGCGGGCGTCCCTGGGGCCGGGTGCGTGCGTAGTCCAGGGCGTGCAAGTAGCCGGTGTAACCGAGCGCTGTGGCACCGAGTCCGACCCCGATGCGGGCCTCGTTCATCATGTGGAACATGTAGGAGAGTCCGTGGTGGGGCTCCCCGACGAGGAAGCCGACGGCGCCGGGGGCCCCGCCGGGCCGGAAGGCGCCCTCACCGAAGTTCAGCAGCGTGTTGGTCGTCCCTCGATACCCCATCTTGTGATTGAGGCCGGCCAGGGCGACGTCGTTGCGCTCACCGAGCGTCCCGTCGGCCCCCACCAGTGTCTTGGGGACGATGAAGAGCGAGAGTCCCTTCACCCCGGGCGGGCCGCCGGGGATCCTGGCCAGGACCAGGTGGACGATGTTCTCCGTCAGTTCGTGGTCGCCACCCGAGATCCACATCTTGTTGCCGAACAGGCGGTAGGTGCCGTCGTCGGCCTGTTCCGCGCGGGTGCGCACATCAGCCAGCGAGGATCCCGCCTGTGGTTCCGACAGGCACATCGTTCCGGAGAAGCGGCCCTCGACCATCGGTCGGACGTAGGTGTCGATCTGCGCGGGGGTGCCGTGGGCCAGCAGCAGGTTTGCGTTGCCGATGGTGAGGAAGGGGTAGGCGGCCGTTCCCACGTTGGCTCCCTGGAACCAGGCGAAGCAGGCGTTGGCCACCACGCTGGGCAACTGCATGCCGCCCACCTCGTGGTCCATGCCTCCGCCGATCAGCCCGGCACCGGCGAAGACCTTCAGGGCCTCTTCGACTTCGGGGATGATGTGCACCCGCTCGCCGTCGAAGCGCGGCTCCTGGGTGTCGTTCTTCTTGTTGTGCGGCGCGAAGTGCCGGGCGGCGATCGTCTCACTGAGGTCCAGTACCGCGTCGAACGTTTCGCGCGAGTGGTCGGCGAAGCGGGGGCGCGCGGTCAGGGATTCAACGTCGAGCCACTCGTGCAGCAGGAAGTCGAGGTCTCGGCGGGAAAGCAGGAGGGAGGCCATGGTGCTCTTCTTCTCGGGTTCGGGTTCCTTGCGAGGGGGGCTGTCGCCGGCCGGTCAGACCGTGGTGCCGAGGCCGCCGTCGACGGGGATGACGGCGCCGGTGACGTAGGCGCCCGCACGGCTGGCCAGATAGACGGCGACGCCCGCCATGTCGTCCGGCCGCCCGATCCGGCGCAGCGGAGCCGCCTGCGCGATCGCCTCGCCCATGGTGTCCAGGGTCGCGGCCATCATCTTCGACTCGAAAGGGCCGGGCGCGATGGCGTTCACCGTGATGCCCTGCGGCCCGAGCTCCTTGGCCAGCACGCGGGTCAGGTGGTGCAGGCCCGCCTTGCTGGCCGCGTAGGAGTAGGCCGAGACCGGGCTGACGTGCAGGCCGTCGATGGATCCGACGTTGATGATCCGCGCAGGGTCCTCCGTCGACCCGCCGGCGCGCAGCTTCGGCAGGAGGGCCTGGGTGAGCAGGAAGGGGCTGCGCAGGTTGAGGTCCATCACCTTGTCCCAGCCGGCGACCGGGAACTCGTCCAGGGGCGCGCCCCAGGTGGCGCCGGCGTTGTTCACCAGGATGTGCAGCCGCTCCTCCCGCTCGCCGATGTCTGCGGCGAGTCGGTGGCACTCCTCCTCGCGCGACAGGTCGGCGGGCAGCGCGACCGCCTGGCCGGGACCGGAAAGACCGAGCACGGCCTCCTCGCAGGCTTCCGCCTTGCGGGAGCTGATGTAGACCTTGGCTCCCGCTTCGACCAGGCCCCGGGCGATCATCAGGCCGATGCCGCGGGAACCCCCGGTCACGAGGGCGGTTTTGCCGGAGAGGGAGAACAGCGGGATCACGGTGACTCCTGAGGGTGAGGGGCGGCACGGGCAGGCTGTTCCCGCCAGGGCAGATACTAAGCAGTCGCTTAGCCGCTGGCCAAGCCCTGCGCCCACGAACCCCATCCGCGCCTCCGCGCCTCGACGGTGGTGGAGTGGACCGGCGGCGGATCCCTCAGAGGCCTCGTCCTCGTCCGACGCCCGAGGCGACCAGCACGACTCCCCCAGTGGCGGCAACGCGGTCCTTGGAGATCTCCACCTCGTGGTCCGTGTAGTGCCGCTGCCCGCTGGCACTGCGGGTGCTGGTGAGCAGCCCCTGCTCCTCGTAGTAGCGCAGGGACCTGACGCTGCCCACCCGGGTGGTGATGGCTCCAATGACACGTGTCCGTGCCGCCGCCGGCGGTCTGGCGACGCCGTCGGTGGCGACCTACTACGCCCAGCGGGCCACGGCCAGACTGATCGTGAGCGAAAAGGTGCAGCCGAACGTGGTCGGGCAGTCCAACCCCGGCACGCCGGGACTGCACACCGACGAGCAGGTCTCCGCGTGGCGCCCGGTGACTGATGCGGTGCACGCCAACG
>Ga0308175_100003474_pt1 | contig 10912 bp, 11 predicted proteins | sample PhyCR1_3_FD_203893 | JGI IMG/M metagenome (GOLD analysis project Ga0308175, IMG submission 203893) | Soil microbial communities from UC Gill Tract Community Farm, Albany, California, United States - DLSLS.C.R1 | ecosystem: Environmental > Terrestrial > Soil > Agricultural land | place: USA... | reverse complement strand
CGAGGCGATGACGCCGGCCGACGCCCGCGCCTTCTTCCAGCGCTGGTACGTGCCGTCCAATGCGGCGATCGTGGTGGCCGGCGACGTCGACGTCGAGCAGGTGCGGGCCCTGGCCGAGAAATACTACGGCTCGATCCCGGCCCGGGCCGTGCCCGAGCGCAAGCCACGCACCGAGCCGGCGCAGCGCGGCGTGCGCCGGGTCGAGTTCAAGGCGCCGGCCGAGCAGGCCTATGTGTCGCTGGCCTTTCGCGCCCCGCAGATCGGGACCGGCGCCGGATTCGACGGCGCGGCGGACAGCGACGCCTATGCACTGGTGGTGCTGGCGGCCCTGCTCGACGGCTATCCCGGCGCCCGGCTCGACCGCGCCCTGACGCAAGGCCCCGACCGCGTGGCCGATTCGGCCGGCGCCTACGCGGGCTTCGTCGGCCGCGGGCCGCAGCTCTTCGGCCTCGACGGCGTGCCGGCCGCCGGCAAGACCCCCGAGGCGGTCGAGGCGGCGCTGCGCGCCGAGGTCGCCAAGGTGGCGCGCGAGGGCGTAGCCGCGGCCGAACTGGCGCGCGTCAAGACCCAGTGGGTGGCCAGCGAGACCTACAAGCTCGACTCGGTGATGGCCCAGGCCCGCGAGCTCGGCAGCAACTGGGTGCAGGGCCTGCCGCTGGACGCCAGCGAGCGGATCATCGCCAGGCTGCAGGCGGTCACGGCCGAGCAGGTGCAGGCGGTGGCGGCGAAGTACTTCGGCGACGACCAGATGACCGCCGCCATCCTGCGGCCGCTGCCGCCCGAAGCCAAGCGCCGCCCGCGCGGTTTTGCAGCGCCTGCGGGCGATCTGCGTTGAAACGAGGCTGCACTCCCATGTTCGATACCCGACAGTTCGCGCGGCGCACCCTGCTGGCCGGCGCCGCGCTTTTCATCGCCGCCGCCGCCCAGGCCGCCATTCCGATCCAGCACTGGCGCCTGGCGAACGGCGCCAAGGTCTACCTGGCCGCCACCAACGCGCTGCCCATCGTCGATGTCCAGGTCGACTTCGACGCCGGCGGGCGGCGCGACCCGCCGGCCCAGGCCGGCCTGGCCACGGTGACCGCCGAAATGGTCGAGAAGGGCATTCGAGCCAACGGCAGCGACCCGGCGCTGGACCAGAACGCCTTGGGCGAGGCCTGGGCCGACCTCGGTGCCAGTTTCAATGCCGCAGCCGGCTCCGACCGCACCAGCTTCACCTTGCGCACCCTGTCCGACCCGGTGCTGCTCGACCGCGCCGTGCGCCTGGCCGCGCGCGAGATCGGCGAGCCAGCCTTCCCCGAAGACGTCTGGAAGCGTGAGCGCGAGCGCATCGGCGCCTCGATCCGGGAAGCCAACACCAAGCCCGCCACCCGGGTCGAGCGGGCCTTCGCGCAGGGCGTCTACGGCAGCCATCCCTACGGCCTGGAAACCACCGAGGCCACGCTGGCGCGGATCGACGTCGCCGCGATGCGCGGGCACTACGCGCAGCTGATCGCGCCCTGCCGCGCCAAGATCAGCATCGTCGGCGCGGTCACCCGGGCGCAGGCCGATGGCATCGCCACCGCGCTGCTGTCGCGGTTGCCCGCCGGGGGCGCCTGCGCCGAACTGCCGGCGGTGGCCGAAGTGCAGCCGCTGGCGGCGCCCAGGGTCGAGGGCATTCCCTTCGATTCGGCCCAGGCCCATGTGCTGATCGGCCAGCCCGGCTACCGCCGCGCCGACCCCGACCATTTCGCGCTCACGCTCGGCAACTACGTGCTCGGCGGCGGCGGCTTCGTCTCGCGCCTGACCGAGCAGGTGCGCGAGAAGCGCGGGCTGGCCTACAGCGTCTACAGCAGCTTCTCGCCGGGCCTGCATGCGGGCGCCTTCCGCATCGGCTTCCAGACCCGGCCCGACCAGGCCGCCGAAGCGGTCAAGGTCTCGCAGGACGTGCTGGCGAAGTTCGTCGCCGACGGCCCGACCGAGGCCGAGCTCAAGGCCGCGAAGGACAACCTGATCGGCGGCTTTCCGCTGCTGCTGGACAGCAACCGGAAGCTGCTCGGGAACATCGCCAACATCGCCTGGAACGACCTGCCGCTCGACTACCTCGAGACCTGGACCGCGCGCGTGAATGCGATCACCGTGGCCGATGTCAAGGCCGCCTTCGCGCGCAAGCTGCAGCCGGAGAAGATGGTGACGGTGGTGGTGGGCGGCCAGCCTTGAAGGCCCGGCGATGGCTGCCGTTAAGCTTCCGGGTGTGAAACCCAAGTCCCGAACACCCGCCCCCGTGGCGCCGGCCAAGCCGGCCAACCCGGCCAAGCTCGCCAAGGCGCCGCATTTCGTCCGCATCATCGGCGGCCAGTGGAAGCGAACCCGCCTCGCGGTCGCCGACAAGCCCGGCCTGCGGCCGACGCCCGACCGGGTGCGCGAAACCCTCTTCAACTGGCTCGCCAGCCTGGCCGGCGTCGGCGGCGGCGAGCTGCCCGGCTGGCAGTGCGTCGATGCCTTCGCCGGCACCGGCGCGATCGGCCTCGAAGCCGCCTCGCGCGGCGCTGCCTCGGTGCTCTTGTGCGAGCAGGACCCGGCCCTGGTCGCCCAGCTGCAGAGCCTGAAGACCAAGCTCGGCGCCGAGGCCGTGCGGGTCGAGCGCGGCAACGGCGTCACGGCGCTCGAGCGGGTGCCCGCCGGCAGCCTGCATGCGGTATTCCTGGACCCGCCGTTCGAGAACCCGGCCCTGTACGAGCCGGCCCTGCGCGCGGCCCTGCGGGCGCTGCGGCCGGAGGGCGTGGTCTACCTGGAGGCGGCCCGGCGCTGGAGCGACGACGAGCTCGGCGCGCTCGGCCTCGCGGTCTTCCGGCACCTGAAGGCCGGCGCCGTGCACGCCCACCTTCTGCGGCCCGCGCCAAGCCCGGCTGCATAATCCGCCGAACCTGGCCGACGGCGGCCGAATCAGGAGGAATGAAGCATGTCCAGCAACGTGATCGCCGTATATCCCGGCACCTTCGACCCCATGACGCTCGGACACGAGGACGTGGTGCGGCGGGCGACCCAGCTGTTTTCGCGGGTCATCGTCGCGGTGGCCGCGGGGCACCACAAGAAGGCCTTGTTCACGCTGCAGGAGCGCATCGACATGGCGCGCGACGCCGTCGGTCCCTATAGCGACCAGGTCACCGTCGAGAGCTTTTCGGGCCTGCTGCGCGACTTCGTGGTCGCCCGCGGCGGCAAGGCGATGGTGCGCGGCCTGCGCGCCGTGACCGACTTCGACTACGAGTTCCAGCTGGCCGGCATGAACCGCTCGCTGATGCCCGAGGTCGAGACCGTGTTCCTGACGCCGAGCGACAAGTACCAGTTCATCTCCAGCACCTTCGTTCGCGAGATCGCGATGCTGGGCGGCGAAGTCGACAAGTTCGTCTCGCCCAAGGTCCAGGACAGCCTCATGGCCAAGGTTCGCAGCCTCGGCCGGGAATGAGCGAAGGCCTGCTTCGGCTGCACTCGCTGGGCGAAGCGGCCTTGGTGTGCGAGCTGCCGGCGCCGGCGACGCTGGCCCAGCAGCAGCGCATCTGGGCGCTGGCCGCGGAAGCGATGCAGTGGCGCGGCGTGCAGGAGGTGCTGCCGGGCATGAACAACCTGAGCCTGCTGTTCGATCCGGTGCAGATCGATGTGGTCGAACTCGAGATGCAGGTGCTGTCGGCCTGGCCGCAGCTGGCCGCCGCCGGCATCCAGGGGCGGCAGATCGAGATCCCGGTGGCCTATGGCGGCGAGTCCGGCCCCGACCTGGCCGAGGTCGCCCGGCATACCGGCCTTTCTCCCGCCGAGGTCGTGAAGCGCCACAGTGCGGGCGACTACGTGGTCTACCTGCTCGGATTCCTTCCCGGCTTCGCCTTCATGGGCGGGCTGGCGCCCGAACTCGCGACGCCTCGGCGCAAGGAGCCGCGCGTCGCGGTGCCGGCCCGCTCGGTCGGCATCGGCGGCGAGCAGACCGGCATCTATCCGCTGGTGTCTCCGGGCGGCTGGCAGCTGATCGGCCGCACCTCGCTGGAGATGTTCGATCCGGGCGCGGCCGAGCCGACCCGGCTGCGGCCCGGCGACCGGGTGCGCTTCGTGGTCGAAAGCATGGAAGCCTGATGGCGGCCAGTGCCGGACTCACGATCCTGCGCCCGGGCATGCTGGCCTCGGTGCAGGACCTCGGGCGCCCGGGCCATCGCCAGCTCGGCATCTGCCCCGGCGGCGCGCTCGACACGCTGGCCCTGACGATCGCCAACCGGCTGGCCGGCAACCCCGACGGCGCCGCCGGCCTCGAACTCACGATGGGCGGCTGCGAGATCCGCTTCGAGGTCCCGACCCGCATCGCGCTCGCCGGCGACGACTTCGGCGCCACGCTGGACGGCGTGCCGCTGTGGCCGTGCTGGAGCCTGCCGGTGGCCGCAGGGCAGGTGCTCAAGCTGGCCGGCGCCAACCGGTCGGCACTGAAGGCCGGCCTGCGCACCTGGCTGGCGGTGGCCGGCGGCATCGAAGTGCCGCTGGTCCTCGGCTCGCGCAGCACCGACCTCAAGGCCGGCTTCGGCGGCCACCAGGGGCGGGCGCTGAAGAAGGGCGACAAGCTGGCGCTCGGCCCGCCGGCGCTGGATGGGCAGCAAATGGCGCGGCGGCCCTTCGGCGTGCGCGCCCCCGATCCGGGCCGGGGCGGCGACGGCGCGACCGTGCTGCGGGTGATGCCCGGCCCCGAATTCGAGCAGTTCACCATCGCCTCGCGCGAGGCGCTGTGGGGCGGTTCCTGGCGCCTCACGCCGCAGAGCAACCGCATGGGCAGCCGGCTCGAGGGCTTCGAGCTCAGGCGCCGGCGCGCCGTCGACATGCTGTCCTCGGGCGTGATTCCGGGCACGATCCAGGTCCCGCCCTCGGGCCAGCCGATCATCCTGATGGGCGATGCCCAGACCACCGGCGGCTATCCGCGCATCGGCGTGGTGATCCGCGCCGACCTCTGGAAGCTGGCGCAGGCGCCGCTCAATGGCCGGCTGCGGCTGCAGCAGGTCGATTCGGCACAGGCCCTGGCGGCCTGGGACGAGCGTCGGCGCTATCTCTCCCAGGTGGCGCAAGGCCTGGTCTGCGCAGGGTGGATCGTGCCGGCGCAGAATCCTCCCCAAGGAGAAAGAAGCGATGCAGATTGACCTCAACGCCGACCTCGGCGAGGGCTGCGACAACGACGAGGCCCTGCTCGGGCTGGTGAGCTCGGCCAACATCGCCTGCGGCTGGCACGCCGGCGACGCCCGCACCATGCAGCAGTGCGTGCGCTGGGCGCTCGCCAACGGGGTCGCGATCGGCGCCCATCCGAGCTTCCCGGACCGCGAGAACTTCGGCCGCAGCACCATGCACCTGCCGCCCGAGGAGATCGTCGCCGGCGTGCTCTACCAGATCGGCGCGCTGGCCGCGATCGTCAAGGCCGAAGGCGGCCGGCTGGCCCACGTCAAGCCGCATGGCGCGCTGTACAACCAGGCGGTCAAGGAGCCGGCGCTGGCCGAGGCGATCTGCGAGGCGGTGCGCCGCTTCGATCCCTCGCTGCGCTATTTCGGCCTGGCCGGCAGCGGCATGATCGGCGCGGCCGAGCGCGCCGGCCTGAAGGCGGTGGAGGAAGTCTTCGCCGACCGCGGCTACATGCCCGACGGCAGCCTGGTGCCGCGCAGCCAGCCGGGCGCCCTGATCGACGACGAAGAAGCCTCGCTGGCCCAGACCCTGTCGCTGGTGCGCGACCGCCAGGTGCGCGCCATCGACGGCAGCCTGGTGGCAGTGAACGCGCAGACGGTCTGCCTGCACGGCGACGGCCCGCATGCGCTGGCCTTCGCGCGCCGCATCCGCAAGCGGCTGGCCGACGAAGGCATCGCGGTCGCAGCGACGTGAACGTCCTGCTGACCGGCTTCGAGCCCTTCGACCGGGAGACGGTCAACCCGTCCTGGGAGGCCGCGCGCGCGCTCGACGGCTGGCGCCAGGGCGCCGCCGTGGTGCATGCGCGCCGGATCCCCTGCGTCTTCGGCGCCGCCCTGGTCGCGCTCGACGCGGCGATCGACGAACTGCAGCCGCAGCTGGTGCTGGCCGTCGGCCAGGCCGGCGGCCGCAGCGAGTTCACGCCCGAGCGGGTGGCGATCAACGTCGACGACGGCCGCATCGGCGACAACGCCGGCCACCAGCCGATCGACCAGCCGGTGGTGGCGGGCGCGCCCGCGGCCTACTTCTCGACCCTGCCGGTCAAGGCCATGGTGCGCGACCTGCGGGCGGCGGGCATCCCGGCCGCGGTGTCGAACAGCGCCGGCACCTTCGTCTGCAACCACCTGTTCTTCGGCCTGATGCACCGGGCCGCGACCCGGCCGGTGCCCGGCATGCGGGCCGGCTTCATCCACGTCCCGTACCTGCCCGAGCAGGCGGCGCGGCTGCCGGGGCAGCCGAGCATGGCGCTGGCCACCCTGGTCGCCGGGCTGCGCGTCGCGGTCGCCACGGCGCTCGCGGTCCGCGAAGACATCCGCGAAACCGGCGGCCGGCTGCACTGACCTCAGTGCGCCACCACGTGATCGCGTGACCCGCGGCGCATGAAGCCGGCGCAGGCGAATGCCAGGGATACCGCGGAACCGGCTTTGCCGGGCCGCTGGTATCGCCCCCTCGAGGGGGAGGCGCCGCAGGCGCTTCGGGGGTGTTTCATTCTTCGAGCAGGCGCTGCAGCCAGGGGCCCAGCGCGGCGTTGACGAATTCGGGCCGCTCCATCGTGAGCATGTGGCCGCACTGCGGGACCCAGACCAGCTCGGCCTGCGGGACCAGGGCCGCGATCTCGCTGGAGCACTCGGGCGGCGTCAGGCGATCGCCGTCGCCGCACATCACCAGCACCGGACAGCGCAGCGAGGGCAGGTGGGGGCGGGCGTCCGGGCGCGCCATCAGGGCCCGGTTCTGCCGCACCAGCTGCGCCACGCCGGCATCGAGCACCAGCTCGACATAGCGCCGCAGCAGTGCGGCATCGCCGCCGCGCGAGCTGTGGAAGGCGAAGCCGGCGTTCAGCTCGATCACGTCGCGGGCCTCGCCGTTCTCGAACAGTTCGATCGCCGAGCGCCGCAGCTCGAACATCTCGGGCGTCTCGGCGCGCGCATTGGTGCCGAGCAGGGCCAGGCCGGCGACGCGGGCGGGCGCCTGCCGTGCCACCTCCATCGCGACCATGCCGCCCATCGAGGCCCCGCAGAGGATCAACGGCCCCGGGTTGTCGGCCAGCACGGCCGCGGCCATGGCCTCGATGCGGTCATTGCGCATGTGGGCGTCGCTCACCCGGACAGCGAGCGCCGGGGGCAGGGCCGGCCGCTGGGCCTCCCAGAGGCGTTCGTCGCAGGCGAGTCCGGGCAGCAACACGAGGCTTGGCATGCACGGATTCTCGGTGAAGTGCGCACGGTCGCGTGCCTGACACCGGCTGCGGGGAGAATGGAGCCCAGCCATGTCCACTTCCACCGAATTCATCCTGATCCGCCACGGCGAGACCGACTGGAACCGCGAGCTGCGCTTCCAGGGCCACATCGACGTGCCCCTCAACGACATGGGTCACGAGCAGGCGCGCCGCCTCGGCCTGCGCCTGGCCGGCGAACCGGTGCAGCAGCTGGTCAGCAGCGACCTGATGCGGGCGCAGCAGACCGCGGCGCCGGCGGCGCGCCAGCTCGGGCTCGAGATCCTCACCACCGTCTCTCTGCGCGAGCAGAACTTCGGCATCGTCGAAGGGATGCGCGCCGACGAGATCCAGGCCCGGCATCCGCGCGCCTGGGAGGACTGGCTGCAGTTCCGTGAAGACCATGCGATGCCCGAGGGCGAATCGCCGCGCCAGTTCCACGCCCGGATCATCGAGGCGCTGGGCCGCATCGCGACCGAGAACACGGGGCAGCGGCTGCTGGTGGTGACCCACGGCGGCGTGCTCGACATGGTCTGGCGCACCGCGCGCGGGCTGGGCCTCAACGGGCCGCGCCAGAGCGACATCCCCAATGCCGGCTTCAACCGCATCCGCATCGCCGACGCCGCGCAGCCCGACCAGATCGAGATCGTCGACTGGGCCGATACCCGGCATCTGGCGGACCTGCCGGCGCAACCGACGTACGACCAGCGGCGGCACTTGAAAGCCTGAGACTTCGCGGCACAGACCAGGAAACTGCGCAGCACCACCGACCCGATCCCATGCCTTACGCGACCACCCGCGAACTCGTCGCCGCCCTCCAGGCGGGACGGACGACCGCCGCCGCGCTGCTGGCGCGCTGCATCGAGCGCATCGAGAAGTTCGACCCGGCGCTCAACGCCGTCGTGGTGCGCGATTTCGAGCGCGCCCGCGCGGCGGCGCTGGCTGCCGACGCCGCCCTGGCGCGCGGCGATCGCCGCCCGCTGCTGGGCCTGCCGGTGACGGTCAAGGAGGCCTTCAACGTCGAGGGCCTGCCGACCACCTGGGGCATCCCCGGCACCGGCCAGCCGCCTGCGGCCGAGGATGCGGTGCTGGTGCGCCGGCTCAGGGCGGCCGGCGCCATCGTGATCGGCAAGACCAACGTGGCGCTGCAACTGGCGGACTGGCAGTCGGACAATCCGGTCTACGGCCGCACCAACAATCCCTGGGACCTGGCGCGCACCCCCGGCGGCTCCTCGGGCGGCGGCGCGGCGGCGCTGGCGGCGGGCTACGTGTCGCTCGAGTTCGGCTCCGACCTGGTCGGCTCGCTGCGCGTGCCGGCCCATTTCTGCGGCGTCTTCGCGCACAAGCCCACCCACGGCCTGGTGCCGATGCGCGGCAGCGCGCCGCCGGGCACGCCGGCCCTCTCGGCCGACCCCTGGGTCGACCTCGCCGTGGTCGGCCCGATGGCGCGCAGCGCCGCCGACCTGGGGCTGGCGCTCGATGTGGTCGCCGGCCCGGACGATGCGCAGGCGATCGCCTGGCGGCTGGCGCTGCCGCCGGCGCGCCATGCCGCGCTGGCGGATTTCCGCGTGCTGGTGCTCGACGCCCACCCGCTGGTGCCGACCTCCACGGCGGTCCGCTCGGCCCTGCAGCGCCTGGCCGACCGCCTGGCGCGCGCCGGCTGCAGGGTCGAGCGCGGCAGCCCGCTGCTGCCCGACCTGGCGCGGCTGGCGTCGCTCTGGGGCCAGCTGTTGTGGGCCCAGCTCGGCGCCGACATGCCGGGCGCCGAGGCCGGGATCAGCCACCGCGACTGGATCCACGCCGACCGCATGCGCGCCGCCATGGCGCACCGCTGGCGCGCCCTGTTCGGCCAATGGGACGTGGTGCTGTGCCCGGTCTCGCCGACGCCCGCCTTCCGGCACGATGCGGGCGAAATGGAGAGCCGGCGGCTGCGCATCGACGACCACGAGATCGCCTACAAGGACCAGTCGCCCTGGTCCAGCCTGGCGACGCTGACCGGGCTGCCCGCCACCGCGATGCCGATCGGCCTGAGCGAGGAGGGGCTGCCGGTCGGCATGCAGATCATCGGCCCCTACCTGGAGGACCGCACGACCATCGCCTTCGCCGAGGCCGTGGAGGGCGCGTTCGGCGGCTTCGTCCCGCCGCCCGGCTACGGCGGCTGATCTGCCCATAATGGGCGCCTTCACGAGGTGCACACATGGCACAACTGTCCGCGCGAGAGATCGCGCAGTACCAGTCCGAGGGCTGGGTGATCCCGCAGTTCCGGCTGCCCGAGGCGCGGGTCGCGACGATGCGCGAGGCGCTCGACGACCTGATCCGCGACAACCCCGGCGTGCGGCCCGAGAAGCTGGTCTCGGCCCATGTCGAGGGCGACAACGGCGAGGGCGTGCGCGGCAGCCGGCGCTTTCTCGAACTGGCGATGGACCCGGAGATCGTCGAGATGGTGTCGGGCGTGATCGGCGAGGACGTGATCCTGTGGGGCTGCCATGTGTTCTGCAAGCCGGCGGCCGAGGGCTACGAGACCCCCTGGCACCAGGACGGCCACTACTGGCCGATCCGGCCGCTGGCCAACTGCACGGTCTGGGTGGCGCTGGAAGCGTCGACGGTCGAGAACGGCTGCCTGCGCGTGATCCCGCGCTCCCACATCGGCCAGCGCCTGCACGAACACCTGCACGAGGACCGCGCCGACCTGACCCTGAACCAGCGCATGGCCGCGGGCAGCTTCGACGAATCGGCGGCCGTCGATCTCGAACTCGAGCCGGGCCAGATGTCGCTGCACGACGTCTACATGATCCACGGCGCCCAGGCCAACACGTCCGCGAAACGCCGCACCGGCGTCGCCCTGCGCTACATGCCCGCGACCTCGGTGTTCGAGCGGGACTTGCGCCCGGTCGATGGCAAGAGCGGCGTGGCGGTCGACTTCGCGCGCCGGCCGCTGTGGCTGCTGCGCGGCACGGACCGCAGCGGGCGCAACGACTTCGAGATCGGCCATCGACGTCGGTGACCGATTCGGTAGCGCTACCGTGCGCGCGCCTAGAATCCGGTCGATGAGCCCCGAGGAACCCCCCGTCCGACGCGCCCGCCGCGGCAGCGGCGCCGTCACGCTGCACGATGTCGCCAAGCTGGCGGGCGTGGCGCCGATCACCGCCTCGCGCGCCCTCAGTTCGCCGCGGCAGGTCTCGGCCGAGGTGCTGCGGAAGGTGCAGGCGGCGGTCGAGCGCACCGGCTACGTGCGCAACGTGCTGGCCGGCGGGCTGGCCTCGACGCGCAGCCGGCTGGTCGCGGCGGTGGTGCCGACCATCGCCGGCCCGGTGTTCCTGCAGACCGTGCAGTCGCTGACCCAGGCGCTGGCCGAACGCGGCTACCAGCTGATGCTGGGCCAGAGCGGCTATGTCGATTCGCGCGAGGACGCGCTGCTCGAAGCCATCATCGGCCGCCGTCCCGACGGCATCGTGCTGACCGGCATCATGCACTCGCCCGTAGGGCGCAAGCGGCTGCTGGCCGCGGGCATCCCGGTGGTCGAGACCTGGG
>Ga0308175_100003473_pt1 | contig 10912 bp, 8 predicted proteins | sample PhyCR1_3_FD_203893 | JGI IMG/M metagenome (GOLD analysis project Ga0308175, IMG submission 203893) | Soil microbial communities from UC Gill Tract Community Farm, Albany, California, United States - DLSLS.C.R1 | ecosystem: Environmental > Terrestrial > Soil > Agricultural land | place: USA... | reverse complement strand
TTTCGCCGGACGCGGCGCGGATCGGGTCGGGGGATGGCGCTCGGCATTAGGCGTGCTTGGTCAGCAGGAAGTCGGGGGAGGGGGCGGGGGAGAAGAAGAGGGGGCTGCGCGTGTTGAGGTATTCGGTGAGCGTGTCGCCGTCCAGGTCGAGCGAGCCGACGGGGGTGAAATGCGGCGGCACCTTGGCGGCGGCGGTGGCGGTGGCGTCGTTCACGGTGGCGGGGGATTGGAAGAGCCAGAGGCGGTCGGCGAGGTTCTCGCGGAAGAAGCTGGGGGCGAGGGTGGGGCCGGGCTCGACCAGGAGGTGAGTAATGGGTTTGTCGGCGAGCTCCTTCAAAACGGCCGGCACCGAGACGCCGCCGAGCGGGTCGGCGGCGACTGCAATCACCGCGACGCCATGTGATTGCAACGCGGCGGCTTCTTCCTTCGTTTGAATTGCGGAAACTAAACAGAAGATCATCACCGGCCCCTGGTCGGGTGTGTTGACCAGCCGGCTCTGGAGGGGCAGGCGCAATTGGGAGTCGAGCAGGATGCGCAGCAGCGGGCGAGGGTTGGGGACCTCGCGGGCGGTGAGGAGCGGGTCGTCGGCGATGGCGGTGCCGATGCCGACGAGGATCGCGTCGCAGCGGCTGCGGAGTTGGTGAACAACGTGGGCCGACGTGGGATTGGAGATCTGCAGTCGCTGGCCGGCGGGGCCGGCGATTTTGCCGTCGGCGGTTTGTGCCCATTTGAGCGTGACGTACGGGCGGCGGTGCAGGACCCGGGCGAGGAAGGGGGCGAGGAGTTGTTTGGATTCGGCTTCGAGGAGGGGGCCGTCTACCGTGAGGCCGGCCTGGCGGAGCTGGGCGAGGCCTTGGCCGTTGACCTGCGGGTTGGGGTCGAGGGTGCCGACGACGACGCGCGAGACGCCGGCGGAAATCAGGGCGGGGACGCACGGCGGGGTTTTCTTGTTCGTGTGGCAGCAGGGTTCGAGCGTGACGTAGGCGGTGGCGCCGCGCGGCGATTGGCCGCGGGCGGCGGCATCGGCGAGGGCGTTGGGCTCGGCGTGGGGGCCGCCGAACTCCTGGTGGTAGCCTTGGCCGATGATGCGGTCGTGGTTGGTGAGGACGCAGCCGACGAGGGGGTTGGGCTCGACGCGGCCTCGGCCTTTGATCGCGAGGTGGAGGGCGACGCGCATGAAGCATTCGTCAAGGTGTTGACGCGTTGGCGAGGGCATGGGGCGGTCGAATTGTAGGGACATTGAAAAATTCCCGCCAAACGGGAAGCGGCGGGTGGTGCGGTTTGGCGTGCGGAGGTTTGGTGCTACAACTCGGGAATGGGCGAGCCGGTTGTGGAGGACGCGGCGACGGGCGAGGGGCGGGCGTACCTCGCGGCGGCCGGCATGGCGTCGGCGGGGGCGGTGCTGTTGTGCGGGTATGAGTTTCTCCGGAGCCCGGCGAATACGCTGTTCAAGGCGGCGTACGGGAAGGCGGCGCTGCCTTACGTGACGGCGCTGGTGCCGGTGGGTGTGATCGCGGCGGTGTACGTGTACGGGAAGCTGTTGTCGTGGGTGGGGCCGCGCCGGACGCTGCTGGCCACCACGGCGGGATCGGCGGGGTTGATCGGTTTGCTTTACGCGGCGATTCAGCGGTGGCATTTCATGCCGGCGACGTGGGCGCTGTACGTGCTCAAGGAGGCGTACATCGTGCTGATCATCGAGCAGTACTGGTCGTACCTGAACAGCACGCTGGGGACGGAGACCGCTAAGAAGGTGAACGGGCCGGTGTGCGGGATCGCGGGGCTGGGGAGCGTGGTCGGGGCGTGGCTGGTGGGGCGGTCGGCGGAGCGGCTGGGGGCCGTCGCGTTCGTTGGATTTGCCGCGGGGGCGACGGTGGTGGCGGGGGTTGTCAGCGATTTCGTTTACTGGCGGTGCGGGGCGCCGCGCGGGGAAGAGAGGGCCACGAAGGCGCGAAGGCACGAAGCGGTTGCGGGCGATGTGATGGGGCTGCGGCTATTTCGGGGATTTCCGGTGTTGGGTGTTTTGCTGGCCGTTGTCGTCGTGACTCAGGTCGTTTCGACGGTGTTGGATTTTGATTTTCAGGGGATCTTGCAGGATCGGATTCCGGCGGTGGACCGGCAGACGGCTTGGTCGGGGAACTTCTTTGCGCTGCTCAACGCGGTGGCGCTGGGGATGCAGTTCGTGGCGGCGCCGCTGCTGCTGCGCGCGGTGCCGCTGCCGGCGGTGCAGGTGGGGATTCCGTGCGTCCATTTGGGGACGTGCCTGTACCTGCTGGCGAGGCCGTCGCTGTGGAGCGCCGGGGTGGCGTTCCTGGTGTTCAAGGCGATCGATTACTCGATCTTTCGGGCGGCCAAGGAGATTCTGTACATCCCGCTGCCGTTCGACGCGCGGTCCCGGGCGAAGGAAGTGATCGACGTGTTCGGGTATCGGTTCGGGAAGGGGGGAACATCCGTCGTCGTGTCGGCGGTGCAACAGGCGGTGATCGTCGGGGAGAGGGCGCTTACGGTTGCCGCGCTGGCGGGCGTGTTTGTGTGGGGGGCACTCGCCATACCGCTGGGGAAATACTATCGGCGGTCAGAGTAGCGGCGGGGTTGTGAGGAGGTGGCGGTCTTCGTCGGTCAAGGGGCGCTTGGCGAGCTGGCGGTAGAGGGCGCGAAAGTGGCGGGCTGTCTGCGGCCAGGTGAGGCGGGCTATCTGATCGCGGCCGCAAGCGATCAAGGTTTGTCGGAGTGATTCATCGGTCCAGAGGCGGCGGATTGCGTGGGCGATGTCGTTTGCGTCGTGGGGGTCGAAAAGCAGGGCGCCGCTGCCGGACTGGGCCGGGAGGGATGTGACGTTCGAGCAGGCGACGGCGGTGCCGGTGGCGAAGGCCTCGCCGACGGGGCCGCTGGCGGCTTCGAAGAGCGTCGGGACGACTACGCATCGCGCGCGGGCGTAGAGGCAGCGAAGCTCGAGTGGCGAGACGTGGCCGGGGAATTGGACCTGGTTTTCGAGGTGAAGCTCGCGGATTCGCTGCCGGATCGTGGCGAAGAACTTGTCATGGCCGCCGGAGCAGACGCAGGGGATGATCAGGTTGTCGCGGTCGCGGATCAGGGCGAGGGCTTCGAGCAGCTTGAGGTGGTTTTTGTGCGGCCAGGTCCTCGCCGGGTAAAAGACGTACGCTTCGGGCAGCGAGAACCTGGCGGCGGTCGCATCAATGTCGCTGGTCCTTGGCGTGGCGTAGCAGCCGGTCACGGGCGAGAGCGGGACGACGGCGATTTTCTGCGGCGGTAGTTCGAACTGACGGACGAGGTCCTGTTTGATCCAAGTGGAAGTGACGGAGACGACCTTCGCCTGATCGCAAAATCGGCGGTACGTGGTCTCGCGCTTCAGGCGTTCGTACGCGGGCAGGAGGTGCGGCAGGTGCCGGTAGAGGAGGTCGTGGGGGTGATAAATGCTGGGGACGTTTGTGAGGAAAGCGCGCTGAATCGGGAAGTGGATCACGTCGGCGCCGAGGCGCTCGATGGTGCCGTCGGATTGGGGGATGGAGATGGTGCGCTTGCCGGCCAGGAGGGAAGTGGTTTCGGCGATTCGTGTGTAACCCGGCAGGTTTTCGCGGAGCGCGCGCTTCCACCGCGGCGGGGGGACGACCGCGGTGGTCAGGAGCATGGTCGCTCGGCCGGAGATGTAGGGTTGGATCCAGTCGTGGGATTTGGGGTAGGCGAGGAAGGTGTAGCGTTCGTCGCCGTCGTCCAGGGAAGAGAGGGAGGAGGCGAGGCCGATGACGACCTGTTCGATGCCGCCGGACTGGCCGCCGAAGAGCCGGGCGTCGATGACGACGTGGAGGGGATTCATCGGCAGTTCACCGTGGCGGAATGCTCCGCCGCCCAGTGGGTAAGGAAGGGGATGATCTGCCGGTGCTGGGCGTCGATGACGCGGGCTTCGAGGGTCTCGGGGGTGTCGCCGGCGAGGACGGGGACTTTGATTTGGTGCAGGACGGGGCCGTGATCGTACCGGTCGTCGGCGAGGTGGATCGTGGAGCCGGTGGTCGTGTCGCCGGACTGGAGAACGGCGGCGTGGACGCGGCGGCCATACATGCCGGGGCCGCCGAATTTAGGGAGTAGCGATGGGTGGATGTTGAGGGCCTTGTTGCACCAGCGCGGCGGAATCGGGAGGAGGTGGAGGTAGCCGAGGAGCAGGATCGAGTCGGGTGCGTCTGGGAATTCGATGCGGGGCCAGAGGTCTTCGGAATCGGGCGGAATCACCGCCGTGGGAATCTTGAGCGAGCGGGCCTTTTCAATGCCGGGGCATTCGCGTGACGCGATGACCCGATCGACGACGAACGGCGAGCCGGGTTGTTGCGACGTTTGGACGACGCGCCGCATCAGGCCCCCGGCGCCGGAGATCAGGATGGTGAAGCGGTGCGGCATTTCAGGCGCGGTATTTCAGGAACAGCTTCGTCTTGGCTTTTTCCGGATGGCGGCGGGACCACTCGTCGCAGATGGCCGAATACCGATCCCCGTCGAGGACGCGCGTGGCGATGTGGACGGGCGTGCGCCGCCGACCGTATTGGGCCTTGAAGAGGAACAGCGAATCTTGCGGGTCGTTGGTGGTGCCGCCGCCCCAGACGATGCGCTGGCACCCCGTGGCGGCGGCCTCGCGCGCGGCGGCCCAGTAGAGCAACACGTTCCCGCGAAGGGACTGCAGCGCGAAGTCGGACCCGGCGAGGTGGAAATGGGCGAGCGTGCCGCCGAGGAATAGGATCGCGCCGGCGGCGGGCCTGTGCTCGGCGGTCTCCACGAGGATGAGTTTGGCCTGGACCGGGTCGAGCTCGAGCAGTCCGCGGTAATAATCGTGGTCGAACCGGCAGGCGCGGGCCATGTTCACGCGCTCGGCCGTGAGGGCGTAGAGCTTCTCGAAGGCGGCGAGGTCGTTGGCCGCTCGGGAGACGCGGTAGCGCAGCCCGCAGCGGTGGGCCTGCTTCAGCTGGTAACGCGCGCCGTTGTCCCAGTCGCTGCCTAACCCTGCGACGGCGCCTTCGGGGAGATCGTATTCCACGTTCGTCCGAACGAGCCGCGTCCGGTAGCCGCAGTATTCGAGCGCCGCGGCATCAAGCCATTCCGTATGACACCGGACGAACTCGGCGATTGGGCCGGTGTGTCGAAGGTGGTCGGCGACGGCATCCAGCGCGCGACGCTGGTCGTCGAGGTCCCAATCGCCGAGGAAGAGGGGGCCGCCGTAGCCGTAGGGGGTCTGCACGTCGCAGCAGGGGCCGGCGACGGATTCGTAGCCGAGGATCGGGTGCCGCAGGTATGGGTACAGCAGCCGGCGGTCGCGCGAGCCTTCGACGAGCAGGCATTGGGCGCGTGCGCCCTCCCAGCGGCCGCACGTCGAGGCGAAGTGGGGGTGGTAGTAGACCTCGCGCACGCGCGCGGGCAGTTCGTGCCAGGCGGCGAGCCATTCTTCGCCGCTCAAGACGGTGCTGCGAAGGCGGCGGGCGGTCGGTGTCGCTCGGGGCGTAAGTTGGGCCAGCATCGACGCGTCTCCGAGGTTACGCCGCCCGTGCGATGGCGGCCGTTCGCGCGGCACAAGCGCGGCGGATGGTTTGACAGATGAACTCGATCTGCTGCCGGGTCAGCGCGGCGAACGTCGGCAGGTTAATCCCGGCGGCGGCAAGGCGATCCGTTTCGGGAAGGACCTCGTTGCGCCGGCGCGAGCCCTCGCGGAACGGCGGCAGGTGGTGCAGCGGGAGGAAGAACGGCCTTGTTTCGACACCGGCCCTGCCGAGCGTGTCCGCCAGCGCGTCGCGGGATTGGCCGAATTTCGCCTCGTCGATCGTGACGCAGAACAGCCATGGAGCAGGCGTCGCCCACGCGGCAACGGGCTGGAACCCGATGCCGGGAACGCCGTCGAGCAGCTCGCGATACCTGGTGAAGATTTCGCGGCGGCGCTCGATGATCTGCTCGCGCCGCTCGATTTGGCCGCAGAGCATCGCACAGGCCACGTTGGTCAGGCGAAAGTTGTATCCGGTCACCGGGAAGTAATACCGCCGCTGCGGGTCCATGCCCTGGCCGCGGAGTGTGCGGGTGCGCAGCTCCAGGTGCGGGTCGGACAGCGTGACCGCCCCCCCCTCGCCGCAGGTGAAGATCTTATTGCCATAGAAGGAGAACGTGGCAATTGGGGCGAGCGAGCCGACCGGCCGGTCCTTGTAGGTTGCGAGATGCGCCTCGGCCGCGTCTTCGACGACCCAAAGTCCGTGCACGCCGGCCAGGTGGTTGATCGCGTCCATGTCGGCGGGGTGGCCGTAGAGGTGGACGGCGATAATGCCCTTCGTCCGCGGCGTGATAGCCGCCTCCAGCTTCTGCGGGTCGATGCACCAGGCATTCGGGTCCACGTCCACGAAGACCGGCTCGGCGCCGACGTAGCGCACGGCATTCGCCGTCGCGATGTACGTGAGCGAGGGCACGAGCACCTCGTCCCCCGGCCTCACGTCCAGCGCCAGCAGCGCCAGGTGCAGAGCAACGGTGCCGTTGCAGACGGCGACCGCCGACCGCGTGCCGCACAGCGCCGCGAACTCGCGCTCGAACCGCTGCACGAAAGGCCCCGTCGATGAAATCCACGAGGAGCGGATGGCCTCAACGGCGTAGGCCTCTTCGTTGCCGGTCAAATCCGGGGCGGCGACGGGGATGGGCGCGTTCATGGTCAATAATCCAATCTCAGGCGGCCGCCTTCACACGGGATGCTTCCAGGTCGCCGGCAATAAAGTCCAGCAGCCGGCGGCTGATGGCTCGATACGTGCATTGCTCCAGGATCGGCCGGCGCATGCCCGCTGACACGCTCGCCCGTGCCGCGGGATGGTTCAGATAGAAGACGACCTTCCGCTGAAGCTCCTCGCGCGAGTGGAACGCCACGTCGGCGTATTCCGGAAACAGCACGTCGGCCGACATGGTGAACCCTGAGTCGGCGTTGAGCTCCAGGTCGTCCACGAATGGCGAACCGAACGAGAACGGGTCCTGCCCGATGATCGATTTCAAACGCGAAATCATCGCCAGAACGTCCGGCGTCGCCCGGCGGCGGAGGTCTTCGTCGCCGCAAATCCCAGCCGACTGGCACCACGCGTATAGCGGTGCGATCAGGCGCCCCACCTGATCGCCGGGCACGCCGCGGATCAGAAAGAACCCGCCGGCCGCAACGCCTTCGAAGAGGCGCTGGTGCACCCCGCCGTGCGGGACCGCCTGGAGGTTGATCCGGCTCGCCCGGTATATCGAGCAAAGCTGGCTCTGGTTGTCGGCAACGCCGCGGGCGTACCGCGCGAATTCCGCGTTGTCTTCCCACCCGCGCCCGTACAGCCGCAGGTCCAGGTCCATCTCCGCCAGCCATCGCAGGGACTGGTGGCGGAACAACGCCGAGTTGACCTTGAGCCGGAAGAAATCGAGCAGCGACTCGGACTGCCCCGGCGTCGCCTGGCGGTTAAACGCCGCGACGGATTGATCGATGATCGCCGCCAGCCGCTGCGGGTGCGTGACCGCGCCGCCGGCGTCGTAGATCGCCGCGAGCCGATCGTAAATGTCGCGAAGCACGCGGCCGGTGTCGGCGTCGGCCTTGCGAAGCTGCTCCGTCAGGAGCTGCTCCGCCGACGCCGACGCGTGCGTGACGAACGACACGTCACACCCGAACTGCCGCAGCTCTTCGTCGGTGGGAGCCGCGTTGGAGAACCGGTCCGGGTTCACCCCCACCATCGCCGGCATGAACCGCGACTGCGGATATCCGAAGTGACGCACGCACTCGACGCGGCCGTGGCCGAGCACGTAATCGCGCTCGCCCTGCGCCGCGCCCGTTTTGGCGTTGAAGATCGACGGCAGCTTGTCCTGCACCCACATCACGCACGGCACCGCCGCCGGGATCCCGTCCATCTGCGCGCGGCAGTGGTCGATGATTAGCACCAGGTCAGGGCGGAATTCATCGCACGCGCGGGCGTACACGAGATTGGTCAGCAGCTCGTGGTCGGCGTGCTCGATCACCAGCCGCGTCTCGTGCCCCATCGCAGCGAACGCGGCCAGCCAGTCGCGCATCGAGTGCTGGAGGAACGTCGTGTGGCGCGACGTGATCCCCATCACGCGGAGCCTCTCGCCGCCGCTAAGCCGCCGTGCAACGACGTCAGCCGAATGGCCGGCGTACGCGGCCTCGAGCGTCGTCCTGAGATTCCCCAGCTGCTCGGACAGCTCCGCGCCGGCCGCCGCGCGGACGGCGTCGAGGTCCGTCCCGTCGCACCACACGGCCGGGTCGATGGTGAGCGCCATCCGCGGCCAGGGGGCGTAAAGATCGCCGAGCATGCGCCTCCGAAGCTGACCGACCGCGTCCGGGCCGGCGAAGATCGAAACCCGCGCGTCGCCGAGCATCGGCCGGCAGTCTTGCAGGTGCAGCGCGACGAACAGCTCTTCGACGTCGGCGCACAGCAGGTACAGCGGCGGTCGGTGCCCGGGATATTCGGCCGCGGCCGCCGGCAGCTTGTACAGTGCGTGCCACAGCCACCCCTGATCGACCCCCGCGACAAGCGTCGCCTGGTTGTACACGCCGCCGGGGAAGACCTTCGCGACCACGTACTTGGCCGATTGTGGCGGCACCCGGTTGGGCAGCATCTCGACCCCGCCCGCCACCCGTCGCGCGATCCGCAGCGTGTCGTCGCCGGCGTGCAGCAGGTATTCGCAAGGCGGCGCGTGGGACCGCAGCGTATCGGCCAGTTCCGGGTCGCGTGCGGCCAGCGCCTCACAATTTGCGATGAACTGCCGCCGGATCAGCGTCAGCGGCTGCCACGGGGTTTCGATGGCGGGGGGCGGGTTTGCGGTGGCCGTGCTCAACGAAGGCACCTTTCTGGAAAGTGACTCATGACGCCAGGCGTTGCGCCTCGGGCGATTCGACGCGGCGCGGCGCAGCGGCGATTCGCGAGAGCAGGTCGTCGGCGGAAACCGGCCGGTTGCCGACGTGCTGCGCCTCGATCGCCGCCGCCAGCGACCCCACGTAAGCCGCCGCCTGCAGCGACCCGCCGGCCACCAGCGCCAGGCTCGCCGCCGACAGCAGCGCATCCCCGCACCCCAGCGGGTCCACCGCGTGCGACGCCAGCGGCGGCAGGTATTCCGATCGAACCCGGCGCTCCCAGGATTGCGACTGCCCGTGAATCGGCGGCAGAAAATTGTCGAACGCGACCAGCCCCTGCTTCCCCAGCGTGATCAGCGCCTGGCGCGCCCCCGTCACGGACAGCAGGTGACATGCGACGGCAGTCAATCCCGACGAGAAATCGTTGATCGTCTGGCGCACCTCGCGCTCGGTCGGGCAGAGCAGGTCCACGTTCTTGAACCGCAGGAGGTTCGACTGCATGCCGGACACGTCCGCCGTAATCACGCCCGCGCGGTGCCGGAGCTCCGGCATGACGCGCTCCAGCAGCGGCCCGCCGATCAGGCCGTAGCCGAAATCGACGAAAATCACGCCGTCCGCGCCCGCGGCGGCGGAGAGGATGCGGTCGGCCAAAATCTGCTCGTTCCGCGAATCCAGCGGTGCGGCAGCGCCCCGGTCGATCTTGAACAGCTTCTGCTGGTCAACCAGGTAACGCTGCTTCGAGACCAGCTCGCGGCGGGTGCGCATCGCCTGCACGGCCACGCCGGCCTCGGTCAGCCGCGATTCAAGCCGCGCCGACGCCTCGTCTTCGGCCAGCGCGGTCAGCAGCGTCGGCCTCGCCCCAAGTGCCGCCAGGTGCAGCGCGACGATCCCCGCCCCGCCGTCATAGTCTTCCGACTTGAGCTGCCGCAGCGACATCATCGGCGCTTCCGACGCGACCGAAGTTGCGTCGCAGAATGTGTAGCGGTCGAGGACATAGTCGCCGACCACGACGATGCGCTTCGAGCGAAACCGGTTGATCAGGTTGAGCAGGGTGGTGCCGCTCAGGTCGTACTGCTGCCGGAATCGCCGGGTCTTTTCGTCCGCGAAAACCTCGGGATGGGGCATCGTATTGATCAGGGCGGAAGAGGAATACACCACGTCGCCGGACGAGAAGACGACGCGCCCGCCGCTGCGGATGACCGCGTCGCGCTCGGCCAGGAACCGCGGGTCCTGGTTGTTTTCGTATTCCCGCCCCTTCACGTACACGTCCGGCCGGACCCGTTCGAGCAGCTCGACGGCGGTCGGATCGGCGTTCACGTGCACGTAGTCCACGCACTCCAGCGCCGCCAGCGACGCCGCCCGCAGGTCGTCGGGAATGAGCGGCCGGTTCAGCCCCTTGTTCACGTGCGAGTCGGCCGTCAGCGACACCAGCAGGACGTCGCCTTGCGACTTGGCGAACTGGAGGTAGGCGACGTGGCCGGGGTGCACGATGTCGAAGCAGCCGTGGCAGTGGACGAGCGACTTGCCCGCGGCGCGGGCCTCCTGGCGGACGGCCAGGAGACGCTCGAGGCTGAGGAGTTTTCGGTTCGTGGGCACGGACGCTCCGATGCGAATGAGACGGATACTCGTCCGTCACATCGGCTCGGAAACGGCCGCGGCGTGAGAAATTATCGGACGAAGGAGCTTACGGCGTGCCGCCCTTCCCGCCCGTTTTCGGCTGCCGCTGGTCTCGGGGATTGTGGACGTCCGCGGGCGCCTGGTCCCACCCCAGGGGCTCTTCTTCCTTCATCGAGTGGTCCGGCTGGCCCGCGTGTTCGCGGGCCGACTGCTCCGGCGAATGGGCCGCCCGCTGGCTCGAAGCGTTCTGCGCGTTCACCTGCCGCGGCGTCTGCTTGTTCTTCGCCGCGTCCTTCATCTTGTCGGGTTTGTTCGTTGGCGTGGAGACGTTGTTGTCCAGGCGGCCCTGGCCTGATTCCGCCTCGGGCTCCTCGCGGCCATAGCTTCGGGCGGGGTCGGGCGCTTTCTGGTCGGACGACGGGCGGTTCTGGCTTGCCATGGGGG
>Ga0308175_100003472_pt1 | contig 10913 bp, 3 predicted proteins | sample PhyCR1_3_FD_203893 | JGI IMG/M metagenome (GOLD analysis project Ga0308175, IMG submission 203893) | Soil microbial communities from UC Gill Tract Community Farm, Albany, California, United States - DLSLS.C.R1 | ecosystem: Environmental > Terrestrial > Soil > Agricultural land | place: USA... | reverse complement strand
CGCCCGCAGGGCGAAATTTATCCAGTCTGGGGTGTCAACCCCAGGTGGGGGAGGCCTCAAAATTCCAAGCCCCAGAGGGCCGGCATAGACCGCCGGAGCGTCCCTCGGCAAAGCCTGCCGGCCCCTGCGGGGCTGGTAGATCTTCCGCCGGCTCCGGCCTGGGGTTGACACCCCAGGCTGAGCAAATTCCGCCCCGCGGGCGGGGGACAAACTCCCGGTGAAGGCCGCCCGGGGCGAGGGTTTCATGATTTGACGCCCCGCACCGCTCTTGGTATCGTCTTTCCAAGCCTTTTCGAAAGACGATTCGATGTCTCCTCCTAACGGTCCCGTGGGCCTCCATGCCTTCAACCGGCGTCTCCTCGCCGAGGATCTGGTCCGGGTTCGCCGCCCCGATGACCGGGAGCGCTATGCGGCGTCCCAGCGCCAGGCGCGCATCGATCCCAACCCGCACCAGATCGACGCCGTGATCTTCGCGCTCCGGCGGCTCCAGGAGGGGGGCTGCATCCTCGCCGACGAGGTCGGCCTGGGGAAGACGATCGAGGCCGGGCTCGTCATCGCCCAGCGCCGGGCCGAAGGGGATCAGCGCATCCTGCTGATCGTGCCGAAGTCGCTCATCGGGCAGTGGCAGAACGAGCTGCTCGACCTCTTCGGCATCCAGACGAGAGAGGATCCGGCGGGCTTCCTCGGCCCCGGCGTCTACCTGGTCGGACGCGAATTCGCGGGCAGCGAGCGCGGCTCGGCGCCGCTCGCCGCCGCGCCGCAGTTCGACCTGGTGGTGATCGACGAGGCGCACGAGATCTTCGCGGGGCTGCACAAGCGGTACGACCGCGATGGAATCTATGAGGAGGATTCGGACGCGGCCCGGATGGCCCACCGCGTCCGCAATTTCCTGCGCCAATCGCCCGTCCTCCTGCTCACGGCGACCCCCATCCAGAACTCCCTGGCCGAGCTCTGGGGCCTGGTGCAGTACGTCGAGCCGACCGGCACTCTGCTCGGCGACATCTCGACCTTCCGCCGGGTCTTCTGCTCCGAGGACGACCGGACCCTGGTGCCCGGGCAGGAGCACGAGCTCCAGCGGCGCCTCTCCCGGGTGCTCCAGCGCACCCTGCGCCGCCAGGCCCAGGAGTTCCTCGACCGGCCGTTCACCCAGCGGCGGTGCCGGCTCTACGAGTACGCGATGAGCGCCGATGAACGGGCGCTCTACGACGACGTGACCGAGTACCTGCTGGAGCCCTCGCTGTTCGCCTTCGCCGGCCGCCAGCGCCGCCTCCTGCTGATCGGATTCCACCGGCGCATGGCCTCCTCGATCCCCGCGCTCGCCGCCAGCCTGGAGAACGTCGCCGTCCGGCTCCGCCGGCTGGCGAGCGGGCAGGAGTCTGGCGACGAGGCCGTCGCGATGCTCAGCGATCTGGAAGACGAGGAGGAGCTGGCGGATCTGGCCGTGGACGAGCAGCCCCCTGCCACGGACCGCGGCGGCGTGCTCGCGGAGCTGGCCCGCGTGGAGGGGCTTCTCGCCCGCGCGCGCTCGCTGCCGAGCGACGCCAAGGCGCGCTCGTTCCTGGAGGCGATCCGGCTGGTCCTCGACCGCGGCCGCGACGGCACCGGCAGCGGCAGCGGCAAGGCGGTGGTCTTCACCGAATCGATCACCACCCAGGAATACCTCCGCAAGCTGCTCCTCGGGGCAGGGCTCCAGGACGAGGAGATCACCCTCTTCCGCGGCGTCAACGATCACGAGCGCGCCAGACAGGCCCTCGCCGGCTGGCAGAAGGACGAGGGGGCCCGGCTCGCCCCCGGCGGCAAGCCGAGCCGCGAGGTCGCCGTGAGATTGGCCCTGGTGCACGAATTCCGCAAGCGGTCCAAGGTGCTGATCTGCACCGAGGCCGGAGCGAAGGGCCTGAACCTCCAGTTCTGCGAGACGGTGATCAATTACGACCTGCCCTGGAATCCCCAGCGCATCGAGCAGCGCATCGGGCGCTGCCACCGCTACAGCCAGACGCGGGACGTCACGGTGGTCAATTTCATCAACCGGGACAACGAAGGGCAGCAGCTTACGTTCGAGATCCTCAGCCGGAAGCTCGACCTGTTCGGCAAGGTCCTCGACGCCTCGGACACCGTGCTGCATGAGCCGCGCACCGACGCCCCCGAGATCGCCGTCTCGGCCCTGGCGGTCGAGCTGGAGAACGATCTCCAGGCCATCTACAGCCGCTCGCGCACGGTCGAGGAGGTCACGCGCGAGATCGCGGCCCTGCGCGACAAGATCGAGGGGCGGCGGGAGGCCTACGAGCGGGAGTACCGGCGGACCTCGCAGATCATCGAGTCCCGCTTCGACGAAGAGGTGCGCAAGGTGTTCCGGAACCTGCGCAGCGAGCTCCCCGCGGCCCTCGCCCAGTTCGACCGTGACGTCGCCGATCTGGTGGAAGGCTACCTGGCGGATTCCGGGATCGCCTACCGGCGCGCCGGGGACGGCCATCGAGCGGTCTTCGAGATCCTGTCCGGCGAGGGATTGCCCGCCGGGCTCGGAGACGGGCGGAAATTCGCGGCCGGCGACGCCCGGGGCGCGGGCGACGCCGAGGCCCTGAGCCTGCTCCATCCGCTGGTGCGGGCGGCGATCGCGGACGCCCGCGCGTGGCCGGGCGGACCGGTGGTGCTGCGGCTTTCCTCGGATCCCCCGTCCGATCTCGCCGCGCTGGCCGGCAAGACCGGCGTCCTCGGCGTGGTCCTCGTCGACTACGGCGGGTTCGAGCCCGTGCACCGGCTGGTCGCCGCCGCCGTGGTGGACGGCGACCCGATCGATCCCGCCCTGGCGGCGCGGCTCTGCCGTCTGCCCGCCGCCGAGACCCCGCCGTTCGCGGCAGCCGTGGATCCGTCCGCGCTCGACGACGCCCTCGACGAGGCGGTGTTCCTCGACCAGCAGGAGATCGAGAAGGGCGAACAGGAGCATTTCGAGCAGGCCCTCGGGCAGCTCGAACGGTACGTCGAAGACAAGATCCTCCTCTGCCGCCGGGAGTTGGCGGGGGTCGCCGGCAAGCTGCGCGCCGCCCGGGACCGCCGCGACCAGACGGTCGGCGCGAGCGACCGGCAGCGGGTCGAGACCGACATCGACCGCCTCGCCATCCGGCAGGAGGAGCTCGAGCAGCGCATCACAACCCTGGAGTCCAGGGAAGACGAGGTGTACCGGAGATGGCGAGACGACTACCACAAGCGGCGCTACCAGCAGCCGAAGGTGACCCGGCTGTTCCAGGCGGAGCTCCGGATCGAGAGAACGGAGACGTCGTGCTGAGGCTCCTGCACACGGCCGACTGGCACCTGGGGAAAAGGTTTCGATCGTTCCCCGACGAGGCCCAGAAGACCCTCTCCCGGGCGCGCCTGGACGTCGTGGGCCGCATCCTCGACCTGGCGCGGCGCCAGCGGGTGAACGCCGTTCTCTGCGCGGGCGACCTGTTCGACGATCCGGCGCCGGCCCAGGACTTCTGGGCGGGGCTCGCCAGGATCTTCCACGAGCATCCGCTCGACGTCCCCGTGTTCCTCGTGCCGGGCAACCACGATCCGCTCACCAAGGACTCCGTCTGGCACGCCGGGCATCCCTTCCGCGCCCGCCTCCCCGCCTGGGTGCACGTGGTGGACCGCGACGACTTCTCCTACGAGCTCACGCCCGAGGCGGTCCTCTACGCGCGCCCCTGCCGGTCCCGGGCAGGGCAGGACGATCCACGGGGGAAGTGCCAGCCGATTCGCCAGCTCGGCTCACCCCAGGCTCTCGGAGCGCTCCTCCGAGAGCCGAGAAGATAAGGCTCTATGGTCCGATGGCATGGACAGGGATGCCGAACGTCACGGATATAAATACCGACATCTGTCCTCGCAGGACCAGCGACTCAGGACAAAAGTTGCCGCCGCCACAGCCTGCCGTGATGCCCCGTCGCGCGATCTCTTTGATCCAGGGGCAGAAAGGGCTTCCGGGGGAGACGTCGCTGAACGCGGATGGCGGACAGGCTGCCGGCGTGACGCCGCCCTTCGAGACCATGAGGAAGACCGCCATTTGTGAACGGGTAATGTTGCCCTCCGGGCAGTAGAGACTGGCCGAGCAACCGGCCGTAATGCCCTCGCGAGCGATCTCGTTGATCCAGGGAGACCATGGACTCGAACACGGCGCGTCGTTAAAGCGCGGCGTCGTGCAGGCTGGGGGTGTATAGCTCGGGCCGTACCTGGCGAGCAGCAGGAACTTGGCCATTTCCTTACGGGTGATCGGGCCCTCCGAGCAGAACGAACCGATGGCGCACTCGGGGATGACCTCGGCTGCGTAGATCCCTTGGATGAACGGAAAGAACGAGTTGGTCGTCGCTACGTCGTCGAAGGGATAGGCAGGCCCGATGTACCCGCTGCGCTGTGAGACGAAATCGTCCGTGTGGAACGTACCGGTCGTCCCGGGATCGAGGCCCGCCACGGCACCCAGGCGGGAGTAGTTGATCGTCAACGTGTCATTGTCGAGGCCCGACAGACCCGTTCGCGACGTGCCGTCGACCCAGAGGCCGAGCCTCCCGTCGTGGGCGCCCAGGGCCGTTGCCTTGGCCCAATCGATCTCGATAGACCGCCAACCATCAGCGAGGAGAATCGCCGCCGGGATTTCGGTCTCGGCGCCTGAATTGAGACGGGCAAACGCGGAGAGCCGCTTGTGACCGCCTGTCTGCCGCGCGACCAGGCGCAGCACCGCATTTCCACTGACTGCAGGGGGAGCCGGATCGGCGCCGTCGTAGGCGGTGAAGATCTCGAATTCGTCCCCATCCTGCATCTGTATGGTGCGCAAGTTGATGTAGAACCGGGCGCGGTAGCTGGGCTCACCCGAGGGGGAGTTGTCCTGCACGTAGGCTGGAGTCGTGTCTCCGGAGATGAGGCTCACCAGTGCGCCACAATTTTGATTGAACCGGGCTCCGTTCGGGTTCCCCGCCCCGCATAAGCTGGCACCTTCGGGACTCCCACCGTTCGGCACCCGGATGCTGTTGGCGAGATTCCCAATCGCGCCGTCGCCGAGCCTTGAGGACCAAGGCGATGTGCTTCCAGACTCGTAGCCGTCCGCGAAGACTGGGCTTTGCGGATCGGAGATGCTGAAGGTGCTGTTGGATAGGTCAGCAGAGCCGGGGAATGTGGCGTCGCTGATCTTGATCGTGTAGTCGTTGCCGGTGGGATAGGAGGTCGGGACGGTCCAGGAATAGGAACCGTTGCTGGTCGTGGAGCCGGAAATGGTGCCGTAGAAGGCGCCGCCCCTGTAGACCTCGATTTTGAAGCTGGTACCGCAGCCGCCCCCGGAATTCGACCACTGGATGTTGTAGGTGTGATTCTTGTACCAGATCTCACCCCCGTTGGGGATCGAGACCGCAGGGGTAGCGGGCGAGTTCGGCCCGATCGAAACCGTAGTGCTGCCCTGAACGACGCATTGCCCCACGGTCTCGGTAACTGTATATATACCTGAGGCTCCAACTCCGGCGTTTGTCACCGTTGGGCTTTGCAGGGCAGACGAGAAGCCGTTGGGGCCTGTCCAACCGAAGCTCGCGCCGTTCAATCCCGTGGTCGTGAGTTGAAGCGTTTGGCCGGGGCAAAGAGGACCGTTGTTTGCCGCAAGAGGAGGTTCCACGAACTGGCACAGGAACATGAAAGCGGCGGTCTTCGTAGCGCTCCCGCCACCGCTCGGATTGCTCACAGTCACGTCCGTCGTGCCAACCGCATGGCCAGGCGTCTGCACCAGTAGCCGCGTGTTGTTGACGAACGTGACATCGGAAGCGGGAGTGCCGCCGAAAGACACGGTCGCGCCGGGCTTCAAGCCGCTGCCCAGCACGAGCACCTGCTCGCCTCCTCGGCTGTCACCTTCCCCCGGTGAAACGCTCGTCAATGAGACGCTGGTCACGTCGTCTCCTGGATTGGTGCCGTCGCGACCGTTCACGGCCTCCGAGAGGTCTGACTCACCGCCACCGTCCGTATCGGCCATGTGCGGGTCCGTGCCGTTCAAATATTCATCGAAGTTCGAGAGACCATCGCCATCAGGGTCGAGGTACGTGTCGGCCGCGGAGTTGGGGTTGAGGCCGTGGGCCGTCTCCCAAGCATCGGGCATGCCGTCTCCGTCACTGTCGCGCAGTTTCCGGAGGCTGCCGCCGTAGATCGCGTCGGAGAAATCGCCGTTTCTGACCCTCGCATAGACGAAGTACACGCCGTCAGGTAGCCCCGTCATGTCCCACGTGTAACTCATGTCGCCCTGGGTGGCGGCCAGTCCGGTGACGATCGGAGTCCCCGCAAAACCGCTGCCTGTCGTGTCGTAATACAAATCGAGAGTCGTCGCGCCGTTGCCGTCGAAGACACTCCACTGCAGTCCAACGCTGTTTCCCGTTACGATCTGTTCCACGACCGGGCGGGTCCATATCAAATTGGGGTTCGCGTCGCGCTGAAACGACATCCAACTCCAGTAGGGACCGCCGCTGAGCACACTGTCCGTGGGACGGCCCGAAAGCCGCTCGCCGTCGGGCGTTCCTACTGTGATCCGCAGGTTCGAGAGGGTATAGGGAACGAGCTTCGCCTTGCGGTAAATCTCGAGCCCGGGGAACGAAAGAGTGACCGGGACATCGCCACCCCCCGTGGCGGAGACCGTCGCGATCCCTTGTGTTACGAGCGAACCGTCGGCCGCGAGCAGGTCTCCAAGGCAAGTGTAGTTGCCAGCAGCCGGTACGTGCAGCGTGAAACTCCAGGCCAGCGAGTCATATCTGCCGTCGCCGTCTAGATCGGGAGCGGACTCAACGAACGGACCCATGATCGTGGACCCTGCTGTGCCGACGGAGAAGGTTGCGTCCGCCTCGCGGTTGAACGATCCTAGAGGTGATGTCCCGGAAGCGGTCACCGCGACTGTGTAGTCACCTGCATTGCCCGTATTGAAGGTGCCGCCGTATACCCCATCGCCAGCCATGCCGTCGCCATGCATGCCATCGTCGAAGAGCGGGAGAGCGGTGACCGAAGTACCATCTTCTGAGGTGACGTTGGCTAGCACTGAGGGGCCTGTGAGTGGCACTCCGTTAATGTCGAGCGTGGCGTGGATACCTGCGAACTCTCCAGGCAGGTACTTGTCGCCATCCAAAGAGGCGTTGAGCGCCAGCGGTGATCGGCCGGTAATAGTAGCTTTCCATGTCGAGCCGGTCGCGGGAATGTGAAGGCCGCCATTACCCGGAACTGTCAGCATAAGTTTCCATGCGCCAGTGGCGGGTTCTCGCACAAGCAAGGTCTGGTGAGTTCCTGTAGCCGAACGCGAGGATAGAAAGAAGGTCGTAAGGCCATCAACACTCGTCGGCGCAATGATTCCGTGATCGGGCGAGATGAGGACGATATCTGTGTTCGCGTCGCTGGTTACAACATCAAGGGCCAAGTCTTGAGCCTGATCCACGTCGAAGTCCAGTTCGGCGCCGGAAGTATTTGCGTCAAACATTCCCGACGACTGTTTAATAAAATCCAACGGCTGCGCTGCCGGCAAGGCGATCGGCGTAGTCGCTTCAGAAAGTCTTACAATCGCGTTGTTCTTTATGGCTGTACAGGGGGGCGATGAATGATATAAGCCAAGTATATGGCAGAGCCTTTCCGTAAAGAGGAGCGCCCAGGGATCTTCTTTTTCTAGTATTCGGTTGTGTAGATTGTCATACAGCGAGTATCCGCTTGGCTTGAACTCCAGGGCAGGCTGGGTTAGCACGTTCGTGGCGCCATTTCCGATCTGGCTGTCAATTGGCACAATGTTGTCGCTGCCAATGCCTCGCTGAATCGTTGGGTGGGGTCTGAATGCGGAGGCGCTTGCCGGCCCCTTGAAAGCTGCGGCGCTCGTTGAGGTCAGCGAAGGATTGAAGTCTATATCTCTAGGATCGATAGAATTAACTTGCGCTTCGCTCGCTATTGCGTGAGTCGGTACTGTTGCTTTATGTGCCGCTGCTTCACGCATAATTTCCGTGTTAAGCGAATGGGCGCCGTCGAAAGTCAGGCTCCAAATTGCGTTATCGGAAAGAATGCCAGCTGTCTCCACAAAAATAGCCCCGCTGAATAGTGCTTTCAAGTACGCTTTGGTGCCTGCTCCAAAATATGGCGTATCAAGCGTAATAACAGCAGTCACTTTTTCAGGATGCCTGGCGGCGTACATCCTTGAGACTTGGCCGCCATAGCTGTGGCCAATGAGAATGTACTGACCAGCGTCTTGCAGCCAAGGCCGCGCAGACACGTACGACTCGACCTGGCTTACATCTTCGTCGATATCACCTTGGCCATTGACATTGTCGACGACGCAGACGTCTGCAGGACTGGTGGGACTGCAAACTATGCCAGAGCACAGGTCAGCTTGACTATTGGATCGACAACTTTCCATGGGTGAAAGAGGTGAACAGTCGCTCTTGCCGAAGAAGTCATCTCGAATCTGACACGGGATCGTGCGGTTCTGAGCGTCTCTGAAATTCCACCACTGCCAGGGATGGGCACCGGGCAACAAGAAATTATAGCCGTTTATCAACAGGATGACGACTTTTTTTGTGACTTTGAGCGGCGTCGGAGTGCTCAGAGGACCCCAGCCGAAGTCTGAGTATCCGCGAGTAGCGAGCAAGTGCGATCCGTAGGACAGACTTCCCGAGGCCGTGCTTGGGGCGGTCGGTAACGACCAAGTAGCAGTCAGGCCATCGGAGTTTGCTGGGATAATCCAACAAGATTCCGTCGGCGGCGAGCCCATTGGGTCGATGCACAACTCTGCCTTTGTAACGGCGGCATTGAATTGCGCATTGACGACCGCCGTGGCCATATTTTGGGTAGGGTTGGGGGTTACGATGAGCTTCCCTTCCGGCAGAGGGACGGCCAGAACCGTGATCGTCACATTGGCCTGCGCCCCAGAAATGCTCGACACGACATGGACGATGTCCTGACCGGGAGTCTGGCCCGCCGTGTAGTAAACCGTTCCCGTGTCGCCTTGGACCGGAGACAGCGACGGCTCTCCTGAGCCTTTTTGGGTGAAACTCCAGGTGTACAGCCCACCGTCGGGCTTCGCCGTCAAGCTGAGGAGACCTCCGGTAAGGACGTGCGGATTCACTACGTTGAGCAGCAGGTCGTGGCTAGTGCCGCTGGTGGCATTGATATGAACTTTGGCTGCGCCGGAGTCTGAGCCGCAGGAGACCGTAAGCTCTGCGGTATAGACACCGGCGACATTGGGCGTAAAGCTTGGAGTGGCTGTATTGGCACCACTCAAGGCAGTTGTCGGCCCGCCGATGAGACGCCACGAGAATTCAGGGGTGCAGTTGACCGCGCTCGTGCTCCCATGCAGAGTTACCGGCGTACCCACCGAGACGGTGGCATCGCTCCCAGCGTTGACCAGCATCGCACAGGGACCGGAAAGCGCCGCGTAGGCGGCGGCGATCTCCCCTGCGCTGCGAGCCCTCTTGGAGATCCGGATCTCATCGAAATTCCCGGGTATACCGCCGTTGCTCTGGATAAAACCGCCGGATACCGGATATTGGAGGTTGTTGATGAATACAGGCTGGCCGTTGCTGATGGTAACTCCATCGACCGTTGAGCTTTCCGCCTCAAGCCGGCCATTGACGTAGATACGGGCTTTATGGCCATCGTAGGTGCCGGCAACATAGAGCCATTCATTGAAGGGATGTATGATTGAAGAATCGACCTCAACGTGCAACCCCGTCACCGTACCGAGGAAAAATGTAAAGCGGACTCCAGGGGGATCCGAAGGCGCCAGCCCGAGCGTTCCCAACTCATAGGGGAACCGGGCTTGATCCGGGCGGTTGCCGGTGTGCTGTCCTTTCGCCACAAGATCGAGTTCGCCGGAGCCCCCGGTGGGGAATATCCACGCTTCAACGGTAACTTCTGCGAATCCGTCGAGGTCCCCGGGGTCGGGAACCGTGATGTAGCTGCCGCTGCCGACGCCCCCTAGGACGCGGGCAGTTCCGAACGGGCCTTGGGTGGTGGCCGGAGCTCCTTGAACGTCGCCGGTGTGAAGGCCTGTTTCGTCGTAGACCGTCGAGCCGGAGGTTTCGTTGAAGTGCCAGAGCGCGACCGTGTCGTCGTCGACGCCGTATGGAGAGGGATAAGAACAGGTCGGTTGGCCGAGAGCACGTCCGGTGAGGGCTGCCACGAGCCCGAGAAAGAGGAGAAAGTACCGGGTGTGGGACCTCGGCAAGCCCGTCAGGGGGAGAGTAGAGAATTTCATGGAGAACCTCATAGGCAGGCCGCCCCGAACGATCCAAGGGGTCGCCTTCACCTGAGTTGGATGGGTGAAGCACTCGACGTTGTGCCGGATGCAGCTTCCATCTTGCGCGCCGTTCGCGCGAGCTGTCAAGCTTAAGAACTTATTGGCTTATTTGCCTATCTTGGAGTCAGGCGAGGTTGAGAGCGACAGCCCGCCGAGACCAGGCGTCACGCGATTCGTGGCTGAGACCCCGACCCGAGGCGTTGGCGAAGGGCTGGAAGGCTCCGGCCTTTTGGCGCTGGAGGGGTCGGGGCCCGTCCCCGGCCCGGGCATTCTATCTCATCCTGAAGTGCTGCCACCCCTCCCCCTGGTGGAATCTCCCTCCAGGCGCGGCTAGGTTTGGCCTGCCTTGGGAAGGCGCGCTTGGGGAAGGTGCCAGGCACTGTGCGCCAGGGTAAGCCTGGGAGAGGGGGAAGCGATGTAGACAGTCGTCGACAGAGAGGAAACCTCTCGGAGGGGACCCGGCAGGTCCAAATCCTGCCCGGTAAAGGTTGGCCACCAGCCGGAGGCGAGTCTTGCGTGGGCACCCCGTAAGGGCTGTTCGGCGACAATTAGAACTGCGGGGTGACGACAATTAGAATTGCGGGGTTCCGGTCCTCGTAAGTGTCTGTCCCTTAAGCTCTTCCCCTCAGAGATGGGGGGTAGATGGTCACGGACAGGCAAG
>Ga0308175_100003471_pt1 | contig 10914 bp, 9 predicted proteins | sample PhyCR1_3_FD_203893 | JGI IMG/M metagenome (GOLD analysis project Ga0308175, IMG submission 203893) | Soil microbial communities from UC Gill Tract Community Farm, Albany, California, United States - DLSLS.C.R1 | ecosystem: Environmental > Terrestrial > Soil > Agricultural land | place: USA... | reverse complement strand
ACCTCGTGCATCCGCTCCGGGCCGACGGTCCGGGACGGCGAACAACGTCGGCTCCACACCGGATCGGCGAGAACGCGGTAGCCGTCCACCTCCACCAACGCCGTCGAGTGCCCGTACCAGCTGGCCGCGAGGTCGAGCGGGGTGGCGTCCACCTTCGGCGGCACGGCCAACGGAATGGGGCTGCTTGGCCGCGTGGCGTCGCGGGAACCGACCAGCTCCCGAATGAGCAGACGCTGCTGCTCGCGATTGACGCTGATCGACGATGCCGGGTCGATGTTGACGAAAACGCCGTCGCGATAGTTCGGCGATCGCTGAGCGACCGGCCAGATCTCGTCCGGCCGCGCCCCTACCGCCGTTGGAGACCCCTGCAGCGCGCGCAGCACCCAGCCACTGGCGGCGACGGTGGCCGTCCCGAGCGCGAATCGCAGCGCCGCTCCCAGCATCGGCGGTCAGGCTCCCTTGAATTCCGGCGGCCGCTTCTCGAAGCGGGCCACCTGCGCCTCGATCACGTCCTGGCTGCTCCACGCCCTGTCAAACAGCTGCTGATGCGTGGGCCAGGGGTCCTCGTACGCGCCGTCGTCGTTGAGCACGCGCTTCGCGTGCTGAAGGGCCAGCGGTGCGAAGCCGGCGATCTCGGCGGCCCAGGCCTGCGCATCGGCCAACGTTCCGATCCGGTTGGCCATCCCGGTCTGAAGCGCGCCGTCGGCGGTGAGCCGTTCCGCGGCGAACAGCATTCCCCTCGCCCGGCCGGCGCCGACCAGTGAGGTGAGCCGACGAATGCTCCAGTTATCCAGCGCCAGACCGTATTTCGCGACGGGGAACTGGAAGTACGCATCGGGCGCGACGACACGCAGATCGCAGATCATCGACAGGATGACGCCGGCCCCGATCGCGGGCCCGTTGATCGCGCCGATAACCGGTACCGGCGCCTGGTCGATGGCGATGTTCAATGCCTTGGCCTTGTCGGGCAGCTCGTCGGCCACTCCCGCGGAGGACAGGTCCGCGCCCGAACTGAACACCGAGCCGGCGCCCGTCAAGACGATCGCCCGGACGTCTTCGGCGACGGCTTTCTCGATCGCCTCGCGAAGAGAGTCGACGAGCTCGCAGTTCAGGGCATTGCGGCGTTCTTCGCGCTGCATCTCCAGGGTCATCACGTGGCCGTCGTGGGTCACACCAATCATTCCCCAAGCCTATTAGCCTCGTCCTGTGAGCCGGATCGGCGCCCTTGAGCTGCGGGATGCGGTGCTGGATGAGGGGTCTTTCCGTAGCTGGGACGCCCCGCCGGTGCCGGTCGCGAGCAGCGACGAGTATCGCCGCGAACTGGCGGCGGCCGCGGAGGCCACCGGACTGGACGAGTCGGTGGTCACCGGCGAAGGCCTCGTCTTCGGGCGGCGCGTCGCGGTGGTGGCGTGCGAATTCGACTTCCTCGCGGGCTCGATCGGAGTCGCCGCCGCCGAACGGATTACCGCGGCCGTGCAGCGCGCGACCGCCGAGCGATTGCCTCTACTGGCATCGCCGAGCTCGGGCGGCACCCGCATGCAGGAGGGCACCATCGCGTTCCTGCAAATGGTCAAGATCGCCGCGGCCGTCGAGCTGCACAAGCGCGCGCATTTGCCCTACCTGGTCTACCTGCGCCACCCCACTACCGGCGGGGTGTTCGCATCGTGGGGGTCGCTCGGGCACATCACCGTCGCGGAGCCGGGCGCGCTCGTCGGGTTTCTCGGCCCCCGCGTCTACGAGCACCTCTACGGCGAGCCGTTTGCCGCAGGCATTCAGACCGCGGAGAATCTGCAGAGGCACGGTGTCATCGACGCCGTCATCCCGCTGGATCGGCTGCGCGCCATACTGGACCGCGCGCTGAAGGTCGTCGCTGACGAGGCCGAGCCACCGCCGCCCGAACTAGAGACCGAGCCGTTGCCCGACGTGCCCGCATGGGAGTCGGTGGAGGCATCGCGGCGGCCGGACCGGCCCGGTGTCGCGCAGCTGCTGCGGCACGGCACAACGGAATGGGCGCTGTTGTCCGGTACCGGTTTCGGCGAGGCGGCGATGACGCTGCTGGCGCTGGCCCGGTTCGGCGGCCAACCCGCGGTGGTGCTCGGCCAACACCGCGTCGTCGGCGGCCTCGTCGGCCCGGCCGCGCTACGCGAGGCCCGCCGCGGCATGGCACTGGCCGCCGGCCTGAAGCTGCCGCTGGTGTCGGTGATCGACACTGCAGGACCTGCGCTGTCGGCGGAGGCCGAGCAGGGCGGCTTGGCGGGCGAGATCGCGCGGTGTCTGGCCGACCTTGTCACGCTCGATACGCCGACGGTGTCGGTGCTGCTCGGCCAGGGCAGCGGCGGGCCGGCTTTGGCGATGGTGCCCGCGGACCGGGTGCTCGCCGCGCTGCACGGCTGGCTCGCGCCACTACCGCCAGAGGGTGCCAGCGCGATCGTCTACCGCGATGTCGGCCATGCCGCGGAACTGGCTGCCGCCCAAGGCATTCGATCGGTCGACCTCCTGCGAGACGGCATCGTCGACGTCGTCGTGCCCGAGCATCCCGATGCGGCCGATGAACCGGTCGAGTTCACCAAGCGGCTGTCGGCGACCATCGCCAATGAGTTGCACCGTTTGCGCACAATCCCCGACGAGCAACGGTTGGACGCTCGGTTGACCCGCTACCGCCGCATCGGCCTAAGCGACTGCTGAAACCAGCGCCGCCAGCATCGCCGCACAGGCAATCAGGTCCAGCGGCAGCCGCAGCAGGCTGCGACGGGTCCATCGCACCGCTGCGGCCTCGTCGACGACGGCCGGGTCGGTCTTCTCGAACTCCACCGCTTTGGGCACGAAGTCGACCAGCGACCAGATCCGCATCGCGGCGTGGCTGAGAAGCGCCACGAGTAACGCGATCCGGACGCCGGTGCCGTCCCACCCCACGATGAGCGCCACGATCAGCAGCACCTCGAACGCGGCATGCGCGGGAATCCAGAACCGGCGCCTGGATATGCCGCCGTGAGTCGGCTGAATGATGCCCGGCCGCTTCGGCCAGTACGGGTCCACGACGAGGAACTCGTAGAGGCCACCGCCGAGCGATACGCAAGCCGCGAGAGCGGTGACGGCGATCAGGACGAGCGTCGGAGTCCACATCACCGCCGATTATTGCGGTGCCGCGAGGTAGCGCTGAATGGTGGGCCCGAGCCAGGCCACGATCTCGTCGCGCGACATCCCGACGACGGGCGGCAGCTTCAGGACATAGCGGCACAGTGCCAGGCCCAGCATCTGCGTCGCGACCAACCCGGCGCGGCGAAGCGGGTTATCGGAGTTGATGTCGGCAATCACCGGCAGCAGCTGCGTCGCGAAGATCGCCTGCATGCGCTGTACCGCATCGGCATTCGTCGTGCTCGACCGAAGCAGCACCACCATGATCTCGTCGCGCTCCCAGCGATCCACGAAATGCGTCACCAAGCGCGCTCCCAATTTTTCGCGCTCGACGTCGGACATGTCCGGCATCTGCAGATCGAAGTCCGCCGCGGCAGCGAACAGTTGGTCTTTGTTGCCGAAGTACCGCATCACCATCGACGGGTCGATGTTGGCGTCGGAGGCGATAGCCCGGATGGTGGCCCGTTCGAAGCCCGATTCGGCGAACCGCTCCCTGGCCGCGGCCAGGATCACCGCCTTGGTTTCGGTAGAGGATCTGCGCATGCCTACAAGTGTAGGCCAACAGCTGTTGACATTGCGATTTCTGAGGCGCATAGTTATGCCAACGAGCGTTGGCATTAAGCCGGCGAAGGAAGGAAAAGGATCATGAACAGCAGTTATGACACCGATGTTCTCGTCGTCGGAGCGGGCCCCAGCGGCCTGACCCTGGCCGCGTCGCTGGTGCAGCGGGGCATTGCCTCCACCGTCGTCGACCAGCAGGCCGCCGGCGCCAACACCTCGCGCGCGGCCGTGGTCAACGCCCGCAGTCTCGAGGTGCTGGAAGCGCTCGATGTGGCCCGGCGACTGGTCAAGGAAGGAGTCCAGGCGCCGATGTTCAGCATCCGCGACGGAGCACGCACGCTCATCCCGATCGACTTCAGCGCGCTGCCGACCGAGTACCCGTACTCGCTGATGGTTCCGCAGTCGACCACCGAACGGCTGCTGCTGGACCGGCTTGTTGAGCTCGGTGGCTCCGTGCTGCGGCCCAAGACCCTCACCTCGATCGAGCAGGATGCCAACGGCGTCACCGCGACGTTCGACGACGGCGACGTCATCCGCGCGCGCTACGTGGTGGGCGCCGACGGCATGCACAGCACCGTGCGCGAGCAGGCGGGCATCGGTTTCCACGGCGGCGCGTACGGCGAGTCGTTCGTGCTGGCCGACGTCCGGCTGGCCGGTGAGGCACCGCCGGACGAGGTGATCCTGTACTGGGCGACCGCCGGGCTGACCGTCGTGGCGCCCCTTCCCGGCGACGTTTTCCGCATCGTCGCTCCGGTTCCAGACGCCCCCGAAAGCCCTTCTGCGCCTTACGTTCAGCAGCTTCTCGACAGCCGCGGACCGGGCAAGGGCCGGATGGTCGTCACAGACGTCATCTGGGGTTCCCGATTCCGAATCCACCATCGGGTCGCCGACACGTACCGCGCGGGACGGCTGCTGCTCGCGGGCGACGCGGCGCACGTGCACAGCCCGGCCGGCGGCCAGGGCATGAACCTCGGCATTCAGGACGCCGTCGCGCTGAGCGAAGCACTGGCGGGCGTGCTCGCGGGCGGCGCCGACTCGCTGCTCGACGACTACAGCGCGGCGCGTCGCCCGATCGCGCGTGATGTCGTCACCATGACCGACCGGCTGACCCGGCTCGCGACGTTGCCTCCGGCCGCACGCCCGCTGCGCAACGCCGTATTCAGCGTCATCGGGCGGCATCCGGCGGCGAACCGCGCGCTGGCCTGGCGGCTGAGCGGCCTCGTCTACCGCTGATTTACTACTGAAATCCGCCTTTTGCCGAAGAAGTGCGAGTGGGGAGCTGCAAAAGGCGGATCTCGTCGCCGAGGGCCGCTACGGCACCAGATCCTCGTATCGATACTCGGTCGAGATCGGAGTGCCTTCGGCGTGCGCGGCATCCTCTCTGCGGCGCAGATCCACCCGGCGGATCTTGCCCGAGATGGTCTTCGGCAACTCGTAGAACTCGACGCGGCGCACCTTGAGATACGGCGCCAGATGATCGCGTGCGTATTCCATTATCTGCCTTGCGGTTTCGGCGTTCGCCTCCCACCCGACGGCGATAGCAACGTAAGCCTTCGGCACCGCCAGCCGGGTGTCGTCGGGTTGCGGAACCACGGCCGCCTCGACCACGGCCGGGTGTTCGATGAGCACGCTTTCGAGCTCGAACGGCGACACCTTGTAGTCCGAGGACTTGAAGACGTCATCCGTGCGCCCGACATAGGTGATGTAGCCGTCTGCGTCACGGCTGGCCACATCTCCGGTGTGGTAGTAGCCTCCGGCCGTCACCGCGTCGTTTCGTCGCGGGTCGCCGAGGTAACCGGTCATCAGGTTGACGGGACTACGGCTCAGCTCCAGACAAATCTCGCCCTCGTCGGCCGGCTCGCCGGTCAGCGGGTCGATGAGCACGACAGGTACACCAGGCATCGGTCGACCCATCGAGCCCGGCTTCACGGGCTGGCCTGGGGTGTTGCCGACCTGCAAGGTGGTCTCGGTCTGCCCGAAGCCGTCCCGAATTGTCAGTCCCCAGGCGCGCTCGACCTGCGCTATGACGTCGGGGTTGAGGGGTTCTCCCGCGCCGAGGATCTCGCGCAGGCCTTCAGGTTTGGCACCGAGGTCGGACTGGATCAGCATGCGCCACACCGTCGGTGGAGCGCAGAACGTGTTGACACCCGCCCGGCGGATCTGATCGAGCAGGCCCTGGGCGTCGAATCGGCTGTAGTTGTAGACGAAGATCGTCGCCTCCGCGATCCACGGCGCGAAGAAGCAACTCCATGCGTGCTTGGCCCACCCCGGTGAGCTGATCGCCAGATGCACATCGCCCGGCCGAACCCCCAACCACGCCATCGTCGACATGTGCCCCACCGGATAGCTGACCTGCGAGTGCTCCACCAGCTTTGGCTTGCTCGTCGTGCCGGACGTGAAGTAGATCAGCATGGAGTCGGCGACATCCGTGCACGCGTTGAACGGACCCGCACTGGCGACGTCGTATGCGTCTGTGTAGCGGCGCCATCCATCGACCGGATCGCCGACTGCGATGCGAATGTAGTCGCCCGCCACGTCGTCAAACTTTGGGGTCTCGGCGGCGTTCGTGATCACGAATCCTGCGCCGCCGCGTTCGATGCGGTCGGCCAAATCGTCGGGCCCGAGCGCATCCGTCGTCGGCATGATGATGGCGCCCAGCTTGGCCACGGCGAGCATCGACTCCCACAGCTCGACCTGGTTGCCGAGCATCAGGATCACCCGGTCCCGCTTGCCGACGCCCTGTTGTGCGAGCCAAGAGGCGACCCGGTCGGACCGGTCTGCCATCTGCGCGAAGGTGACCTTCTCCTTTTCGCCGTCCTCCTCGACGATCCACAGCGCGATGCGGTCGTTGTTGCGGGCGATGACGTCGAACCAGTCGGTGGCCCAGTTGAACGAGCCGGTCAGCCGCGGCCAGGCGAAGGTGTCGACGGCCTTCTGATAGTCACCCATCAGACCGATGAGTTGGTCTCGCGCGTTGCGGTACTTATCGGTGTTCGTGGCCATACGGACAGGATCGACACGAAGCGCACGTTTTGCAGGAGAATTCGCGTGCCGGAGCAGCCGCGCTGGCGATAACGGTCTCCGGTCGTCTTGGCGTCGCGCCGACATCGATAGCATGCCAACTGGAGGACGACGGCGACCGGTTAGGACAGCAGTTTGGCGACCATCGAGGCCGACTACCTGGTCATCGGGGCCGGTGCGACCGGGATGGCGTTCGTCGACACGTTGGTCGGTGAGACATCGGCAAGCGTGGTGGTCGTCGGCCGCAACCACCAGCCCGGCGGGCACTGGAACACGGCCTACCCCTTCGTGCGGCTGCACCAGCCGTCGGCTTATTACGGCGTGAACTCGCGGCCGTTGGGTAGCGACATGATCGACAGCACCGGGTTGAACGAGGGCTTCTACGAGTTGGCAGGCGGCGCCGAGGTGTGCGCCTATTTCGACGCGGTCATGCAGCGACACCTGCTGCCGACGGGCCGCGTCTCGTACTTTCCGATGAGCGAGTACCTCGGCGACGGCCGAATCCGCACGCTGGGCGGCGACGACATCCACGTCACCGCGCGTCGGCGGGTCGTCGATACGACATTCGTGGGCGTCACCGTGCCGTCAAGCCCCGTGATGCCTGGCTGCTGAACCGCGCAAACATCCAACCGGGGACACAGTTCGCCAAGCGTGTGCTGGCCGACGTCTCCGCTCAGCTGAAGTCGGTCGAGCTCGCCGAATCGGTCGACGACCTCTTCGCCCGACTCGCCGACGCCGGATCTCTGTTGCGTATCGACGAGTCGATCGATCCGCAGATGTACCGCTGCGCCATCGTGTCGGAGGCCAAACTCGAACAACTGCGACGAATCAAGGATGTGGTGCGGATGGGCCACGTCAAGGAAATCAAGGCGGACCGTGTCGTGCTCGACGGAGGATCGCTGCCCATCGCGGCATCGGCGCTCTACATCGATTGCACCGCAGGGGGTTTGGGTCGCGGCGATGTAGCCACCATATTCGCCGGCGACCGCATCACCCTGCAGACCGTGCGCACCTGCCAGCCGGTGTTCAGTGCGGCGCTGATCGCGCACGTCGAGGCCGCCTATGCCGACGACGACACCAGGAACGCGCTCTGCCGACCGATCCCAAACCCCGAGGTCCCGCTCGACTGGCTCCGAATGATGCTGACGTACAACGGGAATCAGCTCCGGTGGTTCGACGAGCCGGAGATGATGACCTGGCTCGATTCGGCCCCGGCTCAACATCCTCAGCCATGCCACGGCGGCGGTCAGCCCACGCGCGCGGGAGAAAATCATCGGGGTGCTGCGCTCGCAACTGCACAAAACCAACGACAAGCTCGAGCAGCTCCTTCGTTGACCCTTCGACTGAACGTGGGCGGTTAGGCCAGCGACTCGATCCACGCCCGGTGCAGCGCCGCGTACCGGCCATCGGTGCGGCGGATCAGTTCGTCGGGCGGCCCGTCTTCGACGATGCCTCCGCTTTCGAGCACAAGCACGCGGTCGGCGACCTCGACTGTCGACAGCCGGTGCGCGATGACCAGCGCGGTGCGGTCGGCCAGCACCGTCTCCAGTGCCCGCTGCACCATCCGTTCGCTCGGAATGTCAAGTGACGACGTCGCCTCGTCAAGGATCAGCACTGCGGGATCGGCGAGGAATGCCCGTGCGAAAGCCACCAGCTGACGCTGGCCCGCCGACAGCCGGCCGCCGCGCTTGGCCACGTCGGTGTCGTATCCGTCGGGCAGCGACTCGATGAATCGGTCCGCGCCGACGGCGGCGGCGGCCGCGTGCACCTCGGCGTCGGTGGCGTCCGGACGGCCGAACCTGATGTTGTCGGCGACGGTCCCGTCGAACATGAAGTTCTCCTGGGTGACCATCACGACGTGGCGGCGCAGCTCGCTCTGCGAGAGGTCGCGGAGGTCGACACCGTCGAGGCTCACCGAACCAGATGCCGGATCGTAAAACCGCGCAATGAGTTTGGCGATCGTCGTCTTACCCGCGCCGGTGGTGCCGACCAGCGCGACGGTCTGCCCGGCGGGAACGGTCAGGTTCAGATCCGGCAACACCGGACGGTCGGGCACGTACGAGAAGTGCACGTCGTGGAACGAGACATCGCCGCGTACCGATGTCAGCTTCAGCGGGTGCGCCGGATCCTCGATGCCCGGGCGTTCGGCGAGCACCCCTGCCAATTTCTCCAACGCCGACGCCGCGGATTGGAACGTGTTGAAGAACTGCGAGATCTCCTGCATCGGCTCGAAGAACATCCGCAGATAGAGCAGGAACGCCGCGAGCGTGCCGATCGTCATCTGTCCGTGCAGCACCCGGTAGCCGCCGTAGAGCAGCACCACGCCGGTGGTGATGTTGCCGACCAGCTTCACCCCGGGCATGAATATCGCCAACAGCTTGAAGGTCTGCTCGTTGTCGGCGCGGTACCGGTCGGCGATGTCTTCGAAGATCTGTTGGTTGCGGGGCTCGCGCCGATATGCCTGCACGGCCTTGATGCCGGTCATCGTCTCCACGAACTGCACGATCACCAGCGCCGCGCTCTCGCGGACCCTGCGGTAGGTCTTGGCCGACTCGTTGCGGAACCACCAGACCAGTACGACGAGGATCGGGAACGCCGCCAAACACATCAGGCCGAGCCGCACGTCGAGCGCGACCAGAAGGATGGACGTCCCCACCAATGTGAGCACCGCGGTGATCAGGCTGTCGAAACCGGTCTCGAGCATGTCCTGGATGGCCTCGACGTCGTTGGTCGACCGGCTCACCACCCGCCCCGAGGTGTAGCGGTCGTGGAACGCGATATCGAGACGCTGGAAGTGACGGAACACCCGACGCCGCAACTCCCGCAGCACCTTCTGTCCGATCCGGCCGGACCGCCGCAGGAAGAACATTCGGCTGATGGCCTGCACCACCACGACCACGCCCAGCACGGCGACGACCGACATCAGCTCGTGTGCCGACCCGCCGTCGACGATCGGCGGGATGCCGTGGTCGATACCGCGCTGCACAAGAAGCGGAACCGAAAGGCGCGCAGCATTTTCCACCACCACGATGATCGCAAGGAACAATACCGTCCACCGATACGGCCGCAGTAGCGAGCCGAGCAGCGCACGGGCCTCACGCCTGCGCGGCAGCGCCTCGTCGATCGGCAGGTCGTCGTCGCGCTGCTCGTCGAACCGGCCGCGCCAGCGGTCGATCGGCTGCTGGTCCGGATCCTCCGGAAGGTCTCGCCGTGTGGGGGGACTCCCCACGCGAGCGGGGGGCCCACCCGATTGCGGGGGAGCGTCGGTCGCGGTCATCGGCCCTCGGCCTCCGTCGTCGCGAATTGACGATCCCGGGTCTCGCACGCGGCGTCAGCAGCCTCCTGCTCCCGATAGGCCTTGCCGAGCCTGCTGCGGCTCTCATCGTCCTGCCATACGCAGGCCCGCTCGACGCCGTCGTCGAGTTCGTCGTCCGCAGCCAGCAGGTAGCGGTACTGCGGCACCGTTGCGAGCAGTTCGGAGTGCGTGCCGACGTGGGTGATGGTCCCGTGGTCCAGCAGCGCGACACGGTCGGCGAGCAGCACGGTCGACGCCCGGTGTGCCACAACGATGCCGGTGACCGAGTGCAGCACGCGGCGCAGCGCCTCCTCGACGACGGCCTCGGTGTGGACGTCGAGTGCCGAGAGGGTGTCGTCGAGCACCAGGATCTGCGGTGTGGCGAGGATGGCCCGTGCCAGCGACAGCCGTTGCCGCTGCCCGCCGGACAGGCTCATGCCCTGCTCGCCGATCCGGGTGTCGAGCCCGAACGGCAGGTCGTACACGAACTCCGCGGCGGCCACCTCGATGGCCTCGTCCAGTTGGTCCGCGGTCACCGGATCGCCCAGATCCCTGCCGAGCGCGAGGTTCTCGCGGACCGACATGGAGAACAGTGTCGGATCCTCGAATGCGGTCGCCACGGCCTGTCGCAGCGCCGGCAGCGACAGCTCGCGGATGTCCTGCCCGTCGATGCGGATCTCGCCCTCAGTCACGTCATACAGCCGCGACAGCAGGGCGGCCAGCACCGACTTGCCCGATCCGGTGGATCCGACGAGCGCCATTGTCTCGCCCGGTTCGACCGTCACGTTGACGTGGCGCAGCGCCCAGTCGTCTTCTGGAGCCGCTCGGCCGGCGACATTCGACCTCGCCGCACCGGGGAACCGGAAGCCGACGTCGACGAGTTCGAGTCGCCCGCCACGCGG
>Ga0308175_100003470_pt1 | contig 10915 bp, 9 predicted proteins | sample PhyCR1_3_FD_203893 | JGI IMG/M metagenome (GOLD analysis project Ga0308175, IMG submission 203893) | Soil microbial communities from UC Gill Tract Community Farm, Albany, California, United States - DLSLS.C.R1 | ecosystem: Environmental > Terrestrial > Soil > Agricultural land | place: USA... | reverse complement strand
TACGGAATGGGCCTCGTGCCCTTTTTTTGTTTGTGTTTTCCGCACGCGCGGCGCCGCGCAGCGCATGCGGACCGATCGGACGGACGGCGGCAACGACGGACACCATGACGCACGAGGAAATCAGTGCATTGCTGGCTCCCGCGATCGCCGGCCTCGGGCTGGAGCTGGTCGGCATCGAGTTCAGCACGGGCGCGGCGGGAAGCCTGTTGCGCGTGTACATCGACGAACCGGAACGCGGCGTCACGATCGACGACTGCGAACGCGCGAGCCGGGAGATTTCCGCGCTGCTCGACGTCAACGATCCGATCGCCGGCCGCTATACGCTGGAAGTGTCCTCGCCGGGACTCGAGCGGCCGCTGTTCACGCCGGCGCACTTCGGACGCCACCTCGGCGAAACGGTCAAGGTGGGCGTCAACCTGCCGATCGAGGGCAGGCGGCGTTTCCAGGGACTGCTGCGCGAAGTGGACGGCGACCGCATCGTGATCGAGCAGGACGGCAAGCCGGTCGCGATCGCGCACGCCAACATCGCAAAGGCGCGCCTGGTCCCCGACTATGCCGCGCTGGGACTGGCGCCGGCGCGGCCCGGCGAACCGCCCGGCGCTGCCGGCGGCAGGCGCAGGACGAAGAAGCAGGCGCATTGAATGCAGGAAGTCGAGCAGTCCCCCGCGGGGGATCGTGGAACGGGACGCCCGGCGGGCATCCCGCTGGAAGCCGGGATACCCGGATCAATGAACACCGTTCGGGCGGCAACGAGCCGTGCCGAAGGAGACTGGAATGAGTAAAGATCTGCTGCTGGTCGTGGATGCCGTCGCCAACGAGAAGGGCGTCCCCAAGGCCGTCATCTTCGAGGCGATGGAAGCCGCCCTGGCGTCCGCCGCCAAGAAGCGCTACGCCGAGGAAGATGTCGCCGTGCGCGTCGCGATCGACCGCGAAAGCGGCGACTACGAGACGTTCCGGCGCTGGGAAGTGGTCGCCGACGACGTCGTGATGGAGTCGCCCGATCGCCAGGTGCGCCTGATGGACGCCGTCGACGAGCAGCCCGGCATCGAGGTCGGCGCGTTCATCGAGCAGCCGATCGACAACCCGGACTTCGGGCGCATTTCCGCCCAGGCCGCCAAGCAGGTCATCGTGCAGCGCGTGCGCGAGGCCGAGCGCGCCCAGGTCGTGGATGCCTACAAGGACCGCATCGGCGAGCTCATCACCGGCATCGTCAAGCGCGTCGAGCGCGGCAGCGTGTTCCTCGATCTCGGCGGCAATGCCGAGGCGTTCGTGCCGCGCGACCGCGCGATCCCGCGCGAAGCGGTGCGCGCCGGCGATCGCCTGCGCGGCTACCTGTACGAGGTCCGCTCGGAGCCGCGCGGCCCGCAGCTGTTCGTGTCGCGCACCGCGCCCGAACTGATGATGGAACTGTTCAAGCTCGAAGTTCCGGAAGTGGGCCAGGGGCTGGTCGAGATCAAGGCCTGCGCGCGTGATCCGGGCGATCGCGCCAAGATCGCCGTGATCGCGCACGACAGCCGCACCGATCCGATCGGCGCCTGCATCGGCATGCGCGGCTCGCGCGTGCAGGCGGTGTCCAACGAGCTCAATGGCGAGCGCATCGACATCGTGCTGTGGAACGACAATCCGGCCCAGTTCGTCATCAACGCGATGGCGCCGGCGGAAGTGCAGTCGATCATCGTCGACGAGGAAAAGCACTCGATGGACATCGCCGTCGCCGAGGACAAGCTGTCGCAGGCGATCGGCCGCGGCGGCCAGAACGTGCGCCTGGCGAGCAAGCTCTCCGGCTGGCAGCTCAACGTGATGACCGCCGACCAGGTGCGCCAGAAGAGCGAGTCCGAGCAGGAAGCCGCGCGCGCGCTGTTCGCCGCCAAGCTCGAGGTGGACGACGAGATCGCGCAGATCCTGGTGCAGGAAGGCTTCTCCACGGTCGAGGAAATCGCCTACGTGCCGACGGCGGAGCTGCTCGGCATCGAGGGCTTCGACGAGGACATCGTCGAGGAGCTGCGCGCGCGCGCACGCGATGCGCTGCTGACCGATGCGCTCGCCGTCGAGGAAGGCATCGACGAGAATCAGCCGGCGCAGGACCTGCTCGGCGTCGAAGGGATGGACGAGGCGCTCGCGTTCGAGCTGGCTTCGCACGGCATCGTCACGCGCGAGAACCTCGCCGATCTCGCTACCGACGAGTTCATGGAACTGGGCATCGAGGACATCGACGAGGACCGCGCGGCAGGTCTCATCATGGCTGCGCGCGAGGCGGTCGCCGCCTCCTGATCGGAAAACCTGCGTCGCAGGAGCGGGTGCGGCAACACGCATCCGGCAACATGGCAACAAGGCCGCCGGTGCGATATGCGGCTGGAACAGCAAGCGTCGCACGGGCCACGGAGTACGAGATCGATGTCGGACGTCACCATCAAACAGCTGGCCAAGGTGCTCGGCACGCCCATCGACAAGCTGCTCACGCAGCTCGGCGAGGCGGGCATGAAGTTCTCCGATCCGGACCAGGTGATCAGCAGCACCGAGAAGGTGAAGCTGCTCGGCTTCCTGCGCCGCACGCACGGCAAGAAGGAGGAAGCGCCGGTCGAGGCGGCCTCGTCGCCACGGCAGATCACGCTCAAGCGCCGCACCGTCAGCGAGATCACGGTGAACCCGGGCCAGCGCGGCGCGACCGCCAAGACGGTGAACGTCGAGGTGCGCCAGAAGCGCACCTACGTCAAGCGCAGCGTGGTCGAGGAAGGCCAGCAGGTCGATCCCGAGCGCGAGGAAGCACAGCGCAAGCTGACCGAATCGCAGCAGAAGCGCGAGGCGGAGGACCAGCAGCGTGCCGAGGCCGACCGCCGCCGCCAGGAAGAAGACGCCAAGCTGCGTGCCGCCGAAGACGCGCGCCGCACGGCCGAGGAAGAACGTCGCCGCGCCGAGGAGGAAGCCAAGGCCAGGCCCGAGGTCGCCACCCCGGCGGAAGCCGCTGCCGCTGCTCCCGCGGCCGAACGGCCGCGGCCCGCGCGTGAAGCGGCGACGACCGACGGCCCGCGCCACAAGCCCAAGCACGGTTCGCACCGCATGCGCGACGAGGGTGGCGAGGCCGAGGCCGGCGCGCCCCGCTATTTCGGCAACGAACTGCATCTTTCGCGTGAAGCCGCCGCGCGTCGCACGGGGCGCAAGCGCCCGAAGACGCGTGTCGTCGAGCAGTCGCGTTCGGGTCCGGCACACGCGTTCTCGCGGCCGACCGCGCCGGTGGTGCGCGAGATCGCGGTGGGCGAATCGATCACCGTCGCCGACCTCGCGGCCAAGCTGGCGATCAAGGGCGCGGACGTGGTGAAGGCCCTGTTCAAGATGGGCGTGATGGTCACCATCAACCAGGTCATCGACCACGACACCGCCGTGCTGGTCGCGGAGGAGCTCGGGCACAAGGTCGTCGCCGCCGAGGACACCAGCGCCGAGACGACGCTGCTCGCGCAGCAGACCGCTGGCGACGAGTCGAGGGCGCCGCGTCCGCCGGTCGTCACGATCATGGGCCACGTCGACCACGGCAAGACTTCGCTGCTCGATTACATCCGACGCACCAGGGTCGCCGCCGGCGAGGCGGGCGGCATCACCCAGCACATCGGCGCGTACCACGTCGATACCGGCAAGGGCGTGATCACGTTCCTCGACACGCCCGGCCATGCGGCGTTCTCGTCCATGCGTGCGCGCGGTGCGCAGTCGACCGACATCGTCGTGCTGGTGGTGGCGGCCGACGACGGCGTCATGCCGCAGACGGTCGAGGCGATCCAGCATGCGCGCGCGGCGAAGGTTCCGCTGATCGTCGCGATGAACAAGATGGACAAGCCGGAGGCCAATCCGGACACGGTCAAGCAGGGACTCGTGCAGCACGAGGTCGTGCCGGAGGAATGGGGCGGCGACGTCCAGTTCGTGCCCGTTTCGGCCAAGACCGGCGAAGGCGTCGACAACCTGCTGGAAGCGATCTCGGTGCAGGCCGAAGTCATGGACCTCACCGCGACGCCGGACGGGCGCGCCAGCGGCGCCGTGATCGAATCGAGCCTGGACAAGGGCCGCGGTCCGGTCGCGACCGTGCTGGTGCAGCAGGGTCTCCTCAAGCGCGGCGACTTCCTCGTCTGCGGCGTCGAGTACGGCCGCGTGCGCGCGCTGTTCGACGAAGCGGGGCAGCAGGTGGAGTCCGCCGGACCCTCGATTCCGGTGCAGGTGCTCGGCCTTTCCGGCGTGCCGCAGGCGGGCGACGACTTCGTCGTGGTCGCCGACGAGCGGCTGGCCAAGGACGTCGCCTCGCAGCGCCAGCACAAGCGCCGCGAGTCGCGCCTGATCAAGCAGGCCGGCAACCGCATGGAAGACATCATGGCCCAGATGGGAGAAGGGCAGGGCCAGCTCTCGCTCAACATCGTGGTCAAGGCCGACGTGCAGGGTTCGGCGGAAGCGCTGCGCGAGGCGCTCGGCGCGATCACCACCGACGCGATCCGCGTCAACGTGATCGCCTCGGGCGTGGGCGGCATCACCGAGTCGGACGCGACGCTCGCGGCGGCTTCGAAGGCCGTCATCATCGGCTTCAACGTGCGCGCGGATGCTTCCGCGCGACGCATCATCGAGTCCAACAACCTGGACCTGCGCTATTTCTCGATCATCTACGACGTGATCGACCAGGTGAAACAGGTTGCAACCGGCCTGCTCGGCATGGAAGTGCGCGAGGAGATCATCGGCGTCGCGCAGGTGCGCGACGTGTTCCGCAGCTCCAAGTTCGGTGCGGTGGCCGGCTGCATGGTCATCGAGGGCACGGTCAAGCGGCACAAGCCGATCCGCGTGTTGCGCGACAACACGGTGGTCTTCCAGGGCGAACTCGAGTCGCTGCGCCGCTTCAAGGAAAACGTCGACGAGGTGCGCAACGGCATGGAATGCGGCATCGCCGTCAAGCAGTACAACGACGTCAAGCCGGGCGACCAGATCGAATGCTTCGAGCGCATCGAGGTGGCACGCACGCTGTAGGGCGCGCGTAGCGCGCCCGGGAATGGAGAATCGGGAACAGGGAATTGTGAAAGGCAGGGGTTCCTCGCCGGCAGCGTTCCCATCCCGAAGGCACCGTTTCCATCATTCCCGATTCCCGATTCCCGATTCCCCACTACCAATGCAGAAATCCTTCAATCGCGCCGACCGTGTTTCCGCCGAACTCCGGCGCGAGATCGCCGTGCTCGTCCACGCGGCGGTGCGCGAGCACGCGCTGCCGTCGGTGAGCGTGTCGGATGTGGAGGTCACGAAGGATCTCGACATGGCGACTGTATACGTGACGGCGCTGCTCGGTGACGAGGGCCCGAAAGCCGTCGCGGCGCTGAACGATCTCGCGAAGGAGTTCCGCCGCGAGCTTTCGCGTTCGATGAAGCTGCGCCGCGTGCCCGAGCTGCGCTTCCGCTACGACGATTCGGTCGACACGGGCGAGCGGATCGAATCGCTGCTGCGTGGAACGCCGGGAACGGAAGACGGCGAATAGGAACGGGAAGGGTGGTTTGCGGCGAACGCGAGCCGCCGAACCCGCACGAGCTGCATCGATGCCGCGTTCCGAACCCCCATTCGCCACTCGCCGTTCCCGCCCCCTGACCGGCATCCTGCTGCTCGACAAGCCACGCGGCCTGTCGTCCAACCAGGCCCTGCAGCAGGCGCGCCGCCTGTTCGGTGCCGACAAGGCCGGCCACACCGGCAGTCTCGACCCGCTGGCCACCGGCCTCCTGCCCGTGTGCTTCGGCGAAGCCACCAAGATCGCCGGGCTCCTGCTCGGCTCGCGCAAGGCCTACGAGGCCGAATGCCGGCTCGGCGTCACCACAGCCACGGACGACGCCGACGGCGACGTGCTCCGAACGCGTCCCGTGCCCGCACTCGACGCGGCTGCCATCGAGGCGGCGTTGCTGCCGCTGCGCGGACGCATCGTCCAGGTGCCGCCGGTCTATTCGGCGCTCAAGCAGGCCGGGGTGCCGCTGTACCGTCGCGCGCGGCGCGGCGAGGCGGTCGAGGTGGCTGCGCGCGAGGCCGAGGTGTTCCGCTTGGAATGCATCGGGCAGGCCGGCGATCGCCTGCGCCTGCTGGTCGAATGCGGATCGGGGACCTACGTGCGCAGCCTGGTGCGCGATCTCGGCGAGCACCTCGGCTGCGGCGCCCACGTGACCGCGTTGCGACGGTCGTGGATCGAGCCGTTCATGCAGCCGGTCATGAGCGGCCTGGAGGAACTCGCGCAATTGTCGCCGGCGGCACGCGATGCGCGCCTGCTGCCGCTGGAGCAGGGGCTCGCCGGCTTTCCAGCCGTACGCGTCGACGCCGGCGGGGCGCTCCGGCTGCGCCAGGGCCAGGCGCTGCCGCTGGCCGCGGCAGGTCGCTGCGTCGTGCTGGACGAACAGGGCCTCGCGGTCGCGCTGGCCGAACCCGACGGCGCCGGCGGCCTGCGGCCGATGCGCGTTTTCAACCGGATCGAGACGCCGCAGGCAGGTGCTCACGAGCAGGGATGAGCCTGCCGTCTTGTTCCGGCCCCGTCGTGCCGGCTAAAATACCCCGTTCACCCGAAGGCCCGTCAACCGCGGGGCTTGCGAACGACCACGTCGAATCCGGCGCCGGTCCGTTTCCCGGACGCGTCCCGCCCCGCAGCCGCCCGCCGGCGCGGTCGTTCGCAAGTCTCGCCTCCGCTCCAAGGATTCAAAGATGTCCCTGTCCAACGAACAGACCAGCAAGATCATCGCCGAGTTCGGCCGCGGCACCAACGACACCGGTTCGCCCGAAGTCCAGGTGGCGTTGCTGTCCGCGCGCATCGAGCATCTCAGCAAGCACTTCGCCGACCACGACAAGGACCACCACTCCCGTCGCGGCCTGCTGAAGATGGTGAATCAGCGTCGCCGCCTGCTCGGCTATCTCAAGACCAAGGACGGCGAGCGCTACAAGTCGCTGATCGAGCGCCTCGGACTGCGCAGGTAAAGGCGCGGGCGTTCCTGGTCGCGCTCCATCGCACGGCGTCCGCGGACGTGTGCGTCGTGCGCCAGGAAAGCCCGGAGCGGCCGGTCCCGGCCGCACTTCTCACAGCACGCAGGCATGCGCCCGGAAACCGGATGCGTGCCGGCACAGACTCCAGGACAAACTAACGTGGCGAAAGTAACCAGGTCGTTCCAGTACGGCACCCATCAGGTCACGCTGGAGACGGGCGAAATCGCCCGCCAGGCGTCCGGCGCCGTCGTGGTCAGCATGGGCGGTACCGTCGTGCTGGTCACCGCGGTCGCGGCGCCCAAGGCACGCGAAGGGCAGGACTTCTTCCCGCTCACCGTCGATTACCAGGAAAAGTTCTACGCCGCCGGCCGCATCCCGGGCGGCTTCTTCAAGCGCGAAGGGCGTCCGGCCGAGAAGGAGACGCTCACCTCGCGCCTCATCGATCGCCCGGTGCGCCCGCTGTTCCCGGAAGAGTTCAGGAACGAGGTGCAGGTCATCGCGACCGTCGTCTCGCTCAATCCCGAGGTCGACGGCGACATCCCGGCCCTGCTCGGTGCCTCGGTGGCGCTGACGCTCGCCGGCGTGCCGTTCAAGGGACCGATCGGCGCCGCCCGCGTCGGGTACGCCAAGGGCAAGTACCTGCTCAACCCGACCAAGACCGAACTGGCGACCTCCGAACTCGATCTCGTCGTCGCCGGCACCGCGAACGCGGTGCTGATGGTCGAATCCGAAGCGAAGCTGCTGGGCGAAGACGTAATGCTCGGCGCGGTGATGTTCGGTCATCAGCAGATGCAGGTCGCCATCGAGGCGATCAATGCCTTCGTCGCCGAAGCCGGACGCAAGACCTTCCGCTGGGAAGCGCCGGCGCAGAACGATGCGCTGTTCGACGCCATCAACGGCGTGGTCGGCTCGCGCCTGGCCGATGCGTTCCAGATCCGCGACAAGCTCGCGCGCCGTGACGCCATCTCCGCGCTGAAGGCCGAGACGAAGGCCGCGCTCGCGGAAAAGGCGGTCGCTGCAGGCTGGACCGACGCCGGCATCAGTGCCGCATTCGGCGACATCGAATACCGCACCCTGCGTGATGGCGTCCTGAAAACCAAGGTGCGCATCGACGGGCGCAAGCTCGACGACATCCGACCGATCACCGTGCGCGTGGGCGTGCTGCCGCGCACACACGGCTCGGCGCTCTTCACGCGCGGCGAGACGCAGGCGCTGGTGACGGTCACGCTCGGCACCACGCGCGACGCGCAGATCATCGATGCGCCCGAGGGCGAATCGAAGGATCCGTTCCTGTTCCACTACAATTTCCCGCCGTTCTCCGTCGGCGAGACCGGCCGCATGGCCGGCCCCAAGCGCCGCGAAATCGGCCACGGCCGCCTCGCCAAGCGCGGCGTGCAGGCGGTCAAGCCGAGCATGGAGTCCTTCCCATACGTGCTGCGCGTCGTGTCGGAGATCACCGAATCGAACGGTTCCTCGTCGATGGCCTCGGTGTGCGGCTCGTCACTGGCGATGATGGACGCGGGCGTGCCGCTCACGGCGCCGGTCGCCGGCATCGCGATGGGACTGGTCAAGGAAGGCGGCGACTTCGTGGTGCTGTCGGACATCCTCGGCGACGAGGACCACCTGGGCGACATGGACTTCAAGGTCGCCGGAACCTCCGAAGGCGTGTCCGCGCTGCAGATGGATATCAAGATCGACGGCATCACCGAGGAAATCATGCGCACGGCGCTGGAGCAGGCCAAGCGCGGTCGCCTGCACATCCTGGGTGAAATGAACAAGGTCATCACGACGTCGCGTACCGAGATGAGCGAGTACGCGCCGCGCCTGATCACGATGAAGATCCACCCGGACAAGATCCGCGAGGTCATCGGCAAGGGCGGCACGACGATCCGTTCCATCACCGAGGAAACCGGCGCGACCATCGACATCAACGACGACGGCACCGTGATCATCGCCTCGGTCAACCGCGAGGCGGGCGATGCGGCGAAGAAGCGCATCGAGCAGATCGTCTCCGATGTCGAGCCGGGCCGCATCTACGAGGGCAAGGTCGCCAAGCTGATGGACTTCGGCGCGTTCGTGACCATCCTGCCGGGCAAGGATGGCCTGGTGCACGTGTCGCAGATCTCCAACGAGCGTGTCGAGAAGGTGTCCGACAAGCTCAAGGAAGGCGACATCGTCAAGGTCAAGGTGCTCGAGGTCGACAAGCAGGGCCGCATCCGCCTTTCGATGAAGGCGGTGGACGAGGAAGCCCCGGTCGCCTGACGCCGCCTGCCACGAGTCACTGCGAAAGGCGGGCTTCGGCCCGCCTTTTTTGCGATCATCGGGCGCCGGCTCCAGGCCGTTCCGGCATCGCGCAGGCACGCACGACATGTCCGCATCCATGAGCCACGAGGATCTTTCCAGACTGCAGGGCCGTTCCTGCCGCCTGCGCGCGAGCGAGGGAGGCGGCGAGCTGACTGCGGTGCTGGCCGAGGTGGGCGAGCGGCGGGAGCGGCAGGGCTACGAGCATTTCTCGCTGCTGTTTCACGTGCAGCAGGCCGATGCGCCACGGCAGGGGCTCTATGTCGTCGCCATCGACGGCGAGCCGGAACGCGAGATGTTCCTCGTGCCCGTCGGGCGCGACGGGAGCCAGGTCACGTACGAGGCATGCTTCAACCGCCGGCTCACGGCATAGCGACAGCGCTCGCGCGTGTCGCCTGGCTTTCCATGGCAGGCGCAGTCGCGCCCGCGCCGATCAGATGCGGCCGAATACCACCTGGTAGCTCACGCCATCGCCGCGGATCGGCGACATGAAGGCGCTGAAGGGTGCGAGGCCTTCGCTGCTGAATTCGTAGATGCCCTCGGCCAGCGTCGACCGTTGCGCACTCTGGAAGACCAGCGTGAAGCACTGCTCGCGCGCCAGCGCCGCGTCGGCGTAGCCGGTGGTCTTCTTCAGCGGCACCACCTGCGCGAGTCGCAGCGATGCGGTGCTGCCGTGCGCCTGCTCGAGCGTGAACGTCCGGCCCACCATGCCCTGCAGTGCGCGCAGGCCGAAGCCCGGCGAAGTCGCTCCGACCGTGGCGGCGATGGACAGGCCGCTGCGGCCCAGCGTGAACAGCGCTGCGGCGGCCACTGCGGCGTGGCCGAGAAAACGGCGGCGATCCTGCGGCATTGCGATTCCCCCGACGAACGTGGAGCGAGTCTAGACGGCGTCCGCCCGCGCGGCAATCGGAACGTGGGCTTGTGCTCGCCTCCGCCGAACCCCTACCATGCGGGCAGGGGGCCGCGCTCGGCGCGGCATCGTTCGACAGGGGACAATCCAGCATGAGCGAACCGTTTCTCAGCGAGATCCGGATGCTCGCGTTCAACTTCGCGCCGCGCGGCTGGTCGCTGTGCGACGGCCAGCTCCTGCCGATCGCGCAGAACCAGGCGCTGTTCGCGCTGCTCGGCACGACGTTCGGTGGCGATGGCGTCCAGACGTTCGGGCTGCCCGACCTGCGCTCGCGCGCACCGGTCCATTTCGGCCAGGGTCCCGGCGGTTCCCTCTACTCGCTCGGCCAGAGAGGCGGTGTCGAAAACCACGTCCTCACGACGGCGGAGCTGCCGCCCCACCTGCACGTACCCGCTGCTTCCGCAAGCGCGGCGACCAGCGGCGCCGCGAGCGCCGGCATGGCCCTGGCGACACCGGCTGCGAGCAAGCCCTACCGCAACGGATCGACCACGCTCGTTCCAGTCGCGGCGGGCGCCACGGCCTTCGCCGGCGGCAGCCAGCCGCATACCAACATGCAACCCTACCTGACGGTCCTGTTCGCGATCGCCTTGCAGGGCATCTTCCCGTCGCGCAACTGAGTTCCCGCCATGTCGCAACCTTTCCTCGGCGAAATCCGCATGGTCGGCTTCAACTTCGCGCCCGTCGGCTGGGCCTACTGCGACGGTTCGCTCCTGCCGATCGCCCAGTACGACGCCGTGTTCG
>Ga0308175_100003468_pt1 | contig 10918 bp, 9 predicted proteins | sample PhyCR1_3_FD_203893 | JGI IMG/M metagenome (GOLD analysis project Ga0308175, IMG submission 203893) | Soil microbial communities from UC Gill Tract Community Farm, Albany, California, United States - DLSLS.C.R1 | ecosystem: Environmental > Terrestrial > Soil > Agricultural land | place: USA... | reverse complement strand
CAATCGGATTGCCGGCGTTTCGGCGCAGTCCGTATTTCCGCCCCGGCATGTGGACGATCCGCTACGACCGCGAGATGACCGCGCGGCTGGCGACCTTCTCGATCATGACGCTCAGCTCGGCGGTGATCTCGCCGCTGGTCAACATCGCCGTGCGAGCGCACCTGGCCGGCCGCTACGGCTGGACCGAGGTCGGCTACTGGCAGGCGGTGACGCGGGTGTCGGATGCGTACCTGCTGTTCCTCACCGCGGCGATCAACATCTACTACCTGCCCAAGCTCGCCTCCACCCACGGCCGCGCCGCGCTGGCGCACGAGCTGCGCCAGGGCTGGCGCTTCCTGCTGCCGGCGGTGCTGCTGCTGGCCGGCGCGATCTGGCTGGCGCGCACCTGGATCACGCGGTTGCTGTTCAGCGGCGACTTCGCCGTGGCCAACACGCTGTACGCACCGCAGCTGCTCGGCGACGTGATCAAGATCGCCGCGTTCGTGCCCTCCTACGTGATGCTGGCCAAGGCGATGACGCGGCTGTTCGTCGCCTCCGAATGCGTGTTCGCCGCCTCGTATCTCGCGCTGGTCTACCTGTTCACCGCGCGCTTCGGGCTGGTCGGCGCGGTGTACGCCTTCACCGTCAACTATGCGCTGTATCTGCTGTTCAACCTGGTGGTGGCGCGGCGCTACCTGGAGTCGCTATGACGCGCGTCGACGACATGCCCGGCGCGCCGGCACCGTTGGTGTCGATCCTCATCCCCGCGTTCAACCACGAGCGTTTCGTGCAGCGCTGCCTGGACAGCGTGCTGGAGGAACCGTATCCGTCGAAGGAGCTGGTCATCATCGACGACGGCTCGACCGACCGCACCGGCGAGCGCATCGCCGCGTGGTTGGCACGGCATGAAGCGCAGATCCCCGTGCGCTTTGTCCGCCGCGCCAACCAGGGCGTGGCGGCAACCCTCAACGAGCTGGCCACGCTGGCGCGCGGCGAGTTCCTGCGGCTGGGTGCCAGCGACGATTATTTCCTGCCCGGCGGGCTGGAGGCGCAGGTGCGCTACCTGCAGGCGCATCCGGCGCGGCAGGCGGTGGTGGGCGATTCGATCGTGGTCGATGCGGACGACCGCCACCTGCACGACAGCGGCATGTGCGGCCTGCATCGCGCCGACAAGCGGCTCTACCGCACCGACGCCGGCATCCGCCGCGCGGTGATCGGCCAGTGGGCGGTGGGCGGCGCCGTAGCCCTGCTGCGCCGGCGCGCGTTGGCGCAGGTCGGCGGCTGGACCGAAGGCCTGCGCATCGACGACTGGGACTTCTTCCTGCGCCTGGCCGCGCGCGACGCGCTCGGCTTCATCGACGTGCGCGTGTGCGCCTACCGCGTGCATGCCAGCAATCTCAGCCAGACACGGCACCTCGCCACGCGGCTGACGCATCTGGAGGAGTCGCGTCGGGTGGCCCTGCAGCACATGTCGCTGTTCGACGGCGCGGAGCGCACCCTGCTGCGCGCGCAGGCGCACTACATCGGCGCCAAGCTCGCCTTCCTGCGCCGCCGGCCCGGCGCGCTGGCGCTGCAGATGGCCGCCTATCTGGTGCTGGCGATGGCCGCGCGCGCCAGCCTGCCCGGCACGCACGCCACCGCGGAGCACGCATGAACCTGCTGCGCCTTCCCTCCAGCTACCTGGCGTTGCCGCTGCTGTTTGCCTGCGCGCTGACCTGGCTCACTTACGCTCTGCCGTCCGGCTACGGCGAAGGCGTGGCGCTGCTGGCCGCATCCGCGCTGGCGCTGCTGTTGCTCGACCTGCTCGGTGGCGGCCGCCTGCCGCCACTGATGCGCTTTCGCCTGCGCCGCTATGCCGGTACGCGCGAGGCTTTCGTTGCGCTGGCCTTCGCGCTGGTGGTGCTGCTCTTCTGCGTGCTCGACCTGGCGCTGTTTCCGATCGTGCTGGTCGACAATCCCGGCGCCTACGCCTCGATGGAAGGCGGGCGCGAGCACATCCGGCACATCTCCGACATGTGCTGGGCGTTGCCGCCGATCGGCCTGCTGTGTGCGCGCAAGCCCTGGCTGCGCTGGTTGCTGCTGCTCGCCGGCCTGCTCTTTCCGGTGCTGGTGATCGACCGCAACCGGTTGTTCGCCGGCCTGTTCGCGGTGGCGCTGGTGATCATGCTGCGGCGCGACGAGAGCGCGCCGCTGCCGTGGAAGCGGGTGGTGCTGATCGCGCTGGTCGGCGCCAGCGTATTCTCGCTGCTGGGCATGCTGCGCTCCGGGCCGCTCACCGGGGTCACGCTGCCGTTCGGCGCGATGTACCGCGCGGCGCCGCAGGGCATCAAGTGGTTGCTGCTTTACGTCACCGCCGGGCCGTACAACTTCGGCGCGATCGAGGCGCGGCACTACGTCGATGCCAGCTTCCTGATCCACCAGGTGGTGCCGCTGAGCGGCTCGGTCGCCACCGCCGGCACCGGCATTCCGCTGGACTCGCCAACAGTCAACGTGGGCACCGAGTACTTCCCGTTCCTGCTGGCCTGGGGGCCGGCCGGCGCGGTCGCATCGATCCTCGTGCTGTACGCGTGGCTGCGCTGGAGCGTGCGCCGGCTGTGGCCGCATGCGTCGCTGTTCGGGCTGCTGATCTTCCTGCGCATGGCCTACGTCTGCGTGATGGCACCGTTCGCGCCGCAGGCGTTCATCTGGACCAACGTCGACTTCATCGTGCTGTGCCTGCTGATGCAGCTGCTCGCCGCGTGGCTGCCGCTACGCGCGCCTGCGCAACACACCCTTCCCACCCCGACCTGAGTGCATGCCCATGGAACACGACGAGATCTACCTGATCGACCTGTGGCGGGTCCTGCGCCGCGAGTGGCGCTGGTTCGTCGCCGTGCTGGCGGTGGTGCTGGCCGTCGCGGTCTTCTTCGCGTTGATGGCGCGGCCGCGCTGGGAGGCGGTGGCCTGGATCCGGCCCGGGCAGCTGGCGCCGGTGCCGTCGGGCGAGGATCCGCGCATCGAGCCGTTCCAGCGCGTGATCGAGCGCATGCAGACGCACGAATTCCAGGATGCCGTGCTGCATGAGCTGGGCGTGGCGCCGCGCTCGCGCGAGGCAAGCCTGTACCGCGACAGCTTCCACCTCGACCCGTCGCCCTACGCGGGCCTGCTCAAGCTGACCGTGCACGGGTATTCGCCGCAGCAGGCGCAGCGCTTCGTGCAGGTCACCTTCGACCATCTGCAGCGCCTGCACGAAGGCCTGATGGCGCAACCGCTGGAACTGGCGCAGGCACGCCTGGGCCAGGCCCAGGCGCAGTTGCGCGATGCGACCGTCGAACGCGACCGCCTGCGCCAGACGATCGCCGGCGCGCAGAACCGGCAGGACCTGCTGCTCGCCAGCATGGTGATGAGCAGCAGCAACCAGGAGGTGCGCAACCTGCAGCAGTCGGTCAGCGACCTGAAGGCACGGCTGACCGCCAGCTACTCCTACGAAACCACGCTGGCCTGGCCGATCTACATACCTGACCGCCCGGTCTCTCCCAACCGTGTGCTGATCGGCGGCGTCGGCCTGATGCTGGGGCTGGGGCTGGGCTTGCTGGCGGCGCTCGCTCGCCATGCCGCGCGGCGGGCGCGTGCGTTCGCGGCGGGCGGCCCTTCGACTCCGGCGCTGGGCGCCTACGCTCAGGGCGAACGGAGTGGGGGCGGCCGCTCGCCTGGCGTGCCGCACTGCGTGCGTGTGGAGCGCCGATCAGAGGCCGAAGAGCGCTTGCCTGAAACACCGGGTTAATTCGCTGCGCCAACGGTTTCGCTACAAACACCGTTCGCGCTGAGCGCAGCCCGCAGGGCGCAGTCGAAGCGCCCACCTCGGCCCCCACGCCTGCAAACCCCATTTCAACCACACCGCCAGCACGCGGCACTCACCGGTCAAGCCCTGGAGCGCCCACGGCACCTGCCAAGGCGCCACGCGAGGACAGCATGAACCGGCCCGACCCACTCGACGACGGCGGCATCGTTACTACCGCCCCCGCGACGCACGGAACATTGAGCGAAGCGCAGCTGCTCGAAACCCAGCGTGCCTTCGACAGCGTGGCGGTCGACTATGACGGCCCGCGCGGCAACAACGAGCTGATCCAGCGCATGCGCGTGGGCCTGTGGGACACGGTGCAGCGCGAACTCGCCCCCGGCTCGCGCCTGCTGGATCTGGGCTGCGGCACCGGCCTGGACGCGATCGAGTTCGCGCGGCGCGGCTACCGCGTACTCGCCAGCGACTGGTCGCCGCAGATGGTCGAGCGCACGCGTGCGCGCGCCGCGGCCAACGGCCTGATCACCAAGGTCGCGGTGACCCACCTGGGCGTGCAGCAGCTCGACCGGCTCAGTGGTCAGTTCGACGGCATCTACTCCAACTTCGGCCCACTCAACTGCGCCCCCAACCTCGCCGCCGTCGCCGCCGAATGCGCGCGCCTGCTGGCCCCCGACGGCCGGCTGGTGTTCTCGGTGATCGGCCGGATCTGCCCGTGGGAGCTTTGCCACTACACGATGCGCGGGCGCTTGCGCCGGGCGATGGTGCGGATGGCGCGCAAGCCCACGGCGGTCGGCATGAACCGGCACGTGATCTGGACGCGCTACTACCTGCCGCGCGAGTTCTACCGCGCCTTCGCGCCGCACTTCACGCTGACCGGCTACCGCGCGCTGAGCCTGTTCCTGCCGCCGCCCTATCTCGTCGAGTTCTATCGGCGCCGGCGAAACTGGTGCGACCTGCTCGGCCGCCTGGACGATCGCCTGGGCGGATGGCCGCTGCTGCGCAACATGGGCGACCACTTCCTGATCGTGATGCAGCGGCGCTGAGCAATGCACGCCGGCCGCCCGCGCGACACCCTGTTGCTTGCCGCCGGCGGCTGGACAGGCAGCGGCGTGGAACGCGGCGCGCTGCCAATCCACGCCGGACGGATGGCCGCCACCGCCGCCGCGGCATCGCCGCGGATCGACCTGCGCGATCACCTGGTGTTCCCGGGCCTGATCAACGCGCACGAACATCTGCACGTCAACGCCGTGCCACCGCTGCGCGCCGAGGCTCCGTTCGCCAACAGCTACGCGTGGATCGAAGCGTTCCGCGCGCACTTCGCCGAGCCGGCGGTGATCGCCGCGCTCACCGTGCCCAAGCCGCTGCGCTTGCGCCACGGCGCGCTGAAAAACCTGCTCGCCGGCACCACCTGCGTGGTGCACCACGATTCCTGGCACGCCGCGCTGGAGGCGGCGGATTTTCCGGTCGCCCTGCTGCGTGATGCCCACTGGAGCTACGCGCTGGCCGGCCCCGGCTACGGCCCGCCGGTGCAGGCCAGCTTCACCGCCACGCCGCCGCACCGGCCGTGGATGATCCACCTGGCCGAAGGCACCGACGCCACCGCGCAGGCGGAACTTGCCGAACTGGATCGGCTCGGCTGCCTGGCCGCCAACAGCGTGCTGGTCCATGGCGTGGGGCTGAGCCGGCGCGACACCGAACGCGTGATCGCCGCCGGCGCCGCGGTGGTGTGGTGCCCCGGCAGCAACCGCGCGCTGCTCGGCCGCACGCTCGATCCACGCCGGCTGTGCGCCGCCGGCCGGCTGATGCTGGGCACCGATTCACGCCTGAGCGGCGAACGCGACCTGCTGGAAGAACTGCGCCTGGCGGTCGACTGCTACGGGCTGCAGCCGCAGCAGTTGCTCGGTCTGGTCACCACCGATGCCGCGCGGCTCCTGCACCTGCCCGAGCGCGGCCACCTCGCGCCCGGTGCCCATGCGGACCTGGTAATCGTCGAGGACCGCGGCGGCGACCCGCTGCGCAGCCTGCTCGGCATCGCGCGCAGCCAGGTGCGCGCGGTAGTGCGCGACGGCGCGCCGCGCATCGCCGATCCGGATTTCGCGCACTGGTTTGCCGCCCTGGGCATCGACGCGCTGCCGGTAATGCTGGATGGCCGTCCCAAATTGATCGACAGCGCGCTGGCCGACGATGCCTTGTTCGCGCTCGAACCGGGTTTGTCCGCCGATGCCGTAGCCCAGGCGCCGTGGCTCGCCGCCGCCGGAGCGCACTGATGACGATGCCGCCCGTGCTCGATCCCCTGAGCGCCTATGCGTTGTGGGCGCCGGAGTATCCCGCGCATGCGCACAACCCGGTGATGCAGGCCGAGGAGCGCGCGATGCTGGAACTGATGCCCGCCGCGCTGGACGGCATGAGCGTGCTGGACGCCGGCTGCGGCAGCGGACGCTACATGCGCCATGCGCTGCGCCGCGGCGCGGCGTGCGTGGCCGGCATCGACCTCTCGCCGGCGATGCTGCGCCGGGCCGCCGCCGAGCCCTCCGGCGGCGCTTCGCTGCGGCTGGCGCAGGCCCGGCTCACCGCGTTGCCACTGGCCGACGCGGTCGCCGACCTGACCGTCTGCGGCCTGGTCATCGGCCATCTGGAAGCACTCGGTCCCGCGCTTGCCGAACTGCGCCGCGTGACCCGGCCCGGCGGCGCGGTGCTGATCAGCGACATCCACCCGATCGGCCCGGCGCTCGGCTGGCTGCGCGACTTCAAGGCCGCCGGCCAGCGCTATGCCGTGCGCCACACGCAGCACCTGTACAGCCACTGGCACGCCGCCTGCGCGGCGCTGGACCTGACCATCGAGGCGGTGCGCGAACCCATGCTCGATCCCAGCCGCATTCCCGCAAGCGCGCACTTCGACCGCGTCGCACTCCAGGTGCCGGTGGCGCTGGTGTTCCGGCTGCGCCGGCGACCCTGCCCTTCCACGGTGACCGTGCCATGACCCGCCGACCCCGCACGCTGCTGATCAACCCCACCATCGCCTCGCGCCACAGCGCGCGCTTTCCGCTGGCGCTGCTGAATCTGGCCGCGGCGCTGGACCGCAGCGGTGAAAGCCGCATCCTCGACGGCAACATCGATCGCGACACCATCGCCGAAACGCTGCGCGTGCTCGACCACGAAACCTTCGACGCGGTCGGCCTGACCGTAATGGGCGGCCCGCACGTGCCCGAGGCGATCGCGCTGTCCAAGGCCATCCGCGCGCATTCGCCGGGTCTGCCGATCGTCTGGGGCAGCTATTTTCCGACGCTGTTCACCGATGCGGCGCTGAACGCGCCTTACGTCGACTACGCCATCCGCGGCCAGGGCGAGCAAACCCTGGTCGAGCTGGTGTCCGCGCTGACCGGCCAGGGCCCGCCGCCGGGTGCGATCGCGGGGCTGTCATGGAAGGGCGGCGAGCGGATCGTGCACAACCCGGCGCGGCCGTTCTCGCGCGGCAATCCGCCGGCGCTGCTGCCTTACGAAAAGCTCGGCGACCCGCGCAAGTACCTGGCGCGCACCTTCCTCGGCCAGCGTACGGTCGCGCACCAGGCGGCGCTGGGCTGCCGCTACCACTGCACCTTCTGCGGCGTGGCGGCGATGTTCGGCGGCGCCACCGCGCTGCCGACCGCGGCGCGGCTGGAGCGCGAGCTCGGCTATCTCAAACATGAAATCGGCGCCGACTCGGTGCAGTTCTTCGACCACAACTTCTTCGACCGCGAGGCGGAGATGGTGCCGCTGCTCGACGTGCTGGCGCGGCTGGAGTTGCCCTGGTGGTGCTTCGCGCGCGCCGATGCGTTGCTCAACCTGTCCGAGGCGAGCTGGAAGCTGGTGCGCAAGAGCCGCCTGCGCATGGCCTACATCGGCGCCGAATCGCCCAGCGGACAGATGCTCAAGGACATCCGCAAGGGCACGCGTCCGGACCAGACCCTTGAGGTCGCCGAGCTGTGCCGGCGCCACGGCGTGATCCCGGAGTTCTCTTTCATGGTCGCGCCGCCCACGCATACCGAGGAGGAAACCGAACAGACCTTCGACTTCATCCGCCAGCTCAAGCGCGTCAACCCGGCCTGCGAAATCGTCATCTACATCTACACGCCGCTGCCGGAAAGCTCGATGCACGCGAAGGATCGCGGCCGGCACCGTGCCGCGGAACTGTTCGACCGCCACGGCGCGCCGGTGGTGTTCCCCGCCACGCCGGAGGAATGGGCGCAGCCGCACTGGGTCGACTATGCCTGCCACGCCGATGCGCCATGGCTGGACGACCGTCTGCGCCGGCGCATCAACGACTTCGTCACCGTGCTGCGCTGTCGCTATCCCACCGTGCAGGACATGCGCGCGCCCGGCTGGGCCAAGCGTGGCCTGAGCGCGATGGCCGCCTGGCGCTACCGCGTCGGCCACTACGACCGCCCGTGGGAACTGCACCTGGCCAACCGCTTCGTACGCCTGCGCCTGCCGCAGGTGCAGGGACTCTGAGCCGATGTCACCGCATGTGGCGCAGATCGGTTTCCTGCCCGCACCGGCAGGCTTGAGCGGCGCGCAGGTGCTGGAGCGCTGGCCGTCGCTGGCCGACATTGCCGAGGTGGCGGCCAGCGCGGGCACGCGCATCTGCGTGGTACAGGCGGCGATGCACGCCGAGCGGCTGACGCACAACGGCATCGACTACCACTTCATCGACGTGCGCGGCATGCGCCGGCGCGCTCGAGGCAGGCGCATCGCGACCGAGCTCGCCGCGCTCGGCGTCGAGCTCGGCCACGTGCACGGCCTGGGCTTTCCCGAAGAAGCCCACGCCCTGGCGCAGCAGCTGCCGGATCTGCCGCTGCTGTTCCAGGACCACGCCGACCGCGCGCCGCGGCGCTGGTGGCGTCGCTGGCAATGGCGCCGGCGCTATCGCGCGATGGCCGCCGTGGCCTTTACCGCGCCGGAACTGGCCTGGCCGTTCGCCGCCGCCGGCGTGCTGGGCCCGGCCACGCGGGTGTTCGCGATCCCCGAATCCAGCAGCCGCTTCCAGCCCGGCGACCGCGCGCGCGCACGCGACGAGACCGGCCTGCACGGCCATCCCGCCGTGCTGTGGGTCGGTCACCTGCAGCCCGGCAAAGACCCGCTTACCGCACTCGACGGCATCGCGCTGGCCGTGCAGAAACTGCCCGGCCTGCAACTGTGGTGCGCCTACGGCCACGCGCCGATGCTGGCGCAGGTGCGCGCGCGCATCGAGCGCGACCCGTGGCTGGCCGGTCGCGTGCACCTGCTGGGGCGCGTACCGCATGCACGCATCGAAACCCTGATGCAGGCCGCCGACCTGTTCGTCTCCGCCAGCCGCGGCGAGGGCTGCGGCTATTCCGCCATGGAGGCGATCGCCTGCGGCACCGTGCCGGTGCTGACCGACATTCCCGCCCTGCGCGCGTTGACCGATGACGCGCGCGTGGGCCGACTGTGGCCCTGCGGCGACGCCCGCGCGTTGGCCGAGGCGCTGGTCGAGGCCACGCTCGAACGCATGCCGAGCGAACAGGTACGCGCGCACTTCGACGCCACGCTCTCGTTCGGCGCGGTCGGCCGGCGCTGGCGCGAGGCCTACCTGCAGCTGCTGCACAGCCCCGACGCCTGCGCGCAGGCCATCGAAAGCCGTCCCGGGAGCCTGGCGTGAAACTCGCCCTCGTCGTTCCCGGCGGCGTCGACCGCAGCGGCGAATGCCGCGTCATCCCCGCCCTGCTGCACCTCATCAAGCGGCTGGCGCAGGCGCACGAAGTGCACGTCTTCGCGCTGCGCCAGGAAGCGACGCCGGCAAGCTGGCCACTGGCCGGCGCCACCGTCCACAACATCGGCGACGGCCGGCAGCGCTGGCGCGCGATCCGCGCGATCGCCGCCGAACACCGCCATGCCCCGTTCGATCGCATCCACGCGATCTTCTCCGGCCCCTGCGGCCAGGTCGCCGTCGCCGCCGCGCTGTGGCTGCACTGCGCCAGCCTGATCCACGTCGCCGGCGGCGAACTCGTCGCGCTGCGCGACATCGGCTACGGCGGCCGCCAGAATTGGCGCGGCCGCCTGTGCGAAGCCCTGGTGCTGCGCTGCGCCGACCAGGTCACCGCCGCCAGCGCGCCGGTGATCGAATCGCTCCGCGCCCTGGGCATCCGGGCCCAACGCGTTCCCCTTGGCGTCGACCTGGCCAGCTGGCCCCCGCAATCCCCCCGCCGCCGCGGTCCCGGCCCCGGCCGCCTGCTCCACGTCGCCAGCCTCAACCGCGTCAAAGATCAAACCACCCTGCTGCGCGCCCTGGCCGCGCTGGTCGAAAAAGGCATCGACTTCCGCATGGACATCGTCGGCGTGGACACGCTCGACGGCGAGATCCAGCGGCTCGCCCGCCAGCTCGGCCTGGACGGCCACGTCCGCTTCCTCGGCTTCCGCACCCAACGCGAACTGCACCCGACCATGGGCGCGGCGCACCTGCTGGTGATGTCCTCGCGCCACGAAACCGGGCCGCTGGTGCTGCTGGAAGCGGCCGTCGCCGGCGTGCCCACCGTCGGCACCGCCGTCGGCCATCTCGCCGAGTGGTCACCCGCCGCTGCGCTGGCCGTGCCGGTGGGTGACTGGGCCGCCCTCGCCGATGCCATCGAACGCCTGCTGACCGACGAAGACCTGCGCCTGCAACTGGCCTGGTCCGCGCAACGCCGCGCCATGCGCGAAGACGCCGACCACACCGCGCGAGCGTTCGAAGCCCTCTATTTGTCCGTACGCGACGCGCCCGCCTTGCCGATCAGGCTGCGACGCTAGACCCTGTCCGATAACCCCGGCCAGCGGCGCACCGCTCTTCACCAGGCCCGGCTCATCGCGGTCCCGGCTTGACTGGGTGCCATCCCTTGTTCCATGCAGATCAGCGCCACCTCGAAAAAGGCGCCAGATTAGGCTGCCGAATTAGGCTGCAGGCAACGGTGTAAGCTGTTGTACGCAGCGGCATTCAGGGATCCGGTAGAAAGGAAAACCCTAGATAGACTGCTGGATTACACTTCAAAACCGAACCTACTTTAAGTTAGGCCTTTTATGCCCCGACTTCTTGCAGCAATCATCTTTGCTCTCCTTGGAGGGTGTGCCATGGACCCCACCCAACACCCCACAAGTGACTCTGCTGTCGCGCACCTTGTGGTTCCGCGTACT
>Ga0308175_100003467_pt1 | contig 10920 bp, 10 predicted proteins | sample PhyCR1_3_FD_203893 | JGI IMG/M metagenome (GOLD analysis project Ga0308175, IMG submission 203893) | Soil microbial communities from UC Gill Tract Community Farm, Albany, California, United States - DLSLS.C.R1 | ecosystem: Environmental > Terrestrial > Soil > Agricultural land | place: USA... | reverse complement strand
GCGGACGGAACTGGCCCGGCTGCTGCGGGCCGCGGCGAGCGGCCGCTGCCCCTTCGACCCCGTACCGCGCGTCGCGGGCGCCCACTGGGTGCTGCCCCGGCTGGTCGGCGAGGTCAGCTACAGCACCCGGACCCGGGCCGGGATGCTGCGCCAGCCCTCGTGGCAGCGGCTGCGCCCCGACCTGGCCGCCGAGGAGTCGTCGGCGGACCTGCCGGAGGACTTCGGTTAGGCGCGGCTGTTCCACGGTCCTTCACTTCTGTGACGCCTGTGACCCCTTGGCAGCGGGGCGCACGGCCGGGATGCTGAACTCCCCTGCTCCCCACCGCAGTTGGAGGTCCCCCATGCCCTCGCCGCGTATCCGCCCGCGGAGCTGGCTCGCCGCGCTCGCCGGTGCTGCCGCTCTCGTCGTGGCCTTCCCCTCCGCCGCCTTCGCCGCGCCGCCCACCGCGCTGCCCCGCAACGCCGAGCCCGCCGAGCTGGCGTACCAGCCGGCCTTCGACTACGACACCGACGGCTGCTACCCGACGCCCGCCGTCGGGCCGGACGGCACGGTCAACGGCGGTCTGAACCCGACGGGCGCGCTGAACGGCAACTGCCACGACGCCTCCGACCTGGACAACACCAACAGCTACTCGCGCTACAAGTGCAACAACGGCTGGTGCGGCTACCTCTACGGCCTGTACTTCGAGAAGGACCAGGCGCTGGCCGGCAGCAGCATCGGCGGGCACCGGCACGACTGGGAGCACGTGGTGGTGTGGGTGCAGGACGGGCAGGTGCGGTACGTGTCGACGTCCAACCACGGCTCGTTCACCGTGCACGCGGTCTCCGAGGTCCGCTTCGACGGCGGCCACCCCAAGGTCGTCTACCACAAGGACGGCATCGGCACGCACTGCTTCCGGCCGGCCAACGCCAATGACGAGCCGCCGGAGAACCACAAGCACACCTGGCAGTACCCGCCGCTGGTCGGCTGGAACGGCTATCCGGCGGGGCTGCGCGACAAACTGGCCACCTACGACTTCGGCAGCGCCAACTTCGGCCTGAAGGACGCGAGTTTCGCCTCCCACCTGGCCTCGGCGAAGCCCTCCGGCATCCCCTTCGACCCGAACGCCTGACGCGTTATCGCCACCGCCACCGCCACCGCCACCGACTTACGACTGTCCAGGGGGAGCGCGAGAGACGGCGCCCGTGAGGGTCTATGGTGTCCACCATGTCCGTGCCCGAGTTGATCCGTATCGTCTCCCGCGACTCGCCGATGGCCCTCGCCCAGGTCGAGCGGGTACGCGCCGAGCTGGGCGTACTGCACCCGGGGTTGCGCACCGAGGTCGTCCCCGTGAAGACCACCGGGGACAAGTGGCTCGGCGATCTGTCCCAGGTCGAGGGCAAGGGCGCGTTCACCAAGGAGGTGGACGCCGCCCTGCTCGCCGGGAAGGCGGACCTCGCGGTGCACTGCGTCAAGGACGTGCCCGCCGACCGGCCGCTGCCCGCCGGCACGGTGTTCGCCGCGTTCCTGAAGCGGGACGACGTACGGGACGCGCTGGTCCACCCGGGCGGACTCACCCTGGACGAGCTGCCCGCGGGCACCCGGATCGGCACTTCCGCGGTGCGCCGGGTGGCCCAGCTCGCCGCCTCGCACCCGCACCTTGAGTGCGTGCCGTTCCGCGGCAACGCCAACCGCCGGCTGGCCAAGCTGGCCGACGGTGAGGCGGACGCGCTGCTGCTCGCGGTGTCCGGCCTGGAGCGGATCGGCCGCGAGGACGTGATCAGCGAGGTGCTGTCCACGGAGACGATGATGCCGCCGATCGGCGCGGGCATCCTCGCCCTGCAGTGCCGGGAGGGCGACACCGAGCTGATCGACGTGATCAGCGGTCTCGGCCATCCGGACACCCATCGGGAGGCCACGGCCGAGCGGATGTTCCTGCATGTGCTGCAGGGTCACTGCAACAGCCCGATCGCCGGTTACGCGCGCGTGGACCGCGGTGGTGAACTCTCCCTGCGGGCCTGTGTGTTCACCCCGGACGGCAAGACCCGGCTGAACGCCCACGAGTGGGCGGGCCGGCTGGACGCGGCCACGCTCGGCACCTCGGTCGCGGTGTCGCTGCTGCGGCAGGGGGCGCGGGAGATCATCGACGGCATCCCGCACTGATCCGGCTCAGGCGCCGCCCGGCTCCGTCTGCTCCTTGAGGAAGGCGCTCACCTGGTGGGCCAGGCTGGTCTGCGCGCCGGCCGCCGGGGCCGCGGGCGCGGTGGCCTCCAGCACGCCGATGCCGCCCGCCCACAGCCTGCGGTCGGCCCACTCCTCGTCCACCCGCAGCTGCACCTGGACGTCCACGTGCGTCAGGGAGGCCTCGGGACCGGCCGCGTAGAGCACGGCGGTGGCCCGGCGCAGCGGGTAGACGTCGAAGCCCTCGATGAACTGGGAGTTGCGCCAGTCGATGAAGGCGCCCTCCCCGTCCGGGCCGAGCCGGACGTCGATCTGGCCGTCCTCTAGGTGGATGCCGTAGTGCTGCGAGCCGCGGTTCTCGATCGTCACCCGGACAGTGAAGTACGTCAGACCCGCGGCGGCGTCGTCGCGTCCGCGCGGCGGCTCGGCCGCTTCCAGGCGGTGGACGCGGATCCGCAGACCGGCATGCTCGTCGTACTCCTGCCAGTCCCCGACCACGTTCGGCTCGTACACAATGCCCCTCTCCACCTTTCGAGAGCTGCTGTCTATCTGTGTGCCGAGCGCACTGTCAAACGAGCAGAATGCGCTGTGGCCAGCGGGTTCGCCCGCTTTGATCGGTGATCAAGCGCTGCCCAGGAGAAATCCCTTCGGCGGGCTCCCGGGCATGGTCCGGGTGCGTGCCGCACATCACGTCCGCGGCGGGACTGGCGCGCCGGGGCACCGGGCGGTTCAGCGGGCCGGCCGGCCGAGCGCCGGTGTGGGGAAGGCCGCCGGTCGGGATCGCCCGGGTGGCAGAGGTGACGAACCAAGGAGCGGTCAAAAAAGAGCCCGACCATGACCTGAATGGACCGTTTTGTTTTGATATGCCCGGCGGAGGGAATGGGTACTGCGTGCTTCGGACAGGAGGCACGTCCGTGGGAGCCGGTCCGGCCGGGCGCCCCGGTGTCCCTTCAAGCATTTGAGCGCACCCTCCCACGGTGTCTGTCGATCAGCACCTGCTGAGAGAGGTGCGCGCGATGCCTGTCACTGGCAGCACCAGGCCTCACCCCCACGACGACGCCCCCGACACGGGCAGGTCGTTCGAGCGGCTCGCCGGCCTTACCGAGGGTCCCGAGCGGCAGACGCTCCGGGACGAGCTGGTCCGGCTCTGGCTGCCCATGGCCGAGCGGATCGCTGTGCGGTTCCGCGGCCGCGGGGAGTCCCTCGAAGATCTCTACCAGGTGGCCGCGCTCGGCCTGGTCAAGGCCGTCGACCACTACGACCCGGCCCGCGGCCGGGCTTTCGAGGCGTACGCGGTACCCACCATCACCGGCGAGGTCAAGCGCCATTTCCGCGACCACATGTGGACCCTGCATGTGCCGCGCCGGGTGCAGGATCTGCGCAACCGGGTGCGCGGCGCCGTCAAGGAACTGGCCCAGACCACGCCCGGCCGGGCGCCCACGGTCGCCGAGATCGCCACCCACACGCGGCTGAGCGAGGACGAGGTGCGCACCGGCATGGAGGCGCTGGAGTGCTTCACCGCGCTGTCCCTGGACGCCGAGGTGGCCGGCACGGACGGTTACGCGCTCGGGGACTCCCTGGGCTCCCCGGACCCCGGCTTCGACCTGGTCATCGACCGGGCCGCGGTCAAACCGTGTCTGGCGGCACTGCCCGAGCGCGAGCGCACCATCCTCTACCTGCGGTTCTTCGGCGGGATGACGCAGAGCCGGATCGCCGAGCAACTGGGCATCTCGCAGATGCATGTCTCGCGGCTGCTCAGCGGCTGCTTCGACCGGCTGCGCGAGGAACTGCTCGCGGAGGCGGGCTGAGTCTCAGTCCCCCGCCGTCCCCGGCACCTGGGTGGGCCCGTAGCTGTCCAGGCTCGCCTCCAGCGCGGCGCGGATGTCCGGCGGGATCTCGCCGCGGCGGCCCCAGATCACGATCAGCTCCGCCACGTTGCGCAGCTTGATGTTGGTGTGCTGCGAGACGTCCTTCAGCACCTGCCACCCCTGGTCCGGGGTCACCCGGCCGAAGGCGACCATCATCCCGATGGCCTGGTCGACGACGGCATGGGAGGCCACGGCCACCTTCAGCTGGTCGACCTCCGCCTGCAGCTCGACGATCCGGTCCGCGTCGCTGTGCGTCATGCCCTCCATCCTGTCACCCGCCTGGACGATGGGCACCGGGGTACTCGACGAGCACATGAGGCCCTTCCGGTTGGACACTGGTGCGTGAGCGGTGGCCGCCGGGCCCCGAGACTCAGGACGCGACAGCCATGAACGATGACAAGCCTGCCGGTGGTGGGACGAGGACGCGCGAGCTCGTCTCGACGCACTCCGTCTTCGGCGCCCCGTGCTGGGTGAGCCTGACCAGCCGCGATCTGGGCGCGACCCAGGAGTTCTACTCGGCCCTGCTGGGCTGGCGGTGGCGTGGCGCCAAGCTCGGCGAGCACTTCCGCATCGCCCTGGCGAACGGGGTGCCGGTGGCCGGGATCGCCGCGGTCGCCTCGATGTGGCAGATGGCGGTGGCCTGGACCCCGTACTTCGCGGTGCCGGACGCCGACGAGGCCGTGTCCCGGGCCCGGGAGCGCGGCGGTACGGCGGCTGTCGGGCCGCTGTCGTTCCCGCCGGGACGGGCGGCGCTGCTCGCCGACCGGGACGGGGCCACCTTCGGCATCTGGCAGGGCGAACTGGTCGGCAACTGGGAGGCGTGGCGTCAGGCGGCCCCGACCTTCATCCGGCTGCACACCCGCAACGCCTTCGACTCGGCGATCTTCTACGGCGAGATCCTCGGCTGGGCGTCCGGCAGGCCGGGCTGCTGCGAGGTCCAGTACGAGGGCGGCGAGGTGGTGCTGCGCAGCCGGGGAGACGTGGTGGCGCGCATCGACTCGGGCGCGGTCGAGGCGGCCCCGGACCCGTCCGTGCGGCCGCACTGGCAGATCCACTTCGCGGTGGACGACGTGACGGGCTGTGCCCGCACCGCCGAGAAGCACGGCGGCAGCGTACTGAGCGAGGACGAGCAGGAAGCGATCCTGCGCGACCCGGACGGCGCCCAGTTCACGGTCACCTCCCGCGGGATGCGCTGACCCGCCGCCCGGCCCGCTTCGGGCGGCGGGTCGGGCGGATCAGCGGGTGCCGCGGGCCGGGCGGGAGTCGCGGGCCGGGCGGGAGTCGCGGGCCGGGCGGGAGAGGACGACCAGGCTGCGCGGCTCCACCCGCAGCCGGCTGCCGGCCTTGCGTTCCCGCTCGTCGGGGATGCCGTCCGGGTCGGCGGTGTCGATCAGGGTCGTCCAGCGCTCGCCGAAGGACTCGTCGGGCAGGCGGAAGACGACCGGTTCCCAGTAGCCGTTGAGCAGCAGCAGGAACGAGTCGTCGACCACCCGGCGGCCGTGCGGGTCGCGTTCGGCGATGGCGTCGCCGTTGAGGAACACGCCCATCGAGTACGCGTCCTCGCGGTGCCAGTCCCGCTCGGTCATCTCGCGGGCGTCGGGCCGCAGCCACATCACGTCGGGCAGCGGCTGTGTGGCGTTGGTCGGGGTCTCGCCGTGGAAGAAGCGGCGCCTGCGCAGCACGGGGTGCCGGGCGCGCAGGTCGATCACGTACCGGGTGAAGTCGGTGAGCGAGCGCTGCTCGTCCGTGATCTCCCAGTCGACCCAGGAGACCTCGTTGTCCTGGCAGTAGGCGTTGTTGTTGCCGCGCTGGGTCCGGCCCAGTTCGTCGCCGTGGCAGAGCATCGGGATGCCCTGCGAGAGCAGCAGCGTGGCCAGCAGGTTGCGCTGCTGGCGGGCGCGCAGTTCCAGCACGTCCGGGTCGTCGGTGTCGCCCTCCGCCCCGCAGTTCCAGGACCGGTTGTGGCTCTCGCCGTCCCGGTTGCCCTCGCCGTTGGCCTCGTTGTGCTTGTCGTTGTAGGACACCAGGTCGCGCAGGGTGAAACCATCGTGCGCGGTGACGAAGTTGACGCTGGCGCGCGGTGTGCGGCGGCTGTGCTGATAGAGGTCGGACGATCCGGTCAGCCGGGAGGCGAACTCGCCCAGCGAACCGGGCTCCCCGCGCCAGAAGTCCCGTACGGCGTCCCGGTAGCGGCCGTTCCACTCCGACCACAGCGGCGGGAAGTTGCCCACCTGGTAGCCGCCCTCCCCCACGTCCCAGGGTTCGGCGATCAACTTGACGCGGCTGATCACCGGGTCCTGCTGGATCAGGTCGAAGAACGCGGAGAGCCGGTCCACCTCGTGGAACTGCCGGGCCAGCGTGGCCGCGAGGTCGAAGCGGAAACCGTCGACGTGCATCTCGGTCACCCAGTACCGCAGCGAGTCCATGATGAGCTGGAGCACGTAGGGGTGGCGCATCAGCAGGCTGTTGCCGGTGCCGGTGGTGTCGTAGTAGTGCGCCCAGTCGCCGTCCACCAGCCGGTAGTAGGAGGCGTTGTCGATGCCCCGGAAGGACAGCGAGGGGCCGAACTCGTTGCCCTCGGCGGTGTGGTTGTAGACCACGTCGAGGATGACCTCGAGGCCGGCCGCGTGCAGCGCCTTCACCATCGCCTTGAACTCGTTGACCTGCTGGCCCGAACTGCGGAAGGCAGCGTAGGCGTTGTGCGGAGCGAAGAAGCCGATGGTGTTGTAGCCCCAGTAGTTGGCGAGGCCCCGGTCCTGCAGGACGCCGTCGTGGATGAACTGGTGGACCGGCATCAGCTCCACAGCGGTGACGCCGAGCGAGGTCAGGTGCTCGATGACCGCGGGGTGCGCGAGACCGGCGTAGGTGCCGCGCAGCCGCTCGGGGATCTCCGGGTGGGCGCGGGTCAGGCCGCGCACATGGGCCTCGTAGATGACGGAGTCCGCGTACGGGCGGCGCGGCGGGCGGTCGTCGCCCCAGTCGAAGTAAGGGTCGGTGACCACGCCCAGCATGGAGTGCCCGGCGCTGTCGCCCGGCGAGGGGCCGTCGGGCGAACGCTCGTACAGGGAGGCGTGGTTGTCGATCTGGCCGTCCACGGCGCGGGCGTACGGGTCGAGCAGCAGCTTCGCCGGGTTGCAGCGGTGGCCGAAGGACGGCTGCCAGGGGCCGTGCACGCGGTAGCCGTAGCGCCGGCCGGGGCCGACGCCGGGCAGGTAGGCGTGCCAGACGAAGCCGTCGACCTCGTGCAGCGGGACGGACGTCTCGGCGCCGGCGTCGTCGACCAGGATCAGCTCGACGCGCTCGGCGACCTCGCTGAACAGGGCGAAATTGGTGCCCTCGCCGTCGAACACGGCCCCCAACGGGTAGGGGTGCCCGCTCCAGACGGACACCCCTTTCCGGGACTTCCGTGCCGTCACCGGGCGCCCGCCAGGACGCCGTCCGCGGCGGTCGCCGACGCGGCGAGCGCGGCCACCCGCAGCTCGCGCGGCACCTGCAGGCCCTCGGTGAGGCTCGGCGCCGGGGCGGTCGGGACCAGCGGGACGCGCTCGCCGGTGCGGGCGCGCTGCGAGAACCAGATGATCACGCTTCCGGTCGCCGAGGCGCAGCAGCCCCATCCGTCGCTCATGGCGGCGATGTCCGCCAGGCAGGCCCGCAGATCCTGGTCCGGACGCAGATCGCGGTCGCCGCCACCGACCGCCGTGATCAGATGCTGGCCGTTCCACCACATCTCGATCGACATGGTCTTGTCCGTGGCATGCTGGTCGATCGCCCGCAGCAGCAGTTCGGCACCGCGGCGAACGGGGGCCACGAGGTTGTCGAGGTCCCAGTAGCGGAGGTGGGCGCCCAGGATGCGGCTGAGCTGTCCCACCCGTTCCGGGCTGACTTCCACATCGATGTGGTAGTAGCAGGGCACTGCGGTCTTCATCGTCGCTTGCTCCTCACCGGCGAGGCTCTCGCTCCCTCACCCCGTCCGGGAGGGATCCCGGACACCGAGCGTGAGCAGTGATCGCTTCTGAGTCACCTCCCACAGTGAGGTCGCTACGCCATTCGTGCAACACGAGCGCCCCGAACGGCCGGATGGTTGAACGTCCAACAGGACGGTGCGTGTCTGTACGTGCACCATGAGTGAAAGCCTCGATCGCCGTAACGGTTCCGTGCCCACCCCTGCGCGGACACCACCCGACCGTCGGGAACGCGCCCAGTCGAGAGCGTGGAAGGTGAAGAGGGTCATGCTGCTACCCGCCAAGGCCGAAGTGGCCAGGCAGTTGCGGCGTTACCGGGCCTGGGAGCGCGTCATGCTCGCCTCGCCCCACGACCGCACGGTCCGGGCAACCTTCGAGGACTCGGGCTACACCTTGTGCGTGCTGATGGGAAAACGCTGCGCCCGGGAGGCAGCGGACGCGGCCGAGCGCTATCTGCGCTCCACTCTGGCCGGCTACCTGCGCGAGCAGGACGGCCGGCCACAGCCGGGCCGGGCGGCGCGGCGCGCGCCACCTTCGGAGCGGCGTTCCACGGCGCCAAGCCCATGACCTGGCACCGTACATGGCGTTCCCCACGGACGGCAGCAGCCGGACGTGCATCGGATCGCGAAGCCGGGCCCTGGGCCCGGCTTCGCGCACGGCGGAGGTGAGAACGATGCGCAGGACCCCGGCCATCGGCCGCGTACCGGTACGTGACGTCCGGCCGGCCGTGGAGTGCGGCAGGCGCCCGGCGAAGGCGGTGACCGGGGAGACGTTCCAGGTCACGGCCACCGTGTTCCGGGAGGGGTACGACGCCGTCGGTGCCAATGTGGTCCTGCGGGATCCGAAGGGCCGTCGTGGCCCCTGGACGCCGATGCGGGAGCTGTCCCCCGGCAGCGACGTGTGGGGCGCGGACATCACCCCGGACGCCACCGGCCGCTGGACCTTCCGGGTGGAGGCGTGGAGCGATCCGCTGGCGACCTGGCGGCACACCGCCTCCGTCAAGATCCCGGCGGGCATCGACACCGGCCTGGTCCTGGAGGAGGGCGCCGAACTCTACGAGCGGGCCGCCGCCGGGGTGTCCAAGGGGCCGGAGCGGGTCCTGGTCCTGGAGGCCGCGCACGCGCTCGGCGACGACACGCGGTCGGTCAACCACCGCCTGAAGCCCGCACTGTCTCCGGAGGTGGCGGCGGTGCTGTCCCGTTATCCGCTGCGGGAGTTGGTGACGGCGTCGGAGGCGATGCCGTTGCTGGTGGAGCGGGAGCGGGCTCTGTACGGCTCGTGGTACGAGTTCTTCCCTCGTTCCGAGGGCACGGTGGAGCGGCCGCACGGCACGTTCCGCAGCGCCGAGCGGCGTCTCGAGGCGATCGCGGAGATGGGCTTCGACGTCGTGTATCTGCCGCCGATCCATCCGATCGGCACGACGTTCCGCAAGGGCCGCAACAACACCCTCACCGCCGGCGTCGAGGACGTCGGGGTGCCGTGGGCGATCGGCTCTTCCGAGGGCGGTCATGACGCGGTCCACCCCGATCTGGGCACCCTGGAGGACTTCGACCACTTCGTCGCCCGGGCCCGGGAACTGGGGCTGGAGATCGCCCTGGACTTCGCCCTGCAGTGCTCCCCCGACCATCCCTGGGTGCACAAGTACCCGGAGTGGTTCCACCACCGCCCCGACGGGACGATCGCCTACGCGGAGAACCCGCCGAAGAAGTACCAGGACATCTACCCCGTCGCGTTCGACGCGGACATGGACGGCCTGGTCGCCGAGACGGTGCGCGTCCTGCGGCACTGGATGGACCACGGGGTGCGGATCTTCCGCGTCGACAACCCGCACACCAAACCGGTGGTGTTCTGGGAACGGGTCATCGGCGAGATCAACCGCGCCGATCCCGACGTCGTCTTCCTGGCCGAGGCCTTCACCCGGCCCGCGATGATGCACACCCTGGCCCAGATCGGCTTCCAGCAGTCGTACACCTACTTCACCTGGCGCACCACCAAGCAGGAGCTGACGGAGTACCTGACCGAGCTGTCGGGCGAGGCGGCGGCCTGGATGCGGCCGAACTTCTTCGCCAACACCCCCGACATCCTGCACGGTTACCTCCAGCACGGCGGCCGGCCCGCCTTCGAGGTCCGCGCCGTACTGGCCGCCACCCTCTCCCCTTCCTGGGGCATCTACAGCGGCTACGAACTGTGCGAGAACACCCCGTTCAGGGAAGGCAGCGAGGAGTACCTCGACTCCGAGAAGTACCAGCTCAAGCCCCGGGACTGGGAAGCCGCCGCGCGTGAGGGCCGCACCATCGCCCCCCTCATCACCCGGCTCAACACCATCCGCCGGCAGCACCCCGCGCTACAGCGTCTGCGGAACCTCCGCTTCCACCGGACCGACAACGACAACGTGCTCGCCTACAGCAAGAGCACGGGCCCGGACACGGTCATCGTCGTCGTCAACCTCGACCCGCACCACACCCAGGAGGCCACGGTCTCGTTGGACATGCCGCAACTCGGCCTGGACTGGAAAGCCGCCCTGTCCCTGCACGACGAACTGACAGGTGAGAGCTATCACTGGGGCAGGACCAACTACGTGCGTCTCACGCCCGGCCGGACGCCGGCGCACGTGCTCCACGTCGGGCGATCGACGCCCCAGATCGGAGGGCCCTCAGCGTCATGACTGTCAATGACCCCGTGCCGGACACTTTCGAGGACACTCCCGCCAAGGACCGGGATCCGGAGTGGTTCAAGCGCGCCGTCTTCTACGAGGTGCTCGTTCGCTCGTTCCACGACAGCGACGGCGACGGCATCGGCGATCTCAAGGGCCTGACCGCCAAGCTCGACTACCTCCAGTGGCTGGGCGTCGACTGCCTCTGGCTGCCGCCCTTCTTCAAGTCCCCCCTGCGGGACGGCGGTTACGACGTCTCCGACTACACCGCCGTAC
>Ga0308175_100003465_pt1 | contig 10927 bp, 8 predicted proteins | sample PhyCR1_3_FD_203893 | JGI IMG/M metagenome (GOLD analysis project Ga0308175, IMG submission 203893) | Soil microbial communities from UC Gill Tract Community Farm, Albany, California, United States - DLSLS.C.R1 | ecosystem: Environmental > Terrestrial > Soil > Agricultural land | place: USA... | reverse complement strand
TGCTTGAGGTCCTCGATCGAGTAGATGTCGTGGTGTGGCGGCGGGCTGATCAGCCCGACCCCCGGCGTGGAGTGCCGCGTGCGGGCCACCCACGGGTAGACCTTGCTGCCGGGCAGCTGGCCACCCTCGCCGGGCTTGGCCCCCTGCGCCATCTTGATCTGGATGTCGTCGGCGTTGACCAGGTACTCGCTGGTCACACCGAACCGGCCGCTGGCCACCTGCTTGATCGCCGAGCGGCGCAGGTCGCCGTTGGGGTCGGGGGTGAAGCGATCGGGGTCCTCGCCGCCCTCACCGGTGTTGGACTTGCCGCCCAGCCGGTTCATGGCGATGGCCAGTGTCTGGTGCGCCTCCTGCGAGATGGAGCCGTAGCTCATCGCGCCGGTGGAGAACCGCTTCACGATCTCGCTGACCGGCTCGACCTCGTCCAGCGGCACGGGCGGGCGCTCACCGGTCCGGATGGTGAACAGGCCGCGCAGGGTCGCCGCCTCGGCGGAGAGCTGGTCGACGGTCTGGGTGTACCGCTCGAAGACGTCGTACTGCCGCGAGCGGGTCGAGTGCTGGAGCAGGAAGACCGTCTCCGGGTTGAACAGGTGCACCTCGCCCTCGCGGCGCCACTGGTACTCGCCCCCGACCTCGAGCCGGCGGTGCGCCCGCTCGGTCGCGTTCTCCGGGTAGGCGCGGCGGTGGCGCATGGCCACCTCCTCGGCCAGGACGTCGATGCCGACGCCACCCAGCGGCGCGGAGGTGCCGGTGAAGTACTCGTCGACGAGGTCCTTCGACAGGCCGACGGCCTCGAAGATCTGCGCCATCGTGTACGAGCCGACGGTGCTGATGCCCATCTTGCTCATGACCTTGAGCACGCCCTTGCCGAGCGCCTTGACCATGTTGCGGACGGCCTGCGCCGGCTCCACGCCGGTGAGCGCGCCGTCGCGGATGAGGTCCTCGATCGACTCGAACGCGAGGTAGGGGTTCACCGCGGCGGCGCCGTACCCGAGCAGGAGCGCCACGTGGTGCACCTCGCGGCAGTCGCCGGACTCGACGACGAGCCCGACCTCCATGCGGGTCTTCTCCCGCACCAGGTGGTGGTGCACGGCCGCGGTCATGAGCAGCGACGGGATCGGCGCGCGCTTCTCGTCGCAGTCGCGGTCGGAGAGCACGATCACGCGGGCGCCGGCGGCGATCGCCTTCGACACCTTGGTGCGCAGCTCCTCGACCGCCTGCGCGAGCGCCGTCCCCCCGCCGTTGACGTCGAAGTGCCCGGTGATCCGGACCGCGGCGTAGCCGGGCAGGTCGCCGTCGTCGTCGATGTGCAGGATCTTGGCGAGCTCGTCGTTGTCGATCACCGGGAACGGCAGGAACACCTGCCGGCACGAGGCCGGGGTGGCGTGGAGCAGGTTCTGCTCCGGGCCGAAGGTGCGCCCGAGGCTCGTCACCAGCTCCTCGCGGATCGCGTCCAGCGGCGGGTTGGTCACCTGCGCGAACAGCTGGCCGAAGTAGTCGTAGAGCAGCCGCGACCGGTCCGAGAGCGCCGCGACCGGGGTGTCGGTGCCCATCGACCCGATCGGCTCGGCGCCGCTGGACGCCATCGGCGTGACCAGGATGCGCAGCTCCTCCTCCGTGTAACCGAAGAGCAGCTGCCGGCGGACGACGGACTCGTGGCTGGGGCGGGCCCGGCGGCGCTCCGGCAGCGAGGGCAGGTGGACCAGCCCGGCGTGCAGCCAGTTGTCGTACTGCTCCGCACCGGCCAGCGCGCCCTTGACCTCCTCGTCGGACACGATCCGGCCGGCGGAGGTGTCGACCAGGAACATCCGGCCCGGCTGCAGCCGGCCCTTGGCCACGACGTCCGCGGCCGGGATGTCGAGCACGCCGACCTCGCTGGCGAGGACGACGAGGTCGTCCTTCGTGTGCCACCAGCGGCCCGGGCGCAGGCCGTTGCGGTCGAGGACGGCGCCGATCAGCGTGCCGTCGGTGAAGGCGACGGCGGCCGGGCCGTCCCACGGCTCCATGATCGAGGCGTGGAAGCGGTAGAAGGCGCGGCGGGCCGGGTCCATCTCCTCGTGGTTCTCCCAGGCCTCCGGGATCATCATCAGCACCGCATGCGGCAGCGACCGCCCCGACAGGTGCAGCAGCTCCAGCACCTCGTCGAACGTCGCGGAGTCGCTGAAGTCACCGGCCGTGACCGGGAAGATCCGGTCGAGCCCGAGCTCGGACGCCGGGCCGGCCGGGCCGTCGAAGAGGTCGGTCGACAGCTTGGCCTCGCGGGCGCGCATCCGGTTCCGGTTGCCCTTGATCGTGTTGATCTCGCCGTTGTGCGCGATGAGCCGGAAGGGGTGGGCCAGCGGCCAGCTCGGGAAGGTGTTGGTGGAGAACCGGCTGTGCACCAGCGCGATCGCCGACTCGTACCGCTCGTCGCGCAGGTCGGGGAAGAACTGCGGGAGCTGATCGGTGGTCAGCATGCCCTTGTAGGTGATCGTCCGCGACGACAGCGAGACCACGTAGAGCGAGCTGCCCGCCTCGGTGGCGGCCCGCTCGGCCCGCTTGCGCAGCACGAACGCCCGGCGCTCCAGGCGGGTGACGCCGTTGGGCGCCACGGTGCCGCCGAAGGCGGTGGTGTCGGCGCGGCCGGCCATGGTCTCGGCCACGAACAGCTGCGCGAAGTGCGGCATGACCGCGCGCGCCGTCGGCCCGACGTCGGCGCCGTCGGGGTCGACCGGTACGTGGCGCCAGCCGAGGACGGTCAGCCCCTCCTCCTCGGCCAGGCGGGCGACGTCGTCGACCCGGGCGGCCCGCTCGGCCTCGTCGACCGGCAGGAAGGCGATACCGACGGCGTACTCGCCCATCGGCGGCAGGTCGAAGTCGACGCTCGCGCGCAGCAGGGCGTCGGGGACCTGGGTCAGGATGCCGGCGCCGTCGCCGGAGTTCGGCTCGGAGCCCGCGGCACCCCGGTGGTCGAGGTTGTGCAGCGCGGTGAGGCCGGCCGAGACGATCCGGCGACTGCGCCGTCCTCGGGCGTCGGCCACGAAGGCGACACCACACGCGTCCTTCTCGTTCGCCGGGTCGTAGAGACCGGAGGCGGCGGGCAGTGCCGAGAAGGGCACGGCGGGGGCGGAGATCTCGGACATGTCACTCCCGTCGTCGGCGGCCGGCCGGACCTCCGGGGAGGTTCCGGGCCGGGGGCGTGAGCCCGGGCCGGTGGTCAAGGCGGCGAAGCTGGCGGCACGGTGCGGGCGCAGGGGGCGCAGGGCCCATCGGGTGGTGACCGTTGGGGTGTCGTCCGCGGGGCGACGCTGGCCCGGTTCCGACGAGTAGACCCGGCCAGGATCGCCAGCGGGTCAGCTCGAAGGGTACACAGCCGTAACACGAGCCTCACGCCGAGAAACCCCGCACGCGGCGCGTCTTACCGGCGGGTAACCCGGCGGACGACGGAAGTTCTCAGCCCCCGCCGGCCGAGCCGTGATCACTCTCACCGGCGGGCCCGTGATCACCGTCACCGGCGGACACGACGGCGGCGTCCGGTCCCTGCCCGCCGGCCGGTTGCCGTGCCTGTTCCCTCGCCCGCTCCTCCGCGCCGCGGGTGATGACCTCCCGCGGCCGGCCGCGCAGGTGGATCAGGTAGGCGACGGCCCCGAGGCCCACCACGATCGCGGTGAACACGTTGATCCGGATGCCGAAGAAATGCTCCGCCGGGTCGGTGCGCAGCAGCTCCACCCCGAGCCGGCCGAGGCAGTAGGTGGCGACGTAGACGGCGAAGGCGCGCCCGTGCCCGAGCCGGAAGCGCCGGTCGGCCCAGATCACGAAGGCGGCGGCCGCGAGGTTCCAGAGCAGCTCGTACAGGAACGTCGGGTGGAAGTAGCCAAGGACGACGGCGTGGCCGTCCGGCCCGACCACCGCCTTCCCGCCGTCCCACCGGTAGATCGTCAGCGCCCACGGCAGGTGCGTCGGGCCACCGTAGAGCTCGTTGTTGAACCAGTTGCCGAACCGGCCGATCGCCTGGGCGACCAGGAGCCCGGGGGCGACCGCGTCGGCGAACGCCGGCAGCGGGATCCCCCGGCGCCGGCAGGCGATCCAGGCGCCGACGCCACCGAGGGCGATCGCGCCCCAGATGCCGAGGCCGCCCTCCCAGATGGCGAACGCGCGCAGCGGGTGGCCGCCGGCCCCGAAGTACGGCCAGGGGCTGGAGAGCACGTGGTAGAGCCGGCCGCCGACGATGCCGAACGGCACCGCCCACACCGCGATGTCGAGGACGTCGCCGGCGGCACCGCCCCGGGCGACCCAGCGCTTCTCGGTCAGCCAGATCGCGGCGACGATCCCGGCGACGATGCAGAGCGCGTAGGCGCGAATGGGCACGGGCCCCAGCTGCCAGACCCCCTGGGTCGGGCTCGGGAGGGACGCGAGCACGGTCACGAGCGCACCCCCTGCGCCAGGTCCTGGCTCAATGCCCGGACGCCGTCGGTTCCGCGGCCCTCCAGCAGTTCGCGCACGTAGGCCGAGCCGACGATCACGCCGTCGGCGAACCCGGCGACCTGGGCCGCCTGCGCGCCGTCGGAGACGCCCAGGCCCACGCAGACGGGCAGCTCGGGAGCGGCCGCGCGGGTGCGGGCGACCAGCGCCTCGGCGGCCTCGCCCACCCTGGCCCGCGTGCCGGTGACGCCCATGGTCGAGGCCGCGTAGACGAAGCCGCGACAGGCGGCGGTGGTCGTGCGCAGCCGGGCGTCGGTGGACGACGGCGCGACCAGGAACACGCGGTCGAGGTCGGCGGCCTCGGCGGCGGCGATCCAGGCGGCCGCCTCGTCGGGGACGAGGTCGGGGGTGATGGCGCCGGCTCCTCCGGCGGCCGCGAGATCGGCGGCGAACCGCTCCACGCCGTAGCGCTCGACCGGGTTCCAGTAGCTCATCACCACCGGGACGGCGCCGGCCGCGGCGACCGCCTCGACGGCGCGCAGCACGTCGCGCATGCCGACACCCGCGCGGACGGCGACGTCGACGGCCTGCTGGATCACCGGCCCGTCCATGCCCGGGTCGCTGTACGGGACGCCGATCTCGACGATGTCGGCGCCGCCCTCGACGGCTGCCCGCAGCGCCTCGATCGAGCCCTCGACGGTCGGGTAGCCCACCGGCAGGTAGGCGATCAGGGCCGCCCGGCCCTCGGCCCGAGCCTTGCCGATGCGTTCGGCCAGCTGGCTGGTCATGCCGTCTCCCCCGCGTCCGCGCCGGCGACGGCCTCGTCGTTGCTGATCGCGCCGTCGGTCGGGTTCTGGTCCTCGTCGAGTCCGGCGCCGGGCTCGGAGTGGTCCCGGTCCCCGAGACCGAACCACGTCGACGCCGTCTCGACGTCCTTGTCGCCGCGACCGGAGAGGTTGACCAGCAGGAGAGCGTCCCTGCCCAGCTCGCGGCCCACCTGGAGCGCGCCGGCCAGGGCGTGCGCCGACTCGATCGCCGGGATGATCCCCTCGGTGCGGCAGAGCAGGGCGAACGCCTCCATCGCCTCCGCGTCGGTGATCGCCCGGTACTCGGCGCGGCCGATGTCGTGCAGGTAGGAGTGCTCCGGCCCGACGCCGGGATAGTCGAGCCCCGCGCTGATCGAGTGCGACTCGATGGTCTGCCCGTTCTCGTCCTGCAGCAGGTAGGAACGGGCGCCGTGCAGCACCCCCGGCGTCCCGCCCGTGATCGTGGCCGCGTGCCGGCCGGTGTCGACCCCGTCGCCGCCGGCCTCCAGACCGATCAGCCGCACGCCCTCGTCGGGCACGAACGCGGTGAAGATGCCGATCGCGTTGGACCCGCCGCCGACGCAGGCGAGCACCGCGTCGGGCAGGCGACCCTCGCGCTCGAGCACCTGGTCACGCGCCTCGTCACCGATGACCCGCTGGAAGTCGCGGACCATCGCCGGGAACGGGTGCGGCCCGGCGACGGTGCCGAACACGTAGTTGGTCGTCTCCACGTTGGTCACCCAGTCGCGGAAGGCCTCGTTGATCGCGTCCTTGAGCGTGCGCGACCCGGTGGTGACGGGGATGACCTCGGCGCCCAGCAGCCGCATGCGGGCGACGTTGAGCGCCTGGCGCCGGGTGTCCTCCTCGCCCATGTAGACGGTGCAGGACAGGCCCATCAGCGCCGCCGCCGTGGCGGTGGCGACGCCGTGCTGCCCCGCGCCGGTCTCGGCGATCACCCGGGTCTTGCCGATCCGCTTGGTCAGCAGCGCCTGGCCCAGGACGTTATTGATCTTGTGGGAGCCGGTGTGGTTGAGGTCCTCGCGCTTGAGCAGGATGCGGGCGCCCCCGGCGTGCTCGGCGAACCGCTCGACCTCGGTGATCGGGCTCGGTCGGCCGGTGTACTCCCGCTGCAGCCGGTCGAACTCGGCGAGGAAGACCGGGTCGACCCGCATGGCCTCGTAGGCCTCGGTCAGCTCGTCGAGCGCGGCGATCAGCGCCTCGGGCACGAATCGGCCGCCGAAGATGCCGAAGTGGCCGGTCGGATCGGGCCAGGCCGGGCGAGCCGGCAGGACACGTTCCCCGGGCTGCGCTGGTCTGGTCGACGTCATGCGTCCAGTGTCCCGCCTCGCGGGCGATGGGCCGCCAGGGGGTCAGCGACTCGTTCGCGGCGTGGCGGGGTGGCTGCCCGCCGTCACCAGGTCGGCGACCGCCTGACGGGCGTCGCCGGCGGTGACCAGGCCCTCGCCCACGAGGACGGCGTCGGCGCCCGCGGCGGCGTAGCCGATCAGGTCGTGCGGGCCGCGCACGCCGGACTCGGCCACCTTCACCACCCCGGAGGGGAGGCCGGGCGCGATCCGCTCGAAGGTGGAGCGGTCGACCTGCAGCGTGGTGAGGTCGCGGGCGTTGACGCCGATGACCGCGGCCCCGGCGGCCAGTGCACGGTCTGCCTCCGCCTCGGTGTGCACCTCGACCAGGGCGGTCATGCCGAGGGACTCGACCCGCTCGAGCAGCCCGAGCAGCACGTTCTGCTCGAGGGCCGCGACGATCAGCAGGACCACGTCGGCGCCGTGGGCGCGGGCCTCGTGCACCTGGTAGCTGCTGACCACGAAGTCCTTGCACAGGATCGGCACGTCGACGACCGCGCGGACGGCGTCGAGGTCGGCCTGCGAGCCGCCGAAGCGACGCCGTTCGGTGAGCACGCTGATCACCCGCGCGCCGCCGTCGGCGTACTGGCGGGCCAGCTCGGCCGGGTCGGGGATGTCGGCGAGCTCGCCCTTGGAGGGGCTGCGCCGCTTGACCTCGGCGATGACCCCCACGCCGGGGGCGCGGAAGGCGGCAAGGGCGTCGAGCGCCGGACGCGCGTCACGGGCGGCGGCCTTCACGTCGTCGAGCGGGCGGAGCGCCTCCCGCGCGGCGACGTCCTCGCGGACGCCGGCGACGATCTCGTCGAGCACGGTCACCGGGCCACTGTAGAACCGGCGGTGCGGCGCCCCGGGCCCGGGGCGGGTGACACGGCCCCAGCCGGTTCCGCTATACGGGAGTGCGTCCGGGGGGCAGGCCGGCGCCGTCAGGCGGGTCGTCGGTGGGGTCCTCGCCGCGGTCGAGGGCCTTCCAGGCCGCCTGCGCACGGTCCTCGTCGGTGCGCGACGGCGCAGCCGCACCCGGCTCGCGCTCGTAGCGCCGTCCCATCCCGGGCCAGCCCCGGCCTCGTACGACGACGAGCAACCCGGCCACGACGCCGAGCACTCCGGCGAGGACCGCGAGCGCCGGCCACGCGGCGGAGACGTGGACCGAGACCTGGCCGCCGCCCTGGCCGACGCCCGGAACGTTCGTCGAGGCCTCCAGCAGGCCACCGCCGAAGGCGCGGACGCCCGACCACATCAACACTCCCCCGGCGGCTGCCATGAGCAGCCCGACGAGCACGCGCCCCGCCCCGCGCACGGCGAAGATGGCCACCGCGGCGGCGAGCAGGACCAGGCCCGCCGCCGGCACGAGCGGAGCAGCCTGGCTGCCGGTCAGAACGGCGTCGATCGGTGGCAGCGGCGCCGGTCGGGCGTGGGTCACCCGCGCCCAGGCCTGCCCGCTCGACGACAGCGCGAGGCCACCCGCGACCACCGCGGCGGCCACGGCGGTGCCGAGCTCCCGGCGGCCGTCTTGAGCGCTCATCGCAGCTCCCGCAGCCCCTCGGCCGTGGCGATCGCCGACAGCACCGCCCGGGCCTTGTGCCGGGTCTCGGCCTCCTCGGCGACCGGGTCGCTGTCGGCCACGATCCCGGCGCCGGCCTGCACGTACGCCCGCCCCTGGTGCAGCACGGCGGTGCGGATGGCGATCGCCATGTCCAGGTCGCCGCTGGCGTCCACGTAGCCCACGGTGCCCGCGTACAGCGCGCGCCGGGTCGGCTCCAGCGACTCGATGATCTCCATGGCCCGCGGCTTCGGGGCGCCCGAGACGGTGCCCGCCGGGAAGGTCGCGTCGAACACGTCGAGGGCGTCGTGCCCGGCCGCCACCTCCCCCGACACGGTCGAGACCAGGTGCATGACGTGGCTGTAGTGCTCGACGCGCATGAAGTCGGGCACCTCGACGCTGCCCGGCACGCAGACCCGGCCCAGGTCGTTGCGGGCCAGGTCGACCAGCATCACGTGCTCGGCGCGCTCCTTGGGGTCGGCCAGCAGGCCCTCGGCCAGCCGCACGTCCTCCTCCTCGGTCGCGCCGCGCGGGCGCGTGCCGGCCGGCGGATGGACGACGGCCGACGTCCCGGTGACCGTGACCAGCGCCTCCGGTGAGGAGCCGACGACGTCGAACGGGCTCTCCCGGCCCGCGAAGCGCAGCAGGTACATGTACGGCGACGGGTTGGTCGCGCGCAGCACGCGGTAGACGTCGAGAGCGTCCACCGCGGTCGGCGTCTCGAAGCGCTGGGCGAGCACCACCTGGAACGCGTCACCGGCGCGGATGTGCTCGCGGATCCGCTCGACCCCGGCGCCGTACGCACCCGGGGGCATGTTGCTGGCCGCCGGCGGCGGGTCGACCGGCGCGAGGACGGCGACCCCGGGCGGCGCGGCCTGCAGCAGGTCGGCGGCCATCGCGTCGAGCCGGGCGACGGCGTCGGCGTATCCGCCCGCGCACCCGCCCCCGCTCGCCCCGGTGAACGCGTTGGCGATCAGCAGCACCGTGCCGTCGGTGTGGTCGAGCACGGCGAGGTCGGTGACCAGCATCATCGCCAGCTCGGGCATGCCGAGGTCGTCGGTGCTGGTCTGCGGCAGCCGCTCCAGCCGGCGGACGACGTCGTAGCCGAGATACCCGACGAGCCCGCCGGTCAGCGGCGGCAGGCCGGCGGTGCGCGACGAGCGCAGCCGCCGGGCCACGGTGCGGACGGCGTCCAGCGGGTCGGCCGGAAGGTCGTCGGTGATGCCGGGCAGGGGGTCGCCCAGCCACTGGGTGACCCCGTCGCGCTCGGTGAGCACCCCCGCGCTGCGGACGCCCACGAAGCTGTACCGCGACCACCGCTTGCCCTGCTCGGCCGATTCGAGCAGCACGGTGCCGGGCCGGTTGTGGGCCAGCTTCCGGTAGACGCCGACCGCCGTCTCGCTGTCGGCCAGCAGCCGCCGGGTCACCGGCACCATGACCTGCTCGAGCGCCGCGAACTCCGCCTCCGTGGGGCACGTGGTGGCAGCAGTCACGGACGGTCTCCCTGCACGGCGGGCAGGGTCCGGGCGAAGCAGCTGCGGGCGCCGGTGTGGCAGGCCGGCCCCTCCTGGTCGACCAGCAGGAGCAGCGCGTCGCCGTCGCAGTCGACGCGCACCTCGCGCACCCACTGGCGGTTGCCCGAGGCCTCGCCCTTCACCCAGTACTCGCCCCGGCTGCGCGACCAGTAGGTGGCCCGGCCGGTGGTGAGGGTGCGGCGCAGCGCCTCGTCGTCCATCCACGCGAGCATGAGCACCTCGCCGGTGTCGTGCTGCTGGGCGACGGCGGCGACCAGACCACCGGGATCGCGGCGAAGCAGCCCGGCGACCCCGGGATCGAGGGCGGGCTCGGGCGGTGGCGCGGCGGACATGCCTGCCAGTGTGCCGTGCGGCCCGGCTATGGCCGCGGGCCCTCGTCGAACCAGCGCCGCCCCGGACCGAACGCGGCCAGCCCGATCGCGACCAGCGGTGCCACGGCGAACAAGACCGTGAACACGGCGAAGGCACCGGTCGGGGCCGGGTCGGGCACGGCACCCAGCACCGCCTGGAGCCGGACCGCCCAGTAGCCGGTCAGCACGACCTGGAGCCCGTGGGCACCGAGCAGCAGCAGCCAGGCCGGCCGCGTGCGCCGGGTGAGCGCGCCGACCCCCACGAGGACGAGCAGCACGACCGAGAGCGCCTGCACGACGGCCAGCACCGTGCCCTCGGTGACCAGCGAGTCACCGAGCCGGGAGGGGGCCTGCCGCGTCGCGATGCCGGCGATCGACAGGAGCATCCAGAGGTAGAGCGTCGCGACCAGCACGAGGGCGGCCTGCACGAACGACAGCACCGCGGCGGTGATCACCTGAGCGGGACGGCGCACACCACGAGGCGGGGGCGGACCCCACGGCACCGGGTACCCGTACGGCGGTGGGGCCCACTGCGGGGGCGCCCCCCACGGAGCCGGGTGGCCGTACGGGGGCGGCCCGTACGGTGGCGGCCCGTACGGGGGCGGCCCGTACGGGTTCGGCTGCGTCGCCGGCGGCCCACCGTAGGGGTGCTCGCTCACACCGCCGCCGCGGCCGCGCGGCCGGCCACCCGGCCGGAGAACAGGCAGCCGCCGAGGAAGGTGCCCTCCAGCGACCGGTAGCCGTGCATGCCGCCGCCGCCGAACCCGGCGATCTCCCCCGCCGCGTAGAGGCCGGGGAAGACCTCGCCGCCCGGGCGCAGCACCCGGCCGGAGAGATCGGTCTCGAGACCGCCGAGGGTCTTGCGGGTGATCAGGTTCAGCCGGACGGCGATCAGCGGGCCGGCGTCGGGGTCGAGCAGCCGGTGCGGCGC
>Ga0308175_100003464_pt1 | contig 10927 bp, 6 predicted proteins | sample PhyCR1_3_FD_203893 | JGI IMG/M metagenome (GOLD analysis project Ga0308175, IMG submission 203893) | Soil microbial communities from UC Gill Tract Community Farm, Albany, California, United States - DLSLS.C.R1 | ecosystem: Environmental > Terrestrial > Soil > Agricultural land | place: USA... | reverse complement strand
GTTATTCCAGAGCCGCTACTTTCAACGGAAAGTCGGGCCATCCCTGATGTTGCCAGCGCGGCGGTCAGCAATAAGCTTTTGTACGCGGTCACAAGTGTCGGACACTGTGCCTCCCTGTATGAAGGGATAGCCTACTAGGGAAAAATACGACTACATTCGAGCGTAGCGCAAGAGCACTGTTAAGAAATGCGAATATCACCCGTCCACCTGTAGGCGGAGCGTGTAGTACCGAACCCGGGGTTGAACTTTGGCGCAGGCGAAGATCAGGATATTTTGAATGTCGCCGCGTGTGAGAACACCGTCGGCTCTGCTGCTTTTTGCACCTCTTCGGGAAGTCTGCCCTTCCAGTGATATCAAACGTCAAGCCAGAGAATGCCAGTGGGTGAGGAGAGCAAGGAAAGTAGATTGCTCGGCACAGTCTCCCGTTCAGCGTTTTGCTTTCCGCTTCCCGGCGCTGTTCCCATTCCAGGGTTCATCAGAGTACCGCTTCTCTGCCGATCGCTGAAATCCTCTTCGAACATGCACGCAGCCTCTGCTTGTGCGTCATAACTGTAGGAGATAAAACCAGGCCCGCAAGTGATCATCTCTTAATCCCTCCCGATTTGGTGCACAGAGTAAAGAATTCAATTTGCGACTGGCGGAATCAAAGCCGCCGCCCAGATCCTTCGCTTCCCGGAGTCGGAGCATCGCCCTCGTGTAGACGATAAACTGACTCTACGCGTCGCGGGTATCAGGCGAATTCTGATTCTCTTGTCGGCATGGGCCTCGCGGCCGTGTCGGTTTTTGCCTTACAAGCACTCGGCTGCTAGCGGCGATGAAATTGGCCGATGTGATAGGTCGGCACGTTTCAGTGGCGCGTTATCGATTACCCGAGGTCTTCGACATCTACCAACTTCTTGTGAAGAGCGTAGTGGGTGAGCTCCGCATTGGTCCTCATTCCCATTTTCTCCAACAGGCGAGCACGATATGTACTGACCGTCTTCCCACTCAGACCCAGCAGTTCCGCAATCTCACTAACCGTCTTTCCCGATGCAATCAAGCGCATGACCTCAAACTCACGATCGGAAAGCAGCTCTTGAGGCGATGCGTCCACCTCCGCTTCGAAGTACACAACTAATCTCTCAGCGAGCCCTGCACTGACGTATTTCCCACCAGCCCTGATTTTCTCGATAGCACTAAATAGCTCGACTCTGGAACTATCTTTCGTGATGTAGCCCGATGCACCGGCTCTAAATGCACGTCTCGCATATTGCTCCTCCGAATGCATACTGAGGATCAAGACCGGAAGACGGGGCCGGATCTGCTTCAGCTCCTTCAAGACGTCTAGCCCGTTTTTCCCTCCCAGAGAAAGGTCGAGCACCACGACATCCCAATTCTGATCCGAGACTAACCGAAGCGCCTCGGCTGCCGTCCCCGCGTCACCGAGGACTGCGCCTGGCTGCGCATCGAAAAGGCTTTTAACACCGTCTCGCACGACTTCATGATCATCAACAACCAGAAGCCGAATCATTCTGTACCTTGAACATTGTCCATATCCGTGATAGGGATGCGCAGGGTAACAAGTGTTCCCTTTCCGTGTGCGGGAGTGATATCCAATTGCCCGCCCACCAGACGAGCGCGCTCTTGCATACCCAATATTCCCAGGGATGAGTGACTAGCTTTTTCGTCCACTCTGATGCCCTGTCCGTTGTCACGGACACTCAACACAAATTGTCCTAGCGACTGTTCCATCATGATCTCAACTGCCGTCGCGTGAGCGTGGCGTAGGATATTCGTTAAAGCTTCTTGAAGGATGCGAAACACAGCTGTCGATTGGTCGTGTCCCAAATTAGCGCGTTCGAGAAGCCAGTTGCAGTGACACACGATTCCCGTTCGAGTTTGAAACTGCTGTGCCTGCGATTCCACCGCTTCCAATAGCCCAAGATCGTCCAGAATAGTTGGCCGGAGCTCCGAGGCAATTCGTCTGACCGTACGGATAGTGCCGTCCGTTGCTTTCAACATCCCGTGTATCTTGTCGTATACCACCGGGAGTTGCGCCTGCGTGTCCGGATTAGAGAGTGCTTTTTCCAAACTCTCCAGGTCCCATTTCAGGCTAGTGAGCGAAGAGCCAAGCTCATCATGGATTTCGCGCGCAATACGGGCTCCTTCCTCCTCCCTGGCGAATTGAACGTTGGCAGACAGGGCACGTAGTCTCAGATTCAAGGTCATCAGCTCGTTCTCTGCGCATTGCCGTTGCTCCTCAATGCGTACTCGTTCAGTGATATCGCGGATCGCATGAATAATTAGCAGGCCTTCATCGGCTTGCAACGGGCTCAGGTTGATCTCCGCCGGGAAACGCGTGCCATCTCGCCGCCAGGCTGGCATTTCCCGATTCGCTACGGGCTGCCCACGAGCAACCTCCTTGGTGTCTCTACCTCCACAAGGGACGATCTGATAACTCCATTCCGGGAGAAGAACCCGAACGTTTCGGCCCAGTAGCTCCCGGCGCGAATAGCCAAATAGGGCCTCGGTCTTCGAGTTCACCATAGCAATCGCCCCGTCGATGCCGCAGATCACCAGCGAGTCTGGGGCGACTTCCAGGAGAGACCGAAACCGTTGTTCTGCTTTTCGGAGCACTTCGGCTTGTTGCTGCAACAAAATCGCGTCGTCCCGGAGCTCGTCGGACTTCCGGGCCAACTCGGCAAATACCGCCACTTTGCTTCGCAGAACTTCCGCCACGATCGGCTTGTACAGGAAATCCACCGCTCCCAACTCATAACCTCGGAATAGACGTTCATCACTATACGCCGTGAGAAATAAGATTGGCGTGCGACGGGATCGGGGGCGGCCGCGGATGAGTCGAGCTGCCTCGAAGCCGTCCATCTCTGGCATCCTCACATCGAGAAGAATGACGGCGAAGTCAGCCTGGAGGAGCTGCCGCAAGGCTTCTTTGCCTGAGTGAGCGACAAACACTTCTTCACCCAGCGGAGAGAGCGCTGCCTCTAAAGATAGTAGATTTTCTGGTGTGTCATCAACCAGCAAAATCTTTACTGGTTTCCTCGACGGCATCATATGTCTTCTCTAACGTCGCTAAGCGGGGCAGCACTTGTTCAAGTTACGCTCCAGATCCGCTCCAATTGGAGCCTGAACCTACGAATTGTTTCGGAACGCGTAGTCAGACGTCGCGGTATGGTCCTTGAGCGCTCGCTGTTTTGAAGACGTAAAGGTGCGGGCGATTTGGAGTGCAACAAAGGTAGGAAGCGGGATCGGTTGCAGCTTGGAAACCTCTCTTCATACTAGACGTTGTGATGCAGAATACATCGCCGTCTTACCAGGGCCGCCTATAGACCGACGGGAGTGGAGGTTGCTCCCGCGAATAGAGCCCGCGCGAGACGGGTAGGCGCAGTTACAAGCGTCCACGGCCGCGATGATGCTTTGGAGACGGCTTCTGGGCGGAACGCCTCGCGCGCACTTCTCCGGGAACGCAGCGAATACTCAAGCACGTTTTCGTATATACCGAGCGGTAGTTCTCCGACTTTCAACAACACATCTCTCGCTGAGAATGGCTCGTTTCACATGCGTGTTCGAGTTCACGTGCGGCTTCGGAGTTGGGACCGGTTCCTCACGTTTGAGCAGACTCGGCCGTCCTCCGACTCTGAGTCGCAGTCATCTCGGCTTCATAGAGGGCGTGTGCCGCGACAGAAACTCGCACACCAATTTTGTGGTGTTCCTGGGAAGTTTGGGCTCCATCACGGCACGTTCTCCCTACCGTTATAGCTGGCGCAGCCTCAATGCGCATAGTACCGAGGGTGCCATTTGCGTCCCACGTGTGCCGGACCCGGATGAACATTCCGGGACAATGACAATCAGCTGGCGGTGCCCTCATAACGGAACCAGGCTGCCCACAATCCTGCAGCATCTTGTAAGGAATAAGAGCAGGTCGCCTTTCGTAGTGCAGAGCAGTCAAGAATGTCGTTACGATTCCGGGAACGTTTTACGCAGAGGGAATGGTGAAATAGAAGGTGGAACCCTGGCCTGCTTCTGACTCCACCCAGATACGTCCGCCTGAACGTTCGACAATCTTCTTGCAGATAGCAAGGCCAATCCCGGAGCCCGGTATTTCCGGGCCATGTAGCCGTTTCAGAGGTGCGAAGATCTCGTCTCGCCTTTCAGGCGCAATTCCAAGACCGTTGTCCGATATCGAGAAGAGCCAACCATAATATTGTGTTACGGCTCGAATAGTGATTTCTGGGCGGCGGGTACTGCGATACTTCAAAGCGTTTCCGATCAGATTTTGAAAGAGCTGAAAAAGCTGTGACGCATCCGCTTTGATAAGCGGGAGCGTTTCGCAGATTACTTCCGCTGCACTTTGCTCTAAATCGGTTTTCAGATTCGCAAGTGCCGCTTGCACGATCTCCTGAACCGGAACAAGTTTAAGGGCCGAATTCGGCTCGCCGGTTTCTGCGTATCTTAGCAATGCTTGAACCAATTGGTGCATTTGTCCAGCCGCGTTGACAATGTGGTGGATGAACTGGTCTGCCGTCTCATCTAATTGGCCCTCGTAGCGCTTAGCTAGGAACTGGACGGAGTTCCTGATATTTCGCAAAGGTCCTTGCAGGTCGTGGGCGGCAATCGACGAAAACTGTCCCAGTTCTTCGTTCCGATGCCGTAGTTCGTTCTCCATTTGCTTGCGCTGAGTAATATCTTCGATGATGGCCAAGTTATAGAGCGGCTCACCATTGCGATCACGGATTAAGGCAATGTGGACGCTAGCCCAAACGATTCTGCCGTTCGTGGCAAGGTACCGCTTCTCGAAGTGAGGGCGCGGTAGTTCTCCCTGAAATACTCGCCAGGCATCGTCAACCCCAGCGCTGGTACCTCTGGATGCGAAACTTGTGCGACTGTCAAATGCCCGAACTCTTGTCCCTCATAACCGAGCATCTGGGCGAACGCTCGATTGACACGGACATAGCGATCCTCACCTGGCCGGTAGAAAATCTTACCAATCGGACTTTCTTCAAACACCTTGCGAAAACGCTCTTCACTCTCAAGCAGGGCCGCTTCGGCCACTTTCCGCCCAGTGATGTCACTGTCGACTTCGATGACAGCAGGCATGGCGCTGGCATCATCAGGATGCAATACCCAGTGACTCGCTACGGCAATGTCACGCCCATCTTTTGAGCGATGCTTGAGCTCTCCCTCCCGTTGACCATTGATTCGTAGCGTTTCGTGTATTTCTTCGACAGGCTCAGCAAATTCAGTACGCAGCAACTCGTCGGAAATAGCCCCGACGGCCTCCTTAGCCGTCCAGCCATACAGTTCCTCAGCTCCGCGCGTCCAGACCCGAATCGCTCCACTCAGATCGCGAATGATCGTATGCGTTACGTCCAGGGCATGAGCGAGTTCTCTATGGCCTCTTAGTTCAATCATCTGTCGCTCCGCCCGCTTACGCTCTGTGATGTCGCGGATCGCGGTAGTCACGAGTACACCCTCGTCCGCTTGCAACAGACTTGTGGTTGTTTCGGCAGGGAATGGCTCGCCGTTCATACGAACGGCGACACACTCTCTTTCGGCTCCGCAACCCGGGCGCGCGAGACCACTCTGGTCCCGGATTGGGGGCGTTTGATAGCTCCAATCTGGCAGAAGACGTTGGATCCGGTTTCCGACGATCTGCCGGCGCTCGGCTCCAAAGACCGCTTCGGCACAGGAATTTACGAGTAAGATCTCGCCTTCTGCGCGACAAATGATCATAGGGTCGGGCGCAGCTTCCAGCAAGGACCGGAACTTCTGCTCGGCTTTCTGCAGCACGCCCGCATGCTCGGATAAGGCTTGAGTCTGCGCGCGCAAGAGTGCTGCATTTCGACTCAACTCCACGAACACTGCTACCTTCGATCGCAGTATCTGCGGAATAATTGGCGTAAACAAAATCTACCGCCCCGAGATCGTAACCGCGAAGCAACTGTGCGTCTGTCTTGTACTTACTTAAAAAGAGAACCGGGGTGTGACGACTCCTGGGCCGGCTGCGGATCATCTGTGCAGTTTCAAAGCCGTCCATTCCTGGCATTCTGACGTCTAGCAATACGGCCGCGAAGTCGTTATGTAAAAGGTAGCGCAATGCTTCGGTTCCGGAGTGGGCGAAGACTATTTCCTCGTCCAAGCTGTGCAGCACTGCCTCGAGCGCAACGAGGTTTTCTGGTGTATCGTCAACGAGAAGAATCTTGACCTTCTCAATAGACAACCCACGGTTTAGCACTCCGAGACTTTCCGCCGCATCCTGTGGTGTCATGCTCCTGCCTCCAAGGCGCTCCTGATGCCATCTGAGCGGCGGCTCAGGCTCACACGCATCAATGAGAATAATTGACGCACGTCAACAGGTTTAGCGATGTATTCTGAGGCACCAGCCGCGATGCATTTCTCGCGATCTCCCTTCATTGCTTTGGCGGTTACGGCGATGATCGGCAAATCCTGGAATTCCGGCAGTTGCCGAATCGCACCAATGGTTTTATAGCCATCCATTTCCGGCATCATGATGTCCATCAAGACGACGTCAACTGTGGTTGTTTTCTTTAGAAGTTCTATGCCTGCGTGACCACTTTCTGCATGCAGCACGCTCAGGTGATGTTGTTCGAGAACGCTCGTCAGAGCGAAGATAGTTCGCACATCATCGTCAACGATCAGGACTTTTGTTCCAGCCAGGCTCGCTTCCGGTCGCTCCACTTGGGCCATGAGTTTTCGTTGCACATCCGGCAAATCCGCTTCGCGCCGGTGCAGTAGTAGGGTTGCCTCATAGACGAGGCGCTCAGGCGAGCGCGCCAGCCTGACAACACTTCGACGAGACAGGCTTGAGAGATGCAGGGCTTCAGGGTCGACGGCTTCTCCGCTTCCGTACAGTACGACGGACGGAGACTGAGATCCGGTGTCTTTCTCAATTTGCTCCACCAGATCTGTAATGACCATATCGATGAAAGGAAGGTCGATGATGATCATGTCAGTAGGGACTCGCCGGATGAGCTCTACGGCCTCAGCACAGGAGGCCGAAGCCATGATCTCAATGTCAGCACCGCCCAGAAGCGACCGCAATTGTTCGCGGCGATCCTGATCGACACTAACCACTAGCAACGCCTTCTCCCTCGCCATCGCAGAGTGTTCGACTACGGCGAACGCCTCAACCAGAGATTCCCGCCTGACGGGCTTCTCAATGATGGTAATGGCGCCTAGCGTTAGGGCTAAACGGCGATTTTCATCTGCGGTCATTACGTGAACGGGTACGTGACGCGTCTCCGGATCGTGTTTCAGCCCGTCAAGTACACTCCAGGCGGTCACATCAAATAAGCCGTCGTCCAGAATGATTGCGCTAGGCTTACACTCACGGGCAAGTGACAACCCTGTTCTCCCATGGAGAGCGATTATCGCCTTCAGATTCCGATCGTGTGCCAGCTCGAGCAAAGTACGCCCAAACTTAGGGTCATTGTCGATGATGAGCAAAAGACGATCATCCGGAGAAATCGCATCACGATCGTCTTCGATAGACTCCTCCAGTGCCGTGTCTGCTGAACGCATCGTAACCACAGAATCCAACGGGAGCTTCTCGCCGCTCGATTGTGCGTCGGCGTCAGTTCCACGGTCGGGCAAAAAGACGGGATCAATCTGTTCAGGCTTTAAGCTGGTTGGGAGGTACGAATCCGGCAGGTACAGCGTAAATGTACTGCCCACCCCAGGCTCGCTCGTTAAGTGAATCTCTCCCCCGAGCAAACGTGCAATCTCCCGGCTGATCGAGAGACCAAGTCCCGTCCCACCGTACTTCCGACTGGTGGTTCCATCCGATTGCTGGAATGCTTCGAAGATGAGCCGCTGCTTGTCCCGAGAAATACCAATCCCCGTATCACTTACAGAGAACGCTACCACCGACTTAGCCGCACTGAGGACCGGATGTTCCGTCCTCCAGCCGCTCGGTGCACGCTCAATGCGAAGATTTACCGTTCCGCGCTCGGTGAATTTCAATGCATTTGACAGGAGATTCTTCAGGATTTGTTGAAGACGCTTGGCATCGGTGCGCAGTGCTTCCGTTAGCAAACTGCGGTTGACATGGACGCCCAACTCGAGGCCTCTTCCGTCGGCAACGTGTTTAAATGTTCGCGCACAGTAATCACGTAGATCGGCGAAGCGTACCTCTCCAATCTCGAGGTCCATTTTCCCGGATTCGATCTTGCTCAAGTCCAGGATGTCATTGATGAGGGCCAGCAAGTCAGTACCGGAGCTATGAATCGTTTCCGCATATTTGATCTGCCTGGGCGTGAGATTCTTCTCTGGATTGCTGGCGAGAGTCTCCGCAATCAATAAAACATTATTCAAAGGGGTACGAAGTTCGTGACTCATGTTGGCCAGGAATTCGGATTTATATTCAGATGTAGTGGCCAATTGCTCGGCCTTCTCTTCTAACGCCGCCTTAGCCTGTTCTACTTCCTGGTTCTTGGCTTCCACCTCTGTCTTTTGTTCCGCCAGCAGGTGTGCTTTCTCTTCCAGCTCCGCGTTCGTCGTCTGTAGTTGTTCCGCGAGCGCCTGGCTCTGCTTCAGCAGTTCTTCCGTTCGCATAGTTGCTGCGATCGTATTGAGCACAATTCCAAGGCTCTGTGTAATTTGGTCAAGAAGAGCGAGATCAATGTCGTTAAACGCCCCCAGAGAGGCTAGTTCGATCACAGCCTTAGCCTGACCTTCGAACAACACCGGCAGGACCACGATGGTTGCAGGCGCCGCTTCGCCCAAACTGGAGGCTATCTTTATGTAGTCTCTCGGTACGCTCGTGATCAGCATACGCCGCTTCTCGAGTGCACATTGTCCCACTACGCCCTGGCCCATCTTCACTTGCAAGGGGCCGATGCCGTCATCCGGCGCGTAACTCGCGAGTAACTTCAGAGTGTTATCTTCGTCAGCCACATACACCGTACCGCATTGTGCCTGTACAACCGGACTGAGCTCTGCTAGCAAGAGCTTAGCCACAGATGTCAGGTCTCTTTGGCCCTGCAGCATTCCAGTAAACTTTGCGATGTTGGTTTTCAGCCAATCCTGCTCCTGGTTCTGACGAGTCGTCCGCGCCAGAGTTCGTATCATTTCGTTGATGTTATCTTTCAGGGCGGCAACTTCACCTTTCGCTTCGACGGAAATTGTTCTGGTTAGATCACCGCTCGTCACCGCGTTGGCAACGTCTGCAATCGCCCGCACCTGACCTGTCAAATTGGCCGCAAGTTGGTTTACATTGTCGGTCAAGTCTCGCCATATGCCGGCTGCGCCCGGAACACGCGCTTGTCCGCCTAGCTTACCTTCAACACCAACTTCCCGGGCAACTGTGGTTACCTGATCCGCAAACGTGGCTAGTGTATCGATCATGTCATTGATCGTGTGTGCCAAGTCTGCGATCTCGCCTTTCGTCTCCAGAACAAGCTTGCGTTTCAGGTCGCCGTTGGCAACGCCTGTCACCACTTTGGCTATCCCGCGAACTTGTGTGGTAAGGTTCGCCGCCATGGAGTTGACGTTTTCAGTCAGATCTTTCCAAGTCCCAGCGACACCCTTCGCTTTGGCTTGCCCTCCCAGTTTGCCTTCGGTTCCGACCTCGCGAGCCACACGAGTTACTTCGGAGGCGAAGCTATTGAGCTGATCCACCATGGTATTAATGGTGTTCTTGAGTTCCAAAATCTCGCCTTGCACGTCCACCGTGATCTTGCGCGATAAATCGCCGTTTGCGACCGCCGTGGTGACTTGCGCAATATTGCGCACCTGATTGGTCAGATTCGACGCCATGTAATTGACGCTGTCGGTGAGATCCTTCCAAGTCCCAGCGACGCCAGGCACATAGGCTTGGCCTCCCAATTTCCCTTCTGTTCCAACTTCGCGAGCTACTCGAGTTACTTCCGAGGCAAAACCATTGAGCTGATCCACCATCCGGTTGATGGTGTTCTTTAGCTCTGAAATCTCACCCCGCACATCAACAGTAATCTTCCAGCTAAGATCGCCGTTTGCGACTGCCGTGGTGACCTGCGCGATATTGCGGACCTGATTGGTCAGGTTTGAGGCCATGGAATTGACGCTGTCAGTGAGATCTTTCCATGTCCCAGCTATGCCTCTTACCTCTGCCTGGCCGCCTAACTTCCCCTCTGTGCCGACTTCGCGTGCAACTCGCGTCACTTCGGACGCAAAGGAGCCGAGCTGGTCGACCATGGTGTTTACCGTGTTCTTCAGCTCCAAAATCTCCCCGTGCACATCTACGGTGATCTTCCGGCCGAGATCCCCTTTGGCCACAGCAGTCGTTACTTCAGCGATGTTACGTACCTGCGCGGTGAGATTGCCGGCCATCGAATTCACTGAATCCGTCAGATCCTTCCAGGTGCCCGCGACACCACGCACGTCTGCTTGTCCGCCTAGCTTTCCTTCAGTGCCTACCTCCCGGGCCACACGCGTGACCTCGGAGGCAAAGCTGTTGAGCTGATCGACCATGGTGTTGATCGTGTTTTTGAGCTCCTGAATTTCACCGCGTGCGTCGACTGTAATCTTGGTTGAAAGATCGCCCTTTGCTACCGCAGTTGTAACGCTGGCGATATTTCGAACTTGATTCGTCAAGTTGCCAGCCATCCAATTAACGCTCTCGGTGAGATCCTTCCAAGTGCCGGCGACGCCTTTGACTTCGGCTTGTCCGCCCAGCTTGCCCTCCGTGCCGACCTCGCGGGCCACGCGGGTGACTTCGGATGCGAACGAACTGAGTTGGTCCATCATCGTGTTGATGGTATTTGTCAGCTCCAGGATCTCGCCGCGAACATGGACCGTGATCTTACGGGAAAGGTCGCCTTTCGCCACGGCAGTGGTTACTTCGGCAATGTTGCGAACTTGCGCCGTCAGGTTGCTAGCCATCGAGTTGACTGAATCGGTAAGGTCCTTCCAAACGCCCGCAACGCCCCTG
>Ga0308175_100003463_pt1 | contig 10928 bp, 6 predicted proteins | sample PhyCR1_3_FD_203893 | JGI IMG/M metagenome (GOLD analysis project Ga0308175, IMG submission 203893) | Soil microbial communities from UC Gill Tract Community Farm, Albany, California, United States - DLSLS.C.R1 | ecosystem: Environmental > Terrestrial > Soil > Agricultural land | place: USA... | reverse complement strand
TCGAGGCCCAGCTTCCCGTCCATGACGACGGGCTCGAGGGCGCCGTTGGGATGGCGCAGGTTGACCACCAGTTCGGCGGCGCCGTCATGGCCGGCGGCGATCTCGGCCGACACGATCACGGGCTCGTCCGGCGCATCGGTCGTCATGCCCGCGGTGGTTCGACGAACACCACGTCGCTGCCCAGGATGAGGCCGGGCTGACGACGCAGGGCGAAGATGTGCAGGTTCCAGCTCCTGATCTTGTCCATGGCCGCGACCAGCGGCTCGCCGGGCAGGGCGCGGGCGGCCAGCTGCTCCAGGGTCTCTTCCGGTTCCGGGGTGGTAAAACGGCGTTGCGGCGACGGGGTCATGGGGCAAGCGTGCCCGCCGGCCGCAGCGTCAGTCCAGCGAAAATGGAACGCGTTACTGCTGCTGCTGGCGCTGCTGGTCGTAGGCGAGTGCGCTGGAGGCGGCGCGGCGCGCCGCAGGTCCGCGCTGGGCCGGCTGGGAGATGCGCAGGAATTCGGGCTCGCTGTACGCGGCCTTGGCGCGGCGGACGGTGACGCCGACCGCCAGTTCGCTCTCGGCCTCGCCCTTGTAGACGCCGCGGGACGGCGGGACGTCGGAGTAGTCGCGGCCGACCGCGCAAGCCACGTGGCGCTCACACGCCATGATGTTGTTGGTGGGGTCGAATCCCACCCAGCGCAGGGTCGGCAGGAACACCTCGACCCAGGCGTGGGTGGCGTCGGGGTCGCTGCGGTCGCCGCTCTTGCGGTCGGTGAAGAGGTAGCCGGAGACGTAGCGCGCCGGCACGCCCCAGCCGCGGCAGATCGCGATCATGACGTGGGCGAAGTCCTGGCAGACGCCCTTGCGGGCCTTCAGGACGTCGTCGATGGGGCTGTCGGCGCGGGTGACGCCGGCCTCGTAGCCGAAGCTCTCGTAGAGGCGGCTATTGAGCCGGCGGATGGCCGTCAGCGGGTCTTGCTGGGCGCGCAGCGTGTCGATCTTCTTCTCGCGGATGAACTTCGCCAGGCGATCGGTGGCGCCGGTGAAGCCGTGGGCGTGCAGGAAATCGAAGTGCTCGCCCTTCACGAAGTCGCTCTTCAGCCGGTCCCATTCGCCGCGGTCCAGCGCCTCCGGCACGGCCGGCGGGTCCTCGGTCTCGACGGCCGAGCGCGCGACGATGGTCAGGCGGTCGTGCGGGTGCGGGATGTCGAAGTGATAGACGGCGTTGCCGAAGCTGTCGGCATAGGAGAACAGCTGCGCGGCCGGGTCGACGTCGAGTTCGAAGCTGATCAGCCGCTGGTCGGTGCGCTTCTGCGGCTGCATCCAGACCTCCATCACGCTCTCGCGGACGGGCTCGTCGTACCGGTAGCGGGTGACGTGGCGGACTTCGAGGAGCAAGGGGTTGGCCTCAGGCGGGCAGGTGCTGTTCGAGGGGGTAGGCGACGAAGGTCTCGTAGATGGCGCGGTGGACGGCGGCGCACTCGTCCAGGACGGCGCCGAGGAAGGCGGTTGGGCCGCCGGCCTGGACCTCGTCGATCTGGGCGTACTGCAGGCGCGAGCGCAGGCGCCCGGCCAGACGGTCGGGCCCGGCCGCGCTCGCGGCCTCGACGTGGCGGCTGATGGAGGAGAGGTGCTCCTCGATGCGCGCCGTGCAGAAGCGCACCGAGCGCGGGAAGTCCTCGTCCAGCAGCAGGAATTCCAGGATGTACTGCGGCCGCATGTCGGCGGTGTAGACCCGCAGGTACGGCTCGAGCGCGCAGCCCATGCGCAGCAGGCCGGTGAGCGCGGCGTGGTCGTTCAGCACCCGCTTGCGCCCATCGCCGAAGCAGACCTCCAGCAGGGCCCCGATCAGCTGGGCGCGCTCGAGGTAGACGCCCAGCAGCAGGAAGCGCCAGCCCTCGCCGTGGCTCATGGTGGCGTCGGCCGCACCCTTGAACAGGTGCAGGTCGGCCACCGTCTCGTGCAGGAAGGCCTGGCTGCCTTCGGAAAACGTGCGCGCGGCCTTAGGGTCGCGCAGGCGCAGATGCAGGAGGTTCAGCCGCTCCCAGGTCTCGGTGGTGATCTGGTCGCGCACCTGGCGCGCGTTCTCGCGGGCGCGGGCCAGCGAGGTGGCGACCGAGCCCGGGTCCTCCTGGTCGAACACCAGGGCCTTGGCCGCGTCGAACGGGCGCGCGGCCCTGTCGGGATCGCCGACGGCGGTCAGCGCGATGCGGGCGATCTGGGCGGCGGATTCCGAGCGGTCCAGGGTGGCGGTCAGCATCACGTCGGAGAGGCGGCAGACGTGCTCGGCCCGCTCCACGTAGCGGCCGATCCAGTAGAGGCTGTCGGCGACCCGCGCGAGCATCATGGGCGTGGCCTCTCGCCGTCGAGGACCCAGGTGTCCTTCGATCCGCCGCCCTGGCTCGAGTTGACCACCAGAGAGCCGCGCCGCAGGGCCACGCGGGTCAGCGCGCCCGGCGTGACCACGATCTTCTCGCCGCAGAGGATGAAGGGGCGCAGGTCGACGTGGCGCGCCTCGATCTGGTGATCGACGAGGCAGGGCGCGGTGGAGAGCTGGACGGTCGGCTGGGCGATGTAGTTGCCGGGGTCGGCCCGGAGAGCGTCGGCGAACTCGGCCTGCTGGGCCTTGGTGGCGTGCGGGCCCACCAGCATGCCGTAGCCGCCGGACGCGCCGACGGCCTTGACCACCAGCTTGTCGAGGTTGGCCAGCACGTGGCTGAGCTGGGCGGGCTCGCGGCAGAGGTAGGTCTCGATGTTGGGCAGGATCACGTCCTCGCCCAGGTAGTAGCGGACGATCTCGGGCACGTAGGCGTAGACCGCCTTGTCGTCGGCCACGCCGGTGCCAGGGGCGTTGCAGAGCACGACATTGCCGGCGCGGTAGGCGTTGAAGAGGCCCGCGGCGCCCAACCCGGAGTCTCGCCGGAAGGTGAGGGGATCGATGAAGTCGTCGTCCACCCGGCGGTAGATCACGTCGATCCGGCGCAGGCCCGTGGTGGTGCGCATGTAGACCATGTTGTCGTGGACCACGAGGTCGCGGCCCTCGACCAAGGGAACGCCCATCAGCCGGGCCAGGTAGGCGTGCTCGAAGTAGGCGGAGTTGTAGACGCCGGGCGTCAGCACCACGACCTGCGGGTTCGGCCGCCAGTCGGCCGCCATGCTCTTCAGCGTGGTCAGGAGCAGGTCGGGATAGCGCTCGATCGGCCGCACGCCCGCGCCGCGGAATGTGCCCGGGAAGACGCGCTTGGCGGCCTCGCGATTGGCCAGCATGTAGGAGACGCCGGAGGGGACGCGCAGGTTGTCCTCGAGCACCGCGAAGGCCCCGTCCGGCTGGCGGATCAGGTCCGAGCCGCAGACGTTGGCGTAGGCACCGTGCGGCACGTAGAGGTTCTGCATCTCGCGCCGGTAGGACGGCGTGGTCAGCACCAGTTCGCGCGGCACGACCCCGTCCATCAGGATCTGCTGGGCCGAATAGATGTCGGCCAGGAACATGTTCAGCGCCTTCAGGCGCTGCATCAGGCCCTTCTCGATGGTGGACCACTCCTCCGAGGGGATAATCCGCGGCAGGAGATCGGTGGGGATGATGCGTTCTGTGGTGCTCTCGGCGCCGTAGACGGTGAAGGTGATCCCTTGCAGCAGGAAGAACCGCTCCAGGGTCTTCTGCCGCTCGCTGAGCTCGTCGGGGGAAAGGGTCGCGATGCGCCTCGACAGCGCAGAGTAGTGGGGCCGAACCGCGCCGCGCGCGGTCTTCATCTCGTCATAGGGCGCGGCCGCCGCGGGCGCCTTCGCCGACCCGGCCCGTTCCGCCTTTGCCACGCCCAACTCGACCACCTCTGCCGCCCCTCGCCACCCGACCCTAGGGCGCTTAGGCGGTCTCAGGAAGTCCGGCGCGGGGAAACCGTGCGCGGCGCGGGCGGACCGGCGGACTGCCCAGCGATTGGGCGCCCGCCGGCCGCGGCTAGTGGGTGATCCAGTCCGCGCCGGTGAACGCGCCGGGCGCGACGTGGTCGACGTGCAGGAAGTAGGTCCCGCCGATCAGCACCTTGGTCCCGCCGGCGCCGTCGGAGAGCAGCGTCAGCCTGTGGTCGGCGACCGGATCGGCGCCCGTGTAGCCGGAACCCTGAAACACGCCCCGGAGGTCGATGACGTCCTGGCCGTGGACGAAGTCGGTGATCTCGGCCGGCGACCACGGGGTGCGGGCGAAGGCGAAGTGGTCGGCGCCGGCGCCGCCGGTCATGGTGTCGGAGCCCTGGCCGGCGTTGAGAGTATCCGCGCCCGCGCCGCCGGTCATCACACTGCCGGGGAAGTTGGTGGCCGAGGTGAGGACCTGGCCGCCGCTCGCCGGAGGCGGCGGAGAGACCGCGGAGGAGCCACCGAACACCTGGGCCGAGGTCAGGCCGTTGGGCGACACGCCTTCGAGGTCGGCGACGTAGTCGGGCCAGGGGTGGGCCGATCCGGCCCCGTCGGGGTCGATCAGCACCGCTGTCCCGCCGTGGCCGTCGGAGACGAACATCGCGTGATGAGAACCGATCGGGTCGGAGCCGGTGTACCCGTCGACATAGAGGCCGGAGACGTCGAGCCTGTCGACGCCGGGCTGGAAGTCGGTGATGTGGCTGGGGTTCCAGGGGGTTGTCCCGAACCGGAAGACGTCGGCGCCCGCGCCGCCGGTCATCGTCTCGTTGCCCTGGTGGCTGACCAGGGTGTCGTTGCCCGACCCTCCGACCAGGGTCGAGCCGAAGCCCGGCGAGGTGATCACCTGACCGCCCGACGGCGGTGGCGGCGGAGAGGCCGGCGGCGGCGGCGGCGAGGCGGGCGGCGGCGGGGGGCTGGCGGGCGGCGGCGGACTGGCAGAGGAGCCCAGCGCATAGGCATGGACGTAGTCGATCTGCATGTTCGCCGGGAACGGCGTCGTGGCGTCCGGCGAACCCGGCCAGTTACCCCCGACCGCCAGGTTCACGATCAGGTGCATCGGAGAGTTCATGTCGGCCGGGGTGGCGGTCTGCCAGACCGGGGTGCCGTCGACGTAGTAGGTCAGGTTCTGCGCCGTCCACATCAGCCCGTAGGTATGGAAGCCGGTGGCGTAGGGATTGAAGCTGGCGTTGCCCAGCGCCGGCTCGATCGGGCTGTGGACGGCGTTGTAGGCGGTCTTGGTGTCGCTCCCCAGGCCCTCCAGGACGTCGATCTCCTTGTTCTGCGGCCCCAGCAGCCAGAAGGCCGGCCACAGGCCCTGGCCCTGCGGCAGCTCGGCGCGCATCTCGAAGTAGCCGTAGGTCTGGGTGAAGTTCGATTCCAGCATCCCGGAGGAGTAGTGGTAGCCCCACATCTGCGCCGACTGGGCCGCGGTTACGGGGTTGGCGGAGATCGTCAGGACGCCGTTGTTGAAGCTGAAGGGGTTCAGGCCGAGCGGCTGGGAGCCCGTGCCCTTGAAGCTGGCGTCGGTGTAGATTTCCTGCTCGGCGTTGTTGGTCAGCGTGTAGCTGCTCAGGCCGCCGTAGCCGAAGTTGGTCTGCCAGTTCGCGCCGATGGTGGCGGCGCTGTTGAAGTCCTCGGAGAACGTCTGGGCGCCCAGGGACGCGGTGTTGAGCGGCAGCTGGAAGTCCTTGGCCTGGAACTGGCCGACCGTGCTGTTGCGGAACAGGATCATCGTCCCGCCGTCGTTCAGCACCACGTCGGCGCCGCGCTGGCTCATCGCCTGCTGGACCGCGCCGAAGCTGGTCAGGGGGCCGCCGATCAGGCGGACGGTGTCGGAGTTCTCGGTGAAGTTCTGGATGACCTTGTCGCCCTCGCCCTGGGCGATGATGAAGGTCGTGTGCTGCCCGTCCCCCACGAAGACGTCGCCGCCGGTTCCGCCGTAGAGCAGGTTGTTCTGGGCGTCGGCGGTGATGATGTTGTTCCCTGCGTTGCCGGACGCGTACTGGCCGTCGCCGAAGACGATCAGGTTGGGGACGCCGGAGGGAAGGACGTACGACTGCCAGATCTTCACGGTGTCCTGGCCGGGCGCGAGGGACACCGGCGTCGAAGGGGTGGAGAGCCAGTCGTAGCTGGCATCGTTCTCGTTCAGCCACACGCCGGCGTAGTTCTGGTAGCCCATCGGCAACCTCCCTGCAGACTTCCGAGTTGTGTGGGGTCTGACGGACGGCCGGATGGCCGCGCGGCGCTACCCCCTGGCCTTTTGCGCCGTAGGGGAGTGCGAATGTTGCTGCAACGAATTACTGTTGCTCAGCTTTGCTTTTTCAGTCGATGTGCATCGAGAGACGTGACGGGCTGTCGCAGCTCGGCTGTAACGCCACATTCCAGTCAATATAACGCGATCAGATACGTCAAATAGGTGAAGCTTGTTTACTTGACTGTGCTTAGCTTGGTCGGCGTCGCTTGGCGCGACGCGGCGTGAATCGCCGCAGGGCGAAGCTTTCGGATCTCCTGCCTGCACAACGGTGACAGGCGCCGCGGGGCTCGCTAAACCCGGTGAAGGGGCGCGCGAGGGAATCGAGGCTTGGCTCGTGCTGTCTTTGCGATCGCGTTCTGCGTGGCCGTGTGCGCCCAGGCGGCCCCCGCCGCCGCGGAGGCGCGGGCGCAGGTCGAGGGCCAGCTCGAGCCTGACCTGAGGGCCGCGATCGTGCGCGCGATCGGCGAGACCGACCGGCCCGTCGACAACCGCTTCGAGGCCCGCCGGCGCGCCCGTAGCGCCGCCGAGGACGCCATCGCGGTGCTGCGTTCCGAAGGCTACTACGCCTACGAGGTCGAACCCGACGTGGGCGAGGGCGACACGCCGAAGGCGCTGGTGCGCATCAAGCCCGGGCCGCGTTTCCTGCTGGGCCCCGCGCGGGTCGACTGGGTGGGCGCGCCGCCGGATCCGCCATCGGCGGCGACAGCCACATTGGCGCTGGCGCTGCCGCCGGGCGCGCCGGGCCGGGCGGCCGAAGTGGTGAGCGGCGAAGGGCGGATCGTGGCCGCCCTGCAGAAGCTGGGCTACGCCGACGCCAAGGCCGAGCCGCGGCAGGTGGTGGTGGACCACGCAACCCATACCGTCTCGCCCGACTACAAGATCAGCGCAGGGCCGGTGGCGCGGCTGGATGGCATCCGGCTGACGACCAACGGCAAGACCCAGGCCGCCTGGCTGCAGAAGCTCGCGCCCTGGAAGCCCGGCGACGCCTACAAGCCCGACGACGTGGCCGAGCTTGAGCGGCGGCTGCTCGACACCAGCGTCTACGAGTCCGTCACGGTGGCGCTGGCGCCGGCGGATCAGCTGACCCCGGATGGGTTGCGGCCCGTGGTGGTGAGCCTGGCCGAGCGCAAGAAGCGCACCATCGAGGTCGGGGCCAGCTACGGCACCACCGAGGGCGTCGGCGGCGACGTGAAGTGGACCCACTACAACCTGCTGGGCCGGGCCGACACGTTCTCGATCCTGGCCCGCGGCGGCAAGCTGGACACGCGCCTGCAGCTGGACCTGTCGCTGCCGCACTGGCGCGAGCCGCAGCAGACGCTGGCGCTGCGCACAGCCTTCTACCGCAGTGCGACGCCGGCCTACGACCAGCAAGGTGCGACGGTCAGCGCCGACGTCACCCACCGCTGGGGCAAGGATGTGATCTTCGGCCTGGGCGGGACCTATTTCACCTGGGGCGGCTCGCTGGATGTCAGCCGCACCAGCGAGGTGCGGATCGGCTCGCTGACGACCCTGGGCCAGAACGTGGTCACCCTGGCCGGCCTGGCCGACATGTCGCTGGACCGCTCGAACGACCCGCTGGACCCGCGGCGCGGCTGGCGACTGACCGCGCGGGCCGAGCCCACGGTCGAGACGGGCGGCGGCCTTACACTGCCCTACCTCAAGGTTCTCGGGCAGGTGACCGGTTACCTGCCGTTCGATTCCGACGGCCGCACGGTGCTGGCAGCGCGGCTGAAGGTGGGCAGCATCCTGAACGGCACGGTGGGCGACATCCCCGCGCCACAACGGTTCTATTCCGGCGGCGGCGGCTCGGTGCGCGGCTTCGGCTACCAGGAAGTCGGACCCCGCCTGGCGGACAACACGCCGGAGGGCGGCCTGTCGCTGGTGGAGACCTCGATCGAGCTGCGCCACAAGCTCAGCAACGACTGGGGCGTCGTGGGCTTCGTCGACGCCGGGACCATCGGCAAGGGCAACGGGCCGTCGTTCGCCGATCTGTCGATCGGGGCTGGGATCGGCGTGCGCTACAACCTCGGCTTCGGACCGCTGCGGATCGATGTCGCGACACCGGTGACCGGCCGCCACGGCCAGGCGCCCGTGCAGATCTACGTGAGCCTGGGGCAGGCGTTTTGAGCGACCACGAGCCCCACCCGCACCTGGACCTCCAGCAAGCGATTGACGCGATCCCCGAGCCGGTGCGGCGGGAAGGTTGGAAGGTCGCCCTGGCCGTCGCCGCCGGCGTGCTCGGCGCGCTGGTCCTGGTCCTGGCGGGCGCGCGTTACGGGGTGCTGCTGCCGCAGGGCCGGTTCCTGATCGAGGCGGCGGCCAACGGCCTGAAGATCGGCCGCTTCGGGCGGCTGAACGTGGAGGGCATCTCCGGCGACATCTGGCGCGACGTGCGGGTGCGAAAGCTGACCATCAGCGACGAGAAGGGCGTCTGGCTGGAAGCCGACAACGCCCATATGCAGTGGCGCTACCTGGACCTCCTGGGCCGGCACTTCCACGCCGACCTCGTGGAGGCGCAGCTGGTCCGCCTGGAGCGGCGTCCGACGCTTTCGGCCAAAGGCGCCGACACGGGCCTTCCGGTCTCGTTCCACGTCGGCCGCGCGCGGGCGCGGGTCGAGCTGGAGCCGGGGTTCAGCTACGAGCGCGGGGCCTATGGCGTCGGCCTGAACCTGGACATGGCGCGCAGCGGCGACATGCGCGGCCATGTGCGCGCGCAGAGCGCGCTGAGGCGCGGCGACCACCTGGACCTGGACTTCGACGTCGGCAAGAAGCGGCCGCTCCTGATCCGCGCCGACGCGCAGGAGGCGATGGGCGGGGCGCTGGCCGGCGCGCTGGGCCTGCCCTCGCGCCAGCCGTTCCGCCTGCGGGTGTCGGCGGACGGCAAGATGTCGGCGGGCAGGTTCACGGCGGTGGCGAGCTCCGGCGCGGCGGAGCCGCTGCGGGCGTCCGGCGCCTGGAGCCCTGCGGGCGGCGATGCGCGGGGCCGCATCAGCCTGACCGCGTCGACGCTGACCGCGCCCTGGGCCCGGCGGCTGGGGCCGGAGGCGAGCTTCGTCGTGGTCGGCCGTCAGGCGGGGCCGCAGCTCTACGCGCTGGAGGCGCGGCTGGCGTCGGAGAACCTGCGCCTGCGGCTGCACGGCCTGGGCGACCTAGGGCGGCGGACGCTGGGGCCGCAGGGCGTGGCGCTCGAGGCGCAGGCGGGGGCGTTGTCGCGGATCGTCGACGTTGCGCAGATGGGCCAGGCCGGCGTGGTCGGGAGGGTCACCCAGGCGGGCCAGGGGTGGCGTCTCGAGGGGACCGCGGCGGTGCAGGACGTGAGCTATGGCGGCTACGCCCTGGGCCGGACCGCCGGACCGCTGCAGGTCACCGAACGCGCGGGCCAGTGGGACATCAAGACGACCCTGGCCGGCTCAGGCGGTCGCGGCGCGGGCTACCTGGCCGCGGCGCTCGGCGGGTCGCCAAAGGCGGTATTCGACGGCTCGCGGCTGGCGGACGGGCGCCTGCTGATGCGTACGCTCTCGATCACCGGCTACGGGCTGAAGCTCGAGGCGCAGGGCGCGCGCAACCTGCTGGGCGAGCTCACCTTCAAGGGCAAGGCGGCGGTCACCAACCTGGCGGCGGCGCGCGCGGGCGCGGCGGGATCGGCCGAGGCGACGTGGTCGGCGGCGCAGGGGCGCGCTGGCCAGCCGTGGACCTTGGCGATCGACGTGCGCGGCGACCGGTTCGCCGCCGGCTATCCGGAGCTCGACCGCCTGCTGGGCGCCAAGCCGGCGCTGAGCGCGCGGGCCAACCTGCAGGGCCGCCGGCTGGCCGTGGGCGAGGCGACGCTGGTCGGCGCGGCGATGAAGGCCAGCACGGCCGGCGTCCTGGAGGCGGACGGGACGCTGAAGTTCAAGCTGGACTGGACCGCGGAGGGGCCGTTCCACGCCGGCCCGCTCGAGATCAGCGGCCGGGCGAAGGGCGCGGGCGACATCACCGGCGCGCTGTCGGCGCCCAGGGCCGATCTCACCGCCGACCTGGCCGCCATCGACGTGCCAGACCTACCGCTGAAGGATGCCCACGTGGTGTTGAGCTTCGTCGAGAAGCCCGACGGGTCCAGCGGGATGGCGGCGCTGACCGCGTCCAGCGCCTACGGCCCGGCCCGCGCGCGCAGCGACTTCCGCTTCCCGGCCGGCGGCGTCGACCTGACCGGGCTCTCCGTCGATGCGGGCGGGGTGAAGGCGACCGGTGCGCTATCCCTGCGCGCGAGGGCGCCGTCGGCGGCGGACCTGGAGGTGGCGGTCACCCAGGGCGCGTTCCTCGACGCGGGCCGGGTGGCTGGGACCGTGAAGATCGCCGAGGCGGCCGGAGGGGCGCGCGGATCGCTGAACCTGGCCGCCGAGAACGCCCGCGCGCGGGGCTCGACGATCCTGGTGCGCAGCGCGCGGCTGACGGCGGATGGGCCGATATCGCGGCTGGCCTATTCGGCACAGGCGGACGGGACCTCGGACGGTGGCAAATGGAGCCTGACCGGGCGCGGGCAGCTGGCCGAGGCCAAGCCGGGCTATGCGGCGAGCTTCGACGGCATGGGCAAGCTGGGCGGACGCGACCTGCACACCGTGGAGACCGCGCAGATCCGGTTCGGCGGCCCGGAGAAGAGTGCACGGCTGCGGCTGGCGGCCTCGGACGGGGCGCGGGTCGACCTGGACGGACGGCTGTCGGACGCCGGGGCGGATGTGCGCGCCCAGGTTACGGGCCTTGGCCTCGGCCTGATCAACGAGGACCTGGCCGGGCGCACCGAC
>Ga0308175_100003462_pt1 | contig 10928 bp, 8 predicted proteins | sample PhyCR1_3_FD_203893 | JGI IMG/M metagenome (GOLD analysis project Ga0308175, IMG submission 203893) | Soil microbial communities from UC Gill Tract Community Farm, Albany, California, United States - DLSLS.C.R1 | ecosystem: Environmental > Terrestrial > Soil > Agricultural land | place: USA... | reverse complement strand
CCGTGATCACGAAGCTGAGCGTGGCCCCGGCGACCGAGCCCCACATGATCGGCACACCGCTCTTCACCGACCCGTCCGCGTTCACCACGCACGGGTCCTTCAGGCAGGAGCTGTAGTGATCCAGGTTCTTCGTGCCGATCGCCCCGACCAGCGGGCTGATGAGCCCCTTCACCACCGAGTTGACGATGTTCGTGAAGGCGGCGCCGATCACCACCGCGACTGCCAGGTCGACGACGTTCCCGCGCATCAGGAAGGCCTTGAAGCCCTGCCAGACGGTGGATTCCTTCTTCTCGATCACCTCGGGGGCACTCCTCACGTGCACAGGACGCGGAACGAAACGCTCCGCAACCTACGGCACGGTGGGGTCCCCGTGTCCAATTCCGCAGCTTGTCCCAATGTCGGGAGAACAGACTGAAGGCGCAGTGGGCCGCGTGGCTCAGCACAGCGTCACCGCCAGCCGTGCCGTGGCGCTCGCGCCGACGAGCCCCGCCGCGACGGCTCGCGGCACCGACAGCACGACCAGGGCCCCGCTCTCGGCCGCCCCCGTCAGGGGCTCGGGTACCTTCGTCACCCGCGCGCCGCGCACGAGCACCCGGGCGGCGCCCCCGGCCGACGCGTCCTCGGCGGCGATGACGTCGACCCGGTCACCGGGCCGCAGCAGCCGCACGGTGGCGGCGTCCGCGATCCGCACCGGCGCCGTCACCAGGTCCGCCGCCCGAGGGGCTCGCACGGGACGCGTGACCGGATGCCCGCGGGTCCGGTCGGCCCGGTGCGGCTCGCCCGCCGTCCGGGGACCTGCCGCCACCAGCGCGGCCGCGGTCACGACGAGGCCGGCCGCGAGGGCCCGCCCACGTCGCCGTACCAGCCGCTCCAGCCCGCACCGCCCGCCGCGCACCCGCACCGGGGCGAAGGGCGGCACTTCACAGGTCGCCGGCGCGTCGGTGCCCAACGGGAGGGGCAGCCGGACGACCGGCGGCGCGGGGGAGCGCGGGCGTGGGGAAGAGGGGGTGGAAGGAGCGGGGTACGACGAGGCCAGAGCCATGGGAATCACCGCCGGCGACGAGGGAATTCGGCTTGCGGTGCCACGATGACGCCTCGAGCCGGACCCCGCCGGCGCCGGTGGACGGCCGGCGAATTGTGGACAACTCGCCCACCCGAAGGGGTGATTGCCCAGGGGTGTCCCAGCCCGCCGGGCCCCGCCCCTCAGCTCACGGCAGGTCGAAGCCCGGGTTCATCCCGCCCAGCGCGTTCACGCACAGGCAGTCCCGCGCCCCGGTCTCCGGCAGCGCCGCCACCGCGTCGAACAGCACTTCCCGCAGCCGGTCCACGTTGGCCGCGAACACCTCGAGCACCTCCTCGTGCGAGACGCCCTCGCCGCTCTCCGCGCCCGCGTCCAGGTCGGTGACCAGGGTCAGCGACGTGTAGCAGAGCTCCAGTTCACGGGCGAGCGCCGCCTCGGGATGGCCGGTCATGCCCACCACCGACCAGCCCTGCGCCTGGTGCCACAGCGACTCGGCGCGGGTCGAGAAGCGCGGCCCCTCGACCACGACCAGCGTGCCGCCGTCCACCGGCTCCCAGTCCCGGCCGCGCGCCGCCTTGAGCGCGGCGGCCCGCCCGGTGGGGCAGTACGGATCGGCCATGGACACGTGCACCACGTCGGGCACCGTGCCGTCGGGCAGCGGCAGCCCGTCGAAGAAGGTCTGCGTCCTGGACTTAGTACGGTCGACGAACTGGTCCGGCACGAGCAGGGTGCCCGGTCCGTACTCGGGGCGCAGCCCGCCCACCGCGCAGGGGCCGAGCACCTGGCGGACGCCGACCGAGCGCAGCGCCCAGAGGTTGGCCCGGTAGTTGATGCGGTGCGGCGGCAGATGGTGGCCGCGGCCGTGCCGGGGCAGGAAGGCGACCCGCCGGCCGGCCAGCTCACCGAGGAAGAGGGAGTCGCTGGGCTGCCCGTAGGGGGTGTCCACCTGGACCTCGGTCACGTCCTCGAGGAACGAGTAGAAGCCCGAGCCGCCGATTACGCCGATCGCTGCGTTCGCCATGACGAGCAGATTAGCTGCCCGGGACGGGGCGGTGGAGCCGGTGCCGGGGTACACCGAAGGCCCCGCCGTCGCAGGACGGCAGGGCCCGGGGAGCGGGGGCTCAGGCTGCGGAGGTGCTGGTGGACCCGGACGACGACGTCGTCGAGGACGACGAGGACGCCGACGAGGACGACTTCGCGTCGGACGAGGAGCCGGCCGGCGACGAGCCGGACGGCTTCGAGGCCGGGCTGCTGCTCGACGAGGAGCCGCGGGAATCGTTGCGGTAGAAGCCGGAGCCCTTGAAGACGATGCCGACGGCGGAGAACACCTTCTTCAGGCGGCCACCGCAGCCGGGGCACTCGGTCAGGGCGTCGTCGGTGAACTTCTGCACCGCCTCGAGGCCCTCGCCGCACTCGGTGCACTGGTACTGGTAGGTCGGCACTGTCTTCCTCCTGGCACTCTCACTCGATGAGTGCTAACGACGGTCCATAGTGACGTATTCCCGGGGATCAGTCCACCGTGACGGGGACGCGGTGACCGACGCCACGTGCGACCGTGCGGCTCTGCGGCCGGGCGGTCAGCCGTGAACGCAGGGCCACCAGGGTGACCAGCGCGAGCACCGTACCGGCCATCGGCACCAGGAATCCGGCACCGCCCCACAGCCGGTCCTCCAGTTGCCCGGCGACCGTGACCGCCGCCGCCTGGCCGAGCGCGACGGCGCCGGTCAGCCAGGTGAACGCCTCGGTCCGGGCCTCGGCCGGGACCAGGCCCTCCACCAGCGTGTAGCCGGTGATCAGGGCCGGTGCGATGCACATGCCGACCAGCAGGCCGAGGCCGGCCAGCAGCGGCACCGAGTGCGCCGTCCACAGCGCCGACGCGGTCAGGGCGAGCCCGGTGTAGCCGAGGACCAGGCGGCGCTGCGGCGCGGCCTTCCAGGCGATCGCGCCGCAGACGACGCCGGAGAGCATGTTGCCCGCGGCGAAGACGCCGTAAAGGACGCCGTTCAGGCCGGGCTCGCCGATCGACTCGGTGAACGCGGCCAGCGACACCTGCATGCCGCCGAAGACCGCCCCGATGCCCAGGAACGTCACGACCAGCACGCGTACGCCGGGGACGCGCAGAGCGGAGTCGTGCCGCACGCGCGCGTGCCCGCTCTCGGCGCTCACCGGCGGCTGCGTGCTCCTGCTCGCGGCGAACAGCAGGCCGCCGACGAGGGTCAGCGCGGCCTCGGTCACCAGGCCCGCGGACGGGGTGACGGCGGTGCACAGCGCGGTCGCCAGCAGGGGACCGAAGACGAAGGTCAGCTCGTCCGTGACGGACTCGAAGGCCGCCGCGGTGGTCATCAGGGGCGAGCCCTGGAGCTTCACGCCCCAGCGCGCGCGCACCATGGGGCCGACCTGCGGGACCGAGGCGCCGGTCGGCACGGCCGCCACGAACAGCGCCCACAGGGGTGCGTGCGCCAGCGCGAGCGCCGTCAGGGTCAGGCCCGACAGCGTGTGCACCAGGACACCGGGGACGAGCACGGCGCGCTGCCCGTAGCGGTCAGCGAGGCGGCCGCTGTAGGGGGCGAACAGCGCCATGGAGACGCCGGTGGCGGCCGCGGCGGCGCCGGCGGCGCCGTACGAGCCGGTGGTGTGCTGCACCAGCAGCACGATGGAGATGGTGAGCATCGCGAACGGCTGGCGCGCCGCGAAGCCGGGGAGCAGGAACGTCCAGGCGCCGCGGGTGCGCAGCAGCTGTCCGTATCCGGGGCGGGGCGGCGCCGGCGAGGTCTTCTCCGGGTCGGAGGTGGTGACCGTGGATCCCACGGCCGTGCCTTTCTGCCGCCTGGTAGCGCGGGTCCCGTGCGGGTCCGGGCGCCGAGAGCTGTCCTCTTGCGCGGAACTGCGGTAGATACCGGTGCCCACGATGAGTGGGGACGACCCGGCCGCCATACGGTCGCGCCAGCTCTGCGTCAGGCAGAGTTGGTTCGATCAGGGTGCGCCTTCATCGTACAGGGATCACCGGATCGCGGACCTGTGAAAACGAGCACCACCAGGGGGTGTCACCTGGGATTACGGGCGGTGTGAACGGTACGAAACCCTCGCTTAACGGGAGCCGCCCGCCCCGGCCCCGTCCGTGCCCAGCCAGTCCGCCAGCTTGCCGCCCTGCGCGACCGCGCGCAGACGCCGTTCCGCCGCGTCGCGCACGGGGTCGGTGGCGACCACGAGAAGCTCGTCCCCGTGCCGCAGCACCGTCGTGGGCAGCGGGACAAACGATTTCCCCTCGCGGACGACGAGAGTGACGGCGGCGCCGGGCGGCATCCGCAGCTCGTTGACCTCGACGCCGTGCATCCGGGAGCCCTCGGTGATCGCGAGGGACAGCAGATGGCCGCGCAGCCGCTCCAGGGGCGCCGACTCGATGCCTAGGTCGGAGGGTTCGCCCTGCTCGCCCAGGCGCAGCGTGCGCGCCAGCCAGGGCAGGGTCGGGCCCTGGAGGAGGGTGTAGACGACGACCAGTACGAAGACGATGTTGAAGATGCGGCGGCTGCCCCCGACGCCCGTCACCATCGGGATGGTCGCCAGGATGATGGGCACGGCGCCGCGCAGTCCCGCCCACGACATCAGTGCCTGTTCCGACCACGGCACCCGGAACGGGGCCAGGCTGAGCACCACGCTCAGCGGCCGGGCCACCATGGTCAGCACCAGCCCGATGATCAGCGCCGGCCAGACGTCGTCGCCCAGCTCGTGCGGGGTGACGAGCAGGCCGAGCAGGACGAACATGCCGATCTGGGCGATCCAGCCGAGCCCCTCGGCGAAGCCGCGTGTGGCGGGCCAGTGCGGGAGCCGCGCGTTGCCCAGCATCATCGAGGCCAGGTAGACGGCGAGGAAGCCACTGCCGTGGGCCAGCGCCCCGGCCGCGTACGCCGTGACGGCGATGGCCATGACGGCGATCGGGTAGAGGCCGGAGGCGGGCAGCGCGACGTGCCGCAGGCCCCAGGAGCCGAACCAGCCCACCGCGAGGCCCATGGCGGCGCCGATGGCCAGCTCCAGCGCGATCTCGCCCAGCAGGACGTACCAGTGCTCGATCGGGCCGGTCGAGGCGAAGGCGACGACCAGGATGACCACCGGGGCGTCGTTGAAGCCGGACTCCGCCTCCAGCGTGCCCGTCACGCGCGCGGGCAGCGGGATGCGCCGCAGCACCGAGAAGACCGCCGCCGCGTCCGTCGACGACACCACCGCGCCGATGATCAGCGCCGTCCGCCAGTCCAGCCCCACCAGATAGTGCGCGCCCGCCGCCGTGACCCCGACGCTGATCCCGACCCCCACCAGGGCCAGCACGGAGGCCGACGCCAGAACCGGCCGGATCTCCTTCCACTTCGTGCCGAGACCGCCCTCGGCGAGGATCACGACCAGGGCCGCGTACCCGATGACCTGGGTCAGCGCGGCGCTGTTGAAGCCCACGTGACCGAGGCCGTCCTGGCCCATGACGACGCCGATGCCCAGGTAGACGAGCAGGCTGGGGAGCCCGCTGCGCGAGGAGATCCGGACGGCCGCGACGGCGACGAGGAGGACGACGGAGCAGACGAGCAGGAGCTGGTTGAGGTGGTGAACGTTCAGCGGCGGTTCCTCCCCTTGGTTCTCCGGTTACTTCGTTACCTTACCTAACTCTTGACGCTTTCTTGACGCTTGCCGAGGCAAGATCGAACGTCCGTGCGTGCCGGTTCCCGACTCCGCGTCAAGCGCGATCGGGCCCTGCGCCTATGGTTGCTCCAGCACTCCAGGACCGCCTGCCGCTCGCGTTAGGACAGCAAGGACAGCGATGCCCCCCAACACCACCGCCACAACGGGTGACACCGCCACGACGGGTGTCGCGCCCAGTACGACCGGGAGGAAGAAGGGGCGCAAAGCCCGGCTCCTCGTGCTGGTGCTCGTCCTGGCCATCATCGGCGGCATCGCCTACGGGGGGTACTGGTCGATCAGCACGGTCCGGGCCTCCTTCCCGCAGACCAAGGGCTCGATCGCGCTCGACGGCCTGTCGGGCCCCGTGGACGTCGAACGCGACGGCAACGGCATCCCGCAGGTCTACGCCTCCTCCGACGAGGACCTGTTCATGGCGCAGGGCTACGTCCAGGCGCAGGACCGGTTCTACGAGATGGACGTGCGCCGGCACCTGACCTCCGGGCGCCTGTCGGAGATGTTCGGCAAGAGCCAGGTCAAGAACGACGAGTTCCTGCGCACGCTCGGCTGGGACCGGGTCGCCAAGCAGGAGTACGACACCAAGCTGTCGGCCTCCACGAAGAAGTACCTCCAGGCCTACGCCAGGGGCGTCAACGCCTACCTCAAGGGCAAGGACGGCGCGGAGATCTCCCTCGAGTACGCCGCCCTGGGCTTCACCAACGACTACAAGCCCGCCGAGTGGACCCCGGTCGACTCCGTCTCCTGGCTGAAGGCCATGGCCTGGGACCTGCGCGGCAACATGCAGGACGAGATCGACCGCGCCCTGATGACCAGCCGCCTGGCCCCGCAGAAGATCGCGGACCTCTACCCGGAGTACCCCTACAGCCGCAACAAGCCGATCGTGCAGGAGGGGCAGTACAGCGAGCTGTCCAGGACCTTCCAGCAGAGCGGCGCCGCGAGCGGCTCGCAGGGCACGACCGGTTCCCAGGGCACGGCGGGCACGGGCACGGGGGGCACGGGCACGGGGGGTGTGACCGGCACCCGGAGCACGACCGGCTCGGCCCTCACCAGCCAGCTCGCGGGCCTCTACAAGGTCCTCGACGACGTTCCCGCCGCCGTCGGCGTGAACGGCCAGGGCATCGGCTCCAACTCCTGGGTTGTCTCCGGGAAGTACACCATCACCAAGAAGCCGCTGCTGGCCAACGACCCGCACCTGTCGGCGTCGCTGCCGTCCGTCTGGTACCAGATGGGCCTGCACTGCCGGAGCGTCTCCGCCAAGTGCCAGTACGACGTCACCGGCTACACGTTCGCCGGTATGCCCGGTGTGGTCATCGGCCACAACGCGGACATCGCCTGGGGCATGACCAACTCCGGTGTCGACGTCAGCGACCTGTACCTGGAGAAGCTCTCCGGCGTGGGCTACCAGTACGACGGCCAGGTGCGGCCCTTCAAGACCCGCGAGGAGACCATCAAGGTCGCCGGCGGGGACGCGAAGAAGATCGTCGTACGCCAGACCGCCGACGGCATGCCCCTGCTGTCCGACCGCGACGACGAACTCGTCCAGGTCGGCCGGCGGGCCACCGTCAACACCGCGGCCCCCGACCGCGGCGACGGCTACGGCATCGCCCTGCGGTGGACCGCGCTCGACCCGGGCACCTCGATGGACGCCGTGTTCGCCCTCGACAGGGCGGCCGGATGGAGCGACTTCCGGTCGGCGGCCGCCCTGTTCGACGTGCCCTCGCAGAACCTGATCTACGCCGACACCAAGAACCACATCGGCTACACGCTGCCCGGGAAGATCCCCACCCGCTCCTCGGCCGCCGACGGCTCCGTCCCGGTGCCGGGCTGGGACGCCAAGTACCGCTGGACCGGCTTCGTCAAGGACGACGAGCTGCCCTACGAGTACGACCCCGAGCGCGGCTACATCGTCACCGCCAACCAGGCCGTGGTCGACAAGGACAAGTACCCCTACACGCTGACCAGCGACTGGGGCTACGGCACCCGCAGCCAGCGCATCACCGACCTGATCGAGTCCAAGATCAAGGACGGCGGCAGGATCTCCACCGACGACATGCGGCAGATGCAGATGGACAACAGCAGCGAGATCGCCAAGCTGCTGGTGCCCAAGCTGCTGAAGATCAACCTGGACGACAAGGCCGTCCGCGACGCCCAGAAGCTGCTCGAGGGCTGGGACTACACCCAGGACGCCGACTCCGCCGCGGCCGCGTACTTCAACGCCGTCTGGCGCAACGTCCTCAAGCTCGCCTTCGGCAACAAGCTCCCCAAGGAGCTGCGCGTCAAGGGACAGTGCCTGTGGGTCGACAAGACCGGCAGCACCGGGCCGGTCGACGACGACGGCAAGGTGCGCGAGTGCGGTGAGCGCGACGCCGACCAGGCGCAGCCGGACGGCGGGGACCGCTGGTTCGAGGTCGTGCGCAAGCTGATGGACAAGCCGGACAGCGACTGGTGGAAGACGCCCGAGCGGGGCACGCGCCCCGCGGCGACCGACCGCGACTCGCTGTTCGCCCGGGCCATGATCGACGCCCGCTGGGAGCTGACCGCCAAGCTCGGCAAGGACATCGACACCTGGAGCTGGGGCCGGCTGCACCGCCTGTTCCTGAAGAACCAGACGCTCGGCACCGCGGGCCCCAAGGCCCTGCAGTACGTCCTCAACCGCGGCCCCTGGAAGCTCAGCGGCGGCGAGGCCACCGTCAACGCCTCCGGCTGGAACGCCGCCGGCGGCTACAACGTCGTGTGGGTGCCGTCCATGCGGATGGTGGTCAACCTCGCCGACCTCGACAAGTCCAAGTGGATCAACCTGACCGGCGCCTCCGGGCACGCCTTCAGCGCCCATTACACGGACCAGACGGGCAAGTGGGCCAAGGGGGAACTCCTGCCCTGGGCCTTCTCCCACACGGCGGTCGGCAAGAGCACGAGCGACACCCTCGTCCTCAGGCCGTGAGCCCCTGACGCACGAACGCCGGACGGCCCTCCACGCGCGCGTGGAGGGCCGTCCGGCGTATGCGGCCCGCTCAGGCGTCCGTGAAGCGGCGCACGCCCGACGGCGTCACCACGACGTGCACCGGCCGGTCGTGGGCCTGCGCCGGGACCCGGTCGACGACCTCCGTGTCGTACAGCAGCACCACGAGCGCGGGCCCCGCGCCCGCGCGCTCCAGCCGCGCGAGCACCCGGTCGTACGATCCTCCGCCGCGTCCCAGGCGCATCCCGCGCGCGTCGACCGCGAGCCCGGGCAGCAGGACGACGTCCGCGCCGGTCACGGCGGCCGGGCCGAGACGCTCGCCGGAGGGCTCGAACAGGGCCATTTTTCCACCATGTTGAATGCGCGCGAGGGAGTCCGGGCCGGTGTACTCTCCCCAGTCCAGATCGTTGTCGGGCAGGAGGACGGGGAGCAGGACGCGTACGCCTCGCGCGCGCAGGGCGTCCAGCAGGGCGAGCGTGCCGGGCTCCGTGCCGACGGAGACGTAGGCCGCCACCGTGCGCGCATCCGCCAGTTCGGGCAGCTCCAGAGCGCGCCCCGCCAGCGCTTCGCCCGCCGCCCGGACGACATCCTCCGTCAACCTGTTCCTCACCGCGAGGAACTCCCGCCGCAACGTTCGCTTGTCAGGCTCGGCCGTGCGTCCGTCGTGTTCCACTGGTCGTTTCGCACTCCTTTCTCAATGTGCTCATATGAGGGCCAATTAACCGGAGCCACAGATTCCTTACAAAGGCACCGGATAAGGTTGCGGGCATGACTCAGTCGCACCCCAGGATCAGCAAGGCTGTCATCCCCGCAGCAGGCCTCGGCACCCGGTTCCTGCCGGCCACCAAGGCCACTCCCAAGGAGATGCTGCCGGTCGTGGACAAGCCGGCGATCCAGTACGTGGTCGAGGAGGCCGTGTCGGCGGGGCTCGACGACGTCCTCATGATCACCGGACGCAACAAGCGTCCCCTCGAGGACCACTTCGACCGCAACTACGAGCTCGAATCGGCGCTCCAGAAGAAGGGCGACGCCGCGCGGCTCGCGAAGGTGCAGGAGTCCAGCGACCTGGCCACCATGCACTACGTGCGCCAGGGCGACCCCAGGGGCCTCGGCCACGCCGTGCTGTGCGCGGCCCCGCACGTCGGCCAGGAGCCCTTCGCCGTGCTCCTCGGCGACGACCTGATCGACCCCCGCGACCCGCTGCTCCAGCGCATGATCGAGATCCAGGAGCAGCACGGCGGCAGCGTGATCGCGCTCATGGAGGTCGCGCCCGAGCAGATCCACCTCTACGGCTGCGCGGCGGTGGAGGGCACCCCCGACAGCGACGTGGTCAAGGTGACCGGGCTGGTCGAGAAGCCGGACCCGGCCGACGCCCCCTCCAACTACGCGGTCATCGGTCGTTACGTGCTCGACCCGCACGTCTTCGACATACTCCGCAAGACCGAGCCCGGCCGCGGCGGCGAGATCCAGCTCACCGACGCCCTCCAGCAGCTCACCGAGGACGAGAAGGTCGGCGGCCCGGTGCACGGCGTCGTCTTCGAGGGCCGCCGCTACGACACCGGCGACCGTGGCGACTACCTGCGTGCCATTGTCAGACTGGCGTGCGAACGTGAGGATCTGGGCCCGGACTTCCGGACCTGGCTCCGCAGTTACGTAGCCGAGGAGATGCAGCAACGTTGAGCAGCGCCGCGACCCGCCCCGCCGGCCCGGACGACCTGTGGTCGGTGGACGACCACCTGGAGGACGTCCTCAGCAGCGTCCGCCCCCTCGAACCCATCGAGCTGCAACTGCTCGACGCCCAGGGCTGCGTCCTGGTCGAGGACATCACGGTGCCGGTCTCCCTGCCGCCGTTCGACAACAGCTCCATGGACGGGTACGCGGTACGGGTCGCGGACGTCGCGGGCGCCAGTGAGGAGTTCCCGGCCGTCCTCGAGGTCGTCGGCGACGTCGCGGCGGGCGCGGGCGAGCCGGTGCGGGTCGGACCCGGCCAGGCCGCCCGCATCATGACCGGCGCACCGCTGCCGCCCGGCGCCGAGGCCGTCGTACCCGTGGAATGGACCGACGGCGGGCTCGGCGAGGGGCCCGTCACCGGGATGCGGGCGCAGAGCCTGGCACCGGAGGGCGCCGAGGGACAGGTGCGGGTGCACCGCCCCGCCGAGGCACGCGCGCACGTGCGGGCCAAGGGCAGCGACGTGAAGGCCGGCGACCTGGCCCTGGAGGCCGGGACGGTCCTCGGCCCGCCGCAGCTCGCGCTGCTCGCCGCGGTCG
>Ga0308175_100003461_pt1 | contig 10929 bp, 10 predicted proteins | sample PhyCR1_3_FD_203893 | JGI IMG/M metagenome (GOLD analysis project Ga0308175, IMG submission 203893) | Soil microbial communities from UC Gill Tract Community Farm, Albany, California, United States - DLSLS.C.R1 | ecosystem: Environmental > Terrestrial > Soil > Agricultural land | place: USA... | reverse complement strand
ATGCGCATGCGACCACGCTGCTCGCGCCGTACGTATTCTCCTCCGGGCGTCCGCGGCGCATGACGAGCGAGGAGCGGCAGCGGCTCGCTCCCCATCTCGGGCCGTCCCCGGTCTCGGACCGGGCCGCTCCACGGGGTCGGGAGGCCTGGGATGCCGGCGTGGTCGTCGAACGGCCCGTCCACGTGCGCTTCTCGGACGTCGACCTGCTCGGCCATGTGAACAACCTCCGCTACCTCGACTACGCCCAGATGGCACAGGTCGACCTGCTGACGGGTGTCTTCGTGGAGGCGCGGGTCGAGGGGACCGTGGGCTGCATGATCGTCCGGAGCGAGATCGACTACGTCGGCCAGATGAACCTGCGGTCGGAGCCGTACACCGTCCGGAGCCGGGTCGTAGCGGTCGGTGACCGTTCGGTGTCCTTCGAGCAGGAGATCCGGGACCCCCAGGACGGGGACCGCGTGATGGCCCGGAGCCGGCTCGTCGAGGTGAACGTCGACGAGGACGACAAGCCGGTCCCGTGGCACCCGGCGCACCGCGAGCTCTTCGAGCAGCGGCTCGGCGAACCGACCCTCGGCTGACGGTCAGGCCTCGTCGAAGGAGTTGACCATGAACTGCGCAGCGTGGGTGATGTAGTCCCAGAACTGCGCGTCCTGCTCCGGCGGCAGCGCCACCTCGTCCAGACCGGCCCGGAAGTGCCGCAGCCAGTGCTCCTTGGCCTTCGGCGTGACCGCGAACGGCGCGTGCCGCATCCGCAGGCGCGGGTGGCCACGGCGCTCGGAGTACGTCGTGGGGCCGCCCCAGTACTGGATCAGGAAGAGCCGGAAGCGCTCCTCGGCCGGCCCGAGGTCGTCCTCGGGGTAGATCGCCCGGAGGTACGGGTCGGCGGCCACGCCCCGGTAGAAGGCGGCGACGATCCGGGTGATCGTCTCTGCGCCGCCGATCTCGTCGTAGAACGTGGTGGATGCGCCATCGGTCGCCGGTTCGCTCACCGGGCCATTGTCGGTCACGAGTCCGAGTTCCCCGTCCTCCCGTCGCTCCCCACGTCGGCGGTGGGCTGTGCAGCCGTGGGCTGTGTCCCCGGTGTCTGAGCCCCCGGGGTGCGGTTCATGACGTACGACGTGGGGTAGGGCGCCTGGATCCCCTCGTGGTCGAAGCGGGACTTGATCCGACCGCGCAGGACGCGCGCCACCCGCCACTGCTCCATCGGCGCGGTCTTGAGCGCCACTCGGAGCGTGATCGCGTCGGGCGTGATCGCCTCGATGCCCCAGATCTCCGGCTCCTCGATGATGACGCCGTCGAACTCGTCGTCCTGCCACAGGTCGTGGGTCACGTCGGTGAGCACCCGCCGCACCCGGGCGATGTCCTCCCGGGCGCTCACCTGGACGTCGAGGACGGTGCGTGCCCAGTTCTGGCTCATGTTGCCGACCCGGTACAGCTCGCCGTTGCGGACGTACCACACCGTGCCGTTGGTGTCGCGCAGCCGGGTCACCCGCAGGCTGACCGCCTCGATGGTCCCGCTCAGGCCCTCGCCCATGTCGACCACGTCGCCGACGCCGTACTGGTCCTCGAAGATCATGAAGATGCCGGACAGGAAGTCCTTGACCAGAGTCTGGGAGCCGAAGCCCAGGGCCACGCCGACGATGCCGGCGCTGGCCAGGATCGGACCGATGTCGAGCCCGACCGCGCTCAGCATCATCGTGATCACGATCGCCGCGATCACGCCCGAGGTGATGCTCTTCAGCAGGGTTCCCAGGGTCTTGGCGCGCTGCACCCGGCGGGTCGAGCCCGGTGGCGGCTCCGCGGCCTCCTGCCGCCCGAACGCCGCGTGGGTGATCCGGTCGGGCAGGACCCCTTGCTCCGCGCTGCGCACCACCCGGTCGATCAACCGGTGGAACACCCACTGCACGACCAGGCCGATGACCACGAGCGCCACGAGCGTCCCGGCCCTCTTGGCCAGCAGCTCGCCGAAGTTGCTCCAGTCCGTGTGGTCGATTCCCATGAAGAACGCGGACATGGGGACCAGTATCCTCAAGCCGTGATCCCCTCGCCCCAGACCCTGCGCAGGGCGGCGCTCGTTGTGGGCTCCGCCACGATCCTGCTTGTCGCGTACGCCGGACCGGCGTCTGCGGACATCCCGGACGGGTGGAGCAACCCGCCGTCGGTCAACGTCATCCGCTTCCTGCTGGTGTTCGTGGGGATCCCGCTGCTGATCACGCTCGGCATCGTGGCGGCCGTCTATCTCCCCGGCGTGGTCCGCGGCGAGTCGGTGGCACCGGCGGGCGTCCGGGCCGACGACCAGTGGTTCGGTGGACGCCGCGACGCTGCGGAGCTCGAGGCCGCGTCCCGTAGTGGCCGCGACCGCGCCGTGGTGGAGGACGAGGACCATGACACCGGCGGAGCCGGCGGGAGCTGGTGACGGCGGGGTGAGTCACATGGCGCGCGAGTTCACCGCGTCCCAGCGGGCCTCTCTCGACCAGGCGATCCGAGCGGCCGAGCAGGTCTCACGCTGGGAGTTCTCGGTCTTCGTGGGCGCTTCGGAGGGTGACCCGAGAGCGTTCGCCCGTCGCCTCCATGCCGCGCTGTCCACACCTGAGCGCAGCGTGCTGGTGATGGTCGACCCGGTCGCGCGCGTGGTCGAGGTGGTGACGGGGTCCGAGGTACGCCGGGTGCTCACCGACCACGAGGTCGCGCTCGCCGTGCTGGAGATGCGCTCGGAGTTCGCCGCAGGCGACCTCCTGCGGGGTCTGCGCCGCGGCCTCAGCATGCTGGCGATGTCGGCCCGCGCGCCGCGCACACTGCACGCGCGGGCCTGACCCCTAGGGTGCGTCGCGCTCCTGGGCCGCCAGGGCACGGGCCACGTCGGCCCGACCCTCCCGGACGTAGCGCTTCGCAGCAGGGTTCGCCGGGGACTCCTCCAGCCAGCGGTCCACCCGCTCGAGCAGCTCGGCGCTGCCCAGCGGCAGCGGGAACGCGTACTCGAGCAGGTTCGTGGCCATGTGGGTGCCCAGCTCCTCCCACACGGTGTCGGCGGCCTCGAGGTACTTCTCCACGTACGGCGCGAGCAGTTCCTCCTGGCCGTGCCGCATGAAAGTGCTCGCGATCGACCGGTGGGTCTCGTTCGGGACGTCGGGGTTCGCCACCAGCTCGGTCCAGGCTGCTGCCTTGGCCGCGGCGTCCGGGCGTGAGGCGCGCGCGGCCGCGGCACTCTCCTGGCCGGAGATGGTCCGGTCGCGCTCGAGCTCGGCGTCGATCTCGGCGTCGCCGATCGCGCCGGACTTGGCCAGGCCGATCACCAGGACCCATCGCAGGTCGGTGTCGATCTCGAGGCCCTCCATCGTCACCGTCCCGTCGAGCAGCCCCGCCACCTCGGCCTTGCCCTCGTCGGAGACCAGGGCGGCGGCGTACAGCCGGGCGAAGATCAGCTGGGCGTTGCTCCCCGGCTCCGCCGCGTGGAGCAGGTCGCGCAGCCCGGTCTCCCACTTCGCACGTAGCTCGGCGCGCCGGCTGGGGGCGGAGTAGAGGTTGACCGCCAGCGAGGCGTAGCTGGGGATCGCGCGGATGCCGAAGGCGTCGGTCTCGCTGCCGATGTTCTGCAGCACCAGCGTGACGTAGTCGGACGCCGCCATCTCGGCGTCGCGGGTCATGTCCCAGGCAGCGCCCCAGCACAGGGCCCGGGCCAACGAGTCGTCGAGGTTGCGGACGCCGTGCACGACCGTCGCGAGGGACCGCTCGTCGAGCCGGATCTTGGCGTAGGTCAGGTCACCGTCGTTGAGCAGCAGGAGGTCCGGCTGCCGCTCGCCGACGAGCGCGTCGACCGAGGTGAGCTCGCCCTCGATGTCGACCTCCACGTTGCGGCGACGGACCAGGTGGCCGTCGCGCTCGTCGTACAGCCCGACGCCGAGCCGATGCCGACGCAGCGTCTCGTTCTCGCCAGCTGCGGTCTGCCGGACCCCGAACGACGCATACGAGCCGTCCGCGGACAGCTCGAACTCGGGCGAGAGGGTGTTCACCCCGCTGGACTGCAGCCACTCCTTCGCCCACGCGTCGAGCTCGCGGCCCGAGGACTTCTCGAGAGCGGTCATCAGGTCGACGAACTCGGCGTTGCCGTAGGCGTGGTCCTTGAAGTACTGCCGGAGACCGGCCAGGAAGCCGTCGATCCCGACCCAGGCCACCAGCTGCTTGAGCACGGAGGCGCCCTTGGCGTAGGTGATCCCGTCGAAGTTCACCTCGACCGCGCGAAGGTCGTGGTTGTCGGCCGCGATCGGGTGGGTCGAGGGGAGCTGGTCCTGGCGAAGGGCCCAGTTCTTCCGGGCGTTGGTGAACCCGGTCCACGACTCGGTGTACGACGTGTTCTCGACCGCGGCGTGGTAGCAGGCCCACTCCGCGAAGGACTCGTTCAGCCACAGGTCGTCCCACCACTTCATGGTCACCAGGTCGCCGAACCACATGTGGGCCATCTCGTGCAGGATCACCGAGCAGCGGAACTCGTAGAACGCCGCGTCCTGGCGGCTGCGCGGGAGGTACTCGTCGCGCAGCGTGATCGCCCCCGCGTTCTCCATGGCGCCCGAGTTGTACTCCGGCACGTAGAGCTGGTCGTACTTCTCGAACGGGTAGGGGAAGTCGAAGGCCTCCTCGAAGAACTCGAAGCCCTGCCTGGTGAGCAGCAGGAGCTCCTCGGTGTCCAGATGCTCGACCAGAGCCTGGCGACAGTAGTGGCCCAGCGAGATCGTGCCGTGCTTGCCCTCGTAGGAGTCGAGGTGCTCGTGGTACTCGCCGGCGATGAGGGCGGTGACGTAGGTCGACATCCGCTTCGACTCGGGGAAGCTCCAGCGCGCCTTGCCGTCGCCGAGGCTCTCCGGCGTCGGCGTGGGGGCGTTGGAGACCACCTTCCAGCCCTCAGGGGCCACGACGGTCCACGTGTAGACCGACTTCAGGTCGGGCTGCTCGAACGTGGTGTAGACGCGGCGCGCATCCGGCACCTCGAACTGGGTGTAGAGGTACACCCGGTCGTCCACGGGGTCCACGAACCGGTGCAGTCCCTCGCCGGAGTGCGAGTAGGTGCAGTCCGCGCGGACGACCAGCTCGTTGTCGGCCTGGAGATCGGTCAGCTCGATCCGGCTGTCGGCGTACACCCGCGTAGGGTCCAGGCTGCGGCCGTTCAGCGTGATCTCGTGGACCGTCGCGCCGACCAGGTCGGCGAACGTCTCGGCGCCGGGCTCGGAGCAGGTGAAGCGGAGGGTGGTCGTGGAGGCGAAGGTCTTGTCGCCCGTCGTGAGGTCCAGGTCGATGGCGTACGACGTGACGTCCAGGAGCGCGGCGCGGGTAGCGGCCTCTTCCCGGGTGAGGTTGGTACCAGGCATGGTCGAATCCTGCCATCCTGCTGTTGATCCCGCCCGAAGTGGGACCCTGGGCACGTGTGCCAGTACTGCGGCTGCCGTCAGGTCCCTCTGATCCGCGACTACATCGACGAGCACGAGCGGGTCGTGGATCTTGGCGACGCGACGCTGCGCGCCCTCGCTCATGACGACCGCGCCACCGCGCACCGCCTCGTCGAGCGGATGAGCGACCTTCTGGGCGACCACTGGCGCGGCGAGGAGGACGGCGTGTTCACCGTGATGTCGGAGGCCGACCCGACCTACGCGGAGTACGTCGACACGCTGGTGGGGGAGCACCGCTCCCTCGCCGCCTTCCTGGAGGTGCTCGACCTCGAGATCCCGGCGCACCGCGAGCGTCTCGAGTTCGAGCTCGGTCTGCTCCGGGAGCACATCGCGCGCGAGGAGGACGGTCTCTTTCCGGCATCCCTGACGACCCTCGACGGTGGGCAGTGGGACCGCGCCATCGCTGCCTGGCACGACGCGCACCCGGGCGAGCAGCTGATCGAGTGAGCACTCGCCCGATGGCCGGTCGAGACGTCGAGACCGCGCTCGCGGACAGCTTCCTCGGCACCTTGGGACCGAGACTCGCCCACGAGCTGCTGGAGGACGGCCGCGTGAGTGAGTACTCGGCCGGGACGACGATCTACCGCCAGGGGGAGGCGCCTCGGACGCTCCTGGTCGTGAGCGGACTGTTGCGCGTGTACATGAGCTCACCCGACGGACGGCAGGTGACGGTCCGCTACGCACGCCGAGCGGACGTCCTCGGCATCGCCCTCCTGGTCGGCGGTCCCGCCGATGTCGGTCTCCAGACAGTCGCGCGGTCGACCGTGTACCGACTCGACACCGCTCGGCTCGCCACGCGCGCCCACAGTGAGGCCAGCGTGGCGTGGGCGTTCGCCGAGGAGCTGAATCGGCGGCTGTACGAGAACCTGCAGCAGACCGCGGTCAACGCCTTCGGCTCGGTGCGACAGCGTGTGGCTCTGCATCTGCTGGACCTCGCCTCGGCAGGGCAGGAGCCGGGAGGTGTGCTGGAGGCACAGGTCTCGCAGCAGGAGCTCGCCGAGGCTGTCGGCTCCGTCCGGGAGGTCGTCGCCCGGGTGCTGAGAGACCTGCGTTCGGTCGGCCTGATCGCCACCGTGCCCGGCGTCGTACGGGTCCTGGATCCCGCTGGCCTGCACGACCAGACGTGGAGCGCGTGACCGGCGTCTCGTGGCCCGGCTACCAAGGTCACAGACACCCGGCGGCCAGGCGCTCAGGGTGGGGACCATGAGATTCACCAACACGATCACGATCAACCGCCCGTCCGACCAGGTGTTCGCCTATCTCGCCGATCTCGAGAACCTGCCTCATTGGAACTACGCCATCGAGGAGACGCGCCAGGTCAGCGCGGGCCCGGTGGCTGTGGGGTCGAGGTTCCGCCAGGTGCGCTCGGTCCCCACACGTCGCGAGGAGAGCCTCGAGGTTGTCGAGCTGGATCCCGGCCGGAGGCTGACGGTGCGCGGCACACTGAACACCATTCCCGCCGAGCTGGAGTACTCGATCGAGCCTGACGCCGGCACCACCCGCCTCCGCAACACCGTCGACCTGGCCGTGCACGGCCCGCTCGCCCTCGTCTCGCCGCTCGTGGCGCGGCAGATCAAGGCCTCCGTGGCCGCGAACCTGACCGTGCTCAAGACGATCCTCGAGCGTGGGAATGGTTGACATCGACGACCGGTTACGGCTGACATGACTGCCACCTCGGAGAACGCCCCTGCCCGCGACACCGCCGACTTCTGGTTCGACCCGCTGTGTCCCTTCGCCTGGATCACCTCTCGCTGGATCCTCGAGGTGGAGAAGGTGCGCGACATCCACGTCGACTGGCACGTGATGAGCCTGTACTTCCTCAACAAGGACCGCGAGGGCCTCTCGGAGGACTACCGGAAGGGGATCGGTCGCGGTCTCCCGATCGGGCGCGTGTTGATGGCGACCGAACAGCGCGAGGGCGCCCGGGCGCTGCTCCCGCTGTACACCGCCATCGGCAGCCGGCTGCACCCGAACCGGCCCGAGGGGGAGGAGCGGCCGAAGCTGAACCGCGCGTTCGTCGAGGAGGCCCTGGCCGATGCCGGTCTGCCCCTCGACCTGGCCGACGCGATGGAGGACCCGTCGTACGACGAGGCGCTGGAGAAGTCGCACCAGGGTGCGATCGACCTCGTGGGCAACGAGGTGGGCACCCCGACGATCGCCTTCAACGGCACCGCCTTCTTCGGCCCAGTGATCTCCTCGATCCCCCGCGGAGAGGACGCCGGTCGGCTCTGGGACGGCACGATCGCCGTCGCGGACTTCCCGTACTTCTACGAGATCAAGCGCACCCGCACCCACCCGCTCGACTTCAGCTGAGGCGCCGGTCGGGCGTTCACGCCGGCCGTGACCACGTCGAAAAATCACTCGCGGGCGATCACTAGGATCGAGACCGTGTCCGACTCCACGTTCTACGTCACGACGCCGATCTACTACGTGACTGCCGCCCCTTCGATCGGGAGCGCGTACACGACGGTGGCCGCGGACATGATCAGTCGCTGGCACCGGCAGCGGGGTGAGCAGACCTGGTTCCTGACGGGCACCGACGAGCACGGCCAGAAGGTGATGCAGGCCGCCCAGGAGCACGGGGCGACACCCCAGGACTGGACCGACCGGCTCGTCGAGACCGAATGGAAACCGGTGCTGGAGGTCATCGACGCCCGCCCGGACGACTTCATCCGGACCACGGAGCCTCGCCACGTCGAGCGCGTCCAGGAGTTCTGGCAGCGCGTCTACGATGCGGGCGACGTGTACGAGGGCACCTACGAAGGGCCCTACTGCGTGGCGTGCGAAGAGTTCAAGGTGCCCGGCGAGCTCCTCTCCGGCGAGGACGGGACGCTCCTGTGCCCGATCCACGAGCGGCCGGTCGAGCAGCTGTCGGAACGCAACTACTTCTTCCGTCTCAGCGCCTACGCCGACCGGCTGCTGGCTCTCTACGAAGAGAACCCGACCTTCGTCCAGCCGGAGTCGGCCCGCAACCAGGTCGTCTCCTTCGTCCGGCAGGGGCTGGAAGACCTCTCGATCACGCGGTCCACCTTCGACTGGGGGATCTCTGTGCCCTGGGACGAGAAGCAGGTCCTCTACGTCTGGATCGACGCCCTGCTCAACTACGCGACCGCTGTCGGGTTCGGCTCGGACGACGAGCGGTTCGCCCGCATCTGGCCGGCGTCGGTCCACCTCGTGGGCAAGGACATCCTCCGGTTCCACGCGGTGATCTGGCCAGCCATGCTCATGGCGGCAGGGGTGGCCGTCCCGCAGCAGGTCTTCGCACACGGCTGGCTCCTGGTCGCTGGACAGAAGATGTCCAAGTCCAAGGTCACCGCCATCCATCCCTCGACGGTCACCGACCACTTCGGCTCTGACGCCTACCGCTACTACTTCCTGCGGTCGATCGCCTTCGGCTCGGACGGCTCGTTCTCGTGGGAGCACATGTCCGCGGTGTACACCGCCGAGTTGGCCAACGGCTACGGAAACCTCGCCTCGCGGGTGACGGCCATGATCGGGCGGTACTTCGACGGTGCCGTGCCCGACGCAGTGGACGCCGGACCGGACGAGCAGGCGGTGACCGACGCCCTGCAGCGCACCGTCGCCAGAGCCGAGGCGGCCATGGACCGCCTCGCGCTCCACGAGGCGATCGAGGCGACCACTGACTTCGTGCAGATCGTCAACGGGTACCTCACGACGCAGGAGCCTTGGCAGGTCGCCAAGGACGAGTCCGCCCGCGATCGGCTGGCGACGATCCTGTACACAGCGGCGGAGTCCCTACGGGCGGTCGCTGTCCTCTACAGCCCGGTGATGCCCAAGTCGTCGGCGCGCCTGTGGGGGGCACTGGGCGCCGACACGGCCATCGGCGACCTGGCGCATCAGCCGGTCCGCGAAGTCGCACGGTGGGGTCAGCTGCCCGCGGGCGCTCGGGTCAGCAAGGGTGAGTCGCTCTTCCCACGCCTGGCCGAGGACGCCCCCGCGAGCCGTGCCTAGCTGGCTGTAGGGCGCGTCAAGTCCGTGGACGGGCGTGGGTGATTGCTCCGCGGCGCGGAGCTTGTTGAGGAACTTGTTGGTCGGCAGGCGTTGGCCGTCGGGTGCCGGGCGCCCACGCTGACTTATGCGACCTCGCTGTGCGGCGGGTCATCTGGCTTCGTTCGGGCTGCCACAAAGGCGAAGGACCCGGGCGCCAAGCTAGATGCGGCATAACGTCTTGCGGCGTCTGCCATAGCCGCGGCGGCGTCTGGTCCGGGTCCTTCGTTCCTCGAGCCTGGCACTGTCGACCGGAGTTGTGAAGGGGCCAGGGTCAGTCCTCCCGGATCCACCTGCTGGGGTCGTAGGCGCTCTGGTCGCGGACCAACGCGAAGGCGATTCGGTTGGCACGGTGGGCCATGGCGCAGCCGATCACGAGGCCCTTCTTGCCGCGGGCACGTAGCTGAGCGCCGTAGGCCTTGGCGGCGGGATCGTTGAGCCACAACCCGACACCGAGATCGATCAGCGCGCGGCGCAGCTCGACACTGCCCTCACGGCTGATCACGCTGTCGCGGCGTTTGCCGGCTGACTCGTACTGGATCGGGTTGAGCCCGGCGGTGCGGTAGACCTGCCGGTGGTTGTCGAACCGGGCCGGGTCGCCCAGTGCGCCGCCATAGTTCCCTGCTCGGACCGCGGCCCAGCCCGGGACCGTCAGCAACGGCGCGTACGGGCTTCCCGGCAGCAGTCGCGCCAGCCGGTCGGTGGCCTGGTCGACCTGCGCGTCGAGGTCGCCCAGCAGCGTGAGGTCGGCGGCCAGGACGGCACGTGCAACCGCAGCATCCGCGGTGGGAAGTGCATCACGGGCGGCCTGGACGAGCCTGTCTGCGACCGGTCTGCGGATCTGCAGGCCGCGAGTGGCGCCGAACCGGACGAACCGGGTGCTGCCCAGCGCGGCGAGCCGAGCCGGGTCGGCGAACTCCGCGGCGACCAACCGACCGACCTTGGTGGCCAGCACGTCCGGCAGCGCGAGCGTCAGGCCGGGAAAGGTCCGATCGAGATGGCCGAGCAGTTGGTTCTTCGTGGCCGTCCGCAACACCACCCGACCGGTCCGATGGGCCGACCAGGCGGTGAGCTCACCCAGCACCAGCGAGCGGTCCCGGACCGGCTGGCCACGTCCTGCCAGCAGCAGCTCTGTCATCGCCTGCAGGTCGATCACGTCGGTCTTGATGGTGCGTTTGCCCAGCACCCGGCGCTGCTCGGTGACATGACCAGGATTGAGCTCGAGGACCTCCCACCCGACCGGCCACGCCGCGTTGAGCAGCGGCCTGTGGTAGTGCCCGGCCGCCTCAATCCCCACCTTGACCACCGCACCGGCAGGCAACACCTTGCCGATGTCGACGATGACCTGCGCCAGCGACGGCCCGGTCATCGGACACCCGGTCCTGGGCTTGAGCAGCGCCGTGCGGGCCGCGTCGGTGACCGAGAACGCGAACTCGGTCTTGCCAACATCGACCGCGACAACGACCGTCGTTGGTGTAACTGG
>Ga0308175_100003460_pt1 | contig 10930 bp, 7 predicted proteins | sample PhyCR1_3_FD_203893 | JGI IMG/M metagenome (GOLD analysis project Ga0308175, IMG submission 203893) | Soil microbial communities from UC Gill Tract Community Farm, Albany, California, United States - DLSLS.C.R1 | ecosystem: Environmental > Terrestrial > Soil > Agricultural land | place: USA... | reverse complement strand
ATGACCCTTGAAACCGAATTGCTGCAAATGGGGAGAAGCGCGCGCCTTGCCGCGGCCGAGCTCCGTTCTGCATCGGCGGAACAGCGCAGTGCGGGCATCCGCGCCATGGCTCGCGCTCTTTGGGCGGACCGGGGCGGCATCCTCGCGGCCAATGCCGAAGACATGAAGGCCGCGACCGTTCATCACGACCGGCTGCGCTTGGACGAGGAGCGACTGGAAGCCATCGCCGTGGCACTCGAACAAATTGCCGGCCTGCCCGATTCGGTGGGGGTAGAGATGGAGCGCTGGCAAAGGCCCAACGGGCTCGACATCGCGCGGGTGCGCACGCCGATCGGGGTCATCGGCATGATCTATGAAAGCCGGCCCAATGTGACCGCCGACGCCGCGGCCATCTGCCTCCGTTCGGGGAATTCGGTCATCCTGCGGTCCGGCTCCGAAGCGTTGCGCAGCAGTCTCGCCATCCATGGCGCGCTGGAGCGAGGGCTCGCTGAGGCGGGCCTGCCCGAAGCCGCCGTGCAGATCGTCCGTACGCCCGATCGGGAAGCCGTCGGCCAGCTGTTGCGTGGCTTGGATGGTGCGATCGACCTTATCATCCCGCGTGGTGGACGCGCGCTCGTCGAGCGGGTGCAGCAAGATGCTCGGGTTCCAGTGCTCGGGCATCTCGAGGGCGTCTGTCACACCTACGTGCACTCGGCGGCGGACCCGCAGATGGCAGCCGAGATCGTGCGCAATGCCAAGCTTCGGAGGGTTTCGGTCTGCGGCTCGACCGAGACTTTGCTGATCGATCGGGACGCGGCAGCCCGCCTGCTGCCCGAGATCGCCGCCGCACTCGACGGCTGCGAGCTTCGCGGCGACGAGCTGGCGCGGTCCGTCGTGCCGATGGAGCCGGCGACCGAAGCCGACTGGCACACCGAATATCTCGCACCGGTCCTGGCAGTCCGCACGGTGGACGGGGTGGATGAAGCCGTTCAGCACATCGCGACCTACGGCACGGGCCACACAGAGGCGATCATTACCGAAGACCCCGCTGCCGCAGCGCATTTCCTCGACCAGGTCGACAGCGCGATCGTGATGTGGAACGCTTCGACCCAATTCGCCGACGGCGGCGAGTTCGGCTTCGGCGCCGAAATCGGAATCGCCACCGGCAAGCTCCACGCGCGCGGACCGGTGGGCCCGGAGCAACTCACGACCTTCAAATATGTCGTGCGCGGCGAGGGCCAGGTCAGGCCATAGCGCCACAGTGTCTCCCGCTTGCATCAGTGGGCGAAATTATGTCGGCTGAATGACAGTTGTTCTTCCGCGCTTCTCTAACCTTCATTAGCATTCCTTCGCCGAAACGATTTCGGGCCGAGACAGGGGGACTTCTATGAAGCGGATCGAGAGCATTCTTCGCACCGGTGTCGGCTTCGCCGCGCTCGCCACCGCGAGCGTAGCCGCGGAAGCGCAATCGACCCTTCCTCCTCCGACAGCCACCCAGACCACGCCGACGCAGCCTTCGAACGCGGGCGAGATCGTCATCACCGGATCGCGCATCCGCCGCGACCCGCTGAGCCAGAACGCACCGGTCGTTTTCCTCGACAAGTCGTCGATCGACAAGACGGGCCTCTCGGCGATCGCCGACGTGCTGCAGCGCATCCCAAGCTCCAGCGGCGGTCTTAACACCAAGGTCAACGCCAGCGGCAACCTCGGCAACCCGCCAGACGGCGGTGGCGTCGGCGCTGGCTCGGCGACGATCGACCTGCGTTATCTCGGCACCAACCGCACGCTGGTGCTCGTCGACGGCCTTCGCTTCGTCAACGGAACAAGTGCGAGCGGTATTCCGGGTTCGGTCGATCTCAACACCATCCCGACGAACATGATCGACCGGATCGAAGTGCTTCAGGCCGGCGCCTCGCCGCTCTACGGCTCGGACGCGATCGCCGGCGTCGTCAACATTATAACGGTCCAGCAGCAACGAGGCTTGCGGGCTTCCGCGCAATACGGACGGTTCAAGCAGCACGACGGCCAGACCCAGGATTACCAGGCGAGCTATGGCATCCAATTGCCCAGGATGAGCATTGTCTTCGGCGGAAACTATTCAAAGCAGAAGCCCGTCTTCTCACGCGATCGCTCGATCTCGCAGTTCCCGAATCCTTTCCAGACTTCATGCGGTAATGGCGGTGGCGGCTGCAGCAGCGCTTCGGCCACTGGCCGCTTCATCACGGATTACGGCACGGGCAGCGACACGATCTCGGACGCGCCCGACAACGACCCCACATTTGCCGAGCTTCGGCATTTCACGACTGCCGACCGGTTCAACTTCGCTCCGTACCAGTACATCCTGACGCCCAACGAGCGTTATGGCGGGTGGGCCAGCATCAAGACGGAACTGACCGACACGATCAACTTGCGGGTCAGGGGTCTCTACAACCGCCGCAATTCTGAGAATAAGGCCGCGTTCGAGCCTTTGTTCATCGGCCCGGACGCGGGCAACGGCGCCGGCAGCCTATTCGACACTTTGTCGTTCGACGTTACGAACCCCTACAATCCGTTTGGGGTCAACGGAGGACCCGGAAGCCCCAACGTCACCTTGGAATCTTGCGTCAATCCGGACGGCACGCCCAAGGGGCCCGGTTGCGTGGCCAATTACAGCTTCGTTGCGCGGCGCCTGATCGAAGCCGGGCAACGCGATTTCCGCCAGCAAGTGACTACCTACTCAGCGACCGCAACCCTCGACGGCAAGTTTAGCGTAGGTGGGCATGACTGGTACTGGGACGTTAATGGCTCCTTCGGGATCAATAAGGCGCGGCAGAGCTTCACCGGGAACGTGCGCGCGGACCGTGTCGCCCAGGCGATCGGGCCGATTGCCAATTGCACGGCGCCTTGCGTTCCATTGAACCTGTTCGGCGGCGTAGGCTCAATCACGCAGGCGATGCTGGATTGGATCCAGTTCACCGAGCACGACAAGAGCAATCAACATCTCTACGACTTCACCGGCAACGTCAGCGGCACCATCGCCGACCTGCCGGCCGGTCCGCTCGACTTCGCGCTTGGTGTTGAGCATCGCCACCAGAGCGCGGCTTTCACGCCGGACCCGATCGTCTCCGCAGGCCTTGGCGCGGACATTCCCGCGCTTCCGGCGTCTGGCAAATACAACGTCGATGAAATCTACGGTGAGCTCAGGATTCCGATCGTCAAGGACCGGCCAGGCTTCTATTCGCTCGAAGCCAATGGCGCGGCCCGTTACTCGCATTATTCCACCGTCGGCGGGAAGGCGACCTACACGATCAACGGCTTGTGGAGACCGGTCCACGACGTTCTTTTCCGCGGCGCGTATTCGACCGGCTTCCGCGCCCCCACGATTGGTGAGCTTAAGGGCCAACGGTCGCGTTACGACCTTCCTCTCGTAGATCCATGCACCAGTGATGCGAGCGGCCTGTTCACGACGGATGCGACGGTTCGTGCCAATTGCATCGCCAACGGCGTTCCGCCGCCGCTGGGGCTGCCGCCCGTCCCGACTGCCGGTCCCTATGCCGAGCCGCCGGGACAGCTTCCGGTGCTCACTCGGGGCAATCCCAACCTGAAGCCGGAAACGTCGAAGAGCATCAACGTCGGTGCCGTTTATTCGCCGCGCCTGGCTCCCAACGGCTTTGCGAGCGCGTTGAGCATCGAGGCCGATTATCACGATATCAAGGTCGATGACGCGATCAGCGCACTCGATCCCAGCGTGACGCTGACCAATTGCGCCGTTGCCGGTGATCCCGCCAGCTGCGCGCTTGTGAAGCGGACGGCGAAGGGGTTCGTCAATGAAATCGACGCGACCCTGCAGAACCTCGCCAGCATCCACGTGCGGACGTTCGACACCAGCCTCAGCTATCGCTCCCCACTGACGGGCGTCGGCAGGTTCGGCCTGACGGCGAACGCCTCATGGCTGCTGAAATATGTCATCGTCGAGCAGAACGGCGGCATCGGCCAGTTCGTGATCGACCGTCGCGGGACGGAGCGCGGCAGTCCGGACCAGGCCTATCCCAAGTTCAAGGGCAATGCGACGCTCGACTGGACGCTGGGCGACCTCAACGCCTCGGTCACCGGCCGCTATATCCAGCACGTGACGGAAACCAGCCTCACGCCCCTGGGCGACACGGGCAGCCTGACGAACGTTCTCGGCAGCCGCTTCTATGTCGACGCCCAGGTCAACTATACCCTGCCGATCCTCGACCATGGCGTCACGCTGACGATCGGCGGCAACAACCTGACCGACAAGGATCCGCCGGGCTGCTTTACCTGCAGCATCAACAATTTCGACCCGACGACCTACGACGTGCCAGGGCCGTTCTACTACGGGCGCATCTCGATCAAGATGGGCGCCGCCCGTACGCCTCCGCCGGCCTATGCGCCACCGCTTCCGCCACCGCCGCCGGTGGTCGAAACGCCGGTTGCGCCACCGGAGCCCGCGCCACCGCCGCCGCCGCCCGCGGCAGCGCCGGAACGCGGTCACTAATTTAGTAGCGTTACGGGACGGGGAGGGCGGTCCGGGTCAACCGGGCCGCCCTTTCTCGTCAGCAGCCACCTTGAACGTTCCCGATTTCACGCCGATGTAGGCATGCGCCAGCAATAAAGGATCCGCTTCTCGTGCTTGATCATCAGGACATCGTCTCGCAGCTCGTTCCAATCGTCATCGAACAGTCCAACCGGGGCGAGCGCAGCTTCGACATCTATTCCCGGCTGCTGCGTGAGCGGATCGTCTTCATCACCGGCGCGATCGAGGACCACATGGCCTCGCTCATCACCGCCCAGCTGCTCTTCCTCGAGTCCGAGAACCCGAAGAAGGACATCTTCATGTACATCAACTCGCCGGGCGGCGTGGTCACCGCGGGCCTCGCGATCCACGACACCATGCAATATATCCGCCCGAAGGTGAGTACGGTGTGCATCGGCCAGGCCGCGTCGATGGGCAGCTTCCTGCTCGCGGCCGGCGAGCCAGGGATGCGCGTCGCGCTCACCAACAGCCGCATCATGGTCCACCAGCCGTCGGGCGGTGCCCAGGGCATGGCCGCTGACATCGAGATCCAGGCGCGCGAGATCCTGCGCATGCGCCAGCGCCTCAATACGCTCTACGCGAAGTACACCGGCAAGACACTCGAAGAGATCGAAAAGGCCATGGACCGCGACACCTTCATGGAGGCCGACGAGGCCAAGGCCTTCGGCATCATCGACGAGGTCTTCGATACGCGTCCTGAGTCGGGCGAGGACAGCGGCACGGGCGCTGGGGATGTGACGCCAGTCTAAGCCGAGTTTGGCAGCCGCGTATCGGGTCCAACGCCCCGCTGCCGCCAGTAGCGGGCGAGGCCGATTTCCTCGCACAGCGCCTTGAAACGCGCGTCGCGACGAACAGCGGCAAGCGGCGGCATGAATAGCCACTGGGTTCGGCACCAGCTGGGCGAATTTGCCACGAAGCTATGAGGGACTATCGGGCGGTTCGCGACCAGCGGCCCCTTGCTCAGCAGCAGCGCATCGATGACTTGGAAGGCGGCGTCGACTTCACCCAGCTGGCTAAGAGCCATCGCTGCATAAGTGGCTTGGCCAGGATTGCGCTGTGCCGCGGCTAGGTTCGCATCTCTCGCTCGCACAATGCGCGGAGGACTTGCTTCGGCGAAGGCGGCGAGAGTCGGCAGCCATTGCTCGGGCCGCGCTGGATGCGAGTTACCGGCAGAGGCCGCAGCGTCGCGGAGCATCGCCTCGGCAGCACCCGTCCGCCCGGTGAAGGCAAGCACCATGAACCGTGCGTTCCACACCAGCGCGTGCCTGGGCCACAGCGGCAGCAACCGCTCGCTCAAGTTCAGGGCATCTTCGGTACGGCCGGCCGTCCAAAGTCTGAGGGCGCGGCGCCATTGCGGCGTAGGCGAAGCCGGGGCCAGTGCCGCTGCTTGTTCATTGTACACCCACGACTTGGATGTTCGGCCTGCGGCCTGAAGGAACGACGTCAAGGCGCCGAGGACGTGCAGGTTGGTCGGCGCGGATCCGCGCAGGTCTTCCAGCCGATCTTCCATTTGCGACCAGTCGAGACTGCCGGCCGTAATGTCGATCATCGCCAGACGTGCATGCGGTTCGTTGGGGTCGCGTCGAAGGGCGGCTCGCGCAGCCGTCTCTGCTGCTCGCAGAGTCTCCCCGGCATTCGCGCTCCCGCCGTTGTTCGCGCGGGTTTCTTCCGCGAGCGCCAGCAGGCCCAGCGCTTTCGCATTCCCGGGCTCGATCTCCAGCGCCGACCGCAAGGGCGGGGTGGCTTCGCCGGCTTGAAGCGGCACTGCATCACGAAGCAGGATGTCGCCGCGGTCAATCCCGCGCTGCGCTTCCGCGGCGCGAGCGTCTTGGGCGCGCCAGAGTCCTGCTCCGCAGAGGATTACGACCGATGAAGCGCCAGCAGCAATCAGGGACCGGCGGGTGACCGGCAGCATCCTGCCGTTCGTCGCTTGCTCGGCGATCAATCGATATCCGACCCGCGGAACCGTCTCGATCTGAACGGCATCGCCGCTGGTCCGTTCGAGCGCCTTTCGAAGGCTACCCACGAGCCGGTTAAGGCTGTCGTCACCCACTTGGGCGTTGCCCCACAAATGATCGAACAGCTCACGCCGCGGGAGCACCTGTCCCTGCCGCTCAACGAGCTGCAGGAGCAACTGCATGACGAGCGGCTCGATGGTCGCTTCACCTCCGGCGCCACTGATGCGCCGACGAACCGGATCGATAGTCACCCCGGCGACGCAAAGAGGAAAAGTCGCCGCTGCGTTCACCAGATCCCCTCGTTTGATCGGCACATCATCGGCTGATCATCATGGTTCAATCGCGGCCTACAGCCAAGTCCTGCTCGCAGCCGGATCGATGCGACCGGTACATCGCAGGAGTAGTCATATGCGCAAACTCGTTCGAGGCGTTATCGCCGGTGCCCTGATCACGGGGAGCTTGCCCGCAATCGCTGACGTTCTGCCGTTCACTGGCAGCGGGACTGGGGTCAGCAATCTCGTTGGGGCGGACCCGACCTGTGCGCCGCTGCAATTTAGATCGGCGATCGATCCGTCGAGCACGGTCGGAACGTCGTCGCTGGGCGACTTCACCCTGAGCACGAGCACCTGCTTGTCGCTTGGAGGCGGCGCATCCTACGGCACCTTCATCATCGATTTCGGAACAGACGCGTTCAACGGGACCTTCGATGGCGGCTCAACGCCAACGGCTACCCCAGGCATCAGCGACACTGCTTGGCTGTTCACGGTCCTCGGGGGCAGCGGCCGCTTTGCGGGCGCTTCCGGCACCTTCGATGCAACTGGAGTCGCGGATGCCACGACACGGCCGACTCACGTTTCCATCAACTTCGATGGCCAGATCAACGCTCCCGCCGTTCCCGAGCCGGCGACCTGGGGGCTGATGATGCTCGGCTTCGGCGGGATCGGAATGGTCGTGCGGCGCCACCGCAGACGCGTGCTCCAACAGATCGCCTGAACTCGGGGCCATCGCGCCACGGTGCTTTCCAGGGCGGGTCATCCCCATATCCTGCCGGATGACCCGCACGCTCCAGCGCATGCTCGACAAGACCGCCGCATCGCGTGAGCCGCGCGTGCGGATGCTATGAAGTCACAGCAGAAGCGGTCCTCTCCGTGACATCGATGACGGCAAGGGCCTACTTCGTCTTCTTGGCGCCGCCGCTGCCGCTGCCGCCCTTGCCGCCGCCGCCGCGACCGCCGCGGGCGCCTTCCTGGCCGCCCTTCTTCGCAACGCCGCCGCTGTTTCCACCTGCCGATTTCTGAGCCATCTCAATCCTCCTTTGCCACTCAACAGCACCACCGCCACGCAGTTCCTATTGCTGCTTATGTTCCCCTCTTGTTCTGCTAGAACAAATCGGATACGTCAGCATCATCGAGGCGGAGCTCGGCCGCCGGTGATTTGAGCGAATGACCGCTTGCAAAGAGTGCTTTTGATTTGATTTTATTGGGGAGACAGGGGACATGGCAGCCCAGTTGAAAGTCATCGGTAGCGAAATGGCATCGTCGTCAGGAATGGATCGGCAGAAGGCGCTCGAAGCGGCGCTTGCCCAGATTGATCGTGCGTTCGGCAAGGGCTCGGCAATGAAGCTGGGCAGCCGCGAGAAGATAGAGATCGAGACCATCTCGAGCGGCTCGCTTGGCCTCGACATCGCGCTTGGCGTCGGTGGCCTGCCGCGCGGGCGGATCATCGAGATCTATGGCCCGGAAAGCTCGGGCAAGACGACGCTCGCGCTGCATGCAATTGCCGAGGCGCAGCGCAATGGCGGGACTGCCGCCTTCGTCGACGCCGAACATGCGCTCGACCCTGGCTATGCGAAGAAGCTGGGCGTCGACATCGACGAGCTGATCGTGTCGCAGCCGGACACCGGCGAACAGGCGCTGGAGATCGTCGATACGCTCGTGCGGTCGAACGCCATTGACGTGCTGGTGGTGGACTCGGTCGCCGCGCTGGTTCCCCGCGCCGAGATCGAGGGCGAGATGGGCGACAGCCATGTCGGCCTTCAGGCGCGTCTGATGAGCCAGGCGCTGCGCAAGCTCACCGGCTCGATCAGCCGCTCGCGCACCATGGTCATCTTCATCAATCAGGTGCGCATGAAGATCGGCGTGATGTACGGCAATCCGGAGACGACGACCGGTGGCAACGCGCTGAAGTTCTACGCTTCGGTCCGCCTCGATATCCGCCGCACCGGCCAGATCAAGGACCGCGACGACATCGTCGGCAACACGACGCGCGTGAAGGTCGTCAAGAACAAGGTCGCGCCACCGTTCAAGCAGGTCGAGTTCGACATCATGTACGGGGAGGGCGTGTCCAAGGTCGGCGAGATCCTCGACCTCGGCGTCAAGGCCGGGCTGGTCGAGAAGTCGGGCGCCTGGTTCAGCTACGACTCCGTGCGCATCGGCCAGGGCCGCGAGAACGCGAAGACCTATCTCAAGGAAAACCCGGACGTCGCGCAGCGCATCGAGAATGCGATCCGCGGCAAGACCGAGGAAGTCGGCGAAGCGCTGATGGTTGGTGCCGGCGAGGAAGACATCGCAGCGGAATAGTCCGGGGGACTATTTCGACCGATGTCTCTGGCCGAGTAAGCCTCAGCCGAAATCCTCTGCGATACATGGCGGCTCTTCGCGCGATTGGATCCGTGCGAAGAGCCGCTTCGGTTCCGTCAGCACGATCAGCAGGAAGCCGACAGCCGCGCAAACTGCAGTGCCGACGACGAAGGGCACCGGCGTTCCATTGAACTGCTGCCCGATCAGGAAGCCGAGTAGCGCCGCACCCACCGTGCCGACGACGCCCTGAACCGACGAAGCCGTGCCGGCAATCGGAGCCATGTTCTCCATCGCCAAGGTGCCCAGGTTCGACGAGGTGAAAGCGAAGCAGCCCATCGTCAGTCCCTGCAGGATGATAAAGGTCCACAATGTCTCGAAACCGCTGAGCGTCACCACCGCGTGAACTGAAGTGACCACCATGAAGGCGAGAGCCGCGCTATGGCCGACGCGGCGGAGGCCGAAGCGGCCGACGACTTGCGAATTGAGATAGGACGCGAAGGCCATCGGAGCGGCGATGCAGGCAAAGACCAGGCCGATGAACTGCCCCTCGTGAAAGGCATCGAACACGATCTGCTGGATCGAGCTGATGTAGGCCACCAGCGCCGAGAAGCTGACCGTCATCGCGATCGTATAGCCGCGCGACAGCGGATCCTTGATCGTCTGCAGGATCGCACCGCTCGTCTCCCGCCAGTCCAGCCCTCGGCGAAACTCCGGATGGAGCGTTTCCGGAAGGCGCAGCCACGACCAGCCCAGCATGAGCAGCGCGTAGACGGCGATCACCACGAAGATCGCCCGCCACGGCGCGAACAGCAGGATCAGCTGGCCGATGTTCGGAGCGAGCACTGGCACCAGCATGAAGGTCATGAAGACGAGGCTCATGACCCGCGCCATCGCCTCCGCCTCGAACAGGTCGCGGACCATGGCCACGACGAGCACACGAGTGACCGCCGCGGAAGCGCCCATCGCCACCCGTCCGGCAATCAGCAGCGGGAAGCTCCCGGCGAAGGCGCACAGGAAGGCGAAGGCGGCATAGAGGCTAACGCCCGCGGCAAGGATGGGCTTCCGCCCGAACCGATCGGCAAGCGGACCCCACAGCAGCTGGGTCGAAGCGAAGCCGAGGAAGTAGGCGATCACCACCAGCTGCTGGTCGTTCTCCCGAGCGACGTGAAGCGACCGCCCGATGTCGGCCAGCGCCGGGATCATCGAATCGATGGCGAATGCATTGAGCGCCATCAGCCCGGCGAGCAGCGCCGTCATCTCACGCGTGCCGGGGCGCTTCACGCCGTCCTGAAATGCCGATTCGAACATGGGAGCGCGCCTGCTGGCCCATGCGGCGCGGGCGTGCAACAGTGGTTCGACGCATGGGGACTTTGCCGATGATCCAGACACCGATCCGCCGCCGCCGCTTCCTTCAGGGCGCGTTTGCCAGTGCGCTTTCACTTCCGCTGGACCGCGTGGTGGCCCGTGCGGCAGAGGAATTGCCGAAGATCCCGCTGCCGCCGCCGATCTCCAGCGCCGAACGGCTCGGACGCCTGGCGAAGGCGCGCGCACTGATGCAGCGCAACCGCATCGGTGCGGTGGTCGTCGAGTCCGGCCCGAGCCTCGATTACCTGACAGGCGTGCAGTGGTGGCGGAGCGAGCGGCTCACGGGCGTGGTCATTCCCGCCGAAGGCGAGCCGATCATCGTCACGCCTTTCTTTGAATCACCGAGCGTCCGGGAGAGCCTCAAAATCCCCGCGGAGGTGCGCACCTGGCAGGAGGACGAGGAGCCGCTGAAGCTGGTCGCCGATTTCCTGAAGGAACGGGGCGTCGCCAATCAGCCGGTAGGTTTCGAGGAGACCAATCGCTTTTTCATCCAGGACAGGCTGAACAAG
>Ga0308175_100003459_pt1 | contig 10932 bp, 13 predicted proteins | sample PhyCR1_3_FD_203893 | JGI IMG/M metagenome (GOLD analysis project Ga0308175, IMG submission 203893) | Soil microbial communities from UC Gill Tract Community Farm, Albany, California, United States - DLSLS.C.R1 | ecosystem: Environmental > Terrestrial > Soil > Agricultural land | place: USA... | reverse complement strand
AGCTGCGTGCTGCTGGGCGACGACTCGGTCGGCGAGTTCCACTCGGTCGCACTGACGCACCATCGCCAGCAGGCGGACACCGGAACCAAGATGATCCACCTGGGAAAGAACACCAGCAGCACGATCGTTTCAAAGGGCATTTCCGCCGGACATGGGCAGAATACCTACCGTGGGCAGGTGAAAATCCTGAAGGGCGCAAAGGGTGCGCGTAATTACACGCAATGCGACTCGCTGCTGATCGGGGACAAGTGCGGCGCGCACACCTTCCCGTATATCGAAGTAAAGAATTCTAGCGCCCGCATGGAGCATGAGGCTTCCACCTCAAAGATCGGGGAAGACCAGATGTTTTACCTGCAGCAGCGCGGGCTGAAAGCGGAAGATGCGGTTTCCATGATCGTGAACGGCTTCTGCAAGCAGGTGTTCCGTGAGCTCCCGATGGAGTTCGCGGTGGAAGCGCAGAAGCTGCTGAGCGTAAGCCTGGAAGGCAGCGTCGGATAAAGACGGCGCATTTCCGAGTGGCTTCAGCCATGGGGTAAGCAAGAGCAGGTTGCTCGCTGCGCTCGGAATAACAAACAGAAAAGGAAGACACGAATGAGTTTGCTCGAGATAAAAAACCTTCACGCCAGCGTGGACGGTCACGAAATTCTGAAAGGCATTAACCTGACCATCAACCCGGGCGAAGTTCACTCCATCATGGGGCCGAACGGCTCGGGTAAGAGCACACTGGCGCAAGTACTGGCGCGCCGCCAGGCGTACCACGTCACCGCCGGCTCGATAAATTTTCTGGGCAAAGATCTGCTCGAGATGAAGCCCGAAGAAGCCGCCTGCGAAGGCGTGTTCCTGGCGTTTCAATACCCAGTGGAGGTCCCTGGTATCGGCAACACCTACTTCATGCGCTCGGCGTTGAACGCCATCCGCAAGCACCAGGGGCTGGATGAAATGGATGCCATGGACTTTCTGCCCATGTTCCGCGAAAAGCTGAAGCTGCTCGATATGGACGAGAAGCTGATGAACCGGTCGGTGAATGAGGGCTTCTCGGGAGGCGAGAAAAAGCGCAACGAGATTCTGCAGATGGCGGTGTTGCAACCCAAGCTGGCCATCCTTGATGAAACTGATTCGGGCCTGGATATTGACGCGCTGCGGATTGTCGCTAATGGGGTGAACGCGCTGCGTAACGCAGAGCGGGGAATGCTGGTGGTAACGCACTATCAGCGGCTCCTCAATTACATCGTCCCAGACTTCGTTCACGTGCTGGTGGATGGGCGCATCGTGCGCTCGGGCGGACCGGAGCTGGCGCTCGAACTCGAAGAAAAGGGCTACAGCTGGACCGAAGGCGCGCGGCAACCAGAGCCGGCATCGGCGTGAGGACATCCGTGAGTACTGCGATTGCAAATGTCGAGAGTTACCTGGAAGCCTTCACCCGCCTTCCCAGAACCGCGGAGCCGGACTGGTTGAAGCAGCTGCGGGAAGATGCTTTTGCGCGGTTCTGCCAGACCGGCCTGCCCACCACGCACGACGAAGACTGGCGATTTACCAATGTCTCCGCCATTGCGAAGACTGAGTTCGAGCTTCCCGTGGATCCACCTCAGCTTTCGGCGGCTGATTTGAGCGCCTGGAAGTTTCCCGCCTCCGCGATCGAACTGATCTTCGTGGATGGGCAGTTTGCGGCAGAGCTTTCAACCATAGGTTCCCTTCCGGCCGGAGTACAGGTTTCCAGTCTCAAAGAGCAAAACACGAAACACTCGAATGCCGCTAAGGAACAGCTTGGGCGGTATCTGAATGTTGAGCGCGATGCGTTCGCGGCACTGAACACTGCCTTCATCAGCGATGGCGCATTCGTCCATGTGAGCCGGGGAGTGGTGGTGGAAGTGCCGATCCGGCTGCTGTTTGTTTCGACTCAGGCCGCTGCGCCGCGCATGGTGCACCCGCGCAATCTTCTTGTTTTTGACCAGGAAAGCCAGGCGACGGTTATTGAAGAATACGTCTCGCTGGGCGGCGGCACCGTGCTTTCGAACAGCGCCACCGAACTCGTGGCCGGTGCTAATGCCACGGTCTCACACTACATGATCGAACGCGAACACGTTGATGCCTTTAACATTTCCACCTTGCGCATTCAGCACGAGCGCAGCGCCAACGTTGCTTCGCACTCGCTTCTGCTGGGTGGTGGACTGGTGCGTAACAATGTTCACCCGGTGCTGGCGGGCGAGGGCGGCGAATGCCTGATTAACGGTCTGTTCGTGGGCGAGGGACGGCAGCATCTCGACAATTACATGCACGTCGAACATGCCAGCCCGCACTGCAGCAGCCGGCAGTTTTATAACGGAATTCTGGATGGCCACGCCCATGGCGTGTTTCACGGCCGCATCGTCGTCCACAAAGACGCGCAGAAAACCGATGCCAAGCAGACCAATCGCAATCTGTTGCTTTCTGATGATGCGCAGATTGATACCAAGCCGCAGCTGGAAATTTACGCTGACGACGTCAAGTGCACACATGGCGCAACTATCGGACAGATCGACGAAAACGCGCTGTTTTATCTCCGGTCGCGCGGCATTGACGAAATTTCCGCGCGCCGCCTGCTGCTCATGGCATTCGCCAGCGAGTGTCTCGAACGAATGGCTGCAGGCCCGGCGCGCGACTACTCGGAGCGGCTGATTCACGAGCACCTGTTGAAAATCGCCGACCATGTCACCACGGCAAGCGCATCTGTGCAGAACCGAAGCTGGGAGGAAGTTGGATGACGACTGCAGCAAGATTGCCGCACGAACCCGCTCGCGGAATTCGCGAAGTGGAATCCGGCTACGACGTAGAAGAGATCCGGGCTGACTTCCCAATCCTGAATCAACAGGTACACGGACACAAGCTCGTTTATCTGGATAATGCTGCCACATCCCAGAAGCCGAGAGCCGTGACCGATGCGATCGTCCGCTACTACGAGCGCGACAATGCCAACGTGCATCGGGGCGTGCATTACCTTTCGGAGCGCGCGACTGAAGAGTACGAAGCGGGACGTACAGCGGCACAGAAGTTCATCCATGCCGCCGATCGGCACGAAATCATCTTTGTGCGCAGTGCCACTGAGGGCATAAATCTGGTTGCGCAAACCTATGGCCGCAAGCACGTCGGAGCGGGCGACGAAGTGCTCATCAGCGCGATGGAGCACCACTCAAACATCGTGCCCTGGCAAATGTTGTGCGAGGAAAAGGGCGCGAAGCTGCAGGTAGCGCCGATCAACGACAGGGGCGAGCTGATTCTCGAAAAATTCGAGCAGCTGCTTGGCCCGCGAACGAAGATTGCGGCAGTTGGGCATGTTTCCAATGCACTGGGGACGATTAACCCGGTGGAGCAAATCGTGAAACTCGCGCATGCCAGGAACATTCCGGTTCTGGTTGACGGCGCACAAGCGGTTCCGAGAATTCCGGTGGACGTTCAGGCGCTCGGCTGCGACTTCTACGTTTTCTCCGGCCACAAAACATATGGGCCGACCGGGATCGGAGTCCTGTACGGAAAATTTGCGTTGCTTGACGCCATGCCTCCCTATCAGGGCGGGGGAGAGATGATCAGCTCGGTCAGCTTCGAGAAGACGGTTTACAACAAGGTTCCACACAAGTTCGAAGCCGGAACTCCGGACATGTCGGGCGCGGTCGGAATGCGTGCGGCGCTCGAATATCTCAACCATCTCGGCATGGAGAACATTGCGCAGTACGAGCACCAGCTGCTCGAGTATGCCACCGGGAAAGTTTCCGCGATACCCGGCGTGCGCATCATTGGAACCGCGAAGGAAAAAGCCGGTGTGCTTTCGTTCGTGATAGAAGGCGTGCATCCGCACGATGTGGGAACCATTCTCGATCAGGAAGGCATCGCCATACGAACCGGCCATCATTGTGCGCAACCGGTGATGGAGCGCTTCAAAGTGGACGCTACCGCTCGTGCCTCATTCGGCCTGTACAACACCAAGGAAGAAATCGATGCACTGGTGCGCGGCATCCAAAAGGTACGGGAGGTTTTCGCCTGATGGCTGATTTACGCGACCTGTACCAGGAAGTGATCCTCGAGCACAGCAAGGCGCCGCGAAATTATCGCGAGGTGAAAGGCGCCGACAAGAAAGCGGAAGGCTTTAATCCGCTATGCGGTGACCGGTTCACGGTGTACCTGCAAATGAATGGCGACTCCATTCAGGACGTCGGCTTCCAAGGCTCGGGCTGCGCGATTTCGAAAGCATCGGCTTCGATGATGACCCAGAGCATCAAGGGAAAGACGCGCGCACAAGCGCAGGAACTGTTCGGCCACTTTCATAAAGTGGTTACCGGGCAGAGCGAAGACGAAAGCCAGCTCGGCAAGCTTACGGTGTTTGCTGGAGTCTCAGAATTTCCTATGCGCGTAAAATGCGCCACGCTGGCCTGGCACACGCTGCAGGCGGCCCTGGAGGGCAAGCAGGAAGCAGTTTCAACCGAGTAGAACATCATGTACGAAATGATTGAGTTAAAACGCGAGTGTGAGGCCATCGAGATTCCCAGCGGAATCCGGCGCATGTTGCCGGCGCTCACGCGGGTGCGCATCTCGCAGTTTCTGGGCAGCGGATACACGGTGGTTACCGACACCGGCTACATGTGCCGGATCGATGCCAAAGACTCCGATGCCATGGGCATGACTGCGCCGGCAGCACAGGAGAAACCGGCCGATGTGCCGTTCAGCGAAAACATGGTCTGGGACCAGCTCAAAACCGTTTTCGATCCTGAGATTCCGGTAAACATCGTTGATCTGGGTTTGATCTATTCGTGCAAGATCACGGATCGCGAGCAGGGCGGCAAGAAAGTCGCGGTCGATATGTCGATGACCGCGCCCGGCTGCGGCATGGGAAATGTGCTGAAAGCTGACGTCGAAAGCAAGTTGTCATCTCTACCCGAAGTAAAAGAAGTGGACGTGCAGGTTGTGTTCGAGCCACCCTGGAACGCGGGCTTGATGTCTGAAGCTGCAAAGCTGCAGCTGGGATTCGATCTCGACTACGGCATGCCGGGCGGAGCGCCTGCGGCCAGAATGTCGCGCTAACCATCCTGCTGCGCTCATTGTCCCAGTATCAGCGGTAATCCATTCTTCGCGTTTCCAATTACCACGATCTTCGAGTTTGCGCTCTTGGCCAGGGTTTCGGTCGCCTCGATTCCTTTCCACTCCAGCAGTTGCGGACTGATGCCCTGGGCAACGATCTGCTGAAAATCGCGAATGCCGGCAGCTTCGATCCTCTTGCGCTGGGCCTCCTGCGTCTCCTTCTGCAGGCGGAAATTCATGGCCAGCGCTTCCTGTTCGGCCTGCTGTTTGGATTCGATGGAAACTTTCAGCGATGCTGGAAGCTGGATGTCACGCAGAAGCACACTTTCAACCGTCACACCTCGTTCGCCAAGCTTCTGTGACAGCTGATCGAAGATCTGCCTGGCGACCATCTCCCTTTCACCGGTGTAGAGCGCGTTTGCACTGTGGGAAGCGGTTGCTTCGCGAATGGCAGCGCGCAGATTTGGAACCGCCAGCACCTCGACGTATCTTTTGGAAAACCAGGGCTGCCTTTTCCGGATTAAGGTGGTAAATAAGCGACGTATCCAGGCTCATGACCAGCCCTTCGCTCGAAGGCACGCTGGCTGATTCTTTGATCTCCTGGGTCCTTATGGAGAGCTCGTGATTTGCCTTAAATGGATTTATAAGGTGAACGCCTTCCGGTAACGCCTCACCCGTGACCCTTCCAAACAGGGTGAGGACGCCAACATTCCCGGAATCAACCCGGGCGACCGACCCAAACAGGAGCAACACAATCAGGAACGCCAATATTCCGATGATCAGCAGCCTGAGAAATGGAGTTGGATTGATATCAATCACTTTGCCACGCGAGTCGTTGAAGATCGCCATTGGTTTCTCCCCTGCAGGCGATTCTAGAGCGGTGGTGGAGGCCAGCTAAGTGCCTCGCGGGGGACATTCTGGGACGAAGCCTACTTGCCGATACAGAACTTGCCGAAGATAACATTCAGGATGTCGTCGTTGGTAGTGGCTCCGGTAATCTCGTCGAGTGCGTGCAGCGCGGAATAAAGATCCAGAAGCAGCATTTCGTGCGGAGTGTCGTTCTCGCTGGCTTTGATAGCCGCAGCCAAGCCGGCCAGCGAATCCTGCACCAGCTTCTGCTGACGGACATTGGTCAGCATGGCGGATTCGTGCTGGCGGCCGCCAATTTTCTTCAGAATTTCTTCGCGCAGTTCGGATATTCCGTGGCCCGTAATGGCTGAAGTGCGCACGCCCTGCAATTCAGAGTGGTTCATCGCCAGGTCTGATTTGTTCAGCACCACGATCGCGCTGCGCCCTTCCGCCAGCGCCAGAAGCTCGCGATCCTCTTCGCTTAAGCCCCCGCTCACCGCCTGCGACGAATCGATCACCACCAGTACCAGGCCCGCATCGGCCAATGCTTCCTTTGATTTTCGAATGCCAATGCTCTCGGCCTCATCGAGCGCGCTGCGGATACCGGCGGTATCCACCAGCTTCACCGGAATACCGCCGATGCTCACGGTTTCTGTCACCAGATCGCGGGTGGTGCCCGGCGAAGCAGTGACAATTGCACGCTCACGCTCGACCAGCCGGTTAAACAGACTTGATTTCCCGACATTTGGCCGCCCCACGATCGCCAGCGTCAAACCTTCGTGAACGACCCGGCCGTAATCGAAAGACTGGGCAAGCTCTTGAAGCGGACCTGATAATTCAGAGATCAATTGCCGGATTCGCGTGCCCGGCAAAACCGAAACATCATCTTCCGCAAAATCGATCCCTGCTTCGAGCAGCGCGATCAGTTCGACAAGCTTTGCTTTTATGGGCTGCAGCGTTTTAGACAGCGAACCCCCAAGCTGTTGCGCTGCGACCTTGGCCTGATACAGAGTTTGCGATTCGATCAGGTCGCGGACCGCCTCAGCCTGAGATAAATCGATGCGGCCATTCAGAAAAGCGCGCATCGTGAATTCGCCCGGTTCGGCGAGACGCGCACCGGCGGCCAGCGCGAGCTGAACTATGCGCTCCAGAACTACCGGAGAGCCGTGAGCAGAAATCTCAATAATATCGTCGGTGGTATAGGAATGCGGACGAGCGAAATAGTTGACGACGACTTCATCCATGCGGGTCTGCTCGCGGGCGAGGGCGCCCGTGCCACACGGTTCAATCAGCTCGCCAAAGATGGCCTGCCCCGGCTTGAGTTCCCGCTTCAGCCGCAGCATGGGCGCAGCAATCGTCTTCGCTTCCGGCCCGGCGATGCGCACTACTCCGATGCCGCCCCGCCCGGGCGGAGTAGCGACGGCGACGATGGTGTCGTCCAGATGCACAAGGAAATTTTTTGCCGGGCCAGGAGGCCCGGCATTTATCGATCACCTGCTAACGAGGCGAGGGGCTCTTGTAGTTGCCCGGATACAGCACCACCGACCTTCGCAACCCCTCCCCCTGGCTTTCGGTTCGCAAATCCGTGTACTCGCGCAGCGCGAGATGCACGATGCGCCGCTCGCGCGATGACATGGGAGCAAACTGGTAAGGAGTTCCCGAGGTTCGGACTTTCTCGGCGGCCACATTCGCGGCAGCGCGGAGTTCTTCGATGCGCAGCGAACGCTGGTTCCTGCAGTCGAAGCAGATCTTCTCGTGTTCGTTTCCTGGCAGGCGAAGCATTTCGAGCGCCAGCAGTTCCAGCGCGCGCAGCAGGGCTCCGCCGCGTGCCAGCAGCGCCGCCGAATCGGGGCCGGCGAATTCGACCAGTATTTCAGGGCGCTCCCAGTCGCGTTCTTCCGGCAGCGGGGGATCGACGGTGATTCGGTACTTCAGTCGCAGACCGCCCTTGTTCACGACTACGTTCAGAAACTCGTGGATTTTGTTAGCGGCGGAAATCTTGTCAGTAATCGGCATAAAGAAAAGCTATTTGTCTTTTTTTCTCGCCCGCTTAGCGGCCAGTTCGCGCATCTCGCGGCCCAGCTTGGTGCGATTCATCACTACCTGCTGCACGGTCGAAACCAGATTGCTCAATGAATAGTACAAATTCAGCCCAGAAGCGAGATTGTAGAAGATGAACCCCATGGTCAGCGGCATTACGACGTTCATCATCTTCTGTTGCTGCGGGTCCATGCCGGCCTGGGGGGTCATGCGCTGGGCGGCGATCATGCTGACCACCATCAAAGTGGGCAGCACGAAATACGGATCGCGCGATGAAAGGTCCCAGATCCACAGCCAGTGCGCATGGCGCAGCTCAATGGCGGCATTCAGCATGCTGTAGTAAGCGAACAGAAAGGGCATCTGGATCAGAAGCGGCAGACAGCCGCCCGCGGGACTTACGCCCTCCCGCTTCATCAGGTCTGCTATTTCCTGATTCATGTCCTGCTTGCGCGGATCACGCATCGAGTACTTTTTATATTTTTCTTTGATGGAATTCATCTGCGGCTGGACTTTCTGCATTTTGAGCGCAGATTTCATGCTGGAGATGCGCAGCGGCAGAAGAAGAATGCTGATGATCAGGGTCTGCAGGACGATCGCCCATCCCCAGTTGTGGACATACTTGTAAGTCCACTTGAGCCACAGAAACAGAGGCCGCGCGATCAGGTTGAAGAAGCCGAAGTTGACCAGGCCGCGCAGGTCCTGCGGTGCGCCGGTAATCGTGTGTACCTGAGTTCCCTCCAGCACATCCAGCGAACGCGGGCCGACATAGATGCGCTCGGTCACCGGGCTGTTCAGAGTTGCGGCGGCTGCGCCGATCACATCCACCCGGATGGTCTCCTGCGAATTCGGATTTTTTGGTTCCTTGGGAAGCTCGAGCCCATTGCGCAGGGTAACCAGAGCGGCATTCTGCGGGATTTCCGGTATAAATACTGCAGCAAAATATTGGTCACCTACCGCAGCCCAGGAAAACGGGCCACGAATAGTGTTTCCTCCGCTGACCTTTTTTGCTGCTATCCGCTCGATGTTGCTGCCATTCTGGTACTCCACTCGTGCTGAGGCATAACCCGCCGGATTGGCTTCATCTCCGAAACCCGCAGGCCACATGGGAAAAGCGGTGACCGGTTTGTCATCCAGGAAGACTGAAGTTTGTACTGTGATCAGGTAGCTGGAATCGAAACTGAAAGTCTTGCGCACGGAAAGCGCGCCATCCGAGTACTCGAACGCAACCGTGCCCGGAACAGTTAATGAACCAGTTGCGGAGGGAACGAACAAAGCGGAGTTGATGCGATTGCGTAAGCTCTCGTCATAGGTAAAAAGCGACAGCGGATACCCGAACTTCTCGGCCGCGCCGGCGTTCACCAGATCGAGTGGCTGGTGATTGTCATTGTTGTATTTTTTCAGCACCCAAGACTTCACCTGCGCGCCCCGGCTGCTGAAGGTGATGCGGTAGACATCATTTTCAATTACCAGGGATGATTCGTTCTGCGCCTGCTTGAGCGCCCCCTTGCTTGCGGAATTTGTGCGCGGCGGTTCCGGATTTGTCGCCGGAGTGCTCTGCGTGCCCGGAGTTGCAGCTGGGGATGGCGGAGCGGCAGGCGACGGAAAATATTTCTTGTACAGCGGCTGGAACACGATCATGACCACGAAAGTCAGGACAAAAACGAGTAGCAGCTGACGCTCATTTCCGGATTCCTGCTGGGGATTTTTGAATTCAGCCAAGTGGCTTAATCAGTGTGGGCAGCTGCGAAATCATCGCTGCCCCTCCTGTCCATATGAGATACCGGATCATACCCGCCGCTGGCGAACGGGTGACAACGCAGCAGGCGGCTAACTGCCAGCACCGTTCCCCGCGCCAAGCCATGCGTCCCTATTGCCTGGCTCGCATACTCGGAGCAGGTCGGGACATAACGGCACGCATTCCCGAGCCAGGGCGATATGGCGAACTTGTAGAGTCGCAGTAACGCAAGCACAAACTTCCTGGGCCAGGATGTCATCAGCCGTGCAGCGCCTTTCCTATCTGCTGAAATCCCCGTTCGACTTCGCCGCGTATCACCGCAAACTCGGCACTCAACAGCGCGCGCTTCGGATTGATCACTATGTCCACCATGGCGGGCGCGGCTTTCCACTCGGCGCGCACCGCCTCCCGCAAACGGCGCCTGATGCGGTTGCGCTGCACCGCGTTTCCCAGCGCCTTGCTCACCGTAAAACCGATCCGCGCGGGTTCGCCGGATTGCCGACGCAGGTAAAAGAAAGTCATGTGTGTAGAAAACTGCCTTTTCCCAAACTTATACACGCGTTCAAAGTCGCTATGCCGGAGCAGACGCGCGCTGCGGGAAAACGCCGGCATAGTTTTTGCTTCCAGCTGCTGAAGCTGCACTGATTTCAACCATGTTTGGAACTACTCGCGAAAACCCGGCTTTACCGAAACCCGCTTGCGGCCTTTGGCACGGCGCCGTGAAATGACCGCTCGCCCGCTCTTGGTCTTCATGCGGGTGCGGAATCCGTGCACCTTGGAACGGCGGCGGCGGTTAGGTTGGAATGTACGTTTGGGCATGAAACGAAAAGGCTCCTCGTCAGGCGTGCATCACGCAAGGTAAACCACGCAAAGTAAACAACGAGTATAAATGACATAGTGCGAGAGCAGCAAACACCGCGCAGGCGTGTTGACCTGATCTCTTTCGCACCATGTCTCCCTGCTCAAAACTTATTCGAGCCGTTCAGCATTTCCACTCACCGCAAACTGCACAAGCCGCGCGGCAGTTATACTCTGAACACTTGACAGAGAGCAGGCTTCGGGTTCTGAATCGTACGCGCGCGAAAAAAATTCTGTTCGAAGTTTTCCGCAAGCGTGAAATTTTTGTGCTAGTATGCCGGACTGATCCAGCATATTAAATTTTCCAGCGCCCAGCGTAACCAGCCTGCGACGGGTTGTCTGCTGGACAATCTGCAACGCATTTTGTGACCGGCCCTGACCCTGGCGGCAGGCCCATTTAAAAA
>Ga0308175_100003458_pt1 | contig 10933 bp, 6 predicted proteins | sample PhyCR1_3_FD_203893 | JGI IMG/M metagenome (GOLD analysis project Ga0308175, IMG submission 203893) | Soil microbial communities from UC Gill Tract Community Farm, Albany, California, United States - DLSLS.C.R1 | ecosystem: Environmental > Terrestrial > Soil > Agricultural land | place: USA... | reverse complement strand
GGCGTAAAAAGCGTTGTCGCTGCTGATTATTCACACAAGCGCCGAGAATTGGCTACGACGATGGGTGCACACCAGACGGTGGATCCGGCAAAAGGATCACCGTTCGACGACGTCAAGCCGGCCGTGGTTTTCGAGGCTGTAGGCGTTCCCGGCGTCGTCAATGACGTGATGCGGAGGGCACCGATGAGCACCCGACTGGTCGTCGCGGGGGTGTGCATGGAGGCCGATACGGTCCTGCCGCTGTTCGGCATCGCCAAGGAGATCAACGTGCAGTTCGTCAACGCCTACGACCCCACCGAGTTCGCTGAGGCACTGCGCGCCATCGCCGAGGGCGAGATCGACGTCGCTCCACTGATTACCGGTGAGGTCGGCCTCGACGGCGTCGGCGACGCATTCGACCAGCTTGCCAACCCAGACGAACACTGCAAAATTCTAGTAACTCCCTAGCCGCTACCTTAAATTCCGCTGTGTGCCAGGTATCACAGGAGCACAGCGGAATTCAGTAGTGTCCCTGGACGCTTCGCCATCTAGTACTGCGTGCGAAAGGCTGGATGGTGACCGACGAACGACAAAAGCAAGCCTCAACCCATCTCGAAGAAGCCCGCGAGGACCGGCGCGCCCGCCGGATCGCCGACCTCTACGCCAACGATCCGCAGTTCCGAAAAGCCCGTCCCCTTTTCGACGTCATCGAGGCGGCTAGCAGGCCGGACCTTCGCCTGCCGGAGATCTTGCAGACCCTCGTCAACGGCTATGCCGACCGCCCCGCGCTCGGCCGGCGCGCACGGGAGTTGGTGACGGACACCACGACAGGCCGCACCTCCGTGCGTCTGCTGCCCAGTTTCGAAACGATCAGCTACCGCGAGGTATGGGACCGTGTCAGCGCGATCGCCACCGCATTGCGCAACGACTCCACCGCCCCGGTGAACCCTGGCGACTTCGTCGCCACGATCGGCTTCGCCAGCCCCGACTATTTCACGGTTGACCTTGCGTGCGCGTACCTCGGACTGGTCTCGGTGCCGCTGCAGCACAATGCGCCGGTCTCCCAGCTCAGGCCGATCATCGCCGAGACCGAGCCGAAGGTCATCGCCGTCGGCGCCGAATACCTTGATCTCGCCGTCGAGTCGGCGCTGGAGAGCACGTCGCTGCGGCGCCTACTGGTCTTCGACTACCGGCCCGGCGTCGACGACCAGCGAGACAGCCTGCAGCGGGCGCAGGCCCGGCTGAGGGACGCAGGCCTGCCGGTGGCGATCGACACGCTCGCAGACGTCATCGACCATGGCCGCTCGTTGCCGCAGGAACCCGCATACACGGGCGACAGTGACAACAGGCTCGCGATGATCATGTACACCTCGGGAAGCACCGGCGCACCAAAGGGCGCCATGATGACGGAGCGGACGCTCGCGAAGCTGTGGACGTCGAGGTTCGCTTCGTCAGCCGACGTGCCCGTGTTCAACGTCAACTTCATGCCGCTCAATCACCTCGGCGGGCGGCTGCCGCTGGCGTCGTCGTTCCTTGTCGGCGGCACAAGCTATTTCGTTCCCGAGTCCGATCTTTCGACGTTGTTCGAGGACTGGGCACTCGCGCGTCCGACCGAGATGGCGCTGGTGCCGCGCGTCGTCGACATGCTCTTCCAGCGGTACCGCAGCACCGCCGACGGCCTCGTTGCCGCAGGGTCAGAACCGGCAGAAGCCGATGCCGCCGCCGCGACCGAGCTGCGAGACAAGGTCCTCGGAGGACGCGTGATCGGCGGATTCGTCGGAACCGCGCCACTGGCTGCGGAGATGAAAGGGTTCATCGATGACGTGCTCGATGCCCATATCGCCGACGGTTACGGCACGACAGAGGTGGGCGGGGTCAGCAGGGACGGGGTGCTCATCCGCCCGCCGGTCGTCGACTACAAGCTGGTGGATGTCCCCGAACTCGGCTACTTCCTCACCGACAAGCCGTATCCGCGGGGTGAGTTACTGATCAAGACCGAGACGATGATGCCCGGGTACTACAAGCGTCCCGAGGTCACCGCCGAGGTGTTCGACGCCGACGGCTACTACCGCACCGGCGATGTGATGGCCGAGATCGAGCCGGACCGGCTGGAGTATGTCGACCGGAGCAAGAACGTGCTCAAGCTGTCACAGGGCGAGTTCGTCGCCGTGTCGAATCTGGAGGCGATCTTCGCAGGCGCACCACTGGTGCGTCAGATCTTCGTCTACGGCAACAGCGAGCGTCCCAGTCTGCTCGCGGTGATAGTCCCGACGCCAGAAGCGCTGGAGCGCTTCTGCGCAGACAGCAATGCACTCAAGGCCGCTCTGGGCGACGCGCTGCGCGAGACGGCGCGTGCCGCAGAGTTGCAGTCCTACGAGGTGCCGACCGACTTCCTCGTCGAAACCGAACCATTCAGCGCCGCCAACGGACTGCTGTCCGGCGTCGGAAAGATTCTGCGCCCCAGGCTCAAAGAGCATTACGGTGAGCGACTCGAGCAGCTCTACGCCGAGTTGGCGGCGGCGCGTGTCGACGACCTCCGCGCGCTGCGCGAGAACGCCGCGAACCGTTCGGTGCTCGACAGCGTCACTCGGGCGGCACAGGCGGTCCTGGGATCGACCGACGTCGGGATCGACCCCGACGACCACTTCACCGACCTCGGCGGCGACTCGTTGTCGGCCCTGACTTTCGCCAACCTGTTGCGGGACGTCCTGGAAGTCGACGTGCCGGTGGGCATGATCGTCGGACCGACGAGCGACCTCCGGCAGATCGCCAATTACATTGAGACTGAGCGCGAATCCGGCTCGAAACGACCGACGTTCGCGAGCGTGCACGGACGCGGGGCTACTTCGGTCCGCGCCGGCGACCTCACGCTCGATAAGTTCGTCGACGAAGCCACGCTGGCAACCGCCCCTGGCGTCGCGTACGCGACCGGTGCCCCCAAGACCGTTCTACTCACCGGCGCTAACGGCTGGCTTGGACGGTTCCTGGCCCTCGACCTGCTGGAACGGCTGGCGGAGACGGGCGGCAAGCTGATCACCGTCATTCGCGGACGCGACGAGGCCGCGGCACGCGCACGGCTGGAAGCGGCCTTCGACAGCGGGGATCCGGTTCTGCTCAAGCGATTCCGCGAGCTGGCCGCAGATCACCTCGAGGTCATCGCGGGCGATATCGGCGAGCCCAACCTCGGCATGGATAAGGCAACCTGGGATCGGCTGGCGCAGGACGTCGATCAGATCGTCCATCCTGCGGCACTCGTCAACCACGTGCTGCCCTACAGCGAGTTGTTCGGGCCGAATGTGGTGGGCACCGCCGAGATGATCCGGCTGGCGATCACCGCCCGCATCAAGCCAATCACCTACCTGTCCACCGTTGCAGTCGCAATGTCGGTCGCCGCTGAAGACTTCGTCGAGGACGGCGACATCCGTGACGTCAGTCCGGAGCGACCCGTCGACAGCTCGTATGCCAACGGGTACGCAAACAGCAAGTGGGCAGGCGAAGTGCTGTTGCGGGAGGCACACGATCTTTGCGGTCTGCCGGTCGCGGTGTTCCGGTCCGACATGATCCTCGCCCACACGCGATACGAGGGGCAGCTGAACGTGCCCGACGCGTTCACCCGGCTGATTTTGAGCCTTCTCGCAACAGGTATCGCGCCCCGGTCGTTCTATGAGACTGACGCCAACGGCGGGCTGCAGCGGGCTCACTACGACGGACTGCCGGTCGATTTCGTCGCCGAATCCATTGTGACTCTGGGCGCGAACGCGACGGATCGGTTCCGGTCATTCGACGTGATGAATCCCTACGACGATGGCATCTCGCTGGACACGTTCGTCGAGTGGCTCATCAACGCCGGTCACAAGATCACGCGGATCGACCAGTACGAGGAGTGGCTCAGCAGGTTCGAAACCGCGCTGACCGGCCTCCCGGAACAGCAACGACGACACAGCGTGCTGCCCCTGCTCGATGCGTACCGCAAGGCCGAGCGGCCTATACGGGGAGCCATCGCACCGACCGCCGTGTTCCGCGGTGCGGTGCGCGCGGCCAAGGTCGGTTCCGACGGAGACATCCCTCATGTCACGGCATCACTGATCGACAAGTACGTAGCAGACCTGGACCGCCTCGGCCTGGTCTAATCGGCGGGTGCTCTAGGCTGCCAGGCATGCCGATCGCAGCGAGAGCGAAACTTGCGACCCGCCTGATCGTCCTCGCCGCGGCGGGGCTGGCCGTCGCAGGCCTGTCCGGATGTGACGCGACATCGAAGTCCGGGCCTTCGCTTATCCCGACGGCCGACCCGGACACCCGCCAGGTCACCGTCGTCGGGTCGGGCGAGGTGCAGGGCACGCCGGACACGTTGACCGCGAATGGCTCGATCGAGTTCACCGCGCCCGACGTCACCTCCGCCATGAACCAGACCAGTGAGCGGCAGCAGGCCGTGATCAACGCGCTGGTCGGTTCCGGCATCGACCGCGCAGACATCAGCACCACGAATGTGAGCCTGCAGCCACAGTTCGGCGGCGGCGACACCACGGCGATCATCGGCTACCGGGCGAGCAATTCGATCTCGGTCAAGATTCGCAAGCTGGACACCGCGTCGCAGGCACTGGCATTGATCGTCGGCACCGGCGGTGACGCCACGCGCCTCAACTCGGTCGACTACTCGATCGACGATGACTCTCAGCTGGTGAAGGACGCGCGCACGCGTGCCTTCGACGACGCCAAGGACCGCGCCGAGCAGTACGCCCAGTTGTCGGGATTGACTCTGGGCAAGGTCATTTCGATCTCCGAGTCGGCCGGCACAACGCCGGCTCCGCCCCAGCCGACACCGATGCCGAAGGCGGCCATGGAGGCGGTGCCACTCGAGCCGGGGCAGCAGAGCGTCAGCTTCTCGGTGACGGTGATCTGGGAGCTGACCTAAAACTCTTCGCGCACGCGAAGGGCAGATGAGCCGTCAGTCTGCGGGGGCGATGTCCACCGGAATGCCGTTGAGCACAGCGGTACCCGAAAGCGGATCCAACCGGTCACCGTCGTTGAGCTGGTTGACGTTGACGCCCGGCTGTTCTGCGGCGACCCCTTGCCGGGTACCACCGCGGTCGTGACCCCATCCGTGCGGCAACGACACGACGCCGCGACGCATGCCCGGCATCGGTTCGATCGGCGCGAGTAGCTCCCCGCCTGGCCCCTTGATCTTCGCGGTGTCGGCCAGTCCCAGATCGGCGACGTCATCCGGATGGATTTGCAGCGTGCACCGGTTCGTGCCGCCCGACAATGCCGGCACGTTGTGCATCCAGCTGTTGTTGGAGCGCAGGTGGCGTCTGCCGATGAGAACAAAGCCGTCGGCGCCGCGGCCGAGCGAGTCGCGAAGCCGCGCGGCATCGGGGACCAACGGTTCCGGTGCGAGTTCGATTCGCCCGCTTGGCGTTCGAAGCACTTCGGGCAGCCGAGGCTGCAGCGGACCCAGGTCGATACCGTGTGGCGCGGCCTTGAGCCGATTGAGGGTGAGCCCGTCCGGCTTCGCGCCGAACGCGTCGCCGTACGGCCCGAGCCGAAGCATCATGTCGAGACGGCGTTCGTAACCTGGGCCTGCTGCCAGCATTGCGGTCAACTCGTCGACGGGACGCCCTGCCACCGGTGAAGTCGGGTCTGCGGACTCCTTGGCCAATGTCGTCGCGATGACCTGCTCGTCGACAAGTGAAGGATCACCGTCCACGCCAATGCCGTACAGGATCAGCGCGATACGGGACAGGATCTCCGCCTCGTCGGGCCGCCCGTCGAGCGGCAACGCCGGCGGCGAGTAGCGGACATTGTTGCGGACCGCGAGGTTGTTCAGCGCGAAATCGAAATGGGGACTCTGCGATGGTGGCGGCGGCGGAAGGATGACGTCCGCCTGCCGTGTGGTCTCGTTGAGGTACGGATCGATGCTGAGCATGAATCCGACGTTGGCGAGCGCCTGGTCGAGCCGGTCACCGTCGGGAGCCGACAGCACGGGGTTTCCGGCGACCGTGATCATCGCCTTGATCTGGCCGTCGCCGGGGGTGTCGATCTCCTCGGCCAGTGCGGCAGCGGGCAATTCGGACAGCGCTTCGGGATAGCCGGACACGCGACTGTGCCAGCGGCCGGTTCTGAAGCCGCGGCCCGATTTCGGTGGTCGCGGCGCAGACGCCGCAGGCCCCAAGGGGAACATGGCTCCGCCCGGACGGTCGAGATTGCCCGTCAGAACGTTGACGACGTCGACCAGCCAACTGCCAAGCGTCCCGAATTCGACTGTCGAGGTACCGATTCGGCCATACACCGCCGCCGTCGGAGCCGCCGCCAGCTCACGGGCCAGTCCGCGGATCTCGTCGGCGGCCACTCCGCAATACGCGGTGACGTCCTGCGGTGCGAACCCGGCGGCAAGGGCGCGGACGTCGTCGAGGCCGTTGACATGGTCGGCCAAACCGCCGAGATCCGGTGCGACAAGTCCCTCTTCGAAGAGCACGTGCACGACGGCGAGCAGCAGCGCGGCATCGGTGCCCGGGCGAGGGGCGATGTGACGGTCGGCGAGTTCGGCTGTGCGTGTGCGCGCCGGATCGATCACGGTGACCCTGCCGCCACGTTTGCGTAGTGCTCGCAGCTTGCCGGGGAAGTCTGCCGCAGTGGCCAAACTGCCATTGGACACAACGGGATTCGCACCGATGATGACCAGGCAGTCGGTGCGGTCGAGGTCGGGCACGGTAAATGCGACTGGGCTGCCGAACATATAACCCAACGCGACATGTTTGGGCATCTGGTCCAATGTGCTGGCGGAGAACACCTGATGAGTGCCGAGCCCGCGGATGAGCAACGGCGGATACAGGCTGCCCGCGACGGTGTGTGCGTTGGGGTTGCCTAGATACACCCCGACCGATGATCCGCCGTGCTCGCGAATGACCTCGCCGAGCCGGTCGGCGACAACGGCGAACGCCTCGTCCCACGTCGCGTCGGTGAGCACACCGTCACGTCGGACCAACGGTCTTGTCAGCCGGTCGGGGTCGTTGTCCAGTTCTGCGAAGCTTGCGCCTTTCGGGCAGATGAAACCGGCGCTGAACACGTCTTCGCGATCCCCGCGCGCCCCGGTCACCCGGCCGTCGGAGATCGTGAGCGTCAGGCCGCAGGTGGCCTCGCACAACGGGCAGATCCGCAGGACGGTCCGGGTCATGTCGCTAGAACTCCTCGTATACCTTGGGGTCGAGCGTGCCGATGTAGGGCAGGTCGCGGTAGCGCTCGGCGTAGTCCAGGCCGTAGCCGACGACGAACTCGTTGGGGATGTCGAAGCCCACGTAGGTGATATCGACGTCGTCGCGTGCGGCGTCGGGTTTGCGCATCAGAGTGCAGACCCGCAGCGACCTCGGGCGTCGCGTCGCGAGATTGCGCAGCAGCCAGGACAGGGTCAGGCCAGAGTCGACGATGTCCTCGACGATCAGCACGTCGCGATCGTTGATGTCGCGGTCGAGGTCCTTGAGAATGCGCACCACTCCTGACGACGACGTCGACGACCCGTAGGAGCTGACCGCCATGAACTCCAGCTGGGTCGGCACCGGTATCGCGCGGGCCAGGTCGGTGACGAAGAAGACCGCGCCCTTGAGCACCGTGACCAGCAGCAGGTCCTGGTCGTTTGCGTCGATGGTCTCCCGATAGTCGGCGCCGACCTGGGCGCCGAGCTCGGCGACCCGTGTCTGGATCTGTTCCTCGGAGAGCAACACCGACTTGATGTCGCCCGGGTACAGCTCCTCAGATGGCACGTCCACAGCGTGCCATGTGTCACCACCGTCGACCAACGTGAGTTCGCCCTAACTCCTCAGACGGGTTCCCGGCGCAGGGTCAGCACCCCGTCCTGACGGCAGGCGATTAGCCGCTGGCTGCGCAGCGGGGAGCCGACCGCCACCCCGCCCTGCCCCCGCCACGCGGTGACCAGCGTGTCGACGCCGCGAATGTGTTTGTCGGTCAGATCGCTGGCCCCGCCGGCCAGCAGCCAGCTGCGGATCACCCTGCGCCGGAGGGCGTCCGGCAAGACCGTCAACTGCCCGGTGTCGAGACCCTCGTCGGTGGAGGCCGCCTCCAGCGCCCACTGCGCCAGCTCGTCGAGTGTCTCGGTGTCCTCGCGCAGGGCGGTCGCGGTGCGTGCGAGTGCCTCGGCCACACCTCCGCCAAGGACATCCTCGAGCAGCGGCAGTACCTCGGTGCGCAGCCGGGTGCGGGTGAATCGGCGATCGGCGTTGTGTGGGTCGTGCCATGGGTCGATCCGCAGCTCGGAGCAGGCGCCATGGGTGACCGCGCGTCGGATCTCCAGCAACGGCCGGTACCACGGCGGGTCGTAGGGACGCATGCCTGCGATCGACCGTGCGCCCGATCCGCGGCCGAGACCCAGCAGCACAGTCTCGGCCTGATCGTCGAGCGTATGCCCCAGCAGCACCGGCGCGTCGCCTCTGGCTTCATCCAGCGCGCGGTAGCGGGCCGTGCGTGCGGCGGCCTCCGGACCTCCCGTCGTGCCGACTTCGACGCAAAGGACTTGCGCGTCAACACATCCCAACGCCATCGCCTGCTGCTGGGCGGTGGCGGCTACGAGGTGCGAATCCCGCTGCAGTTGATGGTCGACGATCAGCGCGATGGTCGGCTTCAGTGTGGCGGCCGCGGCGGTCAGCGCGAGTGAGTCCGGGCCACCGGACAGGGCGACGCACCAGCCGTCATCCGCGGTCCCATAGCGGCGGCCGAATCCGGCGACCGCGGTCTGCAATGTGCTTAGAGCACCCGGTCGATCCACCGCTGCGGCTCTCCGATTTCGGTTGGCAGCGGCAGTGTTTCAGGCCCCGACCAGATCGCGTTGAAGCGCTCCATCCCCACCCGCCCGACGACATGGTCGACGAAGGCCTTGCCGCGGGTGTACTGGCTCATCTTCGCGTCGATGCCCAGCAGCGCGCGCATCACCCGCTGCAGCGGTGGCTGTTTGCGCCGACGCCGTTCGTCGAACCGTTGCCGGATGGTGACGACCGACGGCACCACGGCGGGCCCGACGGCGTCCATCACATGGTCGGCATGGCCTTCCAGCAGCGTGCCCAGCACCAGCAATTGGTCGAGCGCGCGCTGCTGTGGCTCCGACTGCAGGGCCCGCAGCAAACCAAGGACGCCTGCCGAATTCGGATCCGCCGCAACACCGTCGCGCCGATTGCGGACGAAGCTGGCCAGCCGTCCGATCACCTCGGTGACGTCTTCACCGGTTTCCTGCGTCAGCACCGCGAGCGCGTTCGACATGTGGTCGGCGAGCCAGGGATTGGCGCGGAACTGCACACGATGAGTGGCCTCGTGCAGGCACACCCAGAGCCGAAAGTCGGCGGGCAGCACACGGAGCTGCCGCTCCACCGCAATCACATTGGGATACACCAGTAGCAGCTCGCCGCCGTTCGCGCCGAACGGGTCGTACTGGCCGAGAATGCCCGACGAGATGAACGCCAGCACCGCCCCCGTCTGGGCGCCGATCACGCGACCCGTGATGAAGTTCGGCTTGTCCCCGTCCTCTGCGCCGCCGGTCATCACCCGCATGGACTGGGTGGCGGCGCGGATCCACTGCGGCCGGTCGACGATGTGAGCGTCGGACACCTCGCCGCCTTCGTTCAGCCCGGTCACTTCTCGCACGGGCAGTTCGGCGCGCAGTGCAGCACTGGTCAATTGGTCGATCACCTGACGGCGGGTGTACTCGGTAGCCGGAGGGCCCGGGCGGGCGAGTTTGGCCCCGACGGTAGCGGCGAACCCCCAGTCGACTGTGCGGCCGACGTCGATCTTGGTGGTGCGGCTCATGCGCCGACCTCGCAGGCGCCGCCGCATGCCGTCCCAATGATTCGCTCGCAAGCTTCGCTCATGTGCTGCACCCACACGACCGCAGAGTCGCGGCCAGCGCGTCGATCGCGGTGCGACCGGACGGACCCGCGTTGTTGGAGAGCAGCGCGAATGTCAGCACTCGCCCACTGGAATCGGTGACGATTCCGACCAACGAATTCGTACCGGTCAACGACCCGGTCTTGGCGCGCAGCCAACCGGTCGACGCGCGTCCGGCGTCGGTGTCGAGGAAGCGGTTGGAGAGGGTGCCGCTGCCTCCGGCGATGGGCAACAGGTCAACCAGCGGCCGCAGCTTCGGCTGGTCGTTGCCTGCGGCGGCGCCGACGGCCTCATCGAGGGTCTCTGCGGTCAGTCGATCGTCGACGGACAAACCGCTGCAGTCCATCAGGTGCGAACCGCCCGTGTCGATCTTGGCGGAGTCCAACTCGTCGAGCACGGCTCGCACGGCACCCTCGAAGCTTTGCGGCTTCCCTTGCGCGGCAGCCACTTCCCGTGCAATCGCCTCGGCCATCACGTTGTCCGAGTTGCTCATCATCTCGCGCAAGCGCTCGATCAGCGGCGGCGACTGAACCGACGCGATCTCCTTGTCGCTGTCGAACGGCGACGGCAGCACCCCCACGGTGGCCGGGTCGACGCGCAGCGCGACAGCCAGCGCACGGCCGGCGTCGAGCGCGGGCGTCCTTGATCGGCTCGAGTCGACACTGACCGGCTGGGTGCGACCACCGTCGAGCATCACCGCTTCCATCGGCGCGATGTCGCCGCCGTCGATATCGAACGGATCCCAGCCCGGCGCCATCGTCGGTCCGCTGTAGGCGCTGATATCCACCTGCACCGCAGTAACTTTGGTGCCGCTGCGCCGGACCTGATCGGCGAGGTCGCTGATCCGTGCCGCGTGGCGGTACCAGGTTTCCTGGCCGGCCGGCACCGCCGACAGCGTCGGGTCGCCACCGCCCTTGAGGACCACCAGCCCCGGTCGCCGGTCGGACACCATCACCTTCGTCGTGAGCCGAGCATCACGGTCCACACCGAGCAGCGCGGCGGATGAGGTCAACACCTTGGTCACCGATGCCGGCTGCATCGGCACGTCGGCGGCCTGCGCCCATAGCTGTTC
>Ga0308175_100003457_pt1 | contig 10933 bp, 13 predicted proteins | sample PhyCR1_3_FD_203893 | JGI IMG/M metagenome (GOLD analysis project Ga0308175, IMG submission 203893) | Soil microbial communities from UC Gill Tract Community Farm, Albany, California, United States - DLSLS.C.R1 | ecosystem: Environmental > Terrestrial > Soil > Agricultural land | place: USA... | reverse complement strand
GTTGTTGGGGCGAACCTCAGCCAGGAGGGCTGGGGAGCGCAGGCTCTTTTAGCGCTAGCCCGTCAGCTAACCCCGGAGGCCCACGAAAGAGGTTTTCCGTGCGGGTTCGCTCGCTTCTCAACATCGCCATGGTGCTGCTCGGCCTGTTGGTTGTCGCTGCGCCTGCCTCCGCCCAGGTGCCCGATTCGGGCGGGCTCGCCTACGGCGCGCAGGCGCCGCAGCCTGTCGTCGCCGGCTCGGTCGCCAAGATCCAGCCCGACGGGCTTGCCGCAGCCCCGCTCGACGCACCGGTCGAGGTCCAGAACGCCATCTGGGCCGCCAACGCGATCATCGGCCTGCCCTACGTCTACGGGGGCGGCCACAACCTGCGCTTCAAGTCCCGTGGCTACGACTGCTCGGGCACCGTCTCCTTCGCGCTGCACGGCGCCAACCTGCTGCGCTCGCCGCTGGACTCCGGCAGCTTCATGCGCTGGGGCCTGGCCGGCAAGGGCGACTGGTTCACCGTCTACACGAATCCCGGGCACGCCTTCGCCGTCATCGCAGGGCTGCGGCTGGACACCAGCCCCGCCGGCGACCGCAGCGGCCTGCGCGGCCCGCGCTGGCGCCCCGCGCTGCGCTCGACGCACGGCTTCCGGGCCCGCCACCCGCTCGGCTTCTAGACCACGACCTCCGGTCTACCGGACTGAGGGGACTGTCCCCTCAGTCCGGCTCGCCCCTTCCGTCGTGCACCAGGTTCGGTAGCACGCGCATCCGCGCATGGCCAGTGATGGCTATTCCCAACTCTGTGTTCGTTTACTGTGTGATTCGCACGCCGTTGTGTAAGATCGCACATTATGCAGGCCCAGGATCGTCGCCAGCACGTGCTCGAGCAACTCGACGCCCGAGGCGAGGTGAGCGTCGCGAAGCTGTCCCACGTCATCGGGGTGTCGGAGATGACGATCCGGCGCGACCTCGAAGCGCTCGAGCGCGAAGGTCTGTGCCGGCGCGTGCATGGCGGCGCCATCAGCACCGTCTCACGCGGGTACGAACCGCCGTTCGCGCTTCGCGCCGGACGGGGACCGGAGGCGAAGGTGCGCATCGGCACGCTGGCCGCGACGCTCGTCTCCGACGGCGAGACCGCGATCATCGACGTCGGGACGACGACCCTGGAGCTCGCGCGGGCGCTGGCGGGCGGGGCGTCGAACATGACCGTCCTGACGCCGAGCCTGCACGTTGCGCGTGCGCTTGCGGCCAAGCCCGATCTGCGGCTCATCGTCACCGGCGGCATCGTCCGCCGCGGTGAGCTGTCGCTCGTCGGGGATCTCGCCGAGCGGGCATTCGCGGAGCTGCACTGCGACACCGCGTTTCTCGGCGCCGGCGGCGTCGACACCGTGGCCGGCGTCACGGAGTTCAACCTGGACGACACGCGCGTAAAGCGCGCGGCGCTGGAGAGCAGTCGCCGCTGTGTCGTACTCGCCGACGCCTCCAAGCTCGGCATGGTCGCGCTGGCGTCCGTGTGCCGCCTCGATCGCGTCGACGTCCTCATCACCGACAGCGGTGCCACCGAGGAGGCACTCGCGCCCATTCGAGACACCGGAGTGGAGGTTCTAGTCGCATGAACGCAAGAGGCAGGTTCACCGACCTGTTCGCAGGTGAAAAGGCAGTGATCGCGATGGCGCACCTCCCGCCACTGCCCGGGACGCCGCTGTACGACGCCGCGGCGGGGGTCGACGGCATTGTCGAGTCGGTCAGGGCGGACGTCGCGCAGCTGCTCGACGCAGGCGTCGACGGGGTCATGTTCTGCAACGAGGGCGATCGTCCGTACCAGCTCCAGGCGGGGCCCGAGGGCGTCGCGGTGCTCGCCCGGGTCGTCACCGAGCTCGCCCCGAAAGACCGCCCGTTCGGCTGCGATTTTCTCTGGGATGCGCGTGCCGCGCTCGCTGTCGCCGCCGCCACCGGCGCGTCCTTCATCCGCGAGGTGACCACCGGGGTCTACGAGTCGGACATGGGCCTGTGGAACACGAACGCGGGCGATCTCCTGAGGGAGCGCCGCCGCCTCGGTGCCGACGACGTGCAGATCCTCATGAACATCACGCCGGAGTTCGCTTCGCCGATCGGCACGCGAACGATTGCGCAGGTCGCACGGTCGACCGTGGTCTCGAGCCTGGCCGATGCGATCCTCGTCTCCGGGCCGATGGCAGGCAGCGAACCGGACCTCGCAGCCCTACGCGAAGCGGCCGATGCGGTCGGCGGCGCGGTGCCCGTGCTCGTGAACACCGGCGCGAAGTCGACGAACATCGCCGAGTTCCTCACGGTCGCCGACGGCTGCATCGTCGGCTCGGACCTCAAGCGCGACGGCGGGACGTGGAATCCCGTCGATCGTGAGCGGGCTCATCGCTTCCTCCAGGCCGCGCGCGGGTGACCGTAGCGCTCGGCATCGACGTCGGGACGACGGCGACCAAGGGCGTCGTCATCGACGAAGCCGGGCGCGTCGTCGCCCAGGCCCAGCGGCGCTCAGATCTGCGCTCGCCGCATCCCGGCTGGGCCGAGGAGGACACCGAACAGTGGTGGGACAACGTGTGCTCCATCACGAGCGAGCTCCCTACGGACGGCATCTGCGCCGTAGGCGTGAGTGGCATGGTGCCCTGCCTCATCCCGCTCGACCACAAGGGCGACGCGCTGCGACCGTCGATCCAGCAGAACGACGCGCGCGCAGTCGCAGAGGTGCGCGAGCTCGCCCACGAGCTGCGCGACGCCCGCATCCTTGAACGGACCGGTTCGCCGATCACGCAGCAGTCGATCGCGCCCGCGGCGCGCTGGCTGCAGCGCCATGAGCCGGACGTGTGGGAGCGGGCGGAGACGCTGCTGGGTTCGTATGACTTCATCACCCACCGGCTCACGGGTGAACGCGCCGTCGAGTCCAACTGGGCGCTCGAGAGCGGCCTCTACGACCTGGAGACCGGCGCATGGGCGCCCGACGTGTGTGCGGCGGCCGGCATCGACCGTGCGCTGCTGCCCGCCGTTCACCCCTCGAGCGAGGTCGTCGGCGAGGTGACGACCGACGCAGCGGCCGCGACCGGGCTGCCCGCGGGTACCCCGGTGATCGCGGGCTCCGCCGACCACGTGGCGTCGGCGTTCGCTGCGGGACTGCGCGAGGACGGCGACCTGCTCGTCAAGCTCGGGGGCGCGGGCGACATCCTGCTCACGACCTCCGAGGCCCTCGTCGACGACCGCCTCTACCTCGACTTCCACCTCGTGCCGGGCAAGTTCCTGCCCAACGGCTGCATGGCGGCGTCGGGCAGCCTCATCCGCTGGTTCAACGAGGAGCTGGCCCGGGGCGCGACGCTCGCCAACCTCGATGCGGAGGCCGCAGCCGTGGCGCCGGGCGCCGAAGGCCTGGTGGTCCTGCCGTACATGCTCGGGGAGAAGACGCCGATCAACGACCCCGACGCGCGTGGGGTGTTCTTCGGCCTGCACCTCGGCCATACGCGCGGGCACCTGTTCCGCGCCGTGCTCGAGGGGATCGCCTTCGGTTTCCGACATCACGTCGACGTGCTCCGGTCCCGCGGCCAGGAGCCACGCCGGGTGCGCGTCACGAACGGCGGCGCGCGATCGGTCCTGTGGAAGCAGATCACCGCGGACGTGCTCGGACTTCCGCTGGAGGTGCCTCGCGAGGCGGGCGGGTCGGCGCTCGGCGCGGCGTTCACCGCGGGCATGGGCACCGGGATGTTCGGCGACTGGGGCGAGATCGATCGGTTCGTCGAGATCGCCCAGGTCATCGAGCCGTCAGCGGGCGCACGCGACGCGATCGACGCGTCCTATGCGACGTTCCGCGCCCTCTACCCGGCGCTCGAGCCGCTCTTCGCGGAGGCAGCGCGATGACGACGCTCGTCACGGGCGGTGGCTCGGGCATCGGCCGCGCGATCGCGCTCGACCTCGGCGCGCGCGGCCACCGGGTGGCCGTCGCCGACCTGTCGCTGGCGGCGGCGCGGGAGACCGCGGCCGCCGTCGACGGCGCGATCGCGTTGCCGGTCGACGTCACCGACCTCGCCAGCGTCGAGCAGGCCTGCGACGAGGCCGTCGCGGCGCTCGGGCCGTTGCGCGGGTGGGTGTCGAACGCCGGCGTCTCGTCGATGGGCCGCTTCGTCGACCTCACGCAGCAGGAGATCGACCTCAACCTCGACGTGAACGCGCGCGGTCCGTTGCTCTGCGGTCAGGTGGCCGCGCGCCGGTTCATCGCCCAGGGCGACGGCGGCATCATCGTCAACGTCGCGTCGATGGCCGGCAAGCAGGGCCGCGTGCCCTACCTCGCGCACTACGTCGCATCGAAGTTCGCCGTTGTCGGCCTCACGCAGGCGATGGCGTTCGAGCTCGCCGAGCACGGGATCCGCGTCAACAGCGTCTGCCCCGGGTTCGTTGCGACGCCGATGCAGTCGCGCGAGCTCGACTGGGAGGCGCGGCTGCGCGGGTCGACGCCGGAAGCGGTGCGCGACGCGTGGATCGCCGACACGCCGCTGGGTCGCCTCGAGCAGCCCGAAGACGTAGCAAAGGTCGTTGCGTTCCTCCTCTCGGAGGAGGCCGCATTCATCACTGGGGAGGCCATCGCCGTCAACGGCGGGGCCTTCATGGATTGAGAGGGACAACGTGAGACGCGTATCTGCAGTGTTCATCGCATTCGTCGCGAGCCTGGCGCTCGTGGCGTGCGGAGGCTCCAAATCGGAGAAGGCGACCGGCAACATCGATCCGCAGACGGTCAAGGGGACAGTGCGGGTGATCATGGAAGAGGTTCCCGACACCGACATCGTCAAGTCGATGCTGCCGGCGTTCCACAAGGCGTATCCCGGCGTCAACGTGAAGATCGACGCGATGACCTACGACCAGATGCGCGACCGCATCGTCTCGTCGTTCCTGGCGTCGAAGCCGACCTTCGACATGATCATCGTCGACAACCCGTGGATGTATGACTTCGCCAAGGGCGGGTTCCTCGAGCCGCTCGACCAGCGCATCGCGGCCATCAAGGGGTTCGACCACGCGGACTTCTCCAAGCCTCTGCGTGACATCGCCAACGTGGACGGCGCAACGTACGGCGTGCCGTTCTACAACTACGGGCTCGGTCTTGTCTATCGCAAGGACCTGTACGCGAAGGCCGGCCTGACGCCGCCGACGACGCTCGCCGAGCTCAAGGCCGATGCCGCGAAGCTCACGACCTCGTCACGCGCGGGGATCGCGATGCAGCCCCAGAAGGGCTACAAGGTCTTCGAGGAGTGGGGCAACTTCCTGTTCGCTGCGGGCGGCGCGATTCAGGACGCCGGCAACAAGGTCGTGCTCGACTCGCCAGAGGCACGCCAAGCGCTTCAGACCTACATCGACATCTACAAGCAGAGCGCCCCGAAGAACTCGCTGAACTGGTCCTTCGACGAGGCCACGCGCGCGATGTCCTCGGACAAGGCGGCGCAGTTCATCTCCTACAACTGGCAGCTGCCGAACCTCAACAAGAGTGGTCCGCTGGCCGACAAGTTCGCGCTCGCCGAGGTGCCGGGAGGCAAGGCGATTCTCGGCTCCTGGTCGTGGTCGATTCCGAAGAACTCCTCCGCGAAGGACGCGGCGTGGGCGTTCATCCAGTGGATCACGTCCAAGCAGCACGAGGGGGAGCGCGTGATCAAGGGCGGCGCACCGGTGCGCAACAGCGCGATGCAGGACCCCGAGGTCTGGAAGCAGGGCTTCGGGCAGAGCTACTACCAGACCGTCCAGAAGATCCTCACCGACGCGGCGCCGCTGGCCGACGGTCCCAACGCGGAGGAGATGATCAACGTGGTCGGCGAGCAGCTCAACGCCGCGGTGGCGGGGCAGACGTCCGTCGACCAGGCGATCAGCAATGCGGCGAAGCGTGCCCAGGCGACGCTCGACAAGAAGTAGCGATTCGGGCTACGGCACGCAGGCGCGACGAGGGCTACGGCTCTCGTCGCGCCGGCTGCCCATGGGCTGGCGCTTCATGGCGCCGCTGCTCGTGCTGCTCGTCGCGATTGTCGGCTATCCGCTCGTCTACTCGCTGTACCTCTCGCTGACGAACCGCAGCATCGTTCGTCAGGACACCTCGTTCGTCGGCCTCGACCAGTACCAGAGCCTCATCCACAACAGCGACTACGGCGCTGCGATGCGCAACACGATCGTGTTCGTCCTCTTCGCGGTGGCGCTCGAGCTGGTGATCGGGCTCGCGCTCGCGCTCGCGCTGCAAAAGCAGCGGCGTGCGCGGGACGTGACGCGCGCCCTCCTGCTCACGCCGATGTTCGTGACGCCGATCGCCGTGGGGCTGATGTTCCGGTTCCTGCTCAACCAGCAGCTGGGCGCGATCCCGCAGATCCTGAGCCAGCTGGGAATCACGATCGACTTCTTCGGCCCGTCACTGGCCCTGCCGACGATCATCGCGATCGATGTGTGGCAATGGACGCCGTTTATGGTCCTGCTGCTGCTCGCTGGGCTCGAGTCGCTCCCCCGCCAGCCGTTCGAAGCGGCGCGCGTGGACGGGGCGTCGACGTGGATGACGTTCCGGCGCATCACGCTGCCGCTGCTCAAGCCGGTCATCGCGATCGCGGTGCTGCTGCGGGGCCTCGACGCGTTCAAGGTCTTCGAGTACGTCTTCGCGACGACGAACGGCGGCCCGGGCAACGCGACCGAGACGATCCAGCTCATGATCTACCGCACCGGGTTCGGCTTCTTCCGGCTCGGCGAGGCCGCCGCGATGGCATTCGTGCTCGTGGCCGTCGTCCTTGTGGGCGTGACGCTCCTCTACCGCGGCATGATGCACCAGAAGGGGGCGACGTAGATGCGGATCACGCGGCGCGGCTTCGTGGTGCTGATGTTGCTGGTCGTCGCGTTCCCCTACGCGTGGGTCGTCCTCGCGTCCTTCAAGGGCCCCGAGGCGCTCAACGACCCGTCGACCCTGACGTTCACGCCGACGCTCGACAACTGGCGTGGCGTGATCGATGGCGGCGTGCTCGACAGTGCGCTCACGAGCGTCATCGTCGGGGTCGTGACGGTCGCGATCGCGGTTGTCTTCGGCACGCTCGGCGCATACGCGATCTCGCGCTTCGGCACCGGCGGCCCCGGGACGCGGTTCGGGATCCTGCTCTCAGAGCTCATGCCACCCGCCGTGCTCGTGGTCCCGCTGTTCCTGGTCGCGTTCAACCTGAACCTGCGTGACACCGTGATCGCCATCATCGCGTCGCATCTCACGTTCGTGCTGCCCGTGGTGACGTGGTTCATGATCGGCTTCTTCGATGCGGTCCCGAAGGAGTTCGAGGACCAGGCGATGGTCGACGGCTACGGGCGGTTCGGCGCGTTCCGCCGCGTGGTGCTGCCGCAGGTGCTGCCGGGGATCGGTGCGGCCGCGATCTTCGCTTTCGTGCTCTCGTGGAACGACCTGTTCTACGCGCTCATCCTCGCCGGCGGGAACACCGCGACGCTGCCGGTCAAGATCGCCTCCTACAACACGTTTCGCGGAGTCGAGCTCGGGACCATGTGCGCCGCGATCCTCGTCTCCGTGGTCCCCGTCCTGATCGCTTGTTTCTTCGTGCAGCGGCGCCTCGTCCGCGGCATCTCCGGAGGAGGCCTGAAGTACTGATGGCTCAGATCCAGCTCGACCATCTCGTCAAGCGCTACGCCGACGTGGAAGCCGTCGGCGGCATCGACCTGCAGATGCCCGACGGGGAGGTGACGGTTCTGGTCGGCCCCTCGGGATGCGGCAAGACCACAACGCTGCGGCTGGTCGCCGGCCTCGAGACCTGCACCTCCGGGACCATCCGCATCGGCGACCGCGACGTGACCGACGAGGAGCCGAAGCGGCGCGATCTCGCAATGGTCTTTCAGAACTACGCTCTCTATCCGCACATGACGGTGCGCGACAACATCGCGTTCGGGTTGCGGGCGCACAACGTCCGCGGCGACGAGCTCGACCGGCGTGTCAGGACCGCCGCCGAGATGCTGTCAGTCGACCATCTTCTCGCGCGCAAGCCGAGCGCGCTCAGCGGAGGCCAGCAGCAGCGCGTCGCGATCGGCCGGGCCATCGTGCGCGAGCCGGCGGCGTTCTTGTTCGACGAGCCGCTCTCCAACCTGGACGCGAAACTGCGGGTGGGGATGCGGACGGAGATCCTGCGACTCCAGCGCGAGCTCGGGTCGACGATCGTGCACGTGACGCACGATCAGGAGGAGGCGATGACCCTGGCTCACCGGGTTGTCGTCATGAACGCAGGAGTGATCGAGCAGGTCGGAACGCCGGCGGAGGTCTACAACCAGCCCGCAACCGAGTTCGTCGCGCGCTTCATCGGGTCACCCGAGATGAACGTGGTCGATGCGCAGACGGCGCGGGACATCCTCGGCATGGCTCCCGAGATCGCCAACTCGACGGCGGCCCGTGTCGGGATCCGGCCGGAGGACGTCCAGATCGCGACGGACGTCACGGACGGCGCGGATGCCCGATTCATGGCGCATGTCGAGGTCGTCGAGCTGCTCGGCGCGAACGCGATCCTCACGCTGCGCAACCGTGGCGACGCGGCGATCAAGGCGCTCGTCGGCGCGCGATCGCTCGCTGCGGTCCGCGAGGGCGAGGAGCTCGAGTTCGCGGTGGGCCGCGGGGCGGTCACGCGCTTCGACGCCGCGGGCCGTCGCGTCGCATAGCTCTTGCTTCAGGCAGCTCGCCCGAGCGGCGCCCAGCGGCGGCGATCGCCCCGCGACGTCACCGCGGGCGACCGTCGCCCTCGCCCTTGCGCGCCCGCGCAGCCCTGATCTGCTCGCGCTCGGCGAGCGAGTTGGCGCGGCGCACCTGTGCTTCGCGTGCGCGCCGCTCCTGCTCGGGCGACTCGGCGGTCAGGGGAGCGACGGCGACCGGGCGGCCCTCGTCGTCGACGGCCACCATCGTCAGGTAGGCCGTGTTCGTGTGGCGCGTCTCGCCGGTGAGCGGGCTCTCGGCCTCGACGCGGACGCCGACCTCCATCGATGTCCGCCAGACCGCGTTCACGGCGGCCTTGAGGGTCAGCAGCTCCCCCACGTGGATCGGGTGCAGGAACGTCATCCGGTCCATCGCCGCGGTCACCACGCGACAGCGGGAGTGCTTGATCGCGGCGATGCCGGCGGCCTCGTCGCACAGCTTCATCACGGTGCCGCCGTGCACGAAGCCCGCGGTGTTGGCGTCCTCGACGCCCATCCACTCGACGAGCGTGACCTGGTTGGCGGCGGCGGGGCGGGCGTCCATCGATCGGTACGCTAGTCGCAAGACCGAAGAACACCCTCCGAGGAGCCTTTATGCCCGGGATGTCCGGACGATTCTCCACCGTCGTCAAGGCGAAGATCAACAAGCTGCTCGACAAGGCCGAGGACCCGGCCGAGACGCTTGACTACAGCTACCAGAAGCAGCTGGAGAACCTGCAGAACGTCAAGAAGGGCATCGCGGACATCGTCACCGCGAAGAAGCGCCTGCAGATGCAGAGCTCGAAGATCGAGCAGTCGGTGGTCAAGCTCGATACGCAGGCGCGCCAGGCGCTGGCCTCGGGCAACGAGGACCTCGCGCGCGTCGCGCTGGAGCGCAAGAACGTCGCGCAGACCGAGCTGCAGGGGCTCGACCAGCAGATCGTCGAGCTCGAGTCCCAGCAGCAGAAGCTCATCGACTCCGAGCAGCAGCTGCGCTCGAAGGTCGAGGCCTTCCGCACCAAGAAGGAGGTCATCAAGGCCCAGTACAACGCCGCGGAGGCGCAGGTCCGGATCTCTGAGGCGGCCACGGGCGTGGGCGAGCAGATGGCCGACGTCGGGCTGGCGATGCAGCGGGCGGTCGACAAGACCGAGAACATGAAGGCGCGCGCCGACGCCGTATCGGAGCTCGAGGCCGCCGGCACGTTCGACGACCTCACCGCGCTCGGCTCCGGTGACGACGACATCGACAAGCAGCTCAAGGAGCTCTCGACTGCGTCGGTCGTGGACGACGAGCTGGCCAAGATGAAGGCCGAGCTCGGCGCCGGAAGCTCGCAGCCCCAGGGGCAGATCGAGGGCGGTGAGGGCCAGTGATCGTCCGGATCTCGGGCGAGGGCCAGTACCGCCTCGACGACGACCACCACGGAAAGCTCGACGAGCTCGACAACGCCGTCGTCGGCGCGGTCGACGGCGGCGACGAGGACGGCTTTCACGCGTCCTTCGAGGAGCTGCTGCAGTTCGTGCGCGGCAACGGCCAGCGGCTCGCCGACGACGACCTGGAGGCCTCGGATCACATCCTGCCGCCCGCCGACCTCACCTTCCCGGAGGCCGGCGAGGAGTTCAGCGGCGACGGGTTGATCCCAGAGCCGAGCTAGGCCGCGCGCAGCTGCTCGGCGCGCAGGGCGACCAGGCGCGCCAGGCCGGCCGTCGGCTCGAACGGGTCGGCGACGGTCTTGCCCGACGTGACCTCGGCGGCGGCGAGGATGCGCCCGCCGGCCTCGGCCACGAGCTGCTCGCCGGCCGGGAGGCGGTGGCCGTCGAGCACCGCGAGGCGGGCGATCGCCGGCGCGTCCTGGACGGCCGCATGGCGGATGGTGATCGGCGCATCGAGCCGGGCCACCGTCGCCGCGCGCCGGTGGCGCAGGCGGCGAAGGACGCCGCGATGCACGCCGGCATCGAGCGCCTGCGTCCGCGACCCGAGGGCGCGCGCGATCTCGATGTGGTGCTCGATCGGTGAGGGGGAGATCATGGGCTTGTGGCTCCTGACGACTCGCTGTAACCTACAAACAAAGATTACCAGTTAGCTAACTGGTGTCAAGCTAACATTGGTTACTGCGATGTCCAACGCCGCCCCCGATCAGCTCGAGCTCGTCCGCAGCTTCGTCAACACCTATGACCACGACGACGGCAGCGAGGACCTCACCGACACGGGCGCGCTGACCGGCTGGCTGGAGGCCAACGGGCTCGGGGCGCCGAAGGCGCGCCCCGCCGACCT
>Ga0308175_100003456_pt1 | contig 10935 bp, 14 predicted proteins | sample PhyCR1_3_FD_203893 | JGI IMG/M metagenome (GOLD analysis project Ga0308175, IMG submission 203893) | Soil microbial communities from UC Gill Tract Community Farm, Albany, California, United States - DLSLS.C.R1 | ecosystem: Environmental > Terrestrial > Soil > Agricultural land | place: USA... | reverse complement strand
CAGACACTCGACGTCGAGGGCCTGGCCCGGGTCGACTTCTTCGTGTTCCCCGAGGACAGCGCCGGCCCGCGAGTGGTGCTCAACGAGGTGGAGACCATGCCGGGCTTCACGGCGACCTCGATGTTCCCGCGGATGTGGGCGGCCTCCGGGGTCGAGTACCCCGCGCTGGTCGACCGGCTGGTCCAGCTCGCGCTCGCCCGGGACACCGGCCTGCGCTGATCAGCGGCAGTGGCCGAACGCGTGCGTGTGCTGTCGGATCGTCCTGGTGAGGTCCACCATCGCAGCCACCGGCGGGCGGTACTCCGCCGGCAGGTGCACGCTGACGGCCGGCCGCCGGTAGACGGTGGTCATCATCACGTCGGCCTGCTGGTCCTCGAAGGCCTTGTCGGGCACGAACCAGTCGATGCCGTCGGCGGTCTGGCAGGCGGAGAAGCGGTCGAAGCCCGCAGGCCTGCCGGCCCCGCAGCGCAGCACGATCGGCGGGTCACCCCAGGCAGCGGCGTACGACGACCCCGAAACTCGTCTTCTCGCCTGGCCCGAGACGTGCTTCGGCAGCGCCGCGATGAACGCCGGGCAGTCCTGCCGCCCCGCCGGCGTCACCGCGAAGTGGCCCACCGACACGACGTCGCTGCCGCAGCCGGCGACCAGGCAGGTCAGGGCGGCACACAGCACGACGCCCGCCACCCGTGCGGGCAGCGGGCGTCGGACGGCGCTCAGATGTGGACGACGGGGCACGTCAGCGTGCGCGTGATGCCCTCGAGGCCCTGCACCTTGGCGACGACCAGCTTGCCGAGCTCGTCGACGTTGCGGGCCTCGGCGCGCACGATCACGTCGTAGGGGCCGGTGACGTCCTCGGCGAGGACGACGCCCTTCAGCTCGGTGATCTTCGCCGCGACCTCCGCAGCCTTGCCGACGTCGGTCTGGATCAGGATGTAGGCCTGCACCACCATCTGCGTCTCCTGCTGCTCGAAGGGACCGGTCCGCGACGAACCTACCGGACATCGGCCGACCGGGGAATGATGGGATGTCCCGGTGACCACACCCAGCCCCGGAACCAGCCTCGCCGACGTCGGCGAGTTCGGGCTCATCGCCGCCCTCACCGACCGATTCGAGCAGGGCCCGCAGGTCTACGTCGGCCCCGGCGACGACGCCGCGGTCGTGCGGGCCCCGAGGGGGCACGTCGTGGTCTCCACCGACGTGCTCGTCGAGAACCGGCACTTCCGGCGCGACTGGGCCGATGCCGTCGACGTCGGTCGTCGCGCTGCGGCCGCCAACCTCTCCGACATCAACGCGATGGGCGGCACCGCGACCGCCCTCACCGTCGGCCTGGCCGCGCCGCCCGACCTGCCCGTGCAGTGGGCGCTGGACCTGGCCGACGGGATCGCCGAGGAGGCCGGCAAGGTCGGGGCCTCCGTCGTCGGTGGCGACCTCACCCAGGCGCGTGAGGTGGTGGTGGCGATCACCGTGCTGGGCGCCTGCGAGGTCGCGCCGGTCCTGCGCTCCGGGGCCGAGCCGGGTGACGTGCTGGCGATCGCGGGCCGGCAGGGCTGGGCGGCGGCAGGGCTGGCCGTGCTCGCCCGGGGGTTCCGGTCACCGCGGGCGCTGGTGGAGGCCTACCGGCGGCCGGAGCCGCCGTACACCGCGGGACTGGCCGCCGCGAAGGCGGGCGCCACCGCGATGATCGACGTCTCCGACGGGCTGCTGGCCGACGTCGGCCACCTCGCCACGGACTCGGGGGTCGCCATCGACGTCAGCGCAGGAGCGTTCGAGCTCGCCGAGCCGATGCGCGCGGTCGGGTCCGCGCTCGGGGTCGACCCGATGCAGTTCGTGCTAGGCGGTGGCGACGACCACGCCATCGTGGCCACCTTCCCGGCCGGGACGACGCTCCCCGAGGGCTTCCACGCGATCGGCAGCGTCTCGGCGGGGGAGGGCGTCACCGTCGACGGCGGGGAGTACGACGGCCCGCGGGGCCACACCCACTTCTAGAAGACGAACGGCGCGCGTGCCGCCGGGCACACGCGCCGTGAATCGGCCGGGAGAGCCGGATCAGCGGGTGACCTTGCCCGCCTTCAGGCAGCCGGTGCACACATTGAGCCGCTTCGGCGTGCCGTTGACGGTCGCCCGGACCCGCTGGATGTTGGGGTTGAAACGGCGCTTGGTGATCTTGCGCGACCACGGGCGGTTGTTGCCGAAGCCGGGCTTCTTGGCGCAGATGTCGCAGACGGCGGCCACCGGGCACTCCTTGGTTCGATGCGTGCGGAAAGTTCTCGGGCCCGGCTCCTCTGCCACAGACAGGGCGCTCGGGCAACCGCAACAGGATAGCGGACGTCGCGGGTGGGAACGAAATCGGGCGCTCCACGCACTACGGTGGCCCCCGATGGAGTCCCACCCGGAGCCACGCCTGGCCACCTTCGACCTCGACGTCGTCGTGCGTTTCGCCGACCTCGTCGTGACCGGGCTCGCCGCGGCACGCGAGGAGATCGACGCGCTCAACGTCTATCCCGTGCCCGATGGTGACACCGGGACCAACATGTACCTCACCGTCGAGGCCGCCCGTGAGGGCCTGCGCGAGCGTCTCGCCGCCGCCGGCGACCAGCCGGAGGACGTCCGGTTCCGCGGGGCGCTCGCCGGCTACGCCCGCGGGATGCTGCTGGGCGCTCGCGGCAACTCGGGGGTGATCCTGAGCCAGCTCGTGGGCGCGCTGCTGCGCCGGATGGCCGGGGCCGGACCCGACGACCGGTCGGCGGTCGTCTTCGCCGACGGCCTGGTGGTCGCCGCCGACGCCGCCTACGCCGCGGTCGGCCGTCCCGTCGAGGGCACGATCCTCAGCGTCGCCCGGGCGGCCGCCGACGCCGCGTGCTCGGTGGTCGCGGACCCCGGCCACGGCGAGGGCGCCCGGCTGGCCGACGTGCTGCGTGCGGCCGCGGTCGCGGCGCGGGAGGCTCTGGCCCGCACCCCCGACCAGCTGCCGATCCTGCGCGAGGCGGGCGTGGTCGACGCGGGCGGGCGGGGCCTGTGCGTCGTGCTCGACGCCGCCGAGACCGCGCTCACCGGTCAGCGTCCGATCGAGGAGCCCGCGTTCGCATCGCGGGCGATCCCGGTGCCGCTGCCGACCGACGACCTCACCGAGGACGGCCCGGCCTACGAGGTGATGTACCTCCTCGACACCACCGGTCCGGGCGACGACGCGGTCGCAGAGCTCCGGCAGCGGCTGGCCGGCCTCGGCGACTCGCTCGTGGTCGTCGGCGGCGAGGGGCTGTGGAACGTCCACGTCCACGTCGACGACGTCGGCGCCGCGGTCGAGGCGGGCATCGACGCCGGGCGGCCCCGGCGGATCCGCGTCACGCACTTCGCCGAGCAGGTCGTCCGCGCGCGGGAGCGGCTGGCCGAGCGCACCGGCCGGGCGGTCGTGGCCGTCGTGGCGGGGCCCGGGCTGGCCCGGCTCTTCGGCGACGCGGGCGCCGTGGCGGTCGAGGGTGGACCGGGACGCCGGCCGAGCACCGGCATGCTGCTCGAGGCGATCGAGTCCACGGGGGCCGCAGAGGTGATCGTGCTCCCCAACGACCAGGACTCGCTCGGCGTCGCCGAGGCGGCCGCGCGTGCCGTCGAGGAGACCGGCCGGGTGCACGTCGTGGTGATCCCGACCAGGGCCCAGGTGCAGGGCATCGCCGCGCTCGCGGTGCACGAGCCGGGCCGGCCACTGGACGCCGACGTGGTGCAGATGACCGCCGCCGCCCGCGGCGCGCGCGACGGCGCGGTGACGGTCGCGGCGCGCAGGGCGATGACGTCCGCGGGTCCGTGCGAGGCCGGCGACGTGCTCGGTGTCGTCAACGGCGACTTCGCGGTTGTCGGCCACGACCTCGGGGAGGTGGCCCTCTCGGTGCTCGACCGGTTGCTCGGTGGGGGAGGCGAGCTGGTCACCCTGGTCACCGGGGAGGACGGCGCAGGGCTGGCCCAGCGGTGCGGCGAGCACGTCCGCGAGCACCACGCAGGTGTCGACGTGGTGGTGCACGATGGCGGCCAGGACCGCTACCCGCTGCTGCTGGCGGTGGAGTGAGGAAGTCAGCGTGATCTCCTGGGACAGCAAGGTCGCCGCGGTCGGCGGCAAGGAGGCGAAGAAGGCCGAGAAGCTAGGGCTGCGCACGGTCGGCGACCTACTGCAGCACTTCCCGCGCCGCTACATCCGCAAGGGCGACGTCGACGACCCCGGTTCCCTCGAGGAGGGCGGCCACCTGACGGTCCTGGGCCGCATCGTCTCCTCCCAGCAGAAGACCTGGCTCGACAGGCGCACCCACCGCACCGCCTGGCGCCAGGAGGTCCTGGTCGACACCGGCACGGCCCGGATGGCGCTCACCTTCTTCGACCGGCACGAGCGGACCGCGCAGTGGCGGGCGAAGAAGCTGGCGGTCGGCCGCTGGGGCCTCTTCTCCGGGCTGCTGAGCCGGTGGCGCAACGACTGGCAGCTGACCAACCCCGACACCAGGATGTTCCCGACGGCCGACGACGTCGACGAGTCCGTGCAGGCGCGCCGTGACCTGTTGCCGATCTACTCCGCTTCTTCGAGCGTGCAGAGCTGGGACCTTGAGGAGACCGTCAGGCTCGCGCTCGTCGTCGTCGACGGGTTCCCCGACGTGCTGCCCGAGGAGGTCCGCCTCGCCGAGGACCTGGTCGACGTCGGCACGGCGTACCAATGGATCCACCAGCCCGAGCGCTGGCCGCAGGTGGTGGCCGCACGCAAGCGCCTGAAGTACGACGAGGCCTTCGTGACCCAGGCGCTCCTGGCGAGGCGCCGGGCCGCCCTCGAGGAGACGGTCGCGAGCCCGCGGGCGGGACGCACCGGAGGACTGCTGGACCAGTTCGACGACCGGCTCCCGTTCCAGCTGACCGACGGGCAGCGCGAGGTGGGTGACACCATCCTCACCGAGCTGGGCCGTGGCCACCCGATGCACCGGTTGCTGCAGGGCGAGGTCGGCTCCGGCAAGACCGTGGTCGCGCTGCGGGCGATGCTGCGGGTGGTCGACTCCGGCGGCCAGGCCGCGCTGCTGGCGCCGACCGAGGTGCTGGCCCAGCAGCACCACCGCACGATCGGCTCGATGCTCGGCGACCTCGGCCGTGGCGGGGAGCTCGGCGGGTCCGCCGACGGCACCCGGGTGGCGCTGCTCACCGGGTCGATGGGGGCGGCCGCCCGCAAGCAGGCGCTGCTCGACGTCGCGAGCGGCGAGGCGGGCATCGTCATCGGCACCCATGCCCTGCTGGAGGAGAAGGTCGGCTTCTTCGACCTCGGGCTGGTCGTGGTCGACGAGCAGCACCGGTTCGGGGTGGAGCAGCGGGCGGCGCTGACCGCCAAGGCGGACAAGCCGCCGCACGTGCTGGTGATGACCGCGACGCCGATCCCGCGCACGGTCGCGATGACGGTCTTCGGCGACCTGGACACCTCGACGCTGCGCGAGCTGCCGGCCGGCCGGGCGGAGGTGGCCACGGTCGTCGTGCCCGAGCAGGCTCCTGGCTGGCTGGATCGGGCCTGGCAGCGCATTCGTGAGGAGGTCGACCGCGGCCGACAGGCCTACGTGGTCTGTGCCCGCATCACCGCCGACGACGAGAGCGGCGACGCCGAGGGGGAGGGCGCCCGCCGGCCGCACGCGGTCGAGGAGCTCCTGCCCGAGCTCGCCGCGGGACCGCTGGAGGGGCTGCGGCTCGCTGCGCTGCACGGCCGGATGCCGGCCGAGGAGAAGGACCGGGTGATGCAGGAGTTCGCGGCCGGGGCCCTCGACGTGCTCGTGTCCACGACCGTGATCGAGGTGGGCGTCGACGTGCCCAACGCCTCGGTGATGGTGATCATGGACGCGGAGCGGTTCGGGGTCTCCCAACTGCACCAGCTCCGCGGCCGGATCGGCCGGGGCGGCCACGAGGGCCTGTGCCTGCTGGTCTCCGCCGTCGACCAGGAGTCGCCGTCGCTCGAGCGGCTCACGGCGGTCGCCGACACCAGGGACGGGTTCGAGCTCTCCCGCGTCGACCTCGCGCAGCGACGGGAGGGCGACGTGCTCGGCAAGGCGCAGAGCGGCCGCCGGCGCACCCTGCGGCTGCTGTCGGTGGTGACCGACGAGGACGTGATCACGCGGGCCCGCGAGGCCGCCACCGCCTGGCTCGCCCAGGACCCGGCCCTGGACAAGCTGCCGGACCTGGCGGCCGCGGTCCGGGAGCTCGAGGAGTCCGAGCGCGCCGACTACCTGGAGATGGGCTGAGCCGGTGACGCGGATCATCGGTGGGACGGCCGGGGGCCGACGGCTGCGAACACCTCCCGGGTCGGCGACGCGGCCCACGTCCGACCGGGTGCGTGAGGCGCTCTTCTCCGCGCTCGAGTCCGCGGTCGGCTCGCTCACCGGCCTGCGCTTCCTCGACCTCTTCGCCGGCTCCGGCGCCGTCGGCCTGGAGGCGATGTCGCGCGGTGCCGGCGCGGTCACCCTGGTCGAGTCCGACCGGCGCACGGCGCGACTGGTGCAGGACAACGCCCGGGCCCTGGGCATGCACCGCGCCGAGGTGCTCGCCCATCCGGTCGCCCGGGTGCTGGGACAGCCACCGAGGGCGCCGTACGACCTGGTCTTCGCCGACCCGCCCTACTCGCTGGCCGACGCAGACCTGGCCGAGCTGCTCGTGCTGCTCGTCACACACGAGTGGCTCGCCGCGGGCGCGATTGTGGTCGTCGAACGGTCAGCGCGTAGCGTTGAGCCAGACTGGCCCCGGGGACTGGCGCGCAACCGCGTGCGGGAGTACGGCGACACCGCGCTGTGGTACCTGCATGCCGCTCCGCCCGGGACCGGTGCCGAGCCTGCCGAGGACGAGGAGTGAGGGTGGTGCGCAAGGCCGTCTGCCCGGGGTCGTTCGACCCGGTCACCAACGGGCACATCGACATCGTCTCGCGTGCCTCGCAGCTCTTCGACGAGGTCGTCGTCGCGGTCGGGCTGAACCAGTCCAAGGCGCGCGCCCGGCTCTTCACCCCCGAGGAGCGGATGGAGATGCTGGAAAAGGTGTGCGCGCCCTACGCCAACGTCACCATCGCCGGCTTCGAGGGTTTGCTGACCTCGTTCTGCGAGCAGAATGGGATCCGGGCGATCGTCAAGGGCCTCCGCGCGGTCAGTGACTTCGACTACGAGCTGCAGATGGCGCAGATGAACTCCTCGCTCGCCGAGGTGGAGACGGTGTTCATCCCGACCAGCCCGGAGAACTCCTTCCTGGCCTCCTCCCTCGTCAAGGAGGTCGCCGCGTTCGGGGGTGACGTGTCCGGACTGGTGCCGCCCGACGTGCTCACCCGACTCATGCAACGGTTGGCCGAGCGAGCGGCCGAAGGAGAGGAACGAAGGTCGTGAACGCTGACATCCAGGACCGGCTCGGGGAGCTGCGTTCGGCGGTCGAGCAGGCCCGGTCGATGCCGATGTCGTCGTCGGTGGTGGTCAACCGTGCCGAGCTGATGGAGCTCCTCGACCGGCTGCAGGCCGCCGTGGAGAACGGCTTCAGCCGGGCCGAGGAGGTGCTCGGCGACCGGGAGGCCGTGGTCGCCTCGGGGCAGGCCGAGGCGCAGGAGATCGTGCGCAACGCCCATGCCGAGCGCGAGAAGCTGGTCTCCGACACCGACGTCTACCGGCTGGCGCAGGAGCGTGCCGAGGAGGTACTCGCCGAGGCCGAGCGGGAAGCGGTCGGGCTGCGCGAGGAGGCCGACGAGTACGTCGAGGCCAAGCTGGCCAACTTCGAGCTGACCCTGGAACGCACGCTCGAGGCGGTCAAGCGCGGCCGGGCCCGGCTCACCGGCGGGCACGTGCACGGGCTCGCCGACGACAGCGACGTCGCCGACATCGTGCTGCCCGAGCACCTGCGCCGCTGACTCGTTTTGGAGCCGGTGCCGCCCGGCCGTTAGAATCGCTCGCGGTTCTGTCTGTGCCGTCCACGGAAGTGACACCCTGAGCAACCTCGACCCGAGAGCGCCGCTCGTGCTCGACACTCGCGAGCTCGGCCGCCGCCCGGGGTCGCAGCGCAGGGTGTCGTTCTCCGCGGAGGCGCCGGCAGAGCTGGGCATCGAAGTCCTGCGCGTCCCCGAGGGCTCGCCGGTCGAACTCGACCTGCGGCTGGAGGCGGTCATGGAGGGAGTGCTCGTCACGGGAACGGCCAAGGCCGGTCTCGAGGGCGAGTGCGCACGCTGCCTGGAGCCGGTCGACGACACCGTGCAGGTCGACTTCCAGGAGCTGTTCCTCTACGACGACCGGGAGTCCACCGAGGACGACCAGGACGACGACGTCAGCCGGCTCGAGGGCGACCTGCTCGACCTCGAACCGGTGCTCAGGGACGCGGTGGTGCTCGCACTGCCCTTCCAGCCGTTGTGCCGGGACGACTGCCCGGGCCTGTGCGTCGAGTGTGGCGCCCGGCTCGCGGACGATCCGGGGCACCGGCACGACGAGGCCGTCGACCCGCGCTGGGCGGCGTTGCAGGGGCTCGTCACCGATGAAGACGACAAGAGCGGGTCCACAACGGGCCCCGAGAAGGAGTAACCGTGGCTGTCCCGAAGCGGAAGATGTCGCGCAGCAACACGCGCCACCGTCGCTCGCAGTGGAAGGCCTCCGCGCCGTCCCTGGTGACGTGCGCCAACCCTGCGTGCGGCGCCAGGCACCTGCCGCACCGGGCCTGCCCCGAGTGCGGGCAGTACGGCGCGCGGTCGGACCGTCGTCAGGTCCTCTGACCTGTCCTACGACGAGCTCCACGAAGCGCTCGGGCGTCCCCGGCTGGACCCCGGGCTGCTCGAGCTTGCCCTGACGCACCGCTCGTACGCCTACGAGAACGGCGGGCTGCCGACCAACGAGCGGCTGGAGTTCCTCGGCGACTCCGTGCTCGGCGTCGTGGTCACCGAGACCCTCTACCGGGCCCATCCCGACCTCTCCGAGGGCCGGCTGGCCAAGCTGCGGGCCGCGTGCGTCAACGCGCGCGCCCTCGCGGACGTGGCCCGCACGATCGGCCTGGGGCAGCACGTGCACCTCGGCAAGGGCGAGGAGGCCACCGGAGGCCGGGAGAAGGCCTCGATCCTGTCCGACACCGTGGAGGCAGTGATCGGCGCGGTCTACCTCTCCGCCGACGACGGCTTCGCCAACGCCGCCGGGGTGGTCCACCTTCTCTTCGACCCGCTGCTCGCCGCCGCTGCGGACATGGGCGCCGGTCTCGACTGGAAGACCAGCCTGCAGGAGCTGTGCGCCGACCACGAGCTGGGCGTGCCCGAGTACGTCATCGAGGACGAGGGCCCCGACCACCTGAAGACGTTCACCGCGCAGGTTCGCGTGCGCGACCGGCTGCACGGCCACGGGGTCGGCCGCTCGAAGAAGGAGGCCGAGCAGCAGGCGGCCGAGTCGGCGTACCGCACTCTCGCCGCAGAGTTCACGAGTGCCTGAGCTGCCCGAGGTCGAGGTCGTCCGCCGCGGCCTCGAGGCGCACGTGCTCGACCGTCCGATCCGCTCGGTCGAGGTGCTGCACCCGCGACCGGTGCGTCGGCACCTCGCCGGCCCCGACGACTTCGCCGCCCGGCTCACCGGCCACGCCTTCACCGGCGCCTGCCGGCGCGGCAAGTACCTCTGGCTGCCGCTCGACGACGGCGACGCGCTGCTCGCCCACCTGGGGATGAGCGGGCAGCTGCTGGTGCAGCAGCCTGCCGCCCCCGACGAGCGCAACCTGCGCGTCCGGTTCGACCTGGGCGGGCGGCAGCTGCGGTTCGTCGACCAGCGGATGTTCGGCGGGCTGTCGCTCTCGCAGGGCGGTGCCGAGCTGCCGCCCGAGATCGCCCACATCGCCCGCGACCCGCTGGACCCCGGGTTCGACGACGACGAGTTCGCCCGGCGGGTCCGGCGCAGCGCGTCAGGCATCAAGCGGCTGCTGCTCAACCAGTCGCTGGTCTCCGGGGTCGGCAACATCTATGCCGACGAGGCGCTCTGGCTCGCGGGCGTGCACGGTGACCGCGCGGGGCGGCAGCTGCGCCGTACCGACGTGCAACGGGTGCTCGACGCCTGCCGCACCGTCACGCGCGCGGCCCTCGGCCAGGGTGGCACCTCCTTCGACGCGCTCTACGTCAACGTCAACGGCGAGAGCGGTTACTTCGACCGGTCGCTGGAGGCCTATGGACGGGTGGGGTTGCCGTGCAGCCGCTGCGGCACCCCGATCCGTCGGGTGGCGTTCATGAACCGGTCGTCGTTCTTCTGCCCCGCCTGCCAGCGGGCCCCCCGGACTTGATCACCCGGGCGGTCCATGAGATTCTGGGAGACGGCCAGTCCGGCCACAATTCCAGACTTCTCCCGCGGAGGACCATTCATGGCCAAGGCGATTCTCGGCTACATGAGCGCTACCGATCCGCGTACGACCAACCGCCTGGCCACCGAGAACCGCCTGCTCCGGCAGCGCGTGTCCGACCTCGAGGCTGCCGTCGTACGTCTCCAGAAGGAGAACGACGCCCTCGCCGTGCTCGTGACCGAGCACGCCGAGGACTCCGCGCTCACTCCCGCCTGAGTTCCGTCCTCGCCGCTCGCGGCATCAGGAACACCACGGCGAAGCTGACCATGTAGCAGCCCGCCGCCATCAGCAGCAGCCACCGGATCGCGCCGACGAAGCCGTGCCCGGGCAGCCAGTGGAAGAACAGCGTGCCGAGCACCGCGACGCCCAGGGCGCCGCAGAACTGCTGCACGGCGTTGAGCAGGCCCGACCCGGTGCCGATCTCGTGGTCGCCCAGGGCCGCCAGGATGATGTCGAAGAGGGGCGCGAAGACCGCTCCGCTGCCCACCCCGCCGAGAAAGAACCCCGGTGCCAGGTCCCACGCACTCGTGTCCAGCCCCTGGGTCCCGATCGCCCACCACAGCGCCAGCAGTCCGGCCACGGTCAGCACCAGCCCGCCGTGCACCACTCGACGGCCCAGCT
>Ga0308175_100003455_pt1 | contig 10935 bp, 8 predicted proteins | sample PhyCR1_3_FD_203893 | JGI IMG/M metagenome (GOLD analysis project Ga0308175, IMG submission 203893) | Soil microbial communities from UC Gill Tract Community Farm, Albany, California, United States - DLSLS.C.R1 | ecosystem: Environmental > Terrestrial > Soil > Agricultural land | place: USA... | reverse complement strand
CGGCGATCTCCTCCGCCAGCGCGGCCAGGCCGTGGAGGTTCGTGCGGTCCACGTTGGTGCGGACCGCCACCACGATCCCCCGGTCGAGCGCCATCGCGACGTTGCGGGCGATCCGCTCCCAGGACCCTTGGCCGTCGGCGTAGACCCGCCGCCGGTCGTGCTCGCCTGGCGGGCCGTCGAGGGTGATCTGCACGCTGCCCAGGAGATCGGGGCTCAGGAGATCCTCGTAGGCCTCGAGCTCGGTGCCGTTCGAAATCGCCCAGAAGCGGGCCTTGCCGCGCGCGAGGCCGCGCCGGATGACGTGCTCCACGAGCGGCCGGTTGGCCGCCAGCAGCGGCTCGCCGCCGAAGAACCCGATCTCGACCTGCGGCTCGGCGTCCGCCGGGATGCCGTGCAGCGCCTCGATCTTCGGCATCGCCGCGAACAGGCGGTCGGCCATCTCGGGGGTCATTCGCCGCAGCAGGTGGGCGAAGCGGCCGTCCGTGCGCATGTGGTCCTGGAAGCAGTAGCCACAGCGCAGGTTGCAGTCGTAGGTCGGCATGAAGAGGTAGGTAGGCCAGCGCCGTAGATAGAGGGCATGGAGCTTCTCCACGTAGCGGGTGAAGAAGGCCTCCTCCTCCTCGCGGCTCATCGGCGTCAGGTACCCCCGTCGGTGGAGGACCTCGATCGTCGCCTCCGTGGGCGGGACGATCTCGCCTGCCGGGGAGGGGGGCTCGGGGGTCCATTCGCCGTAGAGCGGCTTCGGCGGACGGCCCGCCTCCAGGGAGCGCACCCACGTGGCGACCCGCCGCGAGACGCGGTCGAACGCACCCGTATACGTATGCACGAGGAGCATCTCCTCCTCGTTGCCGGGCAGGTCTACGTAGATGGTGTAGCTGCTGGTGCGCAGCACTGGCTCCCCTTTCCCTGGTCGGGCTTCTGAGAATCCTGGTGAGGCGTGTGAAAAAATCGTGACACGCACTGAGAACCGGGGTGGAGTCACCGATTCAGAAGATAAGTATTCCCAGCCATTATAGGTCAGGGGAGGGGAGAGGGCAAATCCCCCCTGGGACGGCCGGTGTCCCCGCCGGCCTCCAATCAGTTTTTCAGATTATGTTGTTTACCCAACCTTGAGCAGATCGCTGCCGTGGGAGTGGCGGATGTCCCGCCCCTCGACGTAGTAGATGACGTCCTCGGCGATGTTGGTGGCGTGGTCCGCGATGCGCTCCATGTTGCGCGAGACGAGGAGGAGGTGGAGGGCGCGGCTGACCGTCTTGGGGTCCTCGATCATGTAGGTCAGCAGCTCGCGGAAGATCTGCTTGTAGAGGCCGTCCACGGCGTCGTCGGACTTGCAGACCTCGGTGGCGAGCTGGGCGTCGCGGCGCACGAAGGCGTCGAGGCTCTTGCGCACCATGTCCTGCACGAGCTGCGAGAGGTGGGGGAGGTCGATGTAGGGCTTGAGCGGCGGCTGCTCGTTGAGCTGCTCCACCGACTGGGCGATGTTCACCGCCGAGTCGCCGATCCTTTCGAGATCGCTGTTTATCTTCATTACCGCCACCAGGAAGCGCAGGTCGACCGCCGTCGGCTGCTTGGTGCCGAGGATCAGGTGGCAGGCCTCGTCGATCTCGATCTCCAGGTGATCGACTTGGTTGTCCCCCTCGATCACCTCGGCGCAGAGCTGGTTGTTGCGGTCGAGCAGGGCCTGCGTCGCCTTGGCGACCATCCCCTCCACCATCCCCCCCATCTTGAGGAGGGCCTGGCGTACCCGGTCGAGATCCTGATCCAATCGTCGTTCCATGATGCGTTCCTTTCAGCCCGGCATCTTACCCGCTCGCTCGTTCAGGATTGTGACAGGTTTCCGTCAACCGTGTGACGGCGTGACGAGCCGCGCCAATTCTCCGTAAGTCACCGGCTCGCGGTCGGCGAGGGCCCGCCGGAGGACCGAGATCAGGGCGCGGCGCACCCCCGGCTCGTAAAGGTCCTGCGGGTGGACTGAGACCCGCAGGATCGGCTGCCGCCGGCTGAGGGCGAAACGGGCCCGGCCGGCCAGCGGCGAGAGGGAGCGCCGCAGGAAGCTCCGCGTGCTGAACGAGACCGCCGGCACCGCGATCCGCAGGTCCTCCCCCAGCAGGTGGAGGTGGCGGGGGGTCACGGTGTACTCGAAATCGCGCCGGCGGAGCACCTCCCGGGCGGCCGGGCTGAGCAGCAGGGCCGGAGCGACGAAGCCGCGGGCCGTGAGCCCCGCCGCGGCGAGGATCTCCAGCCCCTCGCGGATCCGCGCCTCGGCCTGCTCCCGGCCGATCCCGTAGAGCTCCCCCTCGCCGGCGGAGTAGAAGCGGCCGACCAGCGCGGAGAGGAGGCCGTGCGGCGGCGTCTCCGCGCGGTGGGTGAGCCCGTGCAGGCAGATCTCGTGGCCCGCGGCTTCGAGCGAGCGCAGCCAGCGCAGGAAGAACGGGCGCTCCAGGATCGTCTCCATGCCGTGCCAGCGCGGCACCAGGAGGAGCGAGGTCCGCGGCACGCCGAGATCCGCGAGCTGCAGCAGGAATTCCTGGCAGGGGCGCTGGGTGTGCGGCGCGAGACCGTGGAAGGAGACCACCAGCCAGCGCTCGCCGGACGGCGTGGGAGGGAAGGACCCCAGGGGACTGTGAATCGCCATGAACAGCTCCTTACAGCACAGCGCGGCAATGCTCATCCATGCGCCGGCGGGCTGCCGTTTCCGTCAGCCGGCGCCCGGCCTGGAGCCGCGCGAACATCCGATCGAGAGCGTCTCGGAGAATTGTACGGCGGTGGAGCTTCCGGCGTTGGGGGACGCCGCGTCGCGGCGAGGTGACAGAGGGGTTTCAGTGCCCCTTGGCGAGCCCCCGCCGGAGCTCGTCCAGACGGCCCAGGGCCTCGGCGTGCAGGCGGTCGATCTTCTCGTGGAGCTGCGCGACCTCCAGCTCGGCCTTGAGGTTGACCTCGTATTCGATGTCCCCGCGGATGCGGTCCTTCGTCGCCTGCCGGCTCTGGCTGAGCAGCACGAACACCGAGAGGATGATCGCCTCCAGCGACACCACCATGGTGAGCAGGCCGAAGGGGAAAGGGTCGAACATCGGCGGCCGCCACCCCGGCAGCCAATTCATGTTGAGCAGGATCCAGACCGCGAAGAAGACCACGTGCAGCATCAGGAAGGTGATGCTGCCGGAGAAGGCGGCGATCCAGTCGGCGGCCCGCTCCACTTTGGTGCGGCGGTCCTCCACCTCGACGTTGACGTTGCGCGAGGCGGTGCGGCGCAGCAGCTCCACGCTACGCCGCAGCCGCTTGCCCATGGCCGCGATGATGTCGAGCCCCGCCTCGGGGTGAGTCCGGAAGAGGTGGTTGAGGTCGTCGCGGTCGACCGCCAGCGCCTCCAGATCCTCGGTCACCACCACCGAGGCGCTGCGCGCGCCGCCGTCGAGGAAGGAGAGCTCGCCGAACACCTCCCCCGGGCCGGGGGTCTCCAGCACGATCCGCTCGCCGGTGTCGTCCTTCAGGAAGACCTCGACGCACCCCTGGCGGATAACGTAGAGGATGCCCCCGGGGTCGTCCACGTGGAAAACGGGGTCTCCAGCGGGGAGCCGCACCACGTCGAGCTGCTGAGCGAGCACCTCGCGCTCGTCGTCGTCGAGGTACTGGAAGAACGGTACGCCGGCGAGCAGCGCCGCTTCGGTCGGCATGCGGAAACCTCCTGCTGGGTTGGAGCCCGGAAGGGCGGTGCCACTCTAGCCCGGCTCTCCGCGGAACGGAAGCGGGCGCGAATCTATGCGTACATGTCTATTTGATGTGGTACCGCTGGAGGCTCAGAATCTCGAAATGGTGGCCGGCGCGGCGGTCCTCTGCCCGAAGGAGAGCAACCAGATCTGCAGCATCCAGCTCACCTGTGTGAGCTGCGTCTACACGGCGGACACCTGCGCGTAGGTCATCCCCGACCCGGCCGGGGCTCCTCGGGGCCCCGGCCCTCCTCGTCGCACCGCTTGCAGTCGAGCTCCACCCCCAGAAACCTCTCCCGTCCCTCGGGGGTGACGACCCACGGCCGCACCGTCCACGGAGGGTTGTGCCGCACGTGCTGGCCGTGCCCACACTCCAGATCGGCGACCCAGTCGAGTCGCTCGTCCTGATGAAAGCCAACGATCTTGCGCTTCAACAGTCACCCCCGCGGCAACACCATCTCCGCCAGCGCCCCGCCTCCCGCCCCGTTCACGACCCGCACCGTCCCGCCATGGGACTTCGCCACCTCTCGCACTAAATTCAATCCCAGCCCGGTGCTCTTCTTGCCGGTGTCGGGCCGGCCCAGGGAGTAGAAGCGGTCGAAGATGCGGTCTAACGCGAAATCGGGGATGCCCGGTCCCTGATCGGTGATGGCGATCCGGATCCGATCGCCCTCCGGGGTGATCTCGACTCGCACCGTCCCGCCCCCGGGGCTGAAGTCGATGGCGTTCTGGACGAGGTTCTCCAGCGCCTGGTGGAGGAGGAAGGCGTTGCCGTTCAGGGTCAGCCGGTCCGGAGCGGCGATCTCCATCTTGAGGCCCTTGGCGGCCAGGAGGGGCTCGTGGCTCTCGGCCACGGTGCGCACCATGGCGTCGAGCTCCACCGGCTCCATCTCCGGCTTCTCGCGGCGGTTCTCCAGGCGGGCCAGTTCCAGCATGCGGTCCACGATGCGGGCGATCCGCTCGGCCTCGGTGCGGATGTTGGCGAGGAAGCGGGCCTGCTGCTGGGGGGGCATCCCCTCCTGGAGGAGCTCCGCCGCGCCGCGGATGGCGGAGAGCGGGCTCTTCAATTCGTGGGTGAGCGTCTGGACGTACTCCTCCGCGTACTGCCGCCCCTCCAGCGCCTCCTGCATGCGGCGCAGCGCCAGCCCTAAATCGGCGATCTCGGTGCGCCCCAGCTTGGGGAAGGGCGGATGCTTGCCGAGCCGGATGCCGTCCGCGTAGCGCGCCAGGCGATCGATGGGGCGGGTCAGCAGATACGACAGGATCAGGCTCAGCAGGGCCACGGCGCCGATGGTGAGGAGCCCGGCGCGGATGAAGGCCGGCCGGGCGAGCTGCAGGAAGGCTTCGATGCTGGCGGTCGGCTCGACGACGGTGAGCACGCCGGTCACGCGTCCGTTCTGGCGGATCGGCGCGGCGACGTAGAGCGCGGTCGAGAACGGATCATTGGGATCCCGCGTGGTGGCGCGGGCGCCGTACATTCCTGCCAGAGTATTTTTCACATCGTGAAACCGGCTGTAGTCCTGGCCCACCGCGCTGGGTCGCCGCGTGTCGAGCACGACCTTGCCCGTGGCGTCGGTCATATAAAGGTTGAGATCCACGGCCGGCTTCCTGAGATCGTAGATGCGAGCGGACAGCCGCCGGGCATAGGCCCGGTCGAGGGTCGCCTCGAGATCGGCGAAGGTGAAGCCCGGCCGCGCCATCTCCCGCTCGGCCACGCTCGCGAGGAGGTTGGCGGAGTCGACGAGCGGCTCTTCCACGCTCTCCAGGTAGCGCGTGCGGAGCGTCGACCAGATCCAGTCGGTGGTGAAGTAGAGGCAGGCCGCGAAGATCGCGAGATAGAAGAGGAAGATCCGGAGGCCCAGCTTCATGATCGTTTATAGGCCTTCCTTCAACGAATATCCCATCCCCCGGTGGGTCGCGATCGGATCGGCGTCCGGCCGGATGTCCCGGAGCTTTGCGCGGAGGTTCTTGACGTGCGCGTCGACCGTGCGGTCCAGGCTGGCCTCGGGCGCGTCCCAGACCAGCTCCAGGAGCTCGTCGCGGCTGTAGACGCGGCCGGGCCGCTTGAGCAGCACGGCGAGCAGCTTGTATTCGTAGCGCGACAGCTCGAGGGGGCGGCCGCAATAGGTGATCTGACGCCGCTCCTCATCGAGCGTGAAGGCGGTGCCCGGCGGCGGAGAAGGCGGGGCGCCGTTGCCCCGGGCCCGCCGCAGCACGGCCTTGGCGCGCGCCGCGAGCTCCCGCGGGCTGAACGGTTTGATCACGTAATCGTCCGCCCCCAGCTCGAGGCCGACGACGCGGTCCACCTCGCCGCCGCGGGCGGTGAGGAAGATGACCGGCACGTCGTGCCGCTGCCGGATGCGCCGGCAGACTTCGATGCCGCTCACGTCCGGCAGACCGATGTCGAGCACCACCAGCGCCACCGGCTGGCGGTCGAGCACCTCGACCACGCCCGCGCCCGTCTCCAGGCGCAGGCAGCGGAACCCTTCGGATTCGAGGGCATACTGGATTGTGTCGGCGATGGCCGGCTCGTCCTCGACCACCAGGATCGTGGGTTTTTCCATCAAGCTTTCTCCCGCCGGAGGACCGCCCACCGGCCCGCCATGAGCAGCCCTGCGATCAGCGACACCATCATGGCATGCTCGGCGTACCGCTCGCCCGGGTGCCCGGTCAGGAGCGGCACCACCAGGGTCATGCCGAGGTAGGCGCCCACCACCAGGAGGCCGCCGTCGCTCCGTCCTCCGGTGAGCCGGTCGAGCGCGGTGTACAGCCCCCAGAGCGCGCCCAGGTAGATCAGGATGCCCAGGAACCGGTGCGCGGCCTCCGGGGTGAGCCCGGCGACGGGGCCGAGGCGATAGAGCTCCACCGCGGCCACGATGCGCAAGGTGTTGACGGCGAGGGTGGCCGCGTAGGCCCCGGCCGCCGAGGCCAGCCACCAGCCGAGCCGCGCGAGGGGGGAGCGCCGCCGGTGCGCGAAGCCGAGCACGGAGACGGTCAGCACGAGGATCAGGAAATTCACCCCCGCGCAGGCCGGAGCGATGACGTACGAGCCGTCCGGCGCCACCCAGCCGGCATCGGGGCTGAAGGTGAGCGTCTCGCCCCGCAGCCACCCCACGGCGCGGGCCGTCGGCACCAGGATCCACCCGAGATCCGCGGCCGAGGCCCGGCTGTAGGCCAGCTTCAATCCGTAGGCGGCGGCGATCGCCGTCCCCCAGGAGAGCCAGGGACGTCTCATCACAGGCTCGCGCGCCGCGACCAGATCCGCCCGGCGGCGGTCATACCGAGCAGCAGGATCCCGAGGACGATCAGCAGCGGCAGCTCCGGCTCGGGGACGCCGACCGCGAGGCCCGAAACCCCTTCCGGCAGCGGCAGCGGCTGGTCGACGTCCGGCGCGGCGCCTTCCTGGTTCCGCACCTTCTCGTGGACCGCGACGAAGGAGGTGTAGGCGGTCAACAGCTCATATTTCAGCCCGAGCCCCGTCACCGCCTGGCGGGTGGCGCCGCCGCCGTCCGCTCCATAATCCGAGAGGCGCGCCACCCGTGCCCGGGCCCACAGGTAGCGTAGCGCCTGGTTGTCCGCGGAGGGATGTGCCTCGGTTACGTCGAAAACCTTTTCATACCTCCCCTCGCCGCCCAGGCCGGTGACGCGGATGGTGCCGGAGGGCTTGCCCTGCCATTTCCCGAAGATCACCAGCGGACGGTCGGCGAACAGATCGGGCACCGACAGCGGCTCGACGTCGGAGGTCTGGAAACCCTCGGTCTCGACCTCCACGTGCGTGAGCACGGGGGACCGCACGTACTCCCGGAACCGCTTCGCCATCTCCCGGGCCTCGCCCGGCTCGGTGACGATGAACGGCTCCCCCTGCCCCGCGTGCGCCATCCCCTCGATGAGAGAGCGGTTCACGGAGCTTCCGATGCCGAAGGCGAACAGGCTGGAGCGGTTCAGGCGGGTCCGGATCTGCTCGCAGACGCTGGCCTCGGCCTCCACGAAGCCGTCCGTGATCACGATCATCGTGCGCGAGACCCCCGCCGTCTCCGGCAGCGCCATCGCGCGGTCGAGCGCCGCGCCCAGCTCCGTCTCGCCGCCCCCCTGCGCGCTCTCGATCTTCGCGATCACCTGGCGGACGTTCTCCGGCGTGGCGGGCAGCGATTGCGGCGCGACCAGTTGCGAGGCGCCCGAGAAGAGGAGCACGTTGAAGCGGTCGGTCGGCCGCAGGTTGCCGATCAGCTCGGACATCAGCGTCTTCGCCGTATCGAGCGGAAAGCCGTGCATGGAGCCGGAGACGTCGAGCACGAAGATGTACTCGCGCGGCGGGATCTGCGCGGGCATCACGCGCCGGGGCGGCTGTACCATCAACAGAAAGAAATTCTCGTCCTGACCCGGCTGACCCGGTTGACCTGGATAGAGCAGAAGGCCGGTCTGCACCTGCTGGCCTTGCAGGCGGTAGCGCAGGATGTAGTCCCGGTTGCCGCCTTTCGTTTCGCGGGGATCGAGCCGGACCCTGGCCGTGTTGCCGTCCTCCCAATCCACGTGGGTCTGATGGGAGGGGGTGAGGATCTCGTCGATCGGCATGCCGGCGGCGATGCGCGTCTCGATATTGAATTCATAGGCCGGCTCCTCCTTCTCGTGCAGATAGGGGCTCTTCACCCAGCCGCTCTCTTCCGCTTTCGATTCCGGCGCGTTCGAATAGCGGGGGCCGACCACGGTGGGGTAGACGAATTCATAAATACCCTCGGTGGGCACGAGGAGCTCGCTGTAATGGAGCTCGACGCGGATCTCGTCCTGGGGCATGACGTTGGCGACGCTCATGCTGAAGACGTTCGGCCGCTGCTGCTCCAGCAAGGCCGCGCTCTTACCGGCCGCGCGGGCCGCCTCGAATTCCTTTTTCGCCGCCTGCTTTTCGCGGATCTTGGCGCGGATGCGCTGATCGCCCACCTGCAGGGTCATGCCGTGGACGGCGGCGCGGGTGGAAGCCGGGAAGACGTAGCGCGCGTTCAGGGGGCGGCTCCCCTCGTTGCGATAGACCTGGGTGACGACGACATCGGCGATCACCCCCACGATGTGGACGTCGGCCCTGGTCTCTTTGAGCGGCAGCTTGTCGACGGCGGGATCGCCGTTCTCGACGAAGAAATAGGGCGAAAGGGTGCGGTCCTGGTTCTTGTCCTGGGCCGCGTCGGCGGCAACACTCGGGAGCGCGGCCAGGAGCGCCAGCCCGAGAAGCAGGAAACCTATCTTGCATGACCGTTTCATCTCATCCTCCTTGGCAGGCGGTGCGCCTCGCCATGGAGGTACTCTGCGGGTCACAGAAGAAGGCTGTATGAAGGGGGGATGAAGAAACGGGGAAGGGCGCAAGGACTGACATGGACGGGCACGGACGGCGGTGCGCGCGAGGCGTGCCCGTCCGTGGTGGTCCGTGTAAGTCTGTGTCCTTATCCTTGATCTCAAGCCGCCAGCGGCAGCCGCACCCGGAAGGTCGAGCCGCGGCCGACGCGGCTTTCGACGTCCACCTGGCCGCCGTGGGCCTGGGCGATGTGCTTGACGATGGCGAGACCCAGGCCGGTTCCCCCCTCTTCGCGGGCACGCCCCTTGTCCACCCTATAGAAGCGCTCGAAGATGCGGGGGATCGACTCGGCCGGGATGCCGATCCCGGTGTCGCTCACCTCCAGGAGGGCCTCGCCGTCGCTGCGCCTCACACGCACCGTGATCCTGCCGTCCGGCCGGTTGTACTTGATCGCGTTGTCGAGCAGGTTGAGGAGGAGCCTTTCGAGGTTCCCCGCGTCCCCCTGGACCGCTGGCACCTCCTCCTCCTGGAGCTCGATCTCGACCCGCTTCTCGCGCGCCGCGGGGGTGAGGAGCTCGACGGCGCGGCGGGCCACGGCCTCGAGGTCCACCGGATCGCGGTCGAGCGCCGCGTCCATCCCTTCCAGGCGGGAGAGGATCAGCAGGTCGTCGAGCAGCTCCTGGAGGCGGCGGCACTGGCTGAGGATGCGGTCGGTGAAGCGGCGGGCGGTGGGGGGCTCGTCGAGGGCCCCGTCGCGCATCGTCTCGGCGTAGCCGCGGATGGCCGCGAGCGGGGTCTTGAGCTCGTGGGAGACGTTGGCCACGAAGTCCCGCCGCATGTCGGCCACGCGGGTCAGCTCGGTGGTGTCGCGGGCGGCGACCACCGCCCCGCGCTCGCCGCCGGAGAGGACGGCGCTGGTCAGCAGCAGGGTCCGCCGCTCGGCCGAGGGGAGGACGATCTGCGAGCTCTGGGGCTGCCGCTTGCGCAGGGTGTCCTCGATCAGCCGCGCGAAGCCGGGGTGGCGGATGATCTCCAGCACCGGCCGGCCGGTGAAGTCCCCCACCAGGTCGAAGAGCTGGTAAAAGGCGGGGTTGATCATCTGGGCGCGGCCGTCGCGGTCGACCACCAGCACCCCTTCGGACATGCTGGCGAGGATCTCCTGGAGGTTGTCGCGCTCGCGGCTCATGGCGTCGAGCTGCTGCTCGGCGGTGGCGGCGAGGCGGTTGAGGGCGAGCGCCAGAGGGGCGAGCTCCTCCTCGTCCGGCACGGCGACGCGGGAGACGCGCCCGCGGGCGAGGTCCTGGGCGCCGGCGATCAGCCGCGAGACCGGCTCGAAGAGGCGGCGGTCGAGCCAGAGCGAGGTGAAGAGGATGGCGATGCCGGCGGCCAGCATGGCGAGGGCCATGGCGGCGGCGAGCCGGGCCTTGAGGGCGTCGAGCTGCTCCAGGGGCTCGGCCAGGCGGAGGATCATCACGTCGCCGCCGGGGCCGGAGAGGGTGCGAGCCACGTAGACGTAGGTGTTGCCGGTGGTGGCGCTGCGGCGGACGTTCATCCCCCGTCCGCTGGCGAAGGCGGCGCGCACCTCGGGGCGGTGGCGGTGGTTCTGCATCTCCCGCACGTGCTCGGGCTCGACCGAGCTGTCGGCCAGCACGACGCCGTCGCGGCGGATGAGGGTGATGCGGATGCCGCTGTCGGCGCCGAGCTGGGCGGCCCAGCTCTCCAGGTTGGCGCGGGGATCGGCGAGCCGGTCGCGGGCGATCGGCGCCAGCAGGTCGAGCATGTCGAAGAGCTGGACGGCGGCGGTGCGCTGGAGGAGGCTCGGCAGCAGCGACCAGAGCAGCAGGGTGGCGGTGACCACGGCGGCGAGCGCCGGCCAGAGCGGGGCGAGCCGCAGCTTCGGCGGCAGGCTGAGGAGCCGCACCCGGCTCAGGGCCTCAGCCGGTAGCC
>Ga0308175_100003454_pt1 | contig 10937 bp, 11 predicted proteins | sample PhyCR1_3_FD_203893 | JGI IMG/M metagenome (GOLD analysis project Ga0308175, IMG submission 203893) | Soil microbial communities from UC Gill Tract Community Farm, Albany, California, United States - DLSLS.C.R1 | ecosystem: Environmental > Terrestrial > Soil > Agricultural land | place: USA... | reverse complement strand
GGTCTCCCCCGGCTCGCGGTGACCAGAAGACTAGACCAGTTCGGCGGCGGTCCCGGGGATGTTGCGAACCCAAGTCACATCTGCAACAGCCCTCACAAGGATCTAGTCCGCGCGGGAGCACACTCGGCGCTGGCCGCCCTAGACCGGGCTGGCCGAACGGCCGGTCGGGGGGTCAGTTCGGGCATTCCGGTCACAAAGACGTCATGTCGTCCCTACATTCGAGGAACTACTCCAGTGACCTTGGGAGGGGTCGATGGTGACATTTCGACGACCCCTGGTCCGCCGCGGAGGGCGGGCGGGGGTCCGGATCGGCGGCCTGCTGGCCCTCGCAGCCACGCTTGCGCTGTCCGGGACGGCGGGTACGTCGACCACGGCGCCCGAGCTGAGGCAGCCGGCGGCGCAGCCGGCGCTCCGGCTTGCCGGGGCCGCGGCGATGACCCAGGCCGAGGAGGACTTCACCGTCCGCGTGTTCCGTATCGTCAACAGGCGCCGGGTGCACCACGACCTGCACCGGGTGCGGTGGAACACCTGCGTGAACGGGTTCTCCGACCGCTGGGCCGGCTACCTCGTCGGGAACGACCTCTACCAGCACAGCGACCTGGAGCGGCTGCTGTACCGCTGCGACAGCCCGTACGTCGAGGAGAACATCGCCCAGCTCGACAAGGGCGCCACGCCGCGGCTGCTGGTGCGGCTGTGGATGCACTCCCCCGAGCACCGCGCCAACATCTTGAGCAAGAAGGTGACCGCCGGCGGCCTGTGCATCCGCTGGGACGGGAACCGGCACGTGTGGATCGCCGTGCAGAACTTCGCCAGGCGGCCGGGCAGCCTGTGACTGGGTGTGTCCTATTCGGGACCACCGGCTTCCCTTGACCTGCACCCTTTGGGGTGCAGGTTCTTGGTTGCCTTCCAGCCGCCACCCGACCTTGCGGGTGGTCTTGTGCTGGTTCCGGCCCGGGGCCTCTTGGTGGTGCGAGGTGGCGGTCGGCTCTTGGCCCGGCTCATCCGGGTGCAGACACGGGTGCGTGTGTCAGGCGGCCACGGGTTGTGGCGGTGAAGACTTCGGTGCCGCTGGGGTGTAGCGGGCCAGGTTGATCGCGGCGTTGATGTCCCGGTCGAGGACCAGGCCGCAGTCGTCGCACTGGTAGACCCGGTCCGAGAGCGTCAGGTCGGGATCGATGCTGCCGCAGTGGGAGCAGGTCTTCGATGAGGGGAACCACCGGTCCGCGACCGCGAGTTCGGTGCCGTACCAGGCCGTCTTGTAGGCCAGCTGGCGTCGGAACTCCCCGAACGCCGCGTCGGAGACCACTCGTGCCAGTTTCCGGTTGTGGAGCATCCCGGCCGCGTTCAGGTTCTCGATGGTGATCGAGGTGTAGCCGCGGGCGAGCTCGGTGGTGATCTGGTGCAGCAGGTTGCGGCGCAGGTGTGCGACCCGGGCGTGGTGCTTGCCCAGGCGTCGTGCTGCCTTCTTGCGGCCGGCGGAGTCTGGTTTGGTTCTCGCGTACCTCTGGTTGGCCACCTTCAGGCGTGCCTGGGCGTGCTGCAGTGCTTTCACCCCCTCGTGTGCGTGCAGCACGCGTCCGTGCTCGTCGGCCACCACGGCGAGCGTCTTCACGCCAAGATCCACGCCCACCCGCCCCCGGTGCCGGCCCTGTGGTGTGCGCCGCAGGTGGTGGAACTGGGCGGCGACCCCGGTGATGGCCACCACCCAGCGGCCCCGCTCGAACCGGAACGAGGCGGCGTAGACGTGCAACCGGCCCGCGGCCAGCAGCTTCGCCAGCTTCCCGGTGTGCTCGTGCACGCGCAGTGAACCGAGCTTGGGGAACCGGATGCTCCGCGGCCCGGTCGGCCGCACCGGCGAGGGCTTGCCCTCGGCGTACTTGGCGCGCAGCCGGAACGCCGGCGCGGTCTTGTGCCGGGACTTGAACCGCGGGAACCCCGCGGCTCTCCCAGCCCGTGCGCCGGTGCGGGACGTCGACCAGTTCACCAGCGCCTGGGCGGCGTTCACCGATGCGCACTCGAACACGTCCGTCGACACCTCATCGCGCCACGGCAGGCCGCGGACCTCATTCCCGGCGTCGTCGACCGACACCCGGGCATCGGGCGCGCGGCCGTCCTTCCAGGCGTTCATCTCGTTGATGAACGAGACCTTCGACCAGGACAGGCTCGGGGTGAGGTCGGCGTCGGCGATGCCGTAGCTGCGCTCGGCGGCCCGCTGGTCGAGGTTGGCCCTCACCCGACCCAGCTGGTGGTTGTAGGCCAGCCGGGCGGCGCCGGCGTGCGCCAGCAGCCGCTGCCCCTGCCCACGGTTCGGGTCCAGGGTGAACCGAAACGTCGTCGACCTGTCCAACGGCACCCCGGTATGCGACACCAGCACGGTGTCGGCGTTCCTTCTAGCAGCTACGGGCACGCACCCGATGGTGCCGGGCACCACCGACACGAAGCGATCGCGACTGGGCACCGGCCCGGCGGCGCCGTGCCGCGGCACGTAGCCGGCAAACGCCCAGGTCAGTTCTGGGCGTTTGTCATGGACGCGAACTGGGCGACCTGTCGCATGCCGAGCCCCTCGTAGATCCGACGGGAAGCAGATACCCCGGGTCGCCGCGAGGACCGACAATGGCTTCCTTGGCGCCCAACTGGTCCGCCACGCGCAGCATCTGGGCACACAAGGCTCGGGCGAGTCCGCGACCGGAGTGTGCCGGGTCGATGCCCACGGGCTCGAACAACAGCGAGTGTGTGCGATCGTCCAGCCACCCAAGCGCGTAGGCGGCGAGGTCGCCGTCAGGGCTGACGGTGACCAGGTCGAGCTCGGGGCGATACCCCGGGGTTTCGATGACGGCGCGGTGCTTGGCGGTCGAGTAGCTCGATCCGGGCTCATCTCCGTTGACCTCCAGGCCAAGGAGCCCCTTGATGCGGGCCGGCGCCCATGCCCGTCGGTGGACCTCCACACGAGCCAGCGCATCGTCGGGGTCGGCGATGTCGACACTTCTAATGCGGTAGCACCACCATCGACGGGGTCGCGTCGGCGCGGCCGTCCGCGTCGCGTGCAGCGGTGTGGGAGATGTAGAGCATCGCGTCCACGACCCGCCGCAGGTCCGTCGCATGCTTGGGTCCGCGCTTGCCGGGCGCGTTGAACACCGGTTCCAGCAGCGTCCACTGCTCGTCGGTCAGATTACTGGAGTACGACATACCCAGCAGCACGGTGCCCGCCGGCTCAGCTGACGCAGTCGAGGTCCAAATGAGACACACCCAGTGAGACCGCCCGGTCCCATCCGGCGTTTGACGCTCTCCTGCTCGGGTATGGCTCGCACCGTTCGACGCACCCGGCGTCGTACGGGAGGAGGATCATGACCACCACACCGAACGAGCCCGTAGGCGACGACGACCTCGAGACCGTGAGCGGGAGCGACTCGACGGCCTCGCCCGGCACCGACGCCGACGGCACCGACGCGGACGGCACCGACGGCGACGCCCAGGACAGCACCGACGGCGACTCCACCGACGCCGACGGCACGGACGACGACGGCACCGACGGCGACTCCACCGACGCCGACGGCACGGATGCCTCCGGAGCCGCACTCTGAGCCAGGACCCGCTGGGGCTGCTGGCCGGCGACCCCCGGGTCTTTCTGGACAAGCTGTGGGGCGTGCACGCGCACGTGCATCACACCGACCCGGAACGGTTGACCGGCCTGCTCTCCCTCGACGACGTCGACCACTTGCTGACGAGCACGGCGCTGCGCACCCCCGCGCTGCGCATCGCTCGGGACGGCACCGTGCTGCCGAGCTCGGACTACACCCGCTCGGCGTCCCTCGCCGGGCAGCCGATGCCCGGGCTGGTCGACGGCCGCAAGGCGATCGCGCTGTTCGAGGACGGCGCCTCACTGGTGCTGCAGGGCCTGCAGCGGTACTGGCCGCCGCTGGCAGACCTGGTCGCCGCCCTCGAGCGCGCGCTCGGCCACCCGTGCCAGGCGAACGCCTACCTGACCCCGCCCCAGTCGCAGGGGTTCGCCCGGCACAGCGACAGCCACGACGTGTTCGTGTTCCAGACCCACGGCCGCAAGCGCTGGGAGGTGCACGACTCCTCTGGTCCGCGCGAGGTGCTGATGGAGCCCGGGGTGTGCATGTACCTTCCCACCGGGACGCCGCACGCCGCCCGCGCGCTCGCCGAGGCCTCCCTGCACGTGACCCTCGGCATCAACCGGCTGACGTGGCGGCAGCTGCTCACCCGGATCGCCGGCGAGGCACTGCACGACGAGCGCTTCGACGCGCCGCTGCCCGCGGGCTACCTCGACGACCCGAGCCGGCTGGCCGGACCGCTCGCCGAGAACCTCCAGGAGCTCATCGCCGCATTCGGAGCCCAGCAGCCCCACGCGCTGGCCGCCGGACAGGCCTCCCGGTTCCTCACCACCCGGCACCGACCGCTCCGGGGCGCGCTGCGCGACCGCATCCGGCTCCCGGAGATCACCGACACCACGGTGCTGGTGCGGCACCCCGGAACGCCCTGCGTGCTGGCGGCCACGGGTGACCGGCTGCGAGTGCTGCTCGGTGACCGCGAGGTGCGGATGCCGCAGCGGCTGCGCGCACCGATGGAGTTCGTCCGCGACCACGAGCGGCTGCGGCCGGCCGATCTGGCCGCGTGGCTGGACCCCGAGAGCCGGCTGGTGCTCACCCGGCGGCTGGTCCGGGAGGGCCTGCTGGGACTCGGCGAGTGACCGAGGCGTTCCGGTGCACCACCGACAGCGAGCAGAACGACGAGTCGCTGGCCGGCTCCGCCTCGACGGTGCGGCGCTTCCTGCTCCTCGAGGTCCCCGGCCCCTGGGGCCGCGACGCGCTCACCGACAGCCGGCTGCCCGCCGGGGTCGGCGAGGAGCTGCTTCGTCGCTGCGCCGCGGTCAAGGTACGGCCCCTGCTGGTGCGACGGCACGGCCGGTCGGCCCCGCGTCGTACCACCGTGTTCGCGGCCGTCGCCGACCCGGAGCGGCCTTGGCTCGGCCGGACGTACGTCGACCGGCCGGCCGACGCCCTCGACCTGCCGCTCGACCGACTCGCCGACCGGCCGGCCCCGTTCGAGACGGCGGAGGGGCCGTTGTTCTGCGTCTGCACGCACGGCAAGCACGACGTGTGCTGCGCCGAGCGCGGTCGCCCGGTGGCCGCGGCCCTGGCCGCCGTCCACCCGGACCCCACCTGGGAGGTCTCCCACATCGGGGGCGACCGGTTCGCCGGGAACCTGCTGGTCCTTCCTGACGGGCTCTACTACGGCCGCCTCGACGCCGGCTCGGCGGTGCGGATGGCAGAGGAGCACCTGGCCGGGCGGCTGGACCTGGACCATTTCCGCGGGCGGTGCGGCTACCCGTTCGCAGCCCAGGCCGCCGAGAGCCACCTGCGCAGGCACACCGGGGTGCTGGACGGGGACCGGGGCCGGCTGGTCGGCTACGCGCGCGAGGCCGACGTGGTCACCGCCACCTTCGAGCTCGATGGGAGCCGCTGGCAGGTCCGGGTGCGCCGCGGCTCCTCCCTGCCCCGGCAGCTCACCTGCCAGGCGCTGCGTGCCAGCCCGGCCGTGGTGCACACGCTGGTGAGCATCGAGAAGGACGGGTAGATCTACCAGCCGGTCGGCAGCGGCCGGCCCTCGTGGAAACCCGAGGCGGACTGCACCCCGACCACGGCGCGGTCCCGGAACTCGGCGAGGGTGCGGGCTCCGGCGTAGGTGCACGCCGAGCGCACCCCGGCGCAGATCTGGTCGATCAGGTCCTCCACGCCCGGCCGGTCCGGGTCCAGGTACATCCGGCTGGAGGAGATGCCCTCCTCGTAGAGGCCCTTGCGGGCCCGGTCGAACGCCGAGTCCGCGCTGGTACGTCGGGCCACCGCCCGAGCCGAGGCCATCCCGAAGCTCTCCTTGTAGGCGCGGCCGTCCGCGCCGACGTGCAGATCTCCCGGCGACTCGAAGGTGCCCGCGAACCAGGAGCCGACCATCACCGACGATGCGCCCGCGGCCAGCGCGAGGGCGACGTCGCGGGGGTGTCGCACCCCGCCGTCGGCCCACACGTGCTTGCCCAGGTCCTCGGCGGCGGCGGCGCACTCGCGCACCGCGGAGAACTGCGGACGGCCGACCCCGGTCATCATCCGGGTGGTGCACATCGCCCCCGGCCCGACGCCGACCTTGACGATGTCGGCGCCGGCGTCGATGAGGGCTCGCGTGCCCTCTGCGGAGACCACGTTGCCGGCGGCCACCGGCACTGCGGGGTCGAGCTTGCGGACCGCAGCCAACGCCTCGAGCATCCGCTCCTGGTGCCCGTGGGCGGTGTCGACCACCAGGCAGTCCACGCCGAGCTCCAGCAGGGCCCGGGCCTTGTCCGCGACGTCGCCGTTGACGCCGACGGCGGCGGCCACCCTCAGCCGGCCCTTGTCGTCGAGCGCCGGCCGGTACAGCGCGGAACGCAGCGCGGAGGTCCGGCTCAGCACGCCGCGCAGCCGGCCCCCGGCGTCCACGACCGGGGCGAGCCGGCGGCGAGCCTCGTCGAGCGCGTCGAAGGCCTGTCGCGGCTCGAGGGTCTCCGGCAGCGTGACCAGCTCCGCGCTCATCACGTCGTGCAGCTGGGTGAACCTGTCGACCCCAAGACAGTCCTCCTCCGTCACCACACCCACCGGCCGGCCGTCGCGGACCACCACAGCCGCCCGGTGCGCCCGCTTGGGGATCAGCGCGAGCGCGTCCCCGGCGGTCTGCTCCGGCGACAGGACGATCGGAGTCTCGAAGACGGTGTGCCGCTGCTTGACCCAGGAGACGACGTCGGCGACCACGGGCACCGGGATGTCCTGCGGGATGACGGCGACGCCGCCGCGCCGGGCCACCGTCTCGGCCATCCGCCGGCCCGAGACGGCGGTCATGTTCGCGACGACCAGCGGGATCGAGGTGCCGGTGCTGTCGGCGGTGGACAGGTCCACGTCGTCACGGGACGCGACGTCGGAGTGCCGGGGCACCATGAAAACGTCGTCGTAGGTGAGGTCGTGGTCCGGCTCGGAATCATGGAGGAAACGCACGAGACGAAGAGTCTACCTGGAACCGGACAGGTCTGCTCCACCGAGCGCGGGCGGCGCCGGCCCTGCGCTGGTGGTCCGGGCCCTAGGCTGCCGGGCATGAGGTGGCCCGCGTGACCGCGCCGGTGTCGAGGCTCGAGGCCGACGATCCTTCCGCGGTTGCGGCCGGGCTCGTCCGGCGGTTCCGCGCGTCGTACGGGCGCGAACCCGCGGGCTGCTTCATGGCCCCGGGACGGGTGAACCTGATCGGCGAGCACGTGGACTACAACGGGGGCCGCTGCCTGCCGATCGCGCTGCCGCACGGGACGTACGTCGCGGCGGCGGCCCGCGACGACGACACGGTGCGGCTCACCAGCCTGCAGCAGGACCGGCCGTGGCGGGGGCGGCTGGGCCGGCTCGGGCCGGGTGAGGTCGCCGGCTGGCCCGCCTACGCCGCCGGGGTGGCCTGGGCGCTGGAGGCGGTGGGCATTCGGGTGCCGGGCTTCGACCTGCTCGTCGACAGCCGGCTGCCGATCGGCGCCGGGCTGTCCAGCTCCGCGGCCCTGGAGTGTGCCGTCGCGCTGGCGCTGTGTGCCCTCGCAGGGGTCCGGGTCGACCGCCCGCTGCGCCGGCGGCTGGTGGACGCCTGCGTGCGTGCCGAGACCGAGGTGGCCGGCGCCCCTACCGGAGGCATGGACCAGGCGGTGTCCCTGCTCGCCCGGCAGGACCATGCGCTGTTGCTGGACTGCCGGGACGGCACCACCGGCCAGGTCCGGTGGGCACCGGAGGAGGCCGGTCTCGCGCTGCTGGTGGTGGACACCGGGGTGTCCCACCGGCTCACCGAGGGCGGCTACGGAGACCGGCGCGCGGAGTGCGCGGAGCTCGGCCACCTGCTCGGCGTGCGGTCACTGCGCGAGTGCCATCCCTCCCCGGGTCTGGCTGTCCTGGACCGCATCCCGGGCGGGACCCTGCGCCGGCGGGCGCGGCACGTGCTCACCGAGATGGCCCGGGTGGACCGGGTCGTGTTCTACCTCGAGGAGGGGGACTGGGCGGGTCTGGGTGCCGCCTTCACCGAGTCACACGTATCGCTTCGCGACGACTTCGAGGTCTCCTGCCCCGAGCTGGACACCGTGGTCGAGGCCGCGGCCGCAGCCGGCGCTCTCGGTGCTCGGATGACCGGTGGCGGTTTCGGTGGGTCGGCGGTCGTCTTGGCTCCGCAGGACCGGCTGACGTCGGTCGCCGCGCGGGTGTCCGAGCAGTTCGCCCGGAGGGGCTGGCGCGCCCCGACGTTCCTTGACGCCCCGGCCGGGCCCGGCGCTTTGCGGCTGTGACGCGTCAGGCGGCCGAGAGGCCGCCGATCCGCCCCTCCCGGAAGGCGTCCACGAACAGCGCGTGGTCCTCGCGGACCTGTGCGGCGTAGTCGAGCGCGAACTCGCTGATCTCCTCGACGAACTCGTCGTCGTGGTCCTCGAGCACCCCGGCGATCGCCTCCTCGGTCTGGAAGGTCACCAGGCCCTGGGCGCTGTCCGCGTCGGAGGCGCAGTGCGCCTTCGCGGTGGCGCGGCCGAGCAGCCCGACCACCTGGTCCACCTCGTCGGGCTCGTTCACCTCGCCCCAGTCCAGGTCGGCCTCGTAGGGCGAGATCTCGGACACGACGTAGCCGACGCCGTCGACGGAGGTGTGCCCGAGCAGCGGGTCGGAGTGCACCTGCAGGGCCCGCTGGCTGACCGCGGTCCGGTGGCCCTGGTGGTCGAAGTAGCCCTCCACCGTGCCGGCGTCCACGAACCTGCTCACGGCAGGGACGTTGGCCTGCTTCATGGACAGCACCACGTCGTTGTCGAGCGACTGGCTGTACCCCTCCAGCAGCAGGTTGTAGGCCGGCAGCCCGGCGCTGCCGATGCCGAACCCGGTCTTGCCGACGACGTCGCGCACGTCGTAGAACAGCTCGCGGTCGAAGCGCTTGTGCTCCGGGATGGTGCCGAGGTACTCCTCGAAGGCGGCCAGCACCTTGCGACGTTCGGCGCCTTCCAGCGGCCGGCCACCGCTCTCCCCGAACATCCGCACGTGGTCGCGGCGCTCCGTCATCGCGTCCAGCATCGCGACCCTGCTCTGCTCCCGTGCCCTCACGAGCAGCGCGTGCACCGGACCCTCGGTGTTGTCCAGGTGCAGCGCGAAGTCGTCGTCGCCCTCTTCGTCGACGTAGTGGCGCACCTGGTCGACGTACGCTCGCAGGTAGCGGTCCATCAGCGCGCGCACCGACTCCTCGGGCAGCGCCTTCTGCCAGCACATCAGCGCCAGGCTGGCCGCGAACCGGCGCAGGTCCCAGGAGAAGTGCCCGACGTAGGCCTCGTCGAAGTCGTTGATGTCGAAGACCAGCCGGCCGTGGGAGTTCATGTAGGTGCCGAAGTTCTCCACGTGCAGGTCACCGTGGATCCACACCGCTCCGGCGCGGTCGTCGGCCCACGGGTCGTCCCGCTGCGTCACGTCGGCGTAGAACAGGCAGGCCGAGCCGCGGTAGAACGCGAACGGGTCCGCTGCCATCTTCCGGTACTTCACCCGGAACGCCCGCGGGTCGGCTCGCATCAGGTCGGCGAAGGCATCCTCGAGGACGCCGATGACCAGCTGCTGCCTCGAGGAGCCGCTCATCGCAGCTCGTCCGGGTCGGGCCCGGTGCGCTCCCCGCGGTCGAGGTCGGCGATCGCGGCCATGTCCTCCTCGGCGAGCTCGAAGGAGAAGACGTCGAAGTTCTCCTCGATGCGCGACGGGGTCACCGACTTGGGGATCACCACGTTGCCGAGCTGGACGTGCCAGCGCAGCACCACCTGCGCGGGGGTCTTGCCGTGCTTGTCGGCCAGTCGGGCGATCACCGGGTCGGAGAGCAGCTCGCCGCCGCGGGCGATCGGCCCCCACGCCTCGGTGAGCACGTCGAGCGACTCGTCGGTCTTGCGGACCTCCTCCTGCTGGAGGTACGGGTGCAGCTCGACCTGGTTGAGCACCGGCACCACGTCGGTCTCGTCGACGAGCCGACGCAGGTGGTCGGGGTTGAAGTTGGACACCCCGATGGCGCGGATCCGGCCGTCGCGGTAGAGCTGCTCCATGGCCCGCCAGGTGTCGAGGTAGAGGTCCTGGTGCGGGACCGGCCAGTGGATCAGGTACAGGTCCAGCACGTCGAAGCCGAGCCGGTCCATGCTGGCGTCGAACGCCCGCATCGTCGCGTCGTACCCCTGGTCGTCGTTCCAGACCTTGGTGGTCACGAAGACCTCGTCGCGGTCCAGCCCGGACTCACGGACCGCCTCGCCCACCTCGGTCTCGTTGCCGTAGAGGCGGGCGGTATCGATGTGCCGGTAGCCGGTCTTCAGCGCCGCGAGCACGACCTCCTTGGTCTGTCCCGAGGGGACCTTGAACACGCCGAAGCCGAGCTGCGGGATCTCGATGCCGTTGTTGAGGGTCAGGTTGGGAACGCTCATGCCCCCAATCCTGCCCGCTGCCCCCACGCGGTAATCCCCGGGCTACCTCAGCTCTGCGGAGGACTTGCCGAGGAGCCGGCGGGCCACGATCAGCTGCTGGATCTGCTGCGTGCCCTCGAAGATGTCCAGGATCTTGGAGTCGCGAGCCCACTTCTCGAGCAGCTCGTGCTCGCTGTAGCCGACGCTGCCGGCCAGCTCCACGCAGCGCAGCGTGATGTCGTTGCAGGCCCGGCCCGCCTTGGCCTTGGCCATCGAGGCCTCCAGCGAGTTCGGCTTGCGGTTGTCTGCCATCCAGGCCGCCTGCAGGGTGAGCAGGTACGCCGCCTCCCAGTCCGCCTCCATCTGGAGGTACGTCGACGCGGCCGCCGACTGGGTGAGCGTGGGCCGGTCGTAGTCGATGTCCACGCCCGCCTCCTCCAGCAGCGCACGGGTCAGCTCGAGCGCCGCGCGGGCGCAG
>Ga0308175_100003453_pt1 | contig 10939 bp, 8 predicted proteins | sample PhyCR1_3_FD_203893 | JGI IMG/M metagenome (GOLD analysis project Ga0308175, IMG submission 203893) | Soil microbial communities from UC Gill Tract Community Farm, Albany, California, United States - DLSLS.C.R1 | ecosystem: Environmental > Terrestrial > Soil > Agricultural land | place: USA... | reverse complement strand
CTGTTTCCAGAGGGGGTGCTGGTACTGCGGCTCGTATTTTTCGAGCGGCTCCCACTTTTCGTGGGGGGAGCGGCCTTCGAGGTAAACCATGTGCTGGCCGAGCGCGCCTTCGCAGGCGCCTCTGGTGCCCTGGAGGGAATATTGGCCCATGCCGGGGGGGCGCGGGGAGGCGGTGTCGTAGATGACCTCGATCAGGCGTTCGTTTTCGGTTCGGACGAGGGCGCGGTTCATGTCGCCGTTCTTCCACTGGACCCTGGCGGCGGGGGAATCGGGGCCGAATTTTTTTACGGCGTACTCGTGATTCGAAGCAGCCTTGCTGGCCATGCAGGTGAGGGAGAGCAATCGGTCGCCATTCGCGGCGTTGACCTTCATCCAGCGGCAGACGGGGCCGACGGCGTGAGTGGGGTAGATGATGGCGGTGTTGTTGGCGACGTTTTCGCCGCGCCAGGTGAGCGAACCGTCCTTGTTGAAGCGCATCGAGCGGATTTCGTGGATGTAGGCACCGCTGCCGTAGGTGAGCTCGCCGAACAGGCCGAGGTCAGCCATGTTCCAGATCTGCATGTTGAAGGAGCTGTACAGGTAGTTTTCGAGCATCATGTAGCCCGCGCCGGTCTTGCGCTGGGTGCGGACGATGTCCCAGCACTCCTCGACCGTACAAGCGGCGGGGACTTCGGAGCCGACGAATTTGCCCGCCTTCATCGACTCGCAGGCCATGACCGCGTGCAATTCCTGCGGCGTGCCGAGGAGGACGGCCTGGAAGTCGTCGCGGGCGACCATGCGGCGCCAGTCCTCGGGGCCGCGGCTGTAGCCTTCGGGGCGTTTGCCGCGGGCCTTCTGCACGAGGTCCTGGGCGGTCTTGAGGTGCTGCTCGTCGATGTCGCACAGGGCGGGGATTTCGACGTCGGGGTGCTGGAGGATGACCTTGAGCAGGCCGGTGCCGCGGCTGCCGGTGCCGATGATGGTCATGCGGAGCCTTTCGCCCTGACTCAGCGGCGGGCGCGGGGCGTCGGCGGCGCGCGCGAGCGCGCCGGTGGCGAGAGCAGCGGCGCCGAAGGCGGCGGAGCGGAGGACTTCGCGGCGGTTGGGGTGGGTACTCATGGCGGGATTTCGATCTCTCAGGCGTTTTGAATGACGATTTGGCGCGGCCACTGGGCGTTGGCTTCCCAGTATGTTTTGGGATTCTTGGTCTTGATCGCGGGGTCGTCGGACGCGGGCTGGACGCGGCCGCGGTTGTCGATGGCGCGCGAGACGAGTGTGTGCTCGCCAGGCTTGGCGTGATCCCACTGGAAGGTCCAGAATCGCCAGGTGTTGGGCTCGTCGTGGTCGCGGCTGATCGTGGCCGGCTGCCAGGGGCCGTTATCGATCTTAACTTCAACCGACTTGACGCCGGCGGAGTCGGCCCACGCGGCGCCTGAGATGACGACGGTGCCGTCCTTTCGGCGGGTCACGCGGGCGACGACGGACTTGACGTCGATCGGGCCCACGGCCGATTCCTTCCACGCCGTCGTGCCGTCGGGGCGCGGCTCGGAGCGGATGATCACGTAGTCGCGCGCGGTGAACCGGTTCATCAGGCGTCGGTCGCGGAGCTCGATGCGCCCGAGCCACTTGACCCAGGCGATGCCGAAGTAGCCGGGGACGATGAGGCGGACGGGGAAGCCGTGGCCGGGGGCGAGCGGGCGGCCATTCATTTCCCAGGCGAGGAGGACGTCGTCCTTCATTGCGTCGGCGATTGAGAGGGTGCGGGCGAAGTTCTGCTCGTACTCCTGTTCGCGGATTTTTTCCTTGCCCTTGTCGGCGCCCCAGAAGGCGACTTCGACGGCTTCGGGCTGGATGCCGCATTCCTTCAGGAGCGTGGCGAGTGGCGTGCCGGTCCACCTGGTGTTGGCGATGGCGCCGAGGAAGGTCTTGCCGGCACCGTTGCCGGAGCATTCGAGCGTGGCGGTGATTTGCTTTTTCGGGAGCGACTTGAGCTGCTCGAGCGTGAGGGTGCGCGGGTTGGCGACGAGGCCTTCGATGCCGAGCTTGTAGGCGGCGGGGTCGATGGTCGGGAAGGGCTTGTAGTGGCCGACGGTGAAGACCTGCTCATCCGGCGTGATCCACTGGTCGGGCGTGAGGGCGTCCCAGTGGACGGCGGGCTTTTTGGGGTCCCAGGCCTGCGGCTCGACGAACGGGATGACCGTCTCATTTTCATCCGCGGCGGCGAAGCGTCGGGACAGGAGCGCCGCGACGGCGGCGGCACTGGTCGTGCGGAGGACGCTGCGGCGCGTGACGCGTGCGATCATTGGCGTGACCTCTCGAACCGCCGCGCGGCGCTCACACCGGCGCGGCGGACGTGGCCCCCTTCGCCTGCTCAATCCCCAGCTCGTCCAGCATCACCAGCGGGCGGTACGGCACCCCGCGGGCGCGCATCGCCTCGGCGGCGCCGGCGTTGCGGTCGAGGACCGTGATGGCCAGGACCACTTCCGACCCGGCGGCCTGCACCGCGTCGATCGCTTTCACGATCGATCCGCCGGTGGTGACAACGTCGTCGATCACGACGACCTTGCTGCGCGGCGGCATCGGGCCTTCGATGGGCTTCTTAGTGCCGTGCTCCTTGGTTTCTTTGCGGACGACGAACACCGGCAGCGGCCGGCCGGCTTCGAAGCTCTGCGTCGCCACCGCGCCGACGATCGGCGTGGCGCCCATGTCCATGCCGCCGACGGCGTCCACCTGCATGTCCTTGATTTCGCCGAGGATTGCCTTGGCGATGAGGGTGGCGCCTTCGGGGTCCATGCAGGTCATTTTGCCGTCGATGTAGTAGCCGGAGACCTGCCCGCTGGCGAGGACGAAGCGGCCGAACTTCAGGGACTTGGATTTGAGGAGCTCGACGAGACGTGGATACCGGCTGGGCATGGGGGAAAGGTAAGGGATGGTGCGGGAATGGGCAACCGGAGAGGAGCCGGTTCAATCGAAGTCGAAGGAGTCGCGCGCCATCACGATGGGGCGGTTCTGGCCGATGTTCAGGAGGAGGCCGGCGGACATGAAGCTGGCCAGGAGCGAGCTGCCTCCGTAGCTGACGAAGGGGAGGGTAACGCCGGTGACCGGCATGAGCCTGATGCAGACCATGAGGTTGAGAAACGTCTGCCCCGCGAGCAGGGAGATGACGCCGAGGGCGACGAGCCGGCCGAAGGGTTCCCGGGTGGAGCCGGCGATCTCGACGCCGGCGGCGAAGAGGACCAGATAGGCGCCCAGGACGGCGGCGGCGCCGACGAAGCCGAACTGTTCGCCGACGAGGGCGAAGACCATGTCGTTGTGGGATTCGGGAACGTGGGCGCCGACGGGGATGACGCCGGCGCCCTTGCCGGCGAAGCCGCCGGAGCCGAAGGCGATGAGGGCGTTGTGCTGCTGGAAGCCGGTTTTCTGGAGGGTGGCGGGGTCGTTGGAGAACATGGCCATGACGCGGGCCCGCTGGTAGGGCTTGACCAGGACCGGGAGGTGCCGGAAGAAGGGATAGTCGGGGCCGTCGGGCGCCGGGCCGGCGAGCCAGATGCCCGGCGCCAGCACGAGTCCGATGGCGGCGATGGCCAGGAGGTGTGCCGCCTTGGCGCCGGCGACGAAGAGCATGGCGAAGAGCGCGGGGATGAAGATCAAGGCGGTCCCCAGATCCGGCTGCTTGAGGATGAGCACCAGGGGAACGAAGGCCAGCAGGAAGGGCGGGATCAGGCCGGCAAAGGTGCGGTAGTTGGAACGGAACCGGAGGTAGCGGGCCATGACCATGGCCCAGGCGAGCTTCATCAGCTCGGCGGGCTGGATGGAGAATCCGGGGAGGGTGATCCAGTTGCAGGCGCCGTTAATGTTGTGCACGCCGGGGACGGTGACCTTGGTGCCGATCACCGTGTAGAGGATCAGGAGGAGGCTGAGGAAGTAGAAGGGCCAGGCGTAGCGGCCGATCTTCTGGTAGTTGACGGCCTGAAAGAGCGCCATGGCGACCAGGCCGATGCACATGAAAACCAGTTGCTTTTCGCCGTCGGCGGGCGAATCGGCCCAGATGCTGATGACGCCCAGGCACGAGAGCACGCCGACGGCCACGAGGACCGGCCAGTTGGTGGCGATGGCGAGTTGTTGCCAGAGCTTCTGCATGAAATTAGTTGCTAGTTGCTGGTTGCTAGTTGCTAGCTGCCTTTACTAGCAACTAGCAACTAGCAACCAGCAACTTTTATTCGAACAACATCGCGGCAACGGAACGGTGGGGGTGGTCGGGGGGGGCGACGAGCCAGACGACGGTGCCGGGTTGCGGGGGGTAGCTGGTGCGTGGGAGGAAGACGCTGATCAGGCGGTTGTCGCGTCCGTCGCGCGGGGTGCAGCGGACGGCGTGGGACCACGGGGCCAGGGCCGAGTGGCGGCTGTCCACGACCAGGGCGGCGAAGGACTGCCCGTGCCGCCAGACGCTCATCACGCGCGCCCGGAGGACGAGGCTGACGGCCAGGAGCAGCGGGAACAGGGGCAGGATGAGCAGGGCGCCGAGCAATTCGTGCCCGAGCGGGGCGGGGCGGGTGCGCGCGGTCCAGACGTGGGGGTCGTCGGGGTCGATGCGGATGGGGACGGTGGTGCCGGGCTCGATGGGCGCGGAACGGCCGGGGAGCAACCCGTTCACGCGCCACGAGCGGCCTTTGAACGTGAAGTTGAGAACGACCTCGCTGTCGGGCGGCACGCGCTTGCCGGGCGAGGTGGTGCCGCCGGCCTCGTCGATGTTCGCTTCCACCCGAGTGCCGCCCTCGATCAGCCGCCGCTCGGCCAGCCAGCCTCGCCAGCGGTCCACGCAGAAGTACAGGCCGATCAGCAGGAAGACCAGCGCCGAGACCCACCAAAACCGCACGTGCGGCTCGTTCCACGCCCGGCGGCGCGCCTTGGCGATCAGCGGGCGCGGCGGGTCGGCCGGCGGGGGGGCCTCAAGCTGTGTGGGGGTATTGACGACGCTCACGGTTCACTGGTCTCCGGCGGCCACGTCCCTGGCGGGCCTGGCGTCGAGCTTAAGGTACCCGTGCTCGACGCAGGCGTCGATGACGTGGCGTGCGATGCCGCCGGCGGCGACCCCGCCGCTCCCGCCGTATTCGACCATGACGCAGAAGGCGATCTGCGGGTCGTTGGCGGGGGCAAAGCCGACGAACCAGGCGTGGTCGAGCTTGGTTCCATCTCCACCGCTGCCGCGGTACCAGGGGAGGTACGGGTCGGGGCGCGGGTTGTTGGGTGTAATCGGCTCCAACACTTGTCGGAGGGGGCGGCCGTCCTCGTCCTTGACGACTTCACCGGTTTTCGGATCGAACTTGGGCACGGTGAGCTTGCCCGTCTGAGCGGTGCCGGTCTTGCCGGCGATCAGCACGTCCTTGCGCGCCAGGCCGGCGCTGTAGCCGGTGCCGGCCGGATCGTTGATGACCTTGATCATCCCGCGCTTGGCGGCGGCAAGGGCGGCGGGGTCCAGGTGCAGGTCCACGCGGTCGGGGACACCTTCCGCCGCTTTGGCCGGATTTGTCGCCGCGGCCGAGGGGCGCGTCGCCGGCAAGTGCAAGTCAAGGTCGCGCGGGACCAGGCACGGCCTCAACCAGGTCCCGTCCCGCGCGATCGTCGCGACGGCGTTTGCCATCTGGATCGGCGTCGCCATCACCTGCTGTTGGCCGATCCCGCCGAACCACGTGATCGCGCGGCGGTTCCGCGCCGGCCCTTTGTAGCCGCTGGGGAGTTCCCCCTCCGCTTCGGCGATGCCGATGCCGGTGCGCTGCCCCAGCCCGAACTTGCCCAGCCACAGGCTCAACCCGTCCATCCCCAGACGGTCCGCGATCGTCTCGAAATACACGTTGCAGGACCGCTGGATGGCGTCTTCGAAACAGAGGAAGCCGTCCTTGTTGCCGTAGATGCCGTGATGCGGCCCCTGCGTCGGGACGGGGTGGTGGGCAACGGACATGCCGTATTCCTTGAGCTGCTTCTCGTACATGGAAGCGACCCAGCAGCGGCCGGTGGTCATCAGCCGCTTGCCGTCAATGATAAGGTAGCCGGTACACTCGATCCCCTCCTCCGGCGTGGCGCGGCCGGCGGTGATCGCGGAGATGCCGACCAGCGGCTTGACCGTGGACCCGGGCTCGAGGCGGTCCTGGGTGGCGCGGTTCAGCAGCGGCGTGTTCAAATAATCCTTGGCCAGTTCGGCATAGCGGTCGTCGAGCTCGTTGGGGTTGAACGTGGGGTAGGACGCCAGCGCCCGCACCTCGCCGGTTTTGACGTCGATGACGACCGCCCCGCCGTGCATCGCGTGCTTCTCCATGACGCCGGTCACGGGGTCGGGCAATTCGGCGTGGGCGAAGAATTGCTCGATCTCGGCCTGGAGCTCGATGTCGATCGTCGATCGCACGGGCTGCCCCGGCTGGGGGGCGATGCTGGCCAGCGGGCTTTGCTGGCCGAGCTCGCGCTCGATCCGCCCGCGCGTGCCTCGCAAGAGCTGTTCGCACAAACCCTCGAGCCCGCCGCGGCCGATCAGGTCGTTGGGGAAGTATTTGCGTTCCTCGACGTATTTGTTCGGGTCCTTGTTCATGTCGTCCCGGTCCACGCGGGCGACGCGGCCGAGCAGGTGGCAGGCGGCCTGCTCGTAGGGGTAATAGCGGTGCGTGCTGGGGCGGAGCACCAGGCCGGGGAACTGCTCGATGTTCTTGCCCAGGAGGTTGTTCGTCTCGGTGTCGATGGCGCGCAGGATGACGTGGGGTTCGGTCTGCTCGGCGACCTCGACGGCGAACTGGTCCAGCCGCGGGCCGTCGTTTTCTTCCTCCCCGTCTGCGCCTTTTTCGTCCCCGCGGTCGCCGAGCCACTTCCGGTACCAGGGGGCGGGGCCTTTGGACTCCTCCTCGTGCCTGGCCGCGGCCTTTTCGAAGTTGCGGTGCCAGACGTACCGGCGGCGCATCGCGACGCGCTGCTCGATGGAGTGCCGCGTCTCCTCGATGCGGGCCATCGCCTCGGTGAAGGTCTCGCCGGGCTTGGCCGAGACGCGGGCGAGCGTGGCCCACATGGCTTCGACGTCTTCCAGGACTTTCTGGACTTCCGCCTCGCGGGCCGACTTGGCCGGGCGGCGGAAGCCGCGGGCGTGCAGGCGGTCGAGCGCCTTGGCCTCGACCCATTTGGGGTCCGGCGGGTGGGTGACGGCGCGGTAGTCCACGGCGGCGTCGATGCAGGCCACGTCGATTGCGATCGACCGCCCCTTGTAGTCGAGAATGGGGCCGCGGGTCGTCTCGACGAGCTGGTGCCGTTTCATCGCCGTGGCGGCCTGGTCCTTCCAGTAGCCGGAGCCGAACACCTGGATCTGCATGGCCCGCCCGACCAGGAACAGGGTGATGAGGCAGAGGAGCACGAGGAAGATTTTCAGCCGCCGTTCGAACATCGGATCCTCCTTCCCCCGCGTGCGTGCCTAGAACGTCATCCGCCGCCGCGGCGCCTCGAACGCGAAAACCCCCCGCACCCGGCGCAGCGCGGCCAGCGCGAACGGCGCGAGGACCGCCGTGTACGCCGCCGAGAGGAACGGCGGCAGCAGCGACACCCGCGGGGTTGGAAGTCCGTCGGCGTTCTGCACGGTCCGGACAATTTCCGGCGAACGGAACAGCGCGTGCAACATGAGCAGGAACGCGACCAGGAGCCCCCCCACTAGCGCCATGCTGAAGTGGGTGAGCGGGTGCTCCCGGTACACCACCGACTGCGTCCCCGCCACGAACAGCGCGACCAGGCCGAAACCCAGCGCGTAGAGGCCCAGCGGTTGCTGCGTGAGCAGGTCCCACATCGCGCCCGTGCAGAAGCCGGCGAGCAGGGCCGCGTCGCGCGGGGCGTTGATGGCGATGAAGATCACCGCCAGCAGGACGAGGTTCGGGGCAGCCCCTTTGTAAGCCATGTACACCCCCGCGCCGCTTTGGACGGCGATGGCGCAGTACGCGAGGATGAAATAGGCGAGCCAACGCATGGGTCAGTAGCCGCTCTTCTCACTCCTTCGTCACCACCATCACTTCGCGGAGCTTCAGCAGGTCGCTGTAGGGTTGGACCACGACCTCGCCGTGCAGCGGGTGGTTGCGCTGGGGGCCGACCGAGACGATCCGGCCTATCCTGCGGTTCTGGAGCAGGTTCGGCCAATCCGGGTCGTCCAGCACCACCCACTCCTCCGGCTGGAGCTCCGCCTTTTTAATGTCCGCCACGCTCAGGTTGCGGACGACCATCAGCCCCCTGCCGGCGCCTTCGACCAGCGGGGCGGGCGAGTTGATCGGCGTGAAGACGACTTCGCCCCTGGGCGTCTGCTCGAATTTCCCGAACTTCCCCGTCACGCGAAACCCGACGTCGGTGATGAGCCGGACCTGCGCGCCCAGCAGCCCGCGGCGCTCGACCCGGCCGACGACGCCGAGGTCGTAGGCGACGGCCTGACCTTCGGCGATCTGGCCGAGCGTCGCGCCGCCGAGGTTGAGCGCGTCGCGGTTGCCGGGGTCGGTGCCGATCACCGGCACCGGCGTGCAGAACGGGCGGATCGGCCCGACCCGGTCGCGGTCGGCGTTCACCCGCTGCAGCGCCTGGAGCTGTCCCAGCAGGTTCGCCACCTCAACCTTCAGCTTCTGGTTCTCGTCGGCGACCGCCTGCGACGACCGGGGGTCGCGGGATTCTCTGGCCGCAAAGCGGTCGTGAAACCACGCGGCGACCGCGCGGGCCGGGTGCGAGACGGGGGCGAACAACCCCTGCAGGTTCGCGCGGGCCGGGTCAGAAACCCTGTGATTGAAGCGAGCGGGAAGGACGAACGCGCTGAGCACGCTCAGCAGCATCAGTATCGCGAAAACGTGATGGAACCGCAGGAACGACATCCGTGTCTATCTGTGCTGCCATCCATGGCACGCTCGATATCCCACCGGAACCACTACAGCTCGTCCTCGTCGCTCTCCATCGTGTCCTTCCAGAGCTCGAGGTTCTCCAGATAAACGCTGGTGCCCCGCGCGACGCAGGTCAGCGGGTCCTCGGCAAGTTTCACGTCGAGTCCCGTGGCATGGGAGATCACGGTCGTCAGCCCCCGCAGCAAGCTCGACCCCCCCGCCATCGTGATCCCATTATCCACCAGATCCGCCGCCAGTTCCGGCTCCGCCAGTTCCAGCGTCCGCGTCACCGCCTCGATGATCTGCGTCACCGGCTCCTGAAGCGCCTCCCGAATCTCCTGCGCCGTAATGACCGTCTTCCGCGGCAGCCCCGAGATCATGTCCCGCCCCTTCACTTCCATCGTCGGCTCGTCATCCCCCATTGGCGACGCCGAACCGATCTCGATCTTGATCCGCTCGGCCATCTGTTCCCCGATCGCCATGTTGTACGTCTTCTTCATGTGGTTGATGATCGCCTCGTCGAAGTCGTCGCCCGCCACCCGCACCGACTCGCACACCGAAATGTCCGCCAGCGAGATGATCGCCACTTCGGTGGTCCCGCCGCCGATGTCCACGATCATGCTCGCCGTCGGCTCAGTCACCGGCAGCCCCGCCCCGATCGCCGCAGCCATCGGCTCCTCGACCAGGAACACCCGCCGCGCCCCGGCCCGCTCGGCCGAGTCCAGCACCGCCCGCTTCTCCACCGCCGTGATCCCCGACGGGATCGCGATGACCACCCGCGGCCCGATGAAGTGCTTCCGCCCGTGCACCCGCCGGATGAAGTAGCTCAGCATCGCCTCGGTCACTTCGAAGTCGCTGATGACGCCGTCCTTCAGCGGCCGGATGGCCGTGATCGACCCCGGCGTCTTGCCGAGCATCTCCTTGGCGACCAGCCCCACCGCCTGCCCGTTCTGGAGCACCCGGTTGGTCCCCTTCTTCACGGCCACCACGCTGGGCTCGTTGAGCACGATCCCTTCACCCTTGACGCACACCAGGGTATTGCACGTGCCCAGGTCGATGCCCATGTCGATGCTGAACATGCCCAAGAGCGAATCGAAGATCACGCTGACACTCCTTTGTCACCCGCTAGCGGACTCGGCCGCAGGGCGGACGCTTCAATCGCGAAGGCGCGCCGGAAAGGCGCTGGGGCCGGCGGCGTGCAACCGCAGAGCGGCGGCAATGCCGGCCGCGGGCAGTTCCTGGGCTCCGGTGGGCACCGGCTGGGGAGAACAAAGGCGGGGGGGTTCGGAGACTCGTCGCCCGCATTTTCCGCCAGGCCTTCTGGACCAGCCCGGCGGTCAAACGGACGGCGAGAAATGATCGTTCACAACCTTGCAGCGCTTGGGCCGGCCGGTCAACAACCCTGTCAACGCAACATCATCCGGCCACAACACCACTGCGCCCGATCCATCGAGCCCCGGGCTCATTCATCCCGCTCCCTGTCGCGGCAATGCGTTTTTCTCCTCGCACCGCCGCCAACGCCCGATAAAAACTGCCCGGTCACGTCGTAAAATACCGCCTGCTCCCCCCGTCTGCAAATGGTGCGGGCCCCTGGAAGGCAATTTTTGCCGATTCGGGCGCAAACAAGATGCCCGAGGACGGTCCCGACATACCGTCCTCGGGCATTAAGCGAGACAACGCAAGGGCAGCCTATCGGTCGGCACCGATGGGACGCGGCGACTTGAACGGTAGCGCGATAGTTCTCGCGCCACCAAGGGTTTGCACGAACGGACAACTCGTCGCCGCTCGCGGGCGGCCTCTTTGTAATACCAACAACGCACAATCGACGGCGGTAATTCCCGGCATGTATGCGGCGGCGGCATTGCCCCGCCGCCGCCGACCGGCCATGAAATGGAATCTGGCACCCTCGGCGACGGTGACCGCTCCCATCGGTCGCCCGGCCTCGGCCATCCGGATGGCGCGACCGGCCTCCTTCTCCCCCGGCGCGCCCATGCCCTGTCGCATTTCCGGATTTGTCATGCCAGATTCCACCATGACCAGCACCTCCGAGCTCCCTTCCGACGCGTTCCCACTTTCACCGCAGCCCG
>Ga0308175_100003452_pt1 | contig 10941 bp, 10 predicted proteins | sample PhyCR1_3_FD_203893 | JGI IMG/M metagenome (GOLD analysis project Ga0308175, IMG submission 203893) | Soil microbial communities from UC Gill Tract Community Farm, Albany, California, United States - DLSLS.C.R1 | ecosystem: Environmental > Terrestrial > Soil > Agricultural land | place: USA... | reverse complement strand
GGCGTGAGCGCCGACGAACGCAAGCGCCGCGCAAAGCAGGCGCTCGAGAAAGTCCAGCTGGAAAACCGGATGGATCACCGTCCCAACGAGCTCTCCGGCGGACAGCGCCAGCGCGTCGCGATCGCGCGCGCCCTGGTGAACGATCCCTCGATGCTGCTCGCCGACGAACCGACCGGCAACCTCGATTCGCAGACGTCCGAGGAGATCATGCGAGTCTTCGAGAACCTGGCCACGACGGGACAAACCGTTGTGATGGTGACGCACGAGCCGGACATCGCCGCCCATGCGCGACGTGTGGTGGTGTTGCGCGACGGCCTGCTCTCGACGGACGAGACGCGCGAAGCCTACGTGGCGCGCCTCGGGCACACCGTACCCGTCTTGTAACTTCGCACCCGTTTAATCGTAGGGCGAGCGTCGGGGTAAGCGGCTGAAATCGTTGCCGCACTCACCCGGCGCTCGCCCTTCTCCATTCCTATGTCATTTCTCCAAGCCGTCTCGCTCGCCTTCAACACGATCCGCGTCCAGAAGCTGAAGAGCTTTTTCACGGTGATCGGCGTGACGATCGGCGTGACTTTTCTCATCGCGGTCGTGTCGATCGTCGGCGGGATGAGTCGGTACATGGAGGACGACCTCGTCGGCAAGCTGATCGCCGTGAATTCGTTCAGCCTGCGCGCGCGGCCGGACTTTCAGATCGGCGACGCAACGCAGGCTCAGCGCAACGAGTGGCGCCGGCGCCCGCGCATCCTCACGAGCGATGTTCCTCCGGTCGCCGCCTCGCTCAAGCCAGGCGTTCTGTGGGCGGTTGAAAGCAGCGATAATCTCAAGGTCGAGTCCGGACTCGGCTCGCCTCGCAGAACGCAGTGCTCCACCGTGTCGGAGGACTGGTTCAAGATCAAGAAGATGGGCGTGACGCAGGGTCGTCTGATCAACACCCAGGAATTCGCGAAGGGGACCCCGGTCGTCGTCATCGGGCAAGACGTGGCGGACCACTTTTTCCCGAACCTGAATCCGATCGGGCGCCAGCTGCGCATTCAGAGCATCCCGTACGAGGTCGTCGGCGTCGCGGATAAACAGGGCAGCGTCTTCGGCCAGTCGCTCGACAAGTTCCTTCTCGCCCCGGAGCGGTCGCCACTCAACCGCTGGGTGAATCCCCACGGCGTGATCGACGCCATGATCATCCAGGGACAGGACGACACGAGCATGCGTGAAGCGATGGAGGCCGCGCGAGCCACGATGCGCGCGCGCCGCCATCTGCATCCGACGCAACCCGACAACTTCGAGCTCGAGACGTCCGAGAACGCGCTCGACTTCTGGAACAAGGTGAAGGGCTACCTCGTGATCGCGGGCATCGCGCTTCCGACGGTCGGCCTCGTCGTCGGCGCGATCGTGATCATGAATATCATGCTCGTCGCCGTCGCAGAGCGCACGCGTGAGATCGGCATTCGCAAAGCGCTCGGTGCGCGCCGTAAGGATATTCTCAATCAGTTCCTCGTCGAATCAGCGACGCTCGCGACGCTCGGTGCCGCCATCGGCGTCGCGCTCGGCATCGGGTTCGCCAAATTTCTCGCGGCAGTCAGTCCCCTGCCCGCCGCGGTTGAAGTGTGGTCGATCTTCCTCGGTGTCGGCGTCGGTGCCGGCGTCGGCATGATCGCCGGCATCTATCCGGCGAGCCGGGCCGCGCTGCTCGATCCGATCGCGGCGATGAGGCAGGAAACCTGATGGCACAGACCGAAGGCGGCATTCGAATCCTCAGCCTGTTCGAGGGCGTCGGCATCGCACTCGAGCAGCTTCGCGCGAATCGCGTCCGCGCCGCGCTCACGATTCTCGGCGTGGCGGTCGGCGTGTTTGTCGTCGTCGTGATCTCGGCCGCGATCCACGGAATCAACGCGAGCGTTGCGCGCGACTTCGAGAAAGCTGGTCCGACGACCTTCACGCTGAACCGATATCCGATCACGTTCGAAGCGTGCGACGGCACCGAAGACACCTGCAAGTGGCGTCACAACCCGCGCCTCATGTTCGCCGATGCGAAAGCGATCAACGCGTTGCCGAGCGTGCGCGCCGCGGAAGCGCAGATGGGATTGCAAAAGGAAGTGCGATACAAGGATCGCGACCTCGAGTCGACCCAGGTCATCGGCGCCACGGCAAACTGGACGGTCGTCGATCATGCCGGCGATCTCTACCCGGGCCGCAGCTTCACGGAGGCCGAGGAAACGAACGGCGAACCGGTCGTCATCGTGAACGACGAGATGGCGACTCGCCTGTTCGGCGATTCCGATCCGCTGGACAAAGTCATCTCGATCGCGAACGTTCCGTTCCGTGTCATCGGCGTCTACCACTACGAAGCCAGCTTCCTCGCCGGCGGCAATCGCCCGCGCGCGATCGTTCCGTTCGAGACCGCGTTTCGCTCGCTGAACGGCTCGTACAACAACATCCAGATCCCGGTCGTTCCACGCGAAGACGTCACGCAAGCCGATGCGCAGGACGATGTCATCGCACTCATGCGCGCGCGACACGCGCTGCGTCCGGCGCAGGACAACAACTTCGCCATCCTCACGTCCGACAAACTGCTCGAGACCTACAACAAGGTTTTCGGGATGTTCTTCCTCGTGATGATCGTACTGTCGGCAATCGGATTGCTCGTGGGCGGCGTCGGTGTCGTCGCCATCATGATGATCTCCGTCACGGAGCGCACGCGCGAGATCGGTGTCCGCAAAGCGCTGGGCGCGACCCGCGGTACGATCCTCTGGCAGTTCCTCGTGGAGGCGGTCACGCTCACCGCGATCGGCGCCGTGATCGGTCTGATCGGCGGCGGCATCGTCTCGGTGATCATCCGAAACGCCACCCCGATCAAGGCGCAGATCCCAACGATGGCAATCATCGCGTCCCTCGGCGCGAGCGCGGTCACCGGCGTGATATTCGGGATGCTGCCGGCGATGAAGGCGTCGAAATTGGATCCGGTGGACGCCCTGAGATACGAGTAGCGAGAGAGTCTGGTCGTGGACAAATGGTGAACGGCGCGCCTTCGGGCGTGCCGTTCGTATATTTGGGCCCATGCCGAGTCCCGAAGGGTTCGATCTGCTCGCCATCGCCGCGCATCGCGACGACGTCGAGCTCACGTGCGGCGGAACGCTCGCCAAGGCGGTGCGTGCGGGACATCGCGTCGCGATCCTCGATCTCACGCAGGGCGAGATGGGAACACGCGGCAGCGCCGAGCTCCGGGCCGACGAGGCGATGCGGGCGGCAGCGGTCCTCGGCGTCTCGACGCGCGAGAACCTTCAGCTGCCCGACGCGGCGATTCAGAACACGCCGGAAACGCGAGAAAAGCTTGCCCGCGTGATTCGCAAGCTGCGCCCGGCGATCGTGATTGCGCCGGCGCTTCAAGGCAGACACCCGGACCACATCGTCAGCTCGCAGCTCATTCGCGACGCATGCTTCTTGTCCGGCCTGAGGAAGCTCGCGCCGGACATCCCGAAGCACCGCCCGCGAAAGATTCTGCACTCGATCGCATATCGTCAGGATTTTCAACGCCCGACGTTCGTCGTCGACGTCTCGGACGATTTCGAGACGAAGCTTCAAGCCATCCGCTGCTACTCGTCGCAGTTCGAGGGCGAGATCCAGGCGGGCGAAGTCTATCCGAACGGTGAGCCGCTCGAGACGGTCGTTCGCCAGCACGGCGCGTATTATGGAACTCTCATTCGGCGTCCGTACGGCGAGCCGTACTTCACCACCGAAGTCATGCTGGTCGACGACGTCGTGTCCCTACAGGTGTCGACGTTTTGAGCGACGAGGTCACGTACGGCTCGTATCTCGCGCTCGACGAGCTGCTGTCACTGCAGCAGCCGCGGTCCGATCCGCAGCATCCCGACGAGCTGTTGTTCATCGTCGTGCATCAGGCAAGCGAGCTGTGGTTCAAGGCGATTCGCCACGACATCGACGGGTTGATCTCGGCGCTCGAGGCGCACGAAGCCGGGCAGGCATTGTGGCGACTCCAGCGGATCAACGCGTTGATGCGAATCGTATCGGCCCAGCTTTCCTCGCTGGAGACGCTGCCGCCTCAGCATTTCGCGCAGTTCCGAACGTTCCTCGGAACGTCGAGCGGATCGCAAAGCGTTCAGTTCCGCGCGATCGAGGCCGCCTCAGGGCTTCGCGACGAGCATTTCATGCGCGTCTTGGAAGAGCACGGAGAAATTCCCGAGATCGTCGCCCACGCGCTCGCGCGGCCTACCTTGCAGGACCTCTTTCTCGGTCTATTAGAGTCTTCGAATGTAAAGCTCGAGGATTTGTACCTCGGTCCTGGACCAACGGTTTTGTTCTTCCTCGCCGAGGCGCTGCTCGAGTATGAACAACAGTTCGGGCAGTGGCGGTTCAAGCACGTTCAGCTCGTCGAGCGGGTGATCGGCCCGCAGACGGGCGGGACCGGCGGTACGCTCGGATCGCGCTACCTGCTTCGCACGATCGATCAGAAATTCTTCCCAAAATTGTGGGAAGTTCGGGCGCAGTTCTTCGGAGTGCGAAAGAACTAGCGAGTTCTGACCCGTGGACTGACCATCCGGCGCCGATCCACGGATCAGGGCATCGCTGACCGGATCTCGTTTCTCAGGCCTCGGCATTTCGGTATATTTGGGTATGCCTGAGCCTATCTACTTGGATCACGCCGCGACGACGCCCGTGCGCGCGGAAGTCCTCGAGGCAATGCTGCCGTTCTACGGGCCGAAGTTCGGTAATCCGTCGAGCGTGCACCGCTGGGGGCGCGACGCGCGAACCGCGCTCGACGAGGCGCGCGAGCGGGTTGCCCATTGTCTTCGCGCGACCGCCGATGAGATCTGCTTCACCTCCGGTGGAACAGAGGCCGATAACATCGCCATTCTCGGCACATGGCGGGCGCGGCGGAGTGAAGGTCGCCGCGGAATCGTGACCACGCCGGTCGAGCACAAGGCCGTTCTCGAAACAGTCCATCAGGCGGCGCACGAAGGCGCGGACGAGCGCATTTGCCGGATGAGCCGAGACGGAGTCGTCGACGTCGAGTCATTCTCGGCGCTGCTCGGCACCGACACATCGATCGCGTCGGCCATGTGGGTCAACAACGAGATCGGAACGATTCAGCCGATCCCGGACCTCGCGAGCGCGGCCAAGGCGTCGGGAGCGCTGTTTCACACGGACGCGGTACAGGCATTCGGGAAGATCGCGATCGATTCGCGCGCCATTCCCTTCGACGTTCTCTCGATCTCGGGACATAAGATCGGCGCGCCCAAGGGCATCGGTGCCGTTTTCATTCGTCGCGGCACAGTCATCGAGCCGCTGTTCCACGGCGGGGCGCAGGATCGGGGCCGGCGGCCTGGAACAGAGAACGTCGCGGCGGTCATCGGATTCGCGCGGGCCGCGGAGCTCGCGGTCGCCGAGCGTGAGGAGGAGTGTTCGCGACTCCAGGCGATGCGGACGAAGCTCGAGGAGGCGATTCTCGCGCGCGTGCCCGACGCAATCATTCACGGTCGCGGTGCAGGGCTTCGCGCGCCACACATCCTGAACGTCTCCGTACCCGGTGTCGAGAGCGAGTCGATGCTCATGGCGCTGGACCTTCGCGGAATCGGATGTTCAGCAGGTTCGGCGTGCCAGAGCGGAAGCGTCTCTCCGTCTCACGTGCTCCATGCGATCGGCGTCACTCCCGACGTTGCCGGCGCGGCAATTCGGATGAGCATCGGATCGCTGACCACCGACGCCGCCATTCAGCGCGTGTCCGAGGTGTTCCCGGCCCTCGTGGAAAAGGCGCGCGGCGTCGCTCGAGTGAGCTGAACGTGGCAGAGCGCGTGCTCGTCGCGATGTCCGGCGGCGTCGATTCTTCGGTTGCCGCGGCGATGCTCGTCGAGCAGGGCTACGACGTCGTCGGCGCGACGATGAAGCTTTTTTGCCACGACGACGACCTTCCGGACCGTCCGTGTTGCTCGCTGGATTCGGTCAACGACGCGCGTCGCGTCTGCCAGTCGCTTGGCGTCCCGCACTACGTGCTCAATCTCGAGAGCGCATTCGGCCGAGACGTCGTTGAGAATTTCGTAAACGAGTACGCAAGCGGACGAACGCCGATTCCGTGCGTTCGCTGCAACACATTCACGAAGTTCCGCGACCTCGTCCTCAAGGCAGACGGCATCGACGCGAAGTGGATCGCAACGGGCCATTACGCCCGGACGATCGACGGCGAGCTTCACCGAGGCGTGGATCACTCGAAGGACCAATCGTATTTCCTCTGGGGAATCGATCGGTCGGTGCTGGGTCGAATGTTGCTGCCGGTTGGCTCGCAGACGAAGGCGGAGACGCGCGCGACCGCGCACAAGCTCGGCCTCGAAGTCGTCGCCGAGAAGCAAGAGAGCCAGGATATCTGCTTCGTCCCGGACGGCGACCACACGAAGATCATTCGCCAGCGGCTCGGCGCTGATGCGCCGGCGCTGGCGGACGGCCCATTCGTCTTGTCGAACGGATCCCGCGTCGGCACCCATGGCGGGTTTGCCCGCTTCACGATCGGGCAGCGCCGCGGCCTGCCCGGCGGATTCCGCGAGCCGATGTTCGTCGTCGCGATTCGCCCGGACGATCGCGCGGTGGTCATCGGACCGCGCGAGGAGCTGCTCGGACGTGGCGTCGTCGCGCGATCGGTGAATTGGCTGGTCGACGCTCCTCGCGTCGGCGATCGCGTATCGCTCCAGGTTCGCCATCGCGCTCCGGCGGCCGCGGCGGAGATCATTCGCCTCGACGGTGCCGAGATCGAGCTCGCGCTCGACGAGCCAGTCGCGGCGATCACGCCGGGGCAGTCGCTCGTGATCTACGATGGAGAGCGCGTGCTCGGCGGAGGATTGATCGAAAGAGCGGCGGGACGACGGACGCCGCTACCAGTCAGGGCAGCGTAGAACAGCTCACGGCACGCCGTTAGAGCACACCGTTAGTATTTCAGCCCGCTGGCGTCGGCGAATTCTCTCATCGCTTTTTCCTGCTCCTCGGTCAGCTTCTCCGGAACGACGACGTCGACCTGAACGATCAAGTCGCCGACGCGATCGTCCTTCTTGATCCCCTGACCTGGAACACGGAAGCGTTTCCCGGCGGACGTGCCGGGCGGAATACGAATCGCGACCTTCTTCTTGTCGAGCGTCGTGACGCTGATCTTCGAGCCGAGCGTCGCCTGCGCGATGTTGATGTGAATCGGCGCGACGAGATCGAGACCTTCGCGACGGAAGAACCGATCGGGTTCCACCTGGAACGTTATGAGCAAATCTCCCGGCGGTCCGCTTCGCATTCCGTGACCGCCCTGGCCTTTCAAACGAATCTTCGTTCCCGTGTCGACGCCCGGAGCGACGTTGATCATCATTTTCTTATGAACTCGGACTTCGCCGGCACCGTTGCACGTCGGGCACCGCTCAGTCGGGACGGTACCGCGACCGAGACACATCGGGCACGGGCGCTGGACCGCAAAGCCGCCTTGGCCAAAGGAAATCGTGCCCCGACCCTGACACTCTGGACACGTCTGGATCTTTGCGCCGGGCGCTGCGCCGCTCCCATGGCAGGTGCCGCACTCTTCGTTCACTTCCAGCTCGATCGGCAGTTTGCCGCCGAGTGCAGCTGTGCGAAACGGAACAATGAGCTGCATCTCGACATCTTGGCCGCGCTCAGGACCGCGCGCGCGCGTGCCGCCGGTCCGGCCGGCGCCACTGCCGAACATCGAGCTGAATAAATCCCCTAGACCCCCGATGCCAACATCGTTCAGGTCCTCGAACCGGAACGACGAAGCGCCTCCGAACGGAGCGCCCTGCTGTCCCGCGGGTCCCCCGCTCGGTCTCCGAGGTCCCCCACCACCGAAACCGCCGAACGCGCCCAGTCGGCGCATTTCGTCGTACTGCTTTCGCTTGTCGGCGTCGCCCAATACCTGATACGCCTCCGAGATCTCCTTGAAGCGCTCGGCGGCTTTCGGGTCGTTCTGATTTTTGTCGGGGTGGTGCTTGGCGGCGAGCTTGCGGTACTGCTTTTTGATCTCGTCCTGCGTCGCCGAAGCGGGGACACCCAAGACCGAGTAGTAGTCCTTCGTCTGAGCCATATTGCTTAATACGCGCTCAGCCGTTCCACTGCTTCACGACGACACGTGCCGGGCGGAGAAGTTGGCCGTTGAACAGATACCCGACTTGGAACACGCGCGAGACAACGTGATCGTCCTCGGGCGATAGGGCCGGCTCCGTGGCGACCGCTTCGTGCAAGGTCGGGTCGAACGTTTGGTCGATTGGATCGACGATCTCGAGACCGACACCCGAAAGCACCTTGAACAACTTCTTCTCGACCATCTCGGCGCCCTGAACGATCGTCGCGCCATCGACCGTCGTTGGGTCGACATGCGCGAAGCGCGCGAGGTCGTCGAGCGGATCGAGCAGCTGCTTCGCGAGATCGGCTTGGCCGCGCGAGTGGGCTTCGGATCGCTCACGAATCGTGCGCTTTCGATAATTCTCATACTCGGCGGCGAGCCGGAGGTATCGGTCCTGCTGATCGGTGAGGCGCCGCTCGAGATCGGCCATCAGCGCATCGCTCATCGACGGGTCACCTTCGATCTCGTTTCGATCGGCACCACGGGCGAACGCATCGTCCGAGCCCGGGTCGCCCGCATCGCCGTTGAATCGACTCTTGTCACGATCTTCCATCGTCGTCTGTTCCTGGAGGTTGCCGTCGACATCCGCCGCTGGAAGAAACGTCGCAGGGCGCGATGGCGGACGGTACTGGTGCAATTGCTGGTTCCTAGATACTGGCGTTCGCTTGCGTTGGATTCAGCTTCTTCCGCAACATCTCAAGCAACCACTGCGCCGATCGTTGCCGAATCTCCTCGCGACCGCCCCAGAGACGAACCATTCTCGATTCGACGTGCCCGTCCACGTCGACAGCCAACCACACCGTTCCCACAGGCTTGGCCTCGGTGCCACCGGTTGGGCCCGCGATGCCGGTGACGCCGAGCCCGATGTTCGAGCCGGCCATTCTGCGCGCGCCGGCGGCCATCGCGCGAACGACCGGCTCGCTCACGGCGCCGTGTTCGCGCAAAAGCCGCTCTTCCACGCCGAGGGCGTCGCGTTTGAGGTCGTTGTGATAGGCGATCACGCCGCCGCGAACGACGTCGCTCGAGCCTGGAACCGCCGTCAGGCGCGCGCCGAGGAGACCGCCCGTGCAGCTCTCCGCGACCCCGATCGTTAGCGATCTCTCACGACACAACTGGAGCACCACCGCCGCCAGGTCGTCGTCGCCCTCGCCGTAGATCGACTCACCGACTTGGGCACGGAGCCGCTGTGCGGCGTTGGACAGTGTGGCGTCGGCCACGTCGGCGGGGACGTCGCGCATCGTTACCCGGAGATCCACACCGCTGATCGACGGGAGATACGCGAGCGAGACGCCGAGCGGCCCGCCCTCCATCTGCTCGATCCGGTCGGCAAGCAGGGATTCGGCGACACCGGTCGTCCGAAGCGTCACCGACCGCACGACCGTTCCGGCCGCGAAGCGCCCCGCGAGCTTCGGCAGCAGAGTATCGGCAAGCATTCCGCGCATCTCCGAGGGCACTCCCGGGAGCATCGCGACCCAGCGGCCCCGATCGTCCTCGAGCCAGATTCCCGGCGCGGATCCATGACGATTCTCTAATTTCTCCGCTCCGTCGGGGATCATCGCTTGACGACGATTGCCGGCGGGAAGCGGTCGGTTGAAGCGCTTCAGCCATCGCTCCTCCATCCACTTGAAGTGGGCGTCGTCGAGATGCATCCCGCGCCCGAACAGCGCGGCGACGGAGTCCTTCGAGAGATCGTCCGACGTCGGGCCAAGGCCTCCGGTCGTGATCACGCCGCCGGTTCGGTCGAGCGCCTCGCCCACAGCGCGGCCGATCTCGGACGCATCGTCGCCGACGGTGGTGCGACGGGCGATATGCATGCCGATCGACGCCAGACTCCGCGCGAGATGCGCGGCGTTCGTGTCGACCGTGAAGCCGAGGAGCAATTCGTCGCCGATTGTTACGATTTCGACGGCGGTGCCACGACCGCCGTGTTGTGAATCCGGAGCGCTCACTTTCCTGGTGCGGTTGCGAAGACGTTTCCGAAACTTCGCAGGTAGAGCCCCAGAGAGTAGAGGGTGAGGACCACCGCGGCGCTCATCATGATGGTGCCGACGGTTCCGTTGAACTTCGCGAAGTCGAGCCAGAGCGTGTTCGACCATCCTTTCGCGGCGGCCAGCGTCGCAGCGAAGAACCAGCAGTACGCCGATCCCTGCCACATGAGCTGGAATCCCGTCTTCCACTTCGCCGGCCCGATCGCGGCGATCACGATACCACGGCGCCTCGCGAACTGCCGGAAGATCGTCATGAACAACTCCCGTCCGAGAACGATCGCAACGATCCACGCCGACAAGCCGACGTTGCCGATCACGGTCACGAACGGAAACGTGGTGGCGAGCAGGTACATCGGGATAAGGGTCCCAACGAGCAGCGCTTTGTCGGCAAGAGGGTCGAGCAAGCGGCCGAGATCGGTCTCTTCTTTCCGCGACCGCGCGAGCATTCCGTCGACGTAGTCGGTGATCGCCGCCAGCGTGAACAGAATGAACGCCACGAGCCGCAACGTCCACGAGTCGAAGAACGGCAGCGCCGCAATGAGCGGCGTGACCGCGATTCGAGCAGCCGTCAGCGCGTTAGGGAGGTTCATGTCGGACGTTTGGCGTTTGGCGATGGTAGACGCAGCCACCGTCTGTTTGGCCGCGGCGGTCGCTGCGCTGCGTTGAGAGTACATAGAGATCGCCGCCGCCAAAAGCCAATCGTCAACCGCCGGCGTCGCTCAGGCGAGGGATTTGAGCACCAATCGGCTCACCGCCTTCAAGGTATCGAACACCCCTTCCCCGCTGACGGCAACCGCCTCGAAGTATTGCGCCCGTTCGACCCATTCGCCCGACGGGAGCTGC